>Ga0154830_1004_pt4 | contig 10176 bp, 13 predicted proteins | sample Rifle2008BG16ft_FD_116134 | JGI IMG/M metagenome (GOLD analysis project Ga0154830, IMG submission 116134) | Chloroflexi bacterium RBG_16_68_14 | reverse complement strand
GCCCAGTCCATCTACATGTGCTACGTGGAGACGGACGACGTCGCCGCCATGATCGAGCGGCTGGAGCGGCGCGGGGCGCGCTGGGCCGGCCGCAGCGACGATCCCAACCCGGACGGCCTCTTCATCCACCCCTCCTCCCTGCACGGCGTGCTTATGGGGGTGAGCCTGACCAACCTGGCCTGGCTCTGGTCGGGCCGGCCAGAGCTGGCGTCGAGGAGCTCGCCCTGAGCGCAGCCGAAGGGTCGCTAGCCGGGCGAGGCGGCGCCCACTTCGGCAGGGACGGGACGACCCCCTAGAAGTCTGACTCCTGAAAGAAATTTCCGTAATAACACTACGGATATCCCCCCACTGGTCGATACTGCCTGTGGCGAGCCCTTAAGGGTTCTCCCTAACAACTGGATAGTAGACGACTCCGAACAGGGCAAACCCGGTGAGAGCCGGGGACGCAAAGCCACGGGTCCACCTCCCGTAGCGGTTGAGGACAGCCGGGCCGCCGGAGCCCTTCGGAGCCTTCGGCCCACCGCACGGCTTGAAGGCGGTGGGCCTTCCTTATTCCGAGGGGATCGTTGGAAAGGGGCAAGACGATGGCAGAGCAGAGCACGAGCAGAGCTGGATGGTGGCGACCGGTCGCCCTCCTGGCGGCGGCCCTCATCGCCGCCTTCGTGGTCACCGGCGTCACCGCCTCGGAAGGGCCGCTGCCCATCCAGGGCGCCGTCGGGGCCTGGATGGAGGAGCACCCCGGCCAGCCGGTGCCCCTCATCGTCCAGCACGACGGGACGCCGGACGACCTCTTGGCGTTCGTCACGCAGTCGGGCGGCACCGTCGAGCGGGAGTTCCACATCATCCCCGCCCTGGACGTGGAGGTGCCCGCCGGGCAGGTCGACGACCTGGCCCGCCAGGACGGCGTCGCCTGGCTGAGCCTGGACGCGCCGGTAGTCTCCGCCCACGCGGGAGACGGCGAGAACGAGAACCTGCCCACCCCTAAGAAGCTGGCGAACGCCTTCCCGGCGGCGGTAGCCGCGACGAAGGTGTGGAACAGCTTCGCGGGCGCGGGCGTCACCGTAGCCGTCGTGGACACTGGCATCAGCGACGATGACCATCCCGACTTCGCCCACGGCAATGCGGCCCGGGTGACACAGGAGGCAGTGGTCAACACCGTCACCGGCAACGACCAGGACGGCTACGGCCATGGCACCCACGTCGGAGGCATCGTTGGGGGCGACGGCTCGCTCCTGAGCGACGCCCGGTACGCCGGGGTCGCCCCGGTGGTCAACCTCGTTGACGTGAAAATAGGCGACGACGCCGGCAACGCCACCCTGGGCGACGTGCTGGCTGGCCTGCAGTGGGTAGACGACAACCGGGATTCTTACAACATCCGCGTCGTCAACCTCTCCCTCACCTCCACCGTGGCCCAGAGCTACAAGGTGGACCCGCTAGACGCGGCCGTCGAACTGCTCTGGTTCCACGGCGTGGCCGTCGTTGTCTCCGCCGGCAACCTGGGGACGGCCGCCGACGCCGTCCAGTACCCGCCGGCCAACGACCCCTTCGTCATCGTCGTGGGGGCCGTCGACGACAAGGCTACGACCGGCCAGAGCGACGACGCGCTCACCTCCTGGTCGAGCCGCGGCCTGACCCAGGACGGCTTCGCCAAGCCCGACGTGGTGGCGCCCGGCCGCAACATCGTCTCGGACATTGATACCAACAGCGTGCTCGCGCAGGAGCACCCTGAAAGCGTGGTGGACACGAACTACTTCCGCATGAGTGGCACCTCCATGTCCGCCGCCGTCGTGAGCGGCGTGGTCGCCCTCATCCGCGAGGCCCACCCGGAGTGGCTACCGGGCCAGGTGAAGTACGTCCTGAGGGACACGGCGCGCCCGATCCCTGGGGACTCGAGCAGCCGAGAGCCCTTGACCGACAAGGCCATCGCCTACACAAGCACCGTCCTGAGCGCGGATGACGGACTTACCCCGAACTACATCCTGCTCTCCGCCGCCGGCGTGAGCGACGCGGACTTGGCCGGCATCCGCTGGCGCGACGCGAACTTCGATGGCATCCGCTGGGCAGGCCTGGAGCTGAACGGCATCCGCTGGGGGCAGGTCGACTGGAGCGGCATCCGCTGGAGCAACGTCACCTTTGACGGCATCCGCTGGGGCGGCGTCGGCTTCGACGGCATCCGTTGGAGCGGCATCCGCTGGGGCAGCTTCATCGAGAACTAAAGCCCCTCTCGGGCGGGGGCCGGACAGCGTTCGGTGCCGTCTGGCCCCCGCTCCCACCAGGGAGCAGCATCACCCGATTGGAGAAGAAGGAATGAAGCCGAAGCAGCCGGATCTCCGCCTGTGGCCCTGGATCGCCTTCGTGGCCCTCGCCGGGCTGGCCGTGCTCGCCCTCGGCGCCAGCCAGCCCACCAGCGAGGAGCTGAGCCTGCTACTGATGCTGATGGTGCTGGGGGCGCTGGCGGAGCGCTACGCCGTCGGCCTCTTCGATAGCCACGTCTCCGTCGGCGTGGTGGCGGTGCTGGCGGCGGCGGTGGTGGGCGGCACCTGGGGCGTGGCGCTGGTGGCGCCGCCCATCGTCCTCGCCGGCGACCTGGGCAGCGATTCAGCCTGGTACAAGCGCCTGTACAACGTCGCCACGTATCTTCTGGCCGGGGCCGCCTTCGCCGGCGTCTTCCAGGCCTTCGGCCACCGGGCCAGGCCCGATGACTGGCCCGAGGTGCTGGCGCCCGCGCTCCTCGGCGCCCTGGCCAACTTCGCCATCAACTCAGTGCTGGTGGCCGCCGCCATCGCCCTGAGCGCGCGCCAGCCCCTGCTCGCGGCGTGGCGGCAGCGCTACCAGTGGCTCCTGCCCCAGTACCTGGTGGTGGGGCTGGCGGCGATGGCGCTGGCGACGGCCTACCATGTGCTGGGGCTCTGGGGGCTGGCCGTCTTCGCCGCCCCCGTGGCCGGCATCCGGCACGCCTTCTTCCTCGGCGCGAAAGCCGTGACTGCTCGCCTTGGGTTTGACCAGGAACGGGCCAGGGCTGCCTGATCCTGCGCTCCCCGTCCTTCCTGTCCGATCATTCCAAAGGAAGAGGGGGAAAAACGGTGACCACCGGGAATGCTACCTCCCAGGCGGAGGCGCAGCGCCGGGCGCTGACGCCAGCCGCCAGCTATCTCGTCGCGGCTGCCGCCGTCGCGGCGTTAGGCGCCAGCGCGGCGGTGCGCCCGGACTTCTCCGGCATCGACTGGCTGGGGCTGGCGTTGCTGGCGGTAGCGGCTGCGGCCTCGGAACGATTCGGCATCAGTCTGTACGGGGAGAGCAGCGTCTCCATCGCCTTCGTCTTCCTCCTCGCCGCGGCGATGGAGTACGGCGCGGAAGGGGTGCTGGTGGTGGCGCCGCTCATGGCGCTGGCCGGCCACTCCTTCCGCTCCCTGCCCCCGAGCAGGTTGGTCTACAACGCCTCGGTGACGACGCTGGGCGGGCTGGCCGCCAGCGCCGTCTTCCATGCGGTGAACGGGACGCTGGCGGACGCGCCCGAGGCGGCGGCGGTAGCACCGACGCTCCTGGCCGCCGGGGCCAACTACCTGGTCACCGCCGGCCTGATCGCCTGGGTGATCGGCCTCTCCAGCGGGGCTCATCCCCTCCAGGTCTGGAGCGAGAAGTACCTCTGGCTTATGCCCCACTATTTCGTCCTGGGCGTCTTCAGCTTCATCGTGGCCTTCGGCTATCGAGAGCTGGGGGCGCCGGGCCTCCTGGTCATGCTCACCCCGCCCCTGCTCATCCGGTACGGGATGAAGCAGTACGTCGATCGCACCGCCCGGACCGTGACCGCCCTCAAGGAGGCGAACACCGAGCTCAGCGAGGCCAACATCCGCATCTCCGCCATGTCCAAGGAGCTGGAGGAGGGCTACCAGGAGACCCTCCACGCTTTGGTCAGCGCCCTCGATGTGCGCGATTCCGAGGTGCACGGCCATTCCCAGCGGGTGGTCCAACTCTCGTTGCAGATCGCCGCGCAGCTCGGCATTCCGCCGGAGAGCGAGGCCTGGCGGGACCTGGAGCACGGCGCGCTCCTCCACGATGTGGGCAAGATCGGGGTGCCCGATGCCATCCTGCGGAAGCCGGGGGAACTGACCCCTGAGGAGTGGCAGTTGATGCGGCAGCATCCCGCCAAGGGCTGCGCGATGCTCCAGCAGGTGCACTTCCTCCGCGGCGCCGCGCTGATCGCCCATTGCCACCATGAGCGCTACGACGGCACCGGGTACCCACGGGGCCTGGCCGGCGAAGCGATCCCCCTGACGGCCCGCATCTTCGCCGTGGCGGACGCCTTCGATGCCATGACCTCGTGCCGGCCCTATCGGCAGCCCTTGAGCGTGGAGGAGGCCTGCCAGGAGATCCGCCGTTCCAGCGGCACCCAGTTCGACCCGCAGGTGGTGGAGGCCTTCCGCGCTCTCCCTGCCTCGGCCTCCGACGAAGGCTCCCTCCGCCAGGCCGCCTAGCCATCGCCGAAGGTCAGTAGCGACAAACGTTCGGCTCTAGTGCTATCCTAGGGACATGGCCGAGCTGGGGCTGGCGATCCTGATCATCGGCGCTCTGCTGGTCGTGGACCGCGACCGGCTGGAGTGGCTCACGGCGAAGCTGCGCGACCTCATCGACTGGCTCTCCTCCTAACAAGGCTCGTCCAGGGGGTTGACAAAGAACGCTTGTTCTGATATCCTGTGCCTAGATCAGAACGAATGTACTGGAAGGATATCCCCATGAAGCGCCATCGATGCCCCGAGTGCGGCGGCCCCCTGGTCTACGGGGAAGGCTGCGCCTGCTGTCCGGTCTGCGGGTTCACCGCCTGCGGCTGGGCAGGCCCGCTCCTCCCGACCCGAGGTCGACTTCGCTTCGGTTCACGTTAGCGGCAGCGCCACGCGTTGACAGCCCCACCGGATACGGTATGATAACTGCGAGCCGTGTCTTGCTGCAACGCTCTGCGTCCCAACACTCACGTTACCTCGGTTAGCCGCGCGGTGGAGGGCGAGGCCCTCACCGCCATGGCGCGTTCAGCGACGTGAACCGGCGGTGAGAGGAGAGGAGCCATGGACCTGACCAACCGCGCCGTCATCGTCGGTGGCGCGCTGCTCGCTATCTTCGTCATCCTGGTGATCATCATCCTGGCCTGGGGCGCTCCCGATGAGAGCATCCAGCGCCTCGGTGACCTGGCGGGCTATCTGGAGGACCACAACACCACGGGGGCGAAGCTCATCGTCACCTTCGGCGGCCTCATCCTGGCCCTGCTGGCGGCCGTCGTGGTCGTCTTTGAGGTGTCGCCGCCGGAGACCGGCACCCTGAAGGTGGAGAAGATCGGCGCCGGTGAGGCGCGCATCGGCACCGACGAGGTCGTCCACCGGCTGGAGGAGGAGATCCGGCGGCTCCCCCAGATCCGCCAGGCGCAGGCCGCCGTGCGGGCGCGCGGCCAGAAGGCGGAGGTGAACCTGGACCTCCACGTGTCAGCGGAGGTGGACCTGGCGGCGACGGCCGAGGAGGCCTGCCGCCTCGCCCGCCAGCTCATCGAGGAGCAGATGGGCGTCCCGCTGGCGCGACCGCCCCGGGCGCTGCTCCACTATCGAGAGCTGCACGTCGCCCGGCCGCAGACGGGCTCGCCGTCGATAGCTCGTCAGCCGCAGGCGACGGCTGCGCCGCAGGCGTCGCCGGCGGTAGCGCAGTCGGCGCCCGCTGCGGCCACCAACCTGCCGTTCGCCACAACATCGGGCCATGAAGCTTCAGAGACATCGCAGGAGGATCGCCCCGCCAGCGTCTGACCGGCTGCCCGCCGTCATCGAGAGCCTGCTCTTCGTGGCGGAGGAGCCGCAGGAGATCGGCACGCTGGCCAGGAGCCTGAACGTTCCGCGCGAGAGGGTGGAGCGGGCACTGGAGGCGCTGGTCGCCTCCACGGACGGCCGCGGCATCTTCGTGCAGCGCCTGGGCGACCGGGTGCAACTGGCCACCGTGCCGGACGCCGCCCCCTACATCGAGCACTTCCTGGAGGTGGAGCACGGCCGCCTCTCCCGCGCCGCCCTGGAGACGCTGGCCATCGTCGCCTACCGCCGGCCCGTCACCCGCGCCGTGATCGAATCAGTGCGTGGGGTGAACTCGGACCACGCGGTGGCGACGCTGCTGGCCCGCGGCCTCATCGAGGAGGTGGGGCGGGCGCCCGGCCCCGGCCGGCCGGTGCTCTTCGGCACCACCGTCCGCTTCCTGGAGTACTTCGGCCTCCAGCGCCCCGAGGACCTGCCGCCCCTACCGCAGGCCGAGCCGGGCGGTGGCGAGCGAGGCGAACAGATCCCAGAACCAGCGAACCCTGGAACCATAGAACCAGATGGCTAGCGTTGTGGTTCTAAGGTTCAATGGTTCCAGGGTTCTACGTCGCAAGCCATGGGCGCCATGACCGTGGGTGTCTGCCGGATAACCCTCCGCCTGCCTGAGAACGGCTCGCTCAAGGGGAAGCGTCAGGTAGTGCGCTCGCTCACCACGCGGCTGCGCAACAAGTTCAACGTCGCCGTCGCCGAGGTGGGCGACAACGACCGCTGGCAGATCGCCACCATCGGCGTCACCTGCGTGTCCAACGACGCCCGTCACGCTCAGGAGATGCTGGACCACGTGGTCGCCTTCGTCCAGCACACCCGCCTGGACGCCGAGCTGCTCGATAGCGAGATCGAGGTCACGCAGGCGTTTTAAGGCTGGCGCGGACAAGACAGGAGCTCACCCATGCCCGCCGTCCTCTACGAGAAGCGAGACCGCATCGCATTCATCACCCTGAACCGGCCCGAGGCGCTCAACGCCTTCAACCGGGAGATGCACCAGCAGCTACGCGAGGCGTGGCTGGACTTCCGCGAGGACGATAACCTCTGGGTGGCGGTGGTGACCGGCGCCGGCGAGCGCGCCTTCTCCGCCGGAGCCGACGTGAAGGAGATGGGGCAGCGTCGGGAGGAGCAGAGCCGGCGTAGCTTCTGGGAGACCTGGTTCGGCGAGGACCTCCAGAGCGGGCTGGAGGTGTGGAAGCCTACCATCGCCGCCATCAACGGCTACTGCCTGGGCGAGGGGCTCACCCTGGTCCTGGCCTGCGACTTCCGCATCGCCTCGGAGCGGGCCAGCTTCGGCTTCCCGGAGGTGAACCTGGGCATCGCCACCATCGTCGGCGCCATCCGCGCGCCGCAGGTGGTCGGCCTGGGCAACGCCCTGGAGCTGCTCCTCGTCGGCGACCGGGTGGACGCCCAGCGGGCGTATGATATGAGCTTGGTGCAGCGCGTGGTGCCCCACGACTCGGTGCGGGCCGAGGCGGAGGCGCTGGCCCAGCGGCTCTGTCGCAACGGCCCGCTGGCGGTGCGCTGTACCAAGGAGGTGGCCTACCGCTCCCTCCAGCTCCCCTTCCGCGACGCCGTGCGCATGGGCGAATCGCTCCGGCGCCTGGTGGCCGCCAGCGAAGACGCCCGCGAGGGGCCGCAGGCGTTCCGGGAGAAACGGGAGCCTCAGTTCAAGGGGCGGTAGCGCGCAGCTAGCGGCTTACCAGCAGGGTGACCACCGTCGTCTCCTCGGCCAGCGTGCCGGGCGAGGGGCTCTGCTGGAAGACGGTGCCGGCGGGCACATCCTCGTTCTCCACTTCGATGACGAGGTAGGGCAGCCCGGCCTCCGAGAGGGCGCTGATGGCGGTCAGGACGTTGTGGGTCTCCAGGTCCGGCACCACGCCCGGCGTCGTCGCCGGAAGGGGAACGTTCTCCTCCGTCGGCGGCACGACCTCCTCCGCGCCCGCGCCGATGGGCGGCTCGGTGGTCACCGTCTCCCCCTCGCCGCCCCGGTTCCAGAAGAGCACCAGGCCGATGACCAGCAGCACGGCCACCACGACGCCGGCCAGGAGCCAGCTGGCGGAGACGAGGGGCGCGGTGGCCTCCCGACCGACCTCTGGCAAAGGCGGTAGCTCCGGCTCCGGCTTGGCGCCCGGCAGCCGCTGGACGAAGGCGGGGGCGTTCAGCCCCAGGTACTGGGCGTAGGTGCGCATGAAGGCGCGGGCGTAGACCGGCGCCGGCAGAATATCGAGATTCCCCTGTTCCAGCGCCTGCAGGTACTTGCTGGAGATGCGCGTATCGCGCTCGACATCACGGAGCGTCAGTCCCCGGGCGATCCTCGCCTCGGTCAGCGCTTTCCCTAGCTCTTCTGCGGACATAGAGGACGCTTCATGCCGACTATAGCCGGGGCAGGAGTTGCAGGCAAGCAGGTGATTGAGGGCCAGGTGGGTGGTCGCTATGATGAGCCAGAGTCAGGAAAAGCTATGCCTGGAAACGACTTGTGCGCATCCTGATCATCGGCGGCACCCGCTTCATCGGCCCGGCCGTGGTGGCGCGGCTGAGCGCGATGGGCCACCAGGTCATCGTCTTCCACCGAGGCGAGAGCGAGGCGGAGCTGCCGCCCGGAGTGAGGCACCTCCACGGCGACCGGCAGCGCCTGGGCGAATTCATGGAGGAGTTCCGGCGCCTGGCTCCCGATGTGGTGCTGGACATGGTGCCCTTTACCCAGCGGGACGCCCAGGTGGTGGTGGCCACGTTCTTGGGCGTCGCCCGCCGGCTGGTGGCGCTGAGCAGCCAGGACGTCTATCGCGCCTACGGCCGGTTCCACGGCACGGAGCCGGGGCCGCCGGAGCCGGTGCCCCTGGCCGAGGACGCGCCGCTGCGCGGGCGGCTCTACCCCTATCGGGGGAGCGGCCGCGGGCTGGACGACTACGAGAAGATCCTGGTCGAGCGGGCGGCCATCGGCGATGGGCTCCTGCCCGGCACCGTCCTGCGCCTGCCCATGGTCTACGGCGAGCGGGACTACCAGCGCCGGCTCTCGCTGGAGCTGAAGCGAATGGACGACGGCCGGCCCGCCATCCTGCTGGAGGAGCGCTTCGCCCGCTGGCGCTGGACGCGCGGGTACGTGGAGAACGCCGCCGCCGCCATCGCGCTGGCGGTCAGCGACGAACGGGCCACCGGCCGCGTCTACAACGTGGGCGAGGCGGAGGCGCTGAGCTACGCCGACTGGGTGCGGGCCATCGGACAGGTCGCCGGCTGGACGGGAGAGGTGCGTGTCGTCTCCGACGGGAGGCTCCCGCCCCAGCTCCGACCGCCGGCGGGCGACTACCAGCAGCACCTGGTTGCCGACACCAGCCGGATCCGGCAGGAGCTGGGCTACATCGAGCCCGTCCCCCGCTACGAGGCGCTCCGGCGCACCATCGAGTGGGAGCGCGCCCACCGGCCGGACTGGAACCCCCGGCTGTTCGACTACGCCGCAGAGGACGCCGTGCTGGCGGAGCTGGCCCGTGGCGTCCACTGATCGCGATCTCCCAACTTTGCTACGCTGATCCCATGTGTCGAAGCATCAAGACGCTCCGCCGGCCCGGCACGCGGGCGAGCGACGACGAGGTCCGCGCCGCCGCCCTCCAGTTCGTGCGCAAAGTGAGCGGCTACCGCCAGCCCTCGCGCGCGAATGCGCAGGCGTTCTAGACGGCCATCGAGGAGATCGCCTTGGCGTCTCGGCGCCTGCTCAACGCGCTGGCGAAGCGGCGCGGCTAGCGGCCGCACCCGTTCAGGCCCGTGGTTCCCTGCTATCGAACGACTGCGCAGGGCCGCGCCAGCGCTCGTCATCGACGAAGCGCTCCTCGAAGCGCTCGCCCGTATACTCGCCGATGACGGTGCGCCAGAAGGCCTGAGCGGCGTCATTCGGCGCCACTTCGCGCACCTCCCAGCGTCCCGGAAACAGGTCGAACAGGCGCATCACCACCTCCCGGCCGACGCCCTGTCGCCGGTACTTCCGCATGATGAAGAACTCGTCCATGTCGGTTATACTCGCGTCGCCCGTGAAGTAGCTCTGCTGGCGCACGAGGGCAAGACCTGCCAATTGGCCGTCGACCTTGACGAAAAACGCGTGGCTGCGCGGGTCGCTCCACAGCTCGCCCAGCGAGATGTTGCCGAAGCGGCCCGTCCCGTCCACGTCGCCGCCCAGGATTTCGCTGAAGTCGTACTGATAGAACTGCAGGAGGTGCTGCAGCACGGGCTCATCCCCGGGAGACGCCTGGATCAGTTCGATATTCACCCGGCGCTGGCCCTTGGTCGCTTGCCGTGCCTCAAAAGATCTCCGGGCACCAGGGCGGCGGCTGCCAGGAGAACATCGCGTCCGCCTGCCGCA
>Ga0154830_1048_pt3 | contig 10404 bp, 9 predicted proteins | sample Rifle2008BG16ft_FD_116134 | JGI IMG/M metagenome (GOLD analysis project Ga0154830, IMG submission 116134) | Chloroflexi bacterium RBG_16_68_14 | reverse complement strand
AGACGGTGGTCGCCCTCGGCTCCGATACCGGGGGCAGCATCCGGCAGCCGGCGTCCCTGTGCGGCGTGGTGGGGATGAAGCCGACCTACGGGCGGGTGAGCCGCTTCGGGTTGGTGGCCTTCGCCAGCTCGCTCGACCAGATCGGGCCGCTGACCAAGGACGTGCGGGACTGCGCCCTGGTGCTGAACGCCATCTGCGGGCACGACCCGCGTGACGCCACCTCGGCGCCGGTGGAGGCGCCGGACTTCACCGAGGCGCTCACAGGCGATCTCCAGGGCCTGCGGGTCGGGGTGGTGCGGGAGTACGTGCCCGACGACCTGGACCCGGCCGTCCGGGGCGTGGCGGAGGCGGCGGCAGGCAAGATGGAGGAGCTGGGCGCCGCTGTGGAGTGGGGCGTCTCTCTCCCCAGCACGCCCTACGCCCTCGCCTGCTACTACATCATCGCCCCCAGCGAGGCCTCGGCCAACCTGGCGCGCTACGACGGGGTGAAGTACGGCTTCTCGTACCAGGAAGGCGCGAGCATGTGGGAGAACATGGAGAAGACCCGCCAGTTCGGCTTCGGCGACGAGGTGAAGCGCCGCATCATGCTGGGCACCTACGCCCTCTCCGCCGGCTACTACGACGCCTACTACCTAAAGGCGCTCAAGGTGCGCACGCTCCTCCGGCGCGAGTTCGAGGAGGCGTTCCAGCGCTTCGATGTGCTCCTCGGCCTCGTCTCGCCCACGCCGGCCTTCCGGCTGGGCGAGAAGGTGGACGACCCGTTCCAGATGTACCTGAGCGACGTCTTCACACTGCCGATCAACATCGCTGGCATCCCCGCCATGTCGCTGCCGGCGGGCTTCGTCTCCGGCCCTGCGGGCGAGCGGCTGCCGGTGGGGGTTCAGCTCATGGCCCGCCCCTTCGACGAGATGTCGCTCCTGCGCACCGCCTACGCCTACGAGCAGGCGACGGAGTGGCACACGGCGAGGGCGGAGGTGTGAGCGTGGTGGGCAGCGACATCCCTCCCGGTGAGCTGGCCGGGCTGCGCGCCTTCGCCGTGCGCGTCGGCTGCTACGCGGGGCATCGCTATCCGGAGCGGCCCCAGTGGGTGGAGCTAGAGGGCACGCGAGTGGAGGTCGCCTCGGTCGATAGCGAGTGGCGGGAGGAGGACCGGCTGGGCTACCTGGTCACCTTGCGCGACGGCAGGCGCCTCCTGTTGTATTATGTGCCCAATGAGGACCTCTGGTCTGGAGTGGTGCAACCGTAATGGATGACGGTCAGGTGACCCATCGAGGCGCGATCTCTCAGCACGTCCAGGGGCTCCCTGCCTCGGGCATCCGGAAGTTCTTCGACCTGCTCTCCAGCATGGACGGCGTCATCTCCCTGGGCGTGGGCGAGCCGGACTTCGTGACGCCGTCGCACATCAGCCAGGCGGCTATCCGCTCCATCGAGGAGGGGATCACCCATTACACCTCCAACTACGGGCTCATCGAGCTGCGCCAGGCCATCGCCCACCACCTCCACCGGCTCTACGGCATGGAGTACGACCCGGCCACGGAGATCATCGTCACCACCGGCGTGAGCGAGGCGATCAACCTCGCCATGCTGGCCATTATCGACCGCGGCGACGAGGTGCTCTGCCCCGACCCCTCCTACGTCGCCTACCTGCCGGCGGTGCTGCTGGCGGGCGGCGTCTTCGTCCCGGTGCCCACCTTCGCCGACAACGGCTTCAAGGTGCGGGCCCGGGACCTGGAGGAGCGGATCACGTCGCGCACGAAGGCGATCCTCATCGGCTACCCGTCGAACCCGACGGGGGCGGTGATGGAGCGGGAGGACCTGCTGGCGGTGGCCCAGGTGGCCGAGCGTCACAACCTCTTCGTCATCTCGGACGAGATCTACGACCGGCTGGTGTACGGCGTGGAGCACACCTGCTTCGCCTCGCTCCCCGGCATGCGGGAGCGCGCTCTGCTCATGGGCGGCTTCTCCAAGGCCTATGCGATGACCGGCTGGCGGCTCGCCTATACCTGCGCCCGGGTGGACGTGACCGAGGCGATGATGCGGGTGCACCAGTACATCACCATGTCCGCGCCCACCATGTCCCAGTACGCGGCCCTGGAGGCGCTGCGCAGCGGCGAGGAGGACGTGCGGGGCATGGTGGCCGAGTACGACCGCCGGCGTCGCCTCATGGTGCCCGCGCTGAACGCGATGGGCCTCACCTGCTTCGAGCCGCGCGGCGCCTTCTACTGCTTCCCCTCGGTGAGCGTCACCGGCCTCAGCGACGAAGCCTTCGCGGAGGGGCTGCTGATGGAGGAGAAGGTGGCGGTGGTGCCGGGCTCCGCCTTCGGCCAGTTCGGTGTCGGCCACGTGCGCATCTGCTACACGGCGCCCTACGAGGTGCTGCAAGACGCGCTGGAGCGGATGCGCCGCTTCGTCGGGCGCCACCGGCGGGCGGCGAAGTGACCCGACGGTCGCTAGTCGCTGGTGGCTGGGCGCTGCTGGCTCCCCTCCCCCCCGTCCCCTCTCCCGCTCGCGGGAGAGGGGCGACCGTCAGGTCGGGGTGAGGGTGGACGGCGCCGGCCACGGCCTCACCGAGCGCTCGACGATCTGCTCGAGTTGATGAGTGGTTAGCTGGCGGAAGGTTCTTACTCCCGCCAGCGCACCTCGAAGATGTGCGCGGGGTCCTCGAAGCCTCGCAGCGCCCTCTCGCCCCGGTCGGCGAAGAGGAAGCCTTTGCCCGCGACGAGCTCGCGCACGACGTTGGAGGCGAGGATCTCGCCGCCGGAGGCCCGCGTCGCGATGCGCGCCGCCATGATCACCGCCGTGCCGAAGAGGTCGTCGTCCTCGGCGATCGGCTCGCCGGCGTTGAGGCCCACGCGCACGCTGATCGGCTCGCTCGCCGACTCGTTGTGGGAGGCGAAGGCGCGCTGCATGGCGATGGCGCACTCGACGGCCTCGGTGGCGGACGAGAAGGAGGCCATGAAGCCGTCGCCCATGGTCTTGACCTCGCTGCCGCCATGGGCGCGGAGCGCCTCGCGGGTGATGCGCTCGTGCTCCCGCAGCACCTCGCGCGCCCCGCTGTCGCCGAGGCGCTGGGTGAGGGAGGTGGAGCCCTCGATGTCGGTGAAGAGCACGGTCCGAAACCGGCCGAGCGGGGGCGGCTCGGCGGCCGGCGGCGCCGCGTCGGCTTCTTCCAGGAACTCCTCGACCGCCTGCGCCACCCTTCCCAAGGCCGAGGCTCTGTCGGCCTCCTCGTAGACCACCAGGCGAGCGCCGGGTATGTGGGTGGCGAGCTCCCTGGCGGCGTCCAGGGTCGACATAGGCAGCCCGCCACGATTGTGAAGCACCAGGGTGGGACACTGCACCCGCGAGAGGAGGGACGTGACGTCAAAGCGCTCACTGGCGTCCACGACCTTCTTGTGCGTCTCAGGGGTGATGGCCTCACGCATCAGCTCGGCGGCGCCCGGGAACATCCGGCCGAAGACGCTCACGTAGGTCGGCCAGTCGGCCTCTCTGAGGGCGCGATAGGCCCGGCCGGAGGCGGACTGCCAGTACTCGGAGCCCCGCACGACGGCGCCGGAAAGGACCAGGTGGGAGACGCGCTCCGGCGAGGTTGCCGCGTAGGCGATCGCCGCCGCCCCTATGAGCGTCATCCCACACAACACGAACCTCTCGAGGCGGAGGCCATCGACCACGGCCGCCAGGTCGGTCACCATGGTGTCGATGTTGATGTCGGCGACATCGCGTTCTGACATCCCGCAGCCCCGGACGTCGTACCGGATGACCGTCCTCTTTTCCGCCAGCCTCTCGTAATAGCCACGCAACGCGGCGCTCTTCCACTCCTTCTCAACGTGGCTGAAGGACGGATACATCATGTAGACCAACGGCTGTCCCCGGCCGATGGCCCAGAAGGCGATACTGACGCCGTCCGAGGTCTGGGCGTACTGGATGCGCGGCTCCATGGTGGCTCCTATCCTACCACTGCCGGTGCAGGCGCGGCTACCCCTCCGGCGTCTCCGTCGGGCTGGCTGGCGCTTCCTCCGGGTAGCGGAGCCAGTTGCCGGCGGCCCAGCCGTACCCCTCTAGCTGCCACCACTCGAAGCCGTCGATCTCCACCGGCCCGGAGCTGACGGTGACGGCGGCGCCGTCGTCGAGGCAGGCGATCTCCGGCGCCTGAATGCCGGCCCGCTCGCGGACACGCAGGCAGTCGCCGGTGCCGGCGACGACGACGGCGACGCCCACCTCCAGCGGCCAGGGGATGCCGGGCACCGGCGGCAGGTTGGGGTCGCGGTTCTCCAGGTGCTCGATGGTCCAGGTATCGCCCACCTGCTTCAGGATGATGAGCCGGGTGTACTCGGCGAAGGTGGGCCCCAGCTCGTAGGCGAGCAGGCCGCTGCGCTCGCCGAGGAGGCGGGCGCACTGCTTGGCCACGTCGTCGGGGCGCTGGGCGGCGTCGCAGTCGGCGACGAAGCCCTGGTTCAGCCGGCGCTGGACGAACAGGCGCAGCGCCTCCTCCGGGGGCACGGCGGGCTGCTGGGTGACGCTGGGCGTTGTGGTCTTGTCTTCGTCCCCTGCGCCGTCGCCGCCTACGAGGCCGCACGCGACGGCAAGGGCGGCGGTGGCGCAGAGCGCCACGACCGCTGCCGTGACGCCCGTCGGGAGACTGCTGAATAACACTGCGGGTCGGGCTTCAGCCCGACCGCGACAGGCTAAAGCCTGTCCCACAGGAAATTGGGGAAACCTGGTCGACGTCTCTTGGAAAGCGCCCAGCAGAACCTTGTTCAGCAGTCTCCTCGGCCTCCCTGCCCTCCGGCTCATCTCAGGTCTCGTCCAGGCGGTCGAGCGCGGCGGCATGGGCCTGCCGCCAGCGGAGGAAGTCGGCGTGTGCCTTCGGGGCCCCCGCCATCACTGTCCGCGACGAAATGGCGATCGACGCACCGCTGTGGTCGGTGATCGCGCCGCCGGCCTCCCGCACGAGCAGGATACCGGCGGCGATGTCCCAGGGGAAGAGGTCGTGGTGGAGGAAGAGGTCGTAGCGGCCGCAGGCGGCGTAGGCCAGCCCGAGGGCGGCGCTGCCCGGGATGCGGACGCTCTGGACGCGGGGGAAGAGCTGGTGGAGAAGCTGGAGGACGGCACGCCCGCGGCGGTCATCGTAGCCCAGGTCGACGCCCAGGACCGAGGCCTGCACCGTCACCTTGTCGGAGGCGCGGGCCGGCTGGCCGTTCACCCAGGCGCCGCGACCTCGCTCCGCCCAGAAGGCCTCGTCGTGGTTCGGGTCGTGCGTCACGGCGACGACGGGCTCGCCGTTGTAGCAGAGCGCGATGTTGACGCAGAAGAAGGGGATGCCGCTGACGAAGTTGCGGGTGCCGTCCAGCGGGTCGACCACCCAGACCCAGCCCGAGGCCTCGGTCCCGGCCGCCGTCTCCTCCGAGAGGACGCGGTGGTCCGGGAACTCCTGCCGCAACGCTTCGTGGAGGTAGCGCTCGATCTCCAGGTCGGTCTGGGTGACCAGGTTGCCCCGGCCCTTCACGGTGACCTCCTGCGGCTGGCGGAAGCGCTCGAGGGCGAGGCGGCCGGCCTCGCGGGCGCAGGCGCGCGCCACCTCCAGGGCGGAGCGGCCGCTCTTGGAAATTGGAAGCGGGACGCGAGATGCGAGACTCATTCCAACTTCCCGCTTGCCGCCTCCCGCTTCCAGATCACATTCGGTCGGGGGTGCTCATGCCCATCAGGCCGAGGGTGGTGGCCAGGACGGACTGCGCGGCGGCCACTAGCTTCAGCCGCGCCCGGGAGAGCTCCGGGCTGTCGTCGTCCACCACGCGGCACTTCTCGTAGAAGTCGTGGAAGGCGGTGGCTAGGTCCTGGGCGTAGTAAGGGAGGTGGTGGGGCTCCAGGGTGCGGGCGATGGTCTCCACTAGCTCGGGCAGGAGGAGCATCTTGCGGATGAGGGCGAGCTCGGCGGGGTGGGTGAGGAGGCTGGTGTCGCCGCCTGCGACGTCGCCTCCGCCTAAGGCGGACTCGCCAGCGTGGTTGAGGATGCCGGCGATGCGGGCGTGGGCGTACTGGACATAATACACAGGGTTCTCGGCGCTCTGCCGCTTCGCCAGCTCCAGGTCGAAGTCGATAGCGGCGTCGGCGGAGCGGGAGAGGAAGAAGAAGAGGCAGGCGTCCCTGCCGACTTCGTCCATCACCTCGCGCAGGGTGATGATGTCGCCGCTGCGCTTAGAGATCTTGAGCACTTCCTCGCCGCGGCGCAGCGTTACTAGCTGGCCGATGATGATGTTCAGCCGCTCCGGCTGGATGCCCATCGCCTCCGCGGCCAGTTGCAGGGGCCGCACGTGGCCCTGGTGGTCGGCGCCCCAGATGTCGATCACCCGGTGGAAGTCGCGGACGAAGAACTTATCGTAGTGGTAGCCGATGTCGGTGGCGAGATAGGTGGGCAGGTTGCTGGAGCGCACCACCACCTCGTCCTTGTCGGCGCCGAGCTGGCTGGTGGCGAACCAGACCGCCCCCTCGCGCTCGACGATGAGCCCCTTCTCCCGGAGGAGCGCCATCACCTTGTCGAAGTGGCCGGCGTCGTAGACGGTCTGCTCCCGGTACCAGTGGTCGAAGTGGACGCCCAGGTCCGTTAGGTCGCGCCGGATCCAGTCCATCACCTGCTCCATGCCGAAGCGCCCCAGCTCCTCCGGCGCCGGCTCGCCCTGCGGCCGCAGCATCGCCTCGCCGAAGCGTTCCCGCGCTTGCTCCGCCAGGTCCACCATGTAGGAGCCGACGTAGCCGTCCTCCGGCACCGGCGCCTCGCGGCCGAAGAGCTGCTGGTAGCGGGCGTAGAGCGTCCGGGCGAAGACGTCCACCTGGGAGCCGGCGTCGTTGAAGTAGTACTCCGTCTCCACGCGGTAGCCGGCCGCCTGGAGCACGCGGGCCAGGGTGCTGCCCAGCGCCGCCCAGCGTCCGTTGCCGGCGTGGAGGGGGCCGGTGGGGTTGGCGCTGACGAACTCGACCTGCACCTTCTGCCCCTGTCCTACGGGCGCCTGGGCGAAGGCCGCCCCCGCCTCCAGGACGGCATCCACCTGTCGGGCCAGCCACGACTCGCTCAGGTGGAAGTTGACGAAGCCCGGCGGCAGCACCTCGACCCGTTCGACGGCGTCCGACGGCGGCAGGCGGCGCACGAGCGCCTGCCCCAGGTCGAGCGGGTTGGCCTGGGCGGCGCGGGCCAGCCGCAGCGGCAGGCTGGTGGCATAGTCGCCGTGCTCGGAGCGCTGCGGCCGCTCGATGACGATCTCGGGCAGGGCGATGGCAGGCAGCTCGCCCGCCTCCTGGGCGCGGGTCGCCGCCTCCTCCACCATGCGGGCGATCTCGTCCTTGATCATCGTTCCTCGAAGGGCAGCCGGCCGTCTCGGGCGAGGCTGAGCAGCTCCTGGACGGCGCGGCGGGCCTGCGCGATCACCTCTGGAGGATAGCCCATGCGCTCGCTGTTCTCCAAGAAGTCGTCCTCGTCCAGCACCTGGGGCTCGCCCTGGGCGGGGACGATGACGTCGAGATCGAGGTCAACATAACGGATGGTCTCGCCGTCGAACTGGGCGGGCGTGGCGATGTTGCAGTACCAGCTATGCAGCCCTCCGCCCTGGGGCAGCTCGCAGCGGATGACGTTGTACCAGCGGTCGGACCAGAAGTGGTTGCGCGTGTGGTAGGGCGTTGTCCAGGGGCCGTTCCAGGTCTGATACTCGTGGCCAGCGAACTCTTGGGTAATGAGGAGCGACCCTTCCTTGAGAACGAACCAGGAATCGAACTCCCAGTGGGGGGAGCCGTCGTACTTGGTGGAGCAGACGCGGATCCTGCGGCCGATCACGCCACCAGTGTACTTCGCTGGACGCCGGTGGTGATAGCTTCACCTCGCTCTAGCGCAGCTCGGGGGCCTGCAGCTCGTCGATGGTGTCCTTGCGCTGGAGGAAGTTGAACCAGAGCCCCTGGGTGCGGAGCGAGCGGATCTCGTACTGCTCCCAGAGGCGGGGGTCGATGAAGAGCTAGCTCCGGCCGCTGGGCCGCGAGGGCGGGTCGAAGCGCGCCCGGAACTCCTCCGTGGTGATTGGCCCAGGCTCGGCGTCGTTGGGGATGATGATCTCGGGCCGGACCTCGTCCAGCACGTAGTCGTTGTTGTACTTCTCATGCCCGGCGATGCCTCTACCGAAATTCGGGACGTCCGTGTGGGCGATGACCACGTCGTTGATGCCCAGCAGGTCCAGCACGTCGCGGTCGGTGTAGTAGCCGAGGGCGCCGACGGCGTAGGCGGCGATGGTGAAGTCTTCAGGCGTGTGCTCGGTGAGCCACTGTCCCAGGACGCGGCGCGGTGCGATGTCGTCGACCTGGCGGCAGATGATCTCCTCGCGCAGGCCGGGGAAGAGGGAGAGGGCGCCCAGCCCCAGCGCTGCGGAGACCACGAAGGTGGCCCGCGCCGGGTCGAGGGCGAGGCGCTGGAGCAGGGTGGCGTAGCCGGCCAGCCCCCCCAGGTAGAGGAGCGGCAGCAGGGGGACGATGAATCGCCCGTGCCCGAAGGCGTCGCCGCCTTCGATGACGACGCCGGCCAGCATCAGGGCGCTCACGGCCAGGAGATAGGCGGCGTCGTGGCGCAGGCGCGGCCGCGCCAGCAGGAGAGCTATCCCGACCACCATGGCCAGCAACTGGTATCGGAGCCCGTAGAACCAGAGGTAGTTCAGGCCGCGCTCCAGCACCGGCCGGGTCAGGTCTACCTTGGCGTAAAAGGTGTTGGGCAGCAGGTGGTCGTAGTAGGTGTAGCGCCAGAGGAAGTAGGAGCCGTAGAGGAGCAGGAAGACGGCGCCCCATGACAGGAGTCTGGCTAGCGACCTCCTGCGGTCGACCGCGCCCGCCAGGCCGGCCAGAAGGAAGCCGCTGGTGACGGCCGCCGCGATGAGGCCCTCCGGTCGCGTCATCGAGGCGGTCGCTAGGGCGACCGCCGACCAGGGGAAGCGCGCGCCGCGCTGCTCCCGCAGGTAGCAGTAGGCGCCGCCGGTGATGGCGGCCGTGAACAGGGGCGTCTCCATGCCGGAGAAGCCCCAGAAGGTGGTGCCGTCGGTGAGGGCGAGGCCGACGAAGACGGCGGCCGGGAGGACGGGACTCTGGATGCCGCTGTTTCCTTCCTCTTCAGCCCAGAGCCTCCAGATCCGGTAGACGAAGAGGAACGTCGTCAGCAGGGCGAGGAAGCCGAAGACCTCCGACGCCTTCACGATGTCGAACCCCAGCTTGGCGACGCCCGCCAGGGTGCCCATCCAGAGGAAGCTGGTATAGCCCTCGACGCGCCCCTGGCTGTTCCAGTTGGGGCCCAGCCCCTGCGCCAGGTGGTCCGAGTAGCGGAAAGAGATGTAGGCGTCGTCGGCGAAGCAGTCGAAGTAGACCGGCCCGAGGAAGAGGAGGAGGACTGTAGCGCCGACGAGTCCCGCGGTGATGGCCAGCCAGGGCCGCTGGGCCAGCAGTCGAACGGCTATCAGGGTGCCGGCTGCGATGAGGGAGCTGACGAAGACGAAGAGCGGGAAGGGCATGACGTTGCAGGGTGAGCGATGCTCCCGGTCTCTCCTCCTCTATCTCAGGCTGTGCGCCTTGAGTTCGGCGACGGTGTCGTTGCGCTGCAGGAAATGAAACCAGCGCCCATCCAGGTACAGCGCACGAACCTGGTAGCGTTCCCACAGGCGTGGGTCGGTCAGGAGGGCGTCACTGGCTCGTATGAGCGAGGAGGTGCGGATGAAGGGCTGAAGCTCCGCCGCCGTGAGCGGCCGCCGGTGGACCTGGCCGAGGACGATGATCTCAGGACGAACGCGTTCAAGGACGTAGTCTACGTTGTACTTCTCGTGCCCGGCCACACCTCTGCCCATGTCCGGTATCTTCGTGTGGGCGATGACCACATCGTTCAGGCCCAGCAGATCCAGGAAGGCGCGGTCGCTGCCGTAGTAGGCGATGGCGCCGATCTGGAAGTCCGCGATCGTGTAGTGGGGTGGCGTGTTCTCGTTGAACCAGGCGCCAAGCTGGCTGCGCTCTTCGATGCCGTTGCGCCCTGGAGCAAGAAGGAAATCGTAGGAGGTCGGCAGGAGGGAAAGTCCGCCCAGGCCCAGGGCGAGAGACGTCACGAGGACTGCCTGCCTTGGATGAACGGTGGCGCGCTTGAGCAGCGTCGCCAAGCCGGCCAATCCACCGAGGAACAGGAGGGGCAGCAGCGGGACGATGAAGCGGCCATGGGAGTCGCCACCACCCTCCACCACGATGGCCGCGAGCAGCATCCCGGCCAGGACGATGATGTAGGCCGCGTCCTGGCGAAGGCGTCGGTGGGCGGAAAGGATCGCCAGTCCGCTGAACATGGCCAGGAGCTGGTACTGGAGGCCGGAGGTCGCCAGGTACTGGAGGCCGCGATCCAGGGTCGCGACG
>Ga0154830_1077_pt1 | contig 10481 bp, 11 predicted proteins | sample Rifle2008BG16ft_FD_116134 | JGI IMG/M metagenome (GOLD analysis project Ga0154830, IMG submission 116134) | Chloroflexi bacterium RBG_16_68_14 | reverse complement strand
CTGGCCGGCCACAGCGACGCCGACGTGCTCTGCCACGCCCTCATCGACGCCCTCCTGGGCGCAGCCGCCCTGGGCGACATCGGCCGGCACTTCCCCTCGGACGACCCGCGCTACCGCGACGCCGACAGCCTCGATCTGCTGCGCCGGGCCGTCCGGATGACAGCGGAAGCGGGCTACCGGGTCGTCAACGTGGACGCTACCGTCATCGCCGAGCAGCCCCAGCTCTCCCCCCACATCGACGCGATACGCTCCGCCCTGGCCGGCGTTCTTGGGGTTGAGACGGACGCCGTCAGCGTCAAGGCGACGACGGCGGACCGGTTGGGCGCGATAGGCCGGGGGGAAGGGATTGCGGCGCTGGCCATCGCCCTGCTAGACTCTACGTAATCCGCCTCAGGCGGAGAGGACCGCTGCCATGCAGGTTATCGCACCGCCTGAACGCTCGCAGCGTCGACCGCTCCTTCGGCGCAGGATTCGCTGCGTCTGTCTGTAGGGGCGCTCTCCGCGCGGAGTGGAGGGCGTCCCAGACGCGACGAGACTGCGCGGAAGGAGGGTCCTGAGCGTGTCGCTCCTCAAAAGCATCGCTAGAGATATTCAGGCCGCGCGGGAACGGGACCCGGCGGCCACCAGCAACCTGGAAGTCATCCTCGCCTACCCGGGCTTTCAAGCCCGGCAGTTGCACCGGCTGGCCCACGCCTTGCACCGGCGAAGGGTGCCAGTATTCCCTCGCCTCATCTCCCACGTCAATCGCTTCGTGACGGGGATCGAGATCCACCCCGGCGCCAAGATCGGCGATGGGCTCTTCATCGACCACGGCATGGGCGTCGTCATCGGCGAGACGGCTGAGATCGGGGACAACTGCCACCTCTACCAGGGGGTCACGCTGGGGGGAACCAGCACCAAGCGCGAGAAGCGCCACCCCACCCTGGGGGACAACGTCTCGGTGGGCGCCGGGGCCAAGCTCATCGGCGCCATCACCGTGGGGGAGAACGCCTCCATCGGGGCCGGCTCGGTGGTGGTGACCAACGTTCCTCCCAACGCCACCGTCATCGGCGTGCCGGGCCACGTCGTCGCCTACCGCGACCCGGGCTCGGACACCGTTCTCCACCTGCCCGACCCGGAATGGGAGCGCATCACCGCCCTGGAGGAGCGCATCGAGAAGTTGAGCGAGCGGCTGCACGCGCTGGAGGAGCGGCTCCAGGCCGCACCCACCGACAGCAAGGGCTCCCGTCGCCGCGCCGACCCCGGCGAGCAGCCATCGGAGCCGGGACGGACGGCGGAGAGCACGTAGGGGACGAGAGATGCCGCTCAAGCTCCGCAACACCCTCTCCGGCCAGTACGAGGAGTTCGTCCCCATCGGGGACGTGGTCAAGCTCTACGTCTGCGGGGTGACGCCCTGGGAGGTGAGCCACGTAGGCCATGCCATGAGCTACATCGTCTTCGACGTGCTGCGCCGCTACCTGGAGTACCGGGGCTACCGGGTGCGGCACGTCCAGAACTTCACCGACATCGAAGACAAGATCATCGCCCGCGCCGAGCGGCTGGGGATCGACATCGGCCAGCTCACAGAAGAGATGATCGAGCGCTACCACCAGGAGATGCGCGCCCTCAACATCCTGCCCGCCCACGTCTACCCGCGCGCCACCGAAGAGACCCCGACGATGATCGAGATGATCCAGGCCCTTATCGAGAAGGGCTACGCCTACCAGGCCAACGGCGACGTCTACTATCGGGTGACGCGCAAGGAGGACTACGGCAAGCTCTCGCATCGCCCGCTCGACGCGATGGTGGCCGGGGCGCGGGTGGAGCCGGGGGAACAGAAGGAAAACCCCGTGGACTTCGCCCTCTGGAAGGCGGCCAAGCCCGGCGAGCCGTCCTGGGAGAGTCCCTGGGGCCCCGGCCGCCCCGGCTGGCACATCGAGTGCTCGGCCATGTCCCTGCGCTACCTGGGCGAGCAGATCGACATCCACGGCGGAGGCGAGGACCTCATCTTCCCCCACCACGAGAACGAGATCGCCCAGACGGAGGCCTACACGGAGAAGCCGCCCTTCGTCCGCTACTGGCTCCACAACGCCTGGGTGAAGGCGGGCGAGGAGAAGATGAGCAAGTCGCTGGGCAACTTCGTCCCCATCAGCGAGGCGCTGGAGCGCTGGCCCGTCGACGCCATCCGCCTCTGGGTGCTCATCTCCCCCTACCGCACGCCGCTCAGCTACAGCGAAGAGGCGCTGGCCGCCGCCCAGCGGGGCGCCGAGCGGCTGCGCCTGGCCGCCCGCGCCTCGCCGGACCCTTCGGCTTCGCTCAGGGCAGGCGGCGCCGGCGAAGGCGAGGCCGTCGACGCCGCCCCCTACCGCCAGCAGTTCATCGAGGCGATGGACGACGACCTGAACACCGCGAAGGCGCTGGCCGCCCTCTTCGACCTGGCCCACGAGATCCACCGGGCCCGCGACGAGACACGCCCCATCGGCGAGGCGCAGACGGTGCTGCTGGAGCTGGCCGACGTGCTGGGCCTCACCCTGGCCGAGCCGGAAGCCGACATGTCGGCTGCCCCCTTCATCGAGCTGCTCATCGCCATCCGGGACGAGCTGCGCCAGGCCAAGCAGTTCGAGCTGGCGGACCGGGTGCGCTCCGGCCTGGCCGAGCTGGGCATCGCCCTGGAGGACACGCCCCAGGGCACGGAGTGGAGGAGGCGGGAGTAGTTAGGTGGGCGCTTGGGTCATCTGCTTCCCAAACACTCCAACGCTCAGCGGCGTGCGTCACACATGGTAATCTGAAGCAAAAGTGCCACAGTTATCGGCTCTAGAATGACTCAATGTAGAGCTCAGATTAAACGTCGTCTAGAAGCTCGGTCTTCTTCGCTAGGTACTCGGCTTCGGTGATCACTCCCTCGTCAAAGAGTTGCTTGAGCTGCCTGAGCCTATCCGCCGCAGACGGGGACGAAGTGGTGGGTGACCGACTGTCCGGCATTTGTTCCGACGCGCCCATCGTCATCTTCGCTTGCTGGATTTCCGCAAGCGCCCGATTTGCCGCGTTAAAGGAAAGGATGATCGGGACGTTCAAGCCCCTGGGATTGTCCCACTCAAGTACGAGGAACTTGTCCCTCTTTTTCCAAAGGAGGCCGAATAGTCCGGTGGTGATGATGCGCATTGCTACCAAGCGGTCACCGGTTTCTATGCGAGCGGAGCGAAGCGACTCAAGAGGTATTTCGTAACTCCACTCCCTAGTGGCCTTCTCGTCGTACTCCATTGAGATGAGGCCCTTTCTCGCGCGCCAGATGAACACCGAGCGGTCGTAGACCTTTAGCGCTGCCGTTTGCCCACTCTCGGCACTCGGAAGGCCGGAAGCATGCCGCACATGGTAGGGCAGCCGGTGGTCCGGCTGAAACTCGCTGTCGCTTCCAGAACGTCCGAATCGTAGCGCCTCAACCGCTTCAACGAGCCTTTGACCTTCCTTCTCGGGGTGCATGGCGACAAGCCCGAACGTGGCAGTGAACGCTATGCCGTTCAGGGTACCGTGGACTTCTACACCTCGCTTGGCGGGAACGTATTGCGCGCTCGCGACAGCATCGCCCGGGATGATTATGGGCTCCTCTTTGATTTTCCCTCGTTGGCGCCGCCCAGCGTACTGAACGGCTCCATCCTGCACGATTAGTTCGCCCGCGCTGCCTTCTGGCACCCCTGGATATCCACCTTCGTAGAGAACCAGCCTCTTGTAGAGAACAGGCCCCTTGTTCGCGGGTCTTTCGTCAGCGCTGAGGTTGAAGTGGCTCATTTGGTTCGATCCATTATAGCGGGTTCGTCGAACATCACTGCCAACCGCCGACCTCCAGACGGGCGCGTAGCTCGCAGGCGCTGGTTCCATTATCGGATCAGCGCTACCAGCGTTGCAAGCATTACGCCGTGGCGTGCAGCGGCAGGATCCCACTGCTTCTTCCAAGACACGGTCCGTCGGGGCTTCGACAACTGCCGTCGTCCGTCGCTCACAGCTTATGTCCCAGGCCCAACCGCTCATGGGAGGCGTGCCTGCACTTGGCGCGCGTCGTGCTCGTGCTCGGAGCGCCGAGGTCGGTGCTGCCCCGCCCTCTCCCGCCTGGACGGCGGGCGCATCGGCGGATGCTTCCGGCGCGCTTGGGGTATGGCTTGCGCGCCCGCCTTGAGTCACGCTATTATCCACCGCGCGCGCCTCCTTCGGTAGCGTCTGCGGACCCGGAGAGCTTAGGTTGCACATCCGATGAACATCACGATCAGGGAGGAAGCGGGCCGTACGCTGTTGCTGGGCGCTTGGAAGCCCCCGGATGAAAAGCACCCCTACAAGCCCCATTTGGAAATGGCTCGGTTTGCCGCCTGCATCAAACAGGACGGGCGGCGAGCAGACTGGTGGACATTCGTGCTGCACCCCGAGATGCAGCAGGCTCTCGCCAAGTGGCCACACTTCTATGTCTATCAGGAGAAGGAAGTGCGGTGGCGATACCACGTGATTGACTACGCACCACCAGGCCCGGACGGGATCCATTCTCCGTGGCCTGACGCACCTGAGGAGCCTCTCACGCTCCTCCCGACGATCGGCGCTCGGATCGTCAAGACGTGGTTCTTGGTGGATGCTGTCGACATGCTCAATCCCCCGATAACCAATCGTGAACTTCAGCTACTTGACGGCCGGCCGCTGCTTCGCGCGCCCAGAAATGGCTTCGTTCTTTGCCGTCTCAAGTCACCTATTCTCAAGCGAGCCCCTTAGTGCGAGCGTAGCGAGGATCAAGTGCCTCTTCTTGGCAAAGCGGGCCGCCTCGTCTCCCGGGCGTTATACTGCAGCGCGCCATGCCCGGCCCCCACATTGACCTGAAGGCGCTCATCCGGGACGTGCCCGACTTCCCCCAGCCGGGCGTCCTCTTCCGCGACATCACGCCGCTCCTCCAGGACCCCGGGGCTTATCGTTATGTCATCGACGAGCTGACGCGGCACTTAGGCGCCCTCGCGCCCGACGCCGTCGTCGGCATCGAGTCGCGCGGCTTCCTCTTCGGGGCACCGGTGGCGTACAAGCTGGGCCTGCCCTTCGTGCCGGTGCGCAAGGCGGGCAAGCTGCCCCACGAGCGGATGAGCGTGGAGTTCGCCCTGGAGTACGGCGAAAGCCAGCTCGATATCCACGTCGACGCCCTGGCTCGGGACCAGCAGGTGGTCATCGTGGACGACCTGCTGGCGACGGGCGGCACGGCGACCGCCACCGCCAAGCTAGTCGAGCTGTTGGGCGCGCGGGTGCGGGCGATGGCCTTCCTGGTGGAGCTGGCCTTCCTGAGCGGACGCGAGCGACTGAGGGACTACGAGGTGATCGCCCTCGTCCGCTACGACGAGGCGGCTTAACCGCCAAGCACTTGACACTACGGTAGCCAGAGGCGAGACTCCTTGCTGCGAGCTACGACACCCCCGGCTGCAATCCAGGGGAGATGGGAGAGGACACATGGAGTTCAAGGAGGTCATCGGACGCAGGCGCTCCATCCGGTTTTTCGAGCCGGACAGGCCGGTGGAGCGGGAGAAGATCCAGACGATCCTGGAGGCCGCGCGACTGGCGTCGTGCGCGGTGAACGCCCACTGGGCGAAGGCCATCGTCGTCGAGCGGGACCAGCTATCGGAGGAGAAGCTGGAGCGGCTGAAGACGCCGGTGTCCGCCCTCAACATCGAGCTGGCCCCCGTCCACATCTACTGGTACGCCGACCTGAGCGTCGTCAACCGGATCCAGGGCTCGCGCCTGAAGGAGCTGGTGGACGTGGGGGCGCTGGCGCCCACCCACGGCTGGAGCCACAAGTTCGTCGATGAGTTCGTCTACCCGCAGGTCCTGAGGCCGATGACGGAGGGCCCCGGCTACGCCGTCGCGGCAGCCGCCGACTGCGGCGTCACCATCTGTCAGGCGCTCCTTACCGCCTTCGACGAAGGATTGGGGGCCTGTCTCAGCGCCTTCAACTCCGCCATCGCCAAGGAGCTCTTCCAGGTCCCGGACGAGTGGGTTCCCCTCTACTGCCTCGCCCTCGGCTACCCGGCGGAGTCCTGGGAGGCCGGCGGCCAGCGGCCCAGGCCGCCCTTCGAAGAGCAGTACTTCGAGGGCGAGCACGGCCACCCCTTCCAGCGGGACCAGGCGGTGGTGGAGAAGCTGAAGCAGGCGAAGATGATCCAGCGCCCCGCCACGCCCAACAACCCGGAGCGGACGGAGGAGATCAAGCGCCTGGCGGAACGGCTGGGCCTGCCGATGTAACCCGCCCGTGTCCGACCTCCAGCCGCTGACCAGCTACGCCACCGTGCAGACCTGGCTGGACGGGCTGCGCCAGCACTGGGGCGGCGACCCCGAGCGCGACGACCCGGAGCGCCTGGAGGCGCTGGAGGCCTTCTGCCGCTTCGCCGAGAAGGACCCGGACGCCGTCATCGACGAGTGCGTCCAGGTGCGGAACGGGGAGAAGCGCATTCGCGCCAAGGGCCGCCGCCGCTACGCCGACCTCATCGCCCAGTTCCAGTCCCAGGTCCAGGGGTCGCGGCTCAGGCGGGCCAAGTGGGGGAACGCCGTGCGGAGCTTCCTCATCCACAACGGCATCCTGCTCCAGGCGGGCCTTCAGGCTGGGGAGAGAGGAGACAACCCCAACCCGGGCGCCGGAGAGGCACCCGATTCCGGCTGAACTCGGAGCTCCCTAGCTACGCGGACTCCGACAGCGACGGCTGCAAGAGGGCGCTGCGGGGCAGCATCCCCTCCAGGATCCGCTCCAGGGCCATGGTATGGGCACAGGCCCCCCATCCAGCGAAGAAATCGCAGCTACAGCGCCACGTATCCGAGTCCAGCGCGACCTCGTGCCGGTCGTTCTCGCCGTCGAAATCCACTCGCAGACCGCGGACGTGGATCCGGTTCCGCTCCTGGGCGTAGCGCTTCGCCTTCTCGATCTTGCCGATGAGGCTCGAGTTCATCCCACACCCCTTTCGCTTTCCACAAAACAGAACGGCACCGGAGTCTGCGCCGGTGCCGAGCGTTCACGTAAAAGCCGAAGGTGAACCATCATGAACCCCTTCAATTGGTATTCTACGACGCGCCGCCCGAGGCCGTCAAGTGGCGCCCCTCCCTACGCCTCTCGGGGGAAGGAGGCGAGCCGCTGGTAGACGCTGCCGCCCGGCCCCAGGATGCTACGCATCAGGTACACTTCCCTCAGTATCATCGACGGCAGAGGGGGCGGCCTGTAGCGCTCGATGAGGCCGGCGAGCTGCTGCCGCTCCTCCGACGGCACCAGGTCCGGCACCCGGGCCAGCGTCAGGTGCGCGGCGAAGGGGCGCCCCTCGCGGGGGAAGCCCAGCGGGCGCAGCGCCCGGTCCACCCGCTTCGCCAGCGAGGCGAGGGCTTCGATGTCGCCCTCCAGGCCCACCCAGACCACCCGCAGGCGCGCGCCCCCGAAGCCACCCACCTCCGCCGGCCGCAGCCGCAGCTCGAAGGGCTCGACGGCCGCCGCCAGCGCCGACGTGATCTTCTCCACCCGCGACGCCTCGACGGCGCCCAGGAACTTGAGGGTGACGTGGATGCCCTCCGGCCGCACCCAGCGCAGGCGGCTGGCGCCGAGACGGCGCAGGTCGTCCTGGAGGCGGCCCAGCGCCTGTCGCACGTCGTCGGGCAGCTCGCAGGCGACGAAGAGGCGCAGCTCCTCGGTAGGCTCCTTAGCCATCGGGCAGCCTCAGCAGGCGGCGGGCGTTCTCCCCCGCGATGAGCCGTCGCGCCTCGTCGTCGATAGGCGCCTCGCGCAGCTCCTGGAGGGCGCGCTCCTGGGAAACCAGGGGGAAGTCGCTGCCGAAGAGGATGCGCTCCGCCCCCACCAGCTCGACGGCGCGGGCGTAGACCTCGAGCCGGTAGAGGAGGCCGGTCGCCGCCGTGTCGAAGTAGGTGCGGGCGAGCGCCTCCCGCACCTCCGGCATGAGGGCGAAGAAGGGGAGGCCGCCGCCCCAGTGCGCCGCGATGACCGTCGCGCCGGGGAAGTCGGCGATGAAGCGGTAGAGCTGCTCCAGGGGCAGGCCGGCCTTGCCGGGGTAGGGGTGGCCCACCGGCTCGCTGGCGTGGAAGAGGAGGGCCAGGTCGTAGGCGTCGGCGGCCCAGGCCAGCAGGTCGGCCTCCCCGCTATCGATGAGGCCGTAGCCCTGGTACTGCGGCCGCAGCTCGCCCAGGCCGCGGGCGCCGGCGGCGGCGCAGCGCTTCAGCTCGTCGCGGGCGCCCTCGTCCGAGGGCTGGACGGTGCAGAAGGCGATGACCCGTCCGCCGGAGCGGGCCGCCGCCTCCAGCAAGTAGTCATTGTGCTGACGGCAGAGCCCGGCGTCGCCCCAGGCGAAGCCGCAGGCGACCGCGCGGTCGACGCCGGCGGCGTCCATCGACGCGAGCAGCTCGTCGGCGGTGGCGATGCGCGCGTTGGGGCTGCTGTACAGCTCGCGGAAGGCGGCAGCGAGGCGGAGGTAGTCGTCCCGCCGGTCGCGCACCTCCGGCGGGAAGACGTGGGCGTGAGTATCGACGATCACGGGGCACCCTTCCTTGCGGGTCGGGCTTCAGCCCGACACCTGCCCGCCGGCAGGCGGGGGCTAAAGCCTGTCCCACTATGGTAGCGAAACTGGTCGCTGGTTGCTGGTCGCTGGTTGCTGGTACGGCCGGGCCTATGATTGACCATTTGTTTCTGAAAAGGTCGCGGTTGGCGAATCTGGAGCAGCGCGATCTGGCCGATTGACCGCCCCCGGGCCCGGGGCGTGGCGCAGCGGGAGAGGCCTGAGGGTGACACGACGGTCTTTCATATCGCGGCGATCGTAGCAGCAAAGGGGGAGAGCGCGGAGCGGGCGGTGGCAGCCAGCGGAGGTTGCTGGTGGCTGGTGGCTGACCACTGATAGCTGATAGCTGAATGCTGACCGCTGACCGCTGGTGGGGCTTGACAACCGCCGGGGAAGGCGTATGCTGGTGGCGACTGGTGGTTCTCTAGCCCAAGCGTTGCCCCGCCCAACGGTTGGCGCCCCGAAAGGGGGAGCAGGCATGCGGCATGCGCGACTTGTCCTGCTGGGCCTCATGGCATTTGGGGGTATCGTGGCCGTAATGGCGATGCCTCCATGGCCACCGGCGGCCGCCCAGCCCCAGGTCATCGCCACCATCCCGGTGGGCAGCTACCCTTGGGGCCTGGCGGTGAACCCGAGCACCAACCGCATCTATGTCGCCGACCGGAACAACAACGTATCCGTCATCGAGGGCGCGACCAACAGCGTAGTGGCCACCATCAGTGTCGGCGCGCACCCGGTGGACTTGGGCGTCGAGCCCACCACCAACCGGATCTACGTCACTAACCGGGAGAGCAACAACGTCTCCGTCATCGACGGCGCCACCAACACCGTGGTCGCCACCGTGGCTGTGGGGACAAGCCCCTGGGGTGTGACCGTGAACCCCAGCAGCAATTTGATCTACGTCGCCAACTACGGAAGCGACAACGTCTCCGTGATCGACGGGGTCACTGATACCGTCGTAGCCACCGTGCCCGCGGGCAGGACTCCCTACGGTGCAGCGGTGAACCCCGCTACCAACCGCGTCTACATCTCCAATAACTGGGGCTACGACGTCTCCGTCATTGACGGCGCCACCAACACCGTCATGGCCACTGTGCCCGTTGGCACCCGACCGGTTGGCCTGGCCGCGAACCCCAACACTGACCTCATCTATGTCGCCAATGAACTCAGCAACGACGTCTCCGTCATCGACGGCGTCAGCAATAGCGTTGTGGCCACCGTCCCCGTGGGAACCTACCCCTGGGGCGCAGCCGTCAATTCCAGCACCAACACCATCTATGTGGCCAACCGGAGCAGCAACGATCTTTCCGTCATTGACGGCGCTACAAACAGCGTGGTGACCACCATCGCCGTGGGGCGGACGCCCATGGGCGTGGGAGTGGACCCCGGCCGCAATCGCATCTACGTTGCCAACTCCGGCAGCGACAGCGTGTCTGTCATCGGCGACGCCCCCACGCCCACACTGTCACCCACGCCCAGCCCTACGCCCTCGCCTACAGCCACACCCACACCGACGCCGACCGCCACGGCCACAGCGACCAGCACCCCGACACCCACAGCCACATCTACGGCCACACCCACCGTCACCAACACCCCCACGCCCACGCCGACGGACACGCCCACGCCCACCGCCACGCCGACAGCGACGGCAACTGCCACGCCCACCCCCACGCCCCTCCCCCTCGGCGGCTCCGGCGTCTTCCCGGACGTGCCGGGCGCGACGGGAGGCTCTGGTGGCTACGGCGTCGTGGTGGGCATCATGGCCGCGGTGGCGGCATCCGCCCTCGCCCTCGGCGGCGCGGCGTGGCGGGCGAGGAGGAGGGTCCTGAGGGGGAACAACTCTGAGGGTTGAAACCCTCAGCTTCGGGTGACACCGGCCCGGACAGGATAGCTGCGGGTTGAAAACCCGCAGGCCTGGAAGTCACACCCCCGCGTACGAATGCAACC
>Ga0154830_1083_pt2 | contig 10606 bp, 11 predicted proteins | sample Rifle2008BG16ft_FD_116134 | JGI IMG/M metagenome (GOLD analysis project Ga0154830, IMG submission 116134) | Chloroflexi bacterium RBG_16_68_14 | reverse complement strand
CGGATGGCATAATGGGCGCTGGCGGCGGCCATCCCCGTCTCGCCGGCGCGAGACGCGACTCGCGGAGAGCTTGACATCGGTGGTATGCTAGCCTTGCAAGCCCGATTTCGACGCCTTCCGGCGTCGAGCCGGTGAAACGGCGAAGGGTACGACCTGTTGCCTCCACCACGGGAACCTTTGGCGGCGCTGAAACGTACTAGAAGCGTGACTTTTCGTCGTGCCGAAGCGTTATGCCAGCGTGATGGGATGGAGCTATCCCCATAAGGAGGCCGTCATGAGCACATCGTTACGTCTTCTCAGAATCGCTGCTCTGGCTGCGGCTGTCGCCTTCCTGGCGCTGGCGGTGGCCCAGCAGGGCCCGCCCGCCGCCCAGGCCGTGTTCGAGGACGCTGATAGCGACGGCGCCATCGACCTCGCCGAGGAGCTGGGCGGCTCCGACCCGAACGACCCAAGGAGTACCCCTGAGACCACCGGCACAGAGGTGGTCAGCGGGTACTCCGTCTGCACCGACAGCTACGACAACGATGCCGACGGCCTGACGGACGCCGATGACCCCGGCTGCACCGACAGCGACGGCGATTTTGTCTCCGACCCGGGCGAGATCCTCTACGGCTCCGACCCCAACGACCGCGCCAGCTTCCCGGAGGACTCCCGCCTCGATGCCATCCTCAACTACTACGGGCTGCCCGTCTTCTTCTGCGGCGACCGCATCGACAATGACCTGGACGGCGCCATCGACGGGGACGACCCCGGCTGTACCCCCATCCACAACGACGGCGACGACTTCGACGACGCCACGGAGAAGCATTACGGCTCCGACCCGGCCGACGCCAACAGCGTCCCGGAGCATGAGGTGCCCAACCCCGGCTCCTGCAGCGACGGCGTGGACAACGACCGGGACGGGCTCACCGATGGGGCGGACCCCGCCTGTGGGATACCGGCCAACGACGATCGGGCGGACGCCGTCGTCGTCGCGGCGCTCCCCTTCACGGACGGCCCCTTCATCATGAAGAACGCCACCAGCGAGTCCGGCGAGCCCAGGCCGAGCTGCGCCTACGGCGGCGTCGAAGCTACGGTCTGGTACCGCTTCACGCCCACCGAGGACGCCGTCCTCATCGCCGATACCATTGGCAGCAATTTCGATACCATCCTCGCCGTCTGGGCTGAGAGCGGCTCCCGGTTGCGAGAGGTCGGATGCGACTACGGCTACGACGGCGCAATCTACCAGGCCAGGATCGCCTTCCGGGCCACCGCCGGCCAGACCTACTACTTCCAGCTGGGCGGCTTCCCCTTCTACGCGAGAGGGCTTCCCAGCCTCGCCTTCCATCTCGTCGCCGGCGTCCCGCCGGCCAACGACCAGTACACCGACGTGACGACCATCGCCGCCCTCCCATTCACCGACACCGCCGACACCGACGCCGCCACTACCCAGTTCGGCGAGCCGCGGTCGGGCTGCTCCTACTACGACGGCGTCAGCTCCACCGTGTGGTACCGCTTTACTCCCTCGCAGGACGCGCTCCTCCTGGCTGACACCACCGGCAGCGACTTCGACACGGTGCTCGCGGTCTGGACGCAGAGCAAGTTCGGCCTGGCCGAGGTCGCCTGCACCTCCGGGTACGGCTACTACGGCCCACCGACGGAGCTACCGCCTGGGGCCAGGCTCGCCTTCCAGGCTACCGCCGGCCAGACCTACTACTTCCAACTGGGTGGCCTGCCCTACGGCAGGTCCTTCGGCAACCTCACCTTCCACCTGGAGGTGGGCATCCCGCCCGCCAACGACACCTTCGCCGGCGCCGTCAACATCCCCGGTGTCCCCTTCACCCACTCCGTCGATACCCTCACCGCCACCGCTGAGGTTGATGAGCCATTGTCCAGGTGCCTCTACTATGAAGGCGCAGATGCCGCCGCCACCGTCTGGTACCGGTTTACCCCCAGCACCGATACCGTCCTGCTGGCCGATACCATCGGCACCTTGGGTGAGGTGTCCTACAATACCTTCATCGCCGTCTACCAGGGCACCTCTCTGGCCGACCTCACTCAGGTCGCCTGCGGCGTCCCCTCCTATCCGGCCGCCAGGGTCGCCTTCCAGGCCGACGCCGGCCAGACCTACTACTTCCAGGTGGGCGTCTTCTCCTACGGCTACGGCGGCCCAATCTACGGAATGGGCGGCGGAGACCCGGTGTTCAACCTGGACACCCTGGCCGTTCCTTCCTGCCCGCCTCCTCAGTTCTCGGTCGAGGACCCCGTGGGCGACGGGTTTGGCTACTTCCCGCCTCCGCCCGGCGTTCAGATTCCCATGCACGACATCACCTCCGTCAGCGGCGGCTCTGACCGTGAGAACTTCTGCCTGACGGTGGAGCTGGCCGGCCCGGTAGACCCGCCGGATGCCGGCACCGACCAGGCGCTCACCGCCAGCATCGACTTCGACATCGACGCCGACCGCACTACCGGCTGGGAGAGCTGGATCTGCGGCGCGCCCATCAACATGGGAGTCGACTTCAATGTCTATATGTACGGTGGCTCAGGCATCCTGGTGCCCATCTATCCGTACTACCCGTACTACGAAGAGCCACTGCCGCCGCCGGAGCCGGGGAACGAGCCCTACGCCCTCGCCCTCTTCGATGGGACCTCCTTTACTCTCATCATCCCGCTCTCCGCGCTGGGCGGGGACGATACCTTCAACTTCGCGATGAACGTGGGCGGTCCCTTCATGGGGGCGACCGATTGCGTCCCCAACGGCGGCTTCATCCACTCGCCCACGCCCGCCGCGGCCGGCGACGTGAACTGTGACGGCTTGGTGAACAGCATCGATACGATGCTCATCCTCCAACTGTTCGCGCGTCTCGTCCCCTCCCTGCCGTGCCAGTACGTCGGCGACGTCAACCAGAACGGCGGCGTCGGTCCCATCGACGCTGTGCTGATCCTGCAGTACGATTCCGGCATGCTGAGGAGCCTGCCGGTGGAGTCGAGTGAATAGCTCGTGACGTACAGGTAAAGTGCTGTCCCAGCCCCTCCCTAGACCGGGGAGGGGCTGGTTGTAGGTACGGCAGCAGTCGGGTGGGCGGGCGCTAGATCTGGCTGTAGCCGCTGCCGGGCCGCGCTGGGTCCACGCCGATGCCCTTCGCCTCCGGGATCCAGCCGAACTCCTTGAGGATGAGCTGGCTGTAGGCGACCCGGCCGGTCACCCTGTCCAGGGGCTCCGTCGCCAGCAGCAGCGCTGCCTTCGCCATCAGCTCCGGCGGCTCGCCGCGCGGGTCGAGTAGTCTGTCACGGGGAAGGCTTCTCCGCAAGGGCACCCACGTGCCATCCGAGATCGGCTAGAATGGGACTGCTGCGACGTTCGCAGCGGGAGGCGGCGCTCATGCCCGTTCGGGTCATACTAGCGGGCCTTACCCTCTGCATCGTCCTTCTGGGCACCACCGGCGCAGCCTCCGTTCGTGCGGAGACCGGGGGCATCATCGAGACGTCGTGGGTATTCGGCGACGTAGATTGCGACTACGATGTCGATAGCAGGGATGCGCTGAAGCTCCTGCAATATCACGCCGACCTACGTTCCTCTCTCGCGTGCAAGCAAAACGCGGACGTGGATGGAAACTACGACGTCAGCAGCGTCGACGCAGCGCTCATTCTCCAGTATCACGCTGGGCTCTTGGATCACCTGCCCCCGCTCCGGCACTTGGTGGGCATGGTCATCCTCGCCCACGGTGACGAAGGCGACTGCGTGGCCCTGCAGACCGAAGAGGAGCTCTTCGTCTTCTTCTACCCTCTGAAGGGAGTCTCCGTTGGCCAAAGGGTTGAGGTTGTCGGCTACGTCGAGCCGAGAGGGGGCTCGATTTGCGGCGTCGGGCCCCTGCTCGTCTCGATCTCCGTCGAGAAGCTGGACTAGGTCAGGGCGGCGCGGTCCTCTCGGACACCGAGCGCACGCCTCAGAACGCCGAAGGCCAGGCCGAAGCCTGGCCTTCGCATTCACGGTGCGGGCTCGGCCGGTCTACGGCCGCACGCCGGTGAGCCGCGCCAGCGACAGCGTGCTCAGCACCGCGATGGCGCTGTACCACTTCACCCGGTGCCGCGTGGCGTCCTTCGACTCCAGCTCGCCGACGGGCTGCACCTGGATGCCGCCCGGCGCCGACAGGCCCACCACCCCCTGGTCCGCCTCCCCCAGCGAGAAGCAGTAGATGGTGGAGCAGTCGCTGGAGGTGCCCACCGTCTTGGCGTCCGAGATGTAGTCGTTGATGAAGACGGGCACGCCGTTGTACATCTGCACCCACTCCAGGAAGTTCCCCGGCCGCGACTCGAGCACGGCGCCGCTGGTGCGCACCAGGCTCTGGAGGGTGCGGCGGCTCCGGCGCGAAATGACCAGGGCGATGTTCTTCGTCTTCACCGCGTCGATCAGCTCGTCTAGCTTGGCCAGCGTCAGCGTCCCGCCGTTGGTGCCCATGGAGACGGTCTGGGACGCCGGCAGGCCGGCGCAGGTCTTGTCGATGCCGTCGAACGCCTTCGTGTCGACCGAGGTGTCGCCGTTGATGAAGGTGTCGGCCCACTTCCGGGCCAGCGCCTTCGCCTTCTGCTGGATGACGGCCGCCTCGATGTCCTGCACGTTCGCGCGCGAGGCCTGGATGAAGTTGTCCACGTCGGCGTCGCCGCCCAGGATCTTGAGCTGGACGGAGAGCTGGGTGAAGTCCGGCGTGCTCTCCGTCCAGGTGTCGCCGACGGCGAAGAACGCGATGCTGGGCTCCGTATTGAGCCGGTTGAAGACGAAGTTGTTGCCGACGACCTCGATGAAGGGGAGCTGGTCCAGGACGTGCTCCTCCTTGATGATCGTCTCCATGACGCCGGCGAGCACCATATCGGTGGCCAGCTTGGCGGACTCGGCCAGGGTAAGGGCCATGGTTCTTCCTCCTTCTCGATGATCTGCCCCGCCCACGGGGCGACAGTGGCCAGGATAGGGCAGGTCCCCCAGAGCGCAAACGGGCCGGTGGCACACTGTCAGGCTCTTGACAACGGCGCGCGTCGGCATATACTACTAGACGTAACACCGGCCGGTGGCGCCGGTGATGAATCCTGCTACGCAAGGACGCGGACTTCTCTTGTCTCAGCGTGAACCAGGATGGTTGGGCGCAGGGATTGTGCTCCTCCTCACCGGATGCTAGCAGCACGCGCTGCGGGATCAGACCTGCGTCGCAGCGGAGTGAAAGGAGGCGCCTATCGAGCAAAGCTAGCGCCCCTAACCACAGGCAGAAACCAATCCAGTTGAAACGAGGAGGGATTCTCAAATGCGCAAGAAGATACTGGCCTTCGCATTCGCGGCGGCCCTGCTGGTCGGTACGGCCGTGCCCCTGGTGGGCGGCGGCAACTCGGCCTTGGCAGGGTGCAGGGAATTCGGAGAAGGGACATCCTGGAGTGCAAGAGGCGACAACCCTAGCCTACCCAACCCCGGGGACCTCGGCCAGGCAATAAGCAGCACCGCGCCTCATGGAGGACGAGCGGATGCCGTGCAGGACTGGATGGCTAATAACTGCCCATAAGCAACCCAGGAGTTCGCAAGCATAGCGGGCAGGGCCACCGGCTGGCGGTGGCCCTGCTGCCGTTTGCCTAAGACGCAGATGAGCCGCGTATGCGTCGGGCTGAAGCCCGACCCGCTGATCCTTGAAATCCTTGCGCCGTTTCAGGCTCCCCGCTGCTGCAGCCCCTGCTGGATCTTCTCCTCCGCGCTCAGGCCCGAGAGGTCCGGCCCCGATCGTATCGGGGCCCCCACCGGCACCCGGCCCGCCTGCGCCTGCGACTCCAGGTGCCCGCGCACCTTAGCCACCGTCTCCTGCGCCCGCTGGAGCGACTGCTCCACCTCCTCCACCGTCTCGCCGGCCACCAGCTCCTGCGGCAGCTCCGGCGACTGCTGGAGCGCCAGCTCCCGGTAGCGCTGGGCCGCGTTCCGTCGCTGCTCCTCCAGCGCCTGGGTGCGCTCGCGCAGGCCGGTAAGCTCCTCCTCGCGGGACTGCGCCTCGCTGCGGGCCTGTGTCATCTCCTGTCGCAGCTCCGCCAACTGCGACTCCAGGTGAGCGGCGCGCGCCTCCCGGTCCGCCGCCGTCACCTGCAGTCGCTCCGACTCTGCCCGCGCCTCCGCCAGCTCTTCCTCCAGCGCCGCCAGTTCATCGTCGCTCATCGCTCTCCTCCTGCTAGCATGGTTTGCGATGAGAATAGAACTGATGTGCTATTCAGTCAAGCCGGGAATGGCACTGTAGTACTACGGCATCCTGGGGCTGTCGAAGGATGGGTGTCTGGGAGAGGTGGCGGAGGCTAGTCCAGCACGTAGACCGCGATGGCGGAGTAGTGGACGGCGCTGCCCGCGACGACCAAGGTGTGGAAGACTTCGTGGTAGCCGAAGATGCGCGGCCACGGGTCGGGCCGGCGGAGCGCGTAGATCACACCGCCCAGCGTGTAAAAGACACCGCCCAGCAGGAGGAGGGCGAGCGGACTGCCCATGTACCGGTCGAGAACTTCGGAGACGGCGACCACCGCCACCCAGCCGAGCCCGACGTAGAGGCTCACGCTGAGCCATCTGGGCGCGTCCGGCCAGGCGAGCTTCAGGAGGATGCCCGCGCCCGCGAGGCCCCAGACCACGGAGAGCACCGGGATCCCCCAGGCCAGGCTGACATCGAGGCTGAAGGGCGTGTAGGTGCCCCCGATGAGCACGAAGATCATCGCGTGGTCCAACCGCTTGACCATCCGCCGCCACGACGGCCTCCACCTGACCTGATGGTAGGTTGCGCTCGTCCCGTAGAGGAGCATCAGGCTCGCCGCGAAGATCGCCCCGCCGACGTAGCCGGTGGGGGAGTCGGCGATGAGCAGCAGCAACACCGTGCCCGCCACGGCCAGCCCCGCCGCGATGAGGTGGAGCACCCCCCGCAGCGCCGGCCGCTCCGGGGCCGAAGCCGCGGACTCGCCGTCCGACACGTGCCACGCCGCTTCAGCCGTCATCGCCTGCTCGATGTCGCTAGTGTGCGGGGTTCTGGTTCCCTGTCGCGCCGAGCGCTCGGCTCCTAGACCAGCACCAGACGCGGACTTTCCTCGGTTTCAACGAGATCGATGGACAGGCCCTCCAGCGTCTCGGCGACGTCCGGCGCCACCGCCAGGACGTCGGCCTCGCCGTGCTGGAACAAAACGTCACCCTCGGTGGGGATCTCGAAGGACAGCTCGAACTCATCGCCCTTCTTTGCCAGACGGAAGACCTGCGCCGACTCCGCCCGTCCTTCGAGCAGTTCGCTCAGGAGCGACTTGGCGTCCTCGGACACCTGCAGTATGACGCACCTCCTGGGGTGTGCTGCGGGCCTAGTATCGGGGGGCTGGCCGCACCCGGTTGAAGCAGTCCCGGCAGTAGACCGGCCGGTCGCCTCGGGGCTGGAACGGGACCTCCGCGGGCTTCCCGCAGTTGCTGCAGGTCACGGAGAACATCTCACGCGAACCGCGGCGCTCGCCGGCGAAGCCTCGTTCCGCTTTCCGCAGTTGGCGGCAATCTGGGCAGCGCTTTGGTTCGGTGTAGCCCTTGCCCGCGAAAAACTCCTGGTCGTCCGCCGAGAAGGTGAACGACTGTCCGCAGTCCTGGCAGGTGAGTGTTTTGTCGGTGTAAGGCACGCGACGACCTCCTTTATGTAGTTGCCTCTCCGCGTCGCCGGTGCCGAACCCTATGGGTGGGGACTGTTGACTTGGATGGCGCTTTGCCTAATAGCATACCGCGCAGGAGGGGAAAAAGCAAGCGGTGTCACGCCCTAGTCCTCCTTCCGCCCCACTGCCTCCCGCCCGTTCCCCCTTCCCGCCTCCCGCTTCCCGCGACTAAGCACCCTCCCGCCCCACTGCCGCCCGCCCGTTCGACTGCGCCCCGTCGCGCCCGAGATGCGCCTCCTCCTCCAGCCAGCGCGAGAACTCCGCCTCCGGGTCCGCCACGCCCAGCTCGTCGGCGGCGCGACGGCGGCTGTGGATGCCCGCCGCCACCAGCACCCGCTCGTCCGCCACCAGCCGGCTCCGGTCGCTCGGCACCACCGGCCCCCAGACGATGCGCGTCCGATATGGGGCATAGCGGACGCCCGTCTCCTGCTCCAGGATGCGCAGGACCAGCTCGTTCCGTCGCTGGTAGGCCGCAGTGCGGATCAGCCGCTTGCGCTGCACCTTCTTCAGCAGCGGGTCCAGCTCCAGGTTGAGCGCCACCCCCGAGAGGTTGGCCCGGCTCTCGCCGAAGGCGGTGCGCGGCGCCTCGCCCAGGTCGTGCAGGGTGCGATAGATCAGGTTCACGTAGTCGACGTGGAGCTGGACGCCGCCGCCCTGGAGCAGGTCCAGCAGGTAGGCCCGCGCCCGCTCCGGCAGCTCCCACACCGCCCCCGGCTGCACCGCGATGTCCTGCGCCTCGGTCACGTTCTCCAGCACGGCGATGGGGTTGCCCGAAAGCTCCAGGATCATGGAGAGCTGGGAGAGCGCCCGGTTCAGCTCCCGCACCGACTCGCGGATCTGCGGGATGTCTGACGTCCCCCAGAACTGCTTCGGCTCCCGCAGGTTGGGGTAGATGACGAAGGGGACGACGCCGTAGGGGTTGGCCTTCTCCTCCACCAGCGCGCCGTCCACCCAGAGCTGGAACGTCTCCGCCGTCCATGCCTCCACCACCTCGACGCGACCGTCCCGGGTAGGTCGCCGCGTCGGTCGAAAGCCGAAAGCCAGCTCTGCCTCCTCCGCGCTCGATAAGTAGTAGCGACTGGCGACGCGCCACACGCGGCTCACGTCGTCGCCCAGCCACCAGACGAAGAGCCCCTGCACGTCCGGCGCCGAGACGCGCACCCGCCGCTCCAGGGGGTCCCAGGTCACCTTGAAGGCGCCGTCGCCCAGCACCGCCGCGTCGATCTCCGTGTCGAAGTCCAGTTGGGCCAGGTTGTTCTGCTCCGCTACGTCCTGGAGCACCCGCTCGGCCCGGCGCGCCCGCTCAGCCGCCTCCGGCGACCCGTCCTCCGGGTCCACCACCGCATGCATGCCGGACATGAGGTACGAGGTCGTCTTCTCCACCAGCGCCTTGGCGTAGTTGAAGGTGAGGCGCCGCTCCCGACGCCGCATCAGCCGCGGCCACTGGTCGCCCTGGTAGAAGGCGAGCAGCTCCGCGTAGCCGCGCAAGCGGGCCAGGTCCATCCGGGCGACCTGCTGGGGAAGCGTGAGGGCGTTCTGGGCCATCGTGGAAACCTCCGTAGTAGATGCGATGCTGTCGCACTACGCTACGACGGAGCGGAGAAACCACAAAGCGCCAGATGGCACTCGAGGAATTTCGGATGGAGGCGTTAGGCGGCTTTCAGACGCACGCGCTCCGATCGCGCCAGCACGAACAGGAGCACCGCGGTCTCGATCATCGCAAGGGCAACCAGGCCACCCGTCAGCAGTACGAGCCACAACCACACTGGGCCGCTGATTGTGGCGTCGGCGACATTGAAGAGGTACCACAGGTAGGCAAAGGAGGACCCAGCCGGGACGCCGAGCCCGACAATCGAGGCGACGATCAGGAAGGCAGGGTGTCCTCGCAAGTACCTGAACGCACCGAATATGTAGGTCGCCAGCATCAAGAACGAAGCGCCTGCAAAGCAAGCCAGGTTGAATCGGAACACTTCATCGGCCCATGGGGCCGCACTATCGTTCTCAGCCGCAGCGAAAGGCAACAGTAGCCCGGCCCCGGTGAGGACGAAGTTCATGACAATGAAGACGGCTATGGCAAAACGCATGCTCGCCTCGCTGGGCTGCCGAGGCCAGTTTAGCAGATGTCTGTTACTACATTAGCGCAGCTCGAGTTGGAACAACGCAGGAGGACCCCGTCTCCGGGGGCCTCCTAACGTCTGTTTACTGTCGAAGCGCTAGCGTCGCGTCGCGCCGAAGCGAAGCGCCCCCGCCGCTGCGACGGACGTCGCGCCAACCAGGGCCAGACCCTTCGCTGACGCTCAGGGTGACAGTACAACAACGTCATTCTGAGCCCTGCCTGCCGGCAGGCAGGGAAGCGAAGAATCTCGTTCCTCGAGGCGAGCCGCCGCTTCGTGCTCCCGAGCCATCCGCTTATCCGTTGAGCATCCGTTGTCGAGCCCAGCCCGCCCCCGCGCCAGGATGCGGAACACGCTCCGCCGCCCCCTTCTGTCATTCCGAGCGCAGCGAGGAATCTGACCCCTCAGTCGAGACGTCGGTTCTGGAGGGCCAGACCCTTCGCCTTCGGCTCAGGGTGACACGGGTGCACTGTCATGTCGAGTCCGCCGTAGGCCGACGAATCATCTGGCCCCTCGCGACAACGCTCCGCCATCCGCTTATCCGTTCGCTATCCGTTGACGCCCCCGCGCCAGGATCCGGAAGACGCTGCGCCGCGAGAGGCCAAACTCCGCCGACAGCGCGTCGATGTCGGCGCCCTCCCCTCGACGGCGGCGCACCGCCTCGTCCCGAGGTCGCTGGAACAGCCTGCGCGCGCCGCCCGGCTCGTCGTAGCGGCAGCGCTCCAGCGGGCAGCGCAGGCAGCTAGGCGCCAGGGCGCAGCCGCCGTCCCGGAACGCCACGTGCTCCGGCAGCGCGTCGATGCGCACCTTCCGGCCGTTGGGGTGGCGCGGCT
>Ga0154830_1041_pt3 | contig 10618 bp, 6 predicted proteins | sample Rifle2008BG16ft_FD_116134 | JGI IMG/M metagenome (GOLD analysis project Ga0154830, IMG submission 116134) | Chloroflexi bacterium RBG_16_68_14 | reverse complement strand
GGACGCGCCGTCGCCACCCTGCCCCTGTACGGCGCCGGGTGCCTAGCCGAGCTGCCCGACGGTACCGCCGTGGTGCTCACCGAAGGGGAGAAGGCGGCGGACGCGCTCCGGGCCGTCGGTGTCCCGGCCGTGGGCACCGTGACGGGTGCGAGCGTCGCCCCGGCAGCCGACGCATTGCGGCCGCTGGCCCGGCTGCGACCCTACCTGTGGGGCGACGCCGACGCGCCGGGGGAGCGGCACATGGAGAACGTCGCCCAACGGTTGCGCGGACTAGGTGCCCCTGTGTGCCTCATCCGCTGGCCCGACGCCCTTGCTGGCGGCGACGCCGCCGACTTTGTAGAGCGGGGCGGGAGCGGCGACGCGGTGCGCGCCCTCATGGACGCGGCCGAGCCGTGGGAGCTGGCGGAGACAGAGGACAGCGCCGCCTTGCTGGACGATCTGGCCGCGTTCCTTCGGCGGTACGTCGTGCTGGCGGACGCTCAGGGCGACACCGTGGCGTTGTGGTGCGCCCACAGCCATGCCGTCGACGCCGCCGATGCGACGCCCTACCTGTCGATCGTGTCAGTGGAAAAGCGGAGCGGCAAGACGCGCCTGCTTGAGACGTTAGAGCTGGTGGCAGCTCGGCCGTGGTTGACGGGCCGGGTGACGGCGGCCGTTCTGATCCGCAAGGTGGCGGGAGACAGGCCGACGTTGCTGCTAGACGAAAGCGACGCCGCGTTTCAGGGCGAGCAGGAGTATGCCGAGACGCTGCGAGCCATCCTGAACGCCGGGCACCGGCGGCGCGGCGTCGCCTCGGTCTGCGTCCGCACGGGCGGCGACTGGGCGGCTCAGGACTTTCCAGTCTTCGGGCCGAAGGCCATCGCCAGCATCGGCAAGCTGCCTGATACGATTACAGACCGGGCGATCATCGTCACCCTGAAGCGCCGCGCTCCGTCTGAGCGCGTCGCCCGCTTCCGATGGCGTGAGGCGGACACATTGGCGGCGCCATTGCGGGAGCGCCTAGAGAGGTGGGCGGCTGCGCACGTTGACCCGTTGCGCGACGCCCGGCCCGAGATCCCGGATGCGCTCGATGATCGGGCCGCTGACGGCTGGGAGCCGCTGCTAGCCATCGCTGACCTCGCGGGCGGCAACTGGCCGGAGCGGTCTCGTTGTGCCGCGTTAGCGTTGTCGGCGGGCGTCGAGCGCGAGGATGACAGCTTGGGCGTGCGACTACTAGCGGACGTTCGGTGTATCTTCGAGGAACGCGGCGCTGAGCGCCTTTCGTCCGCCGAGCTGGTGGCGGCGCTCGTTGCTGTCGAGGAAGCGCCGTGGGGCGACCTAAAGGCCAAGCCGCTGGACGAAAGGAAGCTAGCGCGGCTTCTCAAGCCTTACGGCATCCGGCCTCACACCGTCCGCATCGAAGACAAGACGCCGAAGGGCTACCAGCGGGCAGCCTTCGAAGATGCCTGGTCGCGCTACCTTCCCCACATACCGGCACGGACCGCAACAAGCGCAACAGAGAGCGCGCCTGAATCGAACCTAAAGGAGGACGGTGTTGCGGATGTGGCGGTTGTGGCGGCTAATACAGGATCGGAGAGCACCTGCCCACACCGTCCGCCAGGGGAGACCGATAAGCTCTGGGCATTCGTCCAGGCTAGGGGCTGGTCAGTCAGCTATTGTAAGTGCTGCGCTGGCGCCGTCCGAGACGACCTGTACGATGCAGATGATGGACGCTGCCCGACCTGCCGCGCCGGCCAGCCCGTTCCACAACGCGGCGGCCACCTCGTTCGCTTCGCCCGCGATCTAGGCGCGACGCTGCTGGACCCAGCTTCGCCGACCGACAAGGCCCGCTAGAATGCCCCGCCCTCACGTTCGAACGCTTTCTCAGCGTCGCTGCGCCTATGGGCCGTGTGGTAAGGCGTTTCACCCGCGCAGAGCCGCCCAGCGCTTCTGTAGCCCAGGCTGTCGGCGCCGGTGGTGGGGCAATGAGTGGGCGAGCGGACGGCCACATCGCTGCGGGAGCTGCGGAGAGCCGCATCTGCCCGTCGGCTAGGCACGCGGCTAGCCCTCGCGCTACGCGCACGCGTGCGCGTTTTTGCGGCGTATGGCAAACCCGGCAAGGGAACCAGGTTCCGCGCCCCCTAGAGGCCTCAGCCCGATAGACTGCCAGAGATGTCGGGCAGCGTGGACTCTATGCCAAAGCCTGGGTTGGAATCCCTCGGTAAGCGGCGGCTTGACTCTAGGCGCGCCGGACGACTATAGTCTGGTAAATAGGCTAGGAGATAGGCGCCTGATCTATATGGGCCCGCAGCGGCACTCGCCAAGCGCCCCGGCCTCCTCTCGCCCCACTATCCCCACTCCCCTACGATCTGGTACTCTAATCCTTGCCGTGTCACTGCCCCGTCAAATGCGCCGCAGCGATGGCTCGGGCAAGCGGCTTCGGCTCCAGGCCCAGGTAACACCCCCGCCGACGAAGGAGCCGGGGCAGCCCACTCGCGTCCTAGTCCAAGTCGGAGACACCGTGACCATCGAAACTGATCTCGATGTCGTAGGGTGCGAGCGATGCGATCTGGAGGCATCCTATGACGATGCTGTTTTCGGCCTGGCAGGGATGCCGAAGACCAGTTCTCTGGGTCCAGGAAACCACCAGCAGAAGTCCGCATGGATTTTCACAGCAATGAAAGCGACAGAGTCGACGCATATAGAACTAAGTGCTAGGACCGACACAGACTCTCAGCGGATTTCGGTCGCGGTGGAGGTGCGGCCATGAGGGCTTCCGTGGAGCAGGAACCGGCCAGACCAGGACACGCCTACACTCAAGCCGGCGTGGACAGCGCACGGCAGGAGCGCGCCCTCGAAGGGTTGCTCCAACACATTCGGAGCACAGCTTCTCGCCGCCAGCTCTTACCCATCAGCTTGTTCGCCAACGTGCTCGACCTTGGTAATAAGATTGGGCTCGCTGTCTCGATGGATGGCGTCGGGAGCAAGGCGCTTATCGCGCAAATGATGGACCGGTACGACACGATCGGCATCGACTGCGTTGCCATGAACGTAAACGATCTGCTCTGCGTTGGCGCGACTCCCATCGCCATGCTCGATTACGTTGCGGTGCGCGTGCCGGACGAGCTGCTGCTGGAGCAGATCGGTGCAGGTCTGGCAGATGGCGCCCGCGAAGCGAACATCGAGATACCTGGCGGTGAGATTGCCCAGATCAAAGACATGCTCCAGGGTTACAGCAAACAGCGAGCCTTCGATCTGGTTGGATGCGCTGTCGGTACAGTGCCAACGGATAGAATCCTGACTGGTCGAGACATCCGCGAAGGCGATGTTGTCGTGGGGCTAAGAAGCTCAGGGATTCACAGCAATGGCCTGAGTCTCGCTCGGAGAGTGTTGTTGGAGAGCGGCGCGTTTACCGTTGAGTCCGAAGTAGCAGAACTCGGTCAGACCGTCGGCGCGGAGCTCTTGACGCCGACCCGCATCTACGTCAAGCCGATCCTTGACATGCTGACAAGTGGCCTCCGCATCAAATCGCTTGCCCACATCACTAGCGATGGCTTCGCAAACCTCCGCCGCATCCAGGCCAACTTTGGCTTCGTCATCGAATACTTGCCGGACCCTCAGCCGATCTTCAGCCTTATCGAGAAGCTCGGTGCCATTCCTAGAGGAGAAATGTTCACGGTCTTCAACATGGGCATCGGGTTCTGTGTTGTTGTAGACCCCGCCGACGCTGACCGAGCGATTGAAATCGCTGCCCGGCACAACGTCGAAGCGCACAAGTTGGGGCACGCCGTGCCTGACCCTGAGCGCCGCGTCCATCTGAACCCTGTTGGTCTTGTCAGCACGGCCTCGTACTTCGAGCCCGCCTCGACATAGCTGCTACTCGCAACGCCCGCGCAGATTGTCCTTAGCCACCCAGACTTCTTCGCAGCGCCGCCAGCGCCTCCGACAGCTCCGCCTGCTTCGCCTCGATGATAGCGATGAGCTCTTCCGGCGTTCGTGTGTCGCCTTCGTCCTTCCGGTTCGGGTTCACCGCCTTTAGGTCGTAGGTTCTCGCCCGGACTTCATCGATGCTCACCCACCAGCTCCGCTCGCTCTCTCGCTCCGGGTCGTCCGGTGGGAGCGCCAGCCTCTCCAAGAAGTCATCGAAGTGCGCGAGCGTGAACGGCGTCCGCTTCCTCACCTTCACGTCCGACAGGTCGTAGTACCAGATGCGCTCTGTCGACTGCCCTTTGCGGAAGAAGAGCAGGTTTGTCTTCGACGCGGCGCCCGCGTTGATGAACACGCCCGCCGGCAGGCTGACGATGCAGTAGAGGTCGCACTCGTCAAGCAGCTTGCGTTTGGTCTGGACGAAGGCCGTCTCATTCGTGCGAAAGAGAGCCCCTTCGTCCATCACGATGCCGCACGTCCCCCCGTCGGCCAGGGCGTCAATGACATGCTGGAGGAAGAGCAGTTGCGTGGCTCCGGTCTTGTAGGCGAAGTTGGCCTGGGCGTCCTTGTTCTCTTTGCCGCCAAACGGGGGATTGGTGAGCACCACGTCGAAGAGGGCCGGGGCGTCCGTGTAGAGAGCGGCATGGAACGCCACGCCGGTTAGCGTGTTCCCGTGCCAGATGTGCGGCCCGTCGATGCCGTGCAGGACCGTGTTCGCCAGCGCGATAGGGTACACCAGGTTCTCTTTCTCGCGCCCGTAGAAGGTCTCGGTCTTGAGCTGTTCGATTTCGCTAGCGGTGGCCGCCTGCGGCTGCATGTACTCGTACGCCTGGGCGAGGAAGCCGCCGGTGCCGCAGCACGGGTCGTACACCGTCTGGCCGATCTGCGGGTTCACCGCCCGCACCATCGCCCGGATGACTTCCCTGGGCGTGAAGAACTGGCCGCCATCGTTGTTCTTCTCGCCCATCTTGAGCAGCAAGCCTTCGTAGACCTGGGAGAGCGGGAACATGTGGGTGTCATCGACGCTGCGCCCGGACAGGGCGTCTATCTTGTCGAGGATGTCCAGCAGGTTCCGCTCGGTGTCGATGCGCGTGCGCTCGACGGTGGCGAACACCTGGCTGATGACGAGCTGGCGGTGTGTAGCGCCCGCCCGGTCGCCCAAGGAGCGCAGGTGAGGCAGGAGGTCATCATTGACGAACGCCATGTACGCGCCCATCGGCGCCGCCTGGAGCTCCTGACGCTTGGCGCCGTCCGGCGACGCCCAGTCCCGCCAGCGGTAGGGCTCGACGAGCGAAGGCGTGAAGCCCACTCCGAGCGCTTTGGCGCCTTCCGCCTCCTGCTCTTCCCGATCATCGAGGATGCGGAGGAACAACATCCATGTCAGCTCCGGCACATACTGGAGGGCGCCCGCGCAGTTGGAGCGGCGCATGATGTCGCAGATGGACTTGATGTAGCCATTGAGGCTGGCCTGGGAGTTGAGAGGGCGGCCGTTGTTGCCGTTGCGGCTATTCGGTCGTCGAGCCATGGCTCGCCTGAATGCCCCTCTTAGGCCGGTGGCTCGAAGCCACCGAAGACTGCTTCTATCAGGGAACCCGCGAGCGCATTCGCTGCATCAAGCTGCGACTCAGCGTCATCGCAGAGCTTGCTGGCGCGGGCCAACTGGTCATTGAGTTCACTAACCACTCGATGCTGTTCAGCAGCAGATGGGGCTGGCACGGGCAGAGCGCGAAGCTGCGTGCGCGTGATTTTCTTCATGGAGCCGCTCGTACCGCCCGCCTTCTCGCGCCAATACCCCGTAACGTAGAGGGCAGAAAGATAAGCGGTTAGGAAATCTCCCTGAACGTCACCCTTGGGGCAGAGGCGGATGGTAAGGTCTGACGCTACAACCCCGTCGGGCTGGCCCAAGTATTGGGCGACGCGGCCAACAAGCTCCGGTGTGTTGCTTCGCGCAATTAGGATTTCTCCGGGACGCAGCGTCGCTTCCGCTGCGTCGGCACGCGTCATGCGCGCTTCCTTCACTCCGCTAGCCAGGAAGCCCCTCTCTGATAGACATGCAGTAGTTACCACCAGCACAGGTGTATCGCCATCTGACCGCAACGACCTGGCCGGTAAGAAATCACAGACGTTTCCCAATGGGCACCACGGCCATGCGCTGGCCTCTCGCGACTGGAAGACAGACCGTAGGAAAGCTGCAGGCAGCGCCCGCGCCGCCTCGACCTGGGCGCGGGCCGCAGCGCGCATCTTGTCCACCAGCGCCATCTGCTCCGACAGCCGCGCCGCGATGCGCCGCTGCTCATCGAGGGGCGAGAGAGGTACGAGAATGTCTCGAACATCAGAATCTCTGACGGCAGGATAGAGAGCTCCTCTCACGAGGTCTGAGACGGCTCCGACGAACGTCGGCGACTGCACAAAGTAGTACAGGTAGTAGGGTTCGATGTCACCACCCGACCGCAAGACGCAGAAGCCTGTGCTGCACACTTGCTTATCAAGTTCTGGCGGCACGAGCCCGACCGCATTCAGATTTGGCCGCGTGGTCGCCACCACGACATCCCCAGCTCGAATTACCTGTCTGGCCCGGCTTGGTGCGTCCTCGCCCTTGATAGTCTGCGTCGCGGTGATGGCCTTCTTAGCGGTGTCAACACTAGAGATGTCAACGTAGAGGAACGCCTTCCCTGGCTCCCTTCGCGGGTCTCGAATTTCGACTGGAGTGGAGCAGACCTCTCCGATTCTCGCCCAGCGCCAACGTGCGGGCAGAGGTCGCCTGTGCCCATCTCTGGTCATGGCGCGAGCAGCTTCTCCTTGGTCACGCGCAGCACAGACGGCGCGTCGGCGCCCAGCTCGCGCAGCGTCTGCACGCCTCCGGCCTTGCTCACGGCCCGGGTCTGGAAGACGTGTACGTTCTCCAGCTCGGTGATGCCGCCCCTGGCGAACTGTCCGGCCAGGGCCTTGACCAGACCTGCGGCCCTGGCGGGAAGGGCCTTGAGCCAGTCCGCGTGCTTGTAGGTGAGCGCTTCTGCCCGCTCCCGGCGGGTCTTCGGCGCCACGCCGAAGCCCTCTTGCGCCAGCACGTCGTACAGGTCGCACTCCCCTAGCCCTTCGAGATTCTGAAGCAGCTTAGCACTTCGCTCGCCGCCGGGCAGCCTCTTCAGCAGCGCCTCCCGCTCGGCAGGTTCGAGCCAGCGGTTGCGCAGGGTGTCGAGGTCCGGTGTCTCCTCCGTCAGCCGCGCTGCCACCATCTCCCGGTACTCTTCAAGCGGAATGAGCACCTCTCGCCCATCGCGCTCTACCAGGACAGAGCGCCCGGCGTCGGTGACCTGCACATCAAACCCCTCGACCCGAATGACGCGCTCCTTGTCGCCGGTCGGTGGCTTGCGCTCCCTCGACGGCCTGGGCCTGGACTCGAACGGCTCGCCGAAGAGCCGGGTGGCGTTGGTGTAGTCGTAGATGCGGAACATGAGCTTGCCGGAGGGCACATAGATGCGCGTGCCCCGCCCAAGCATCTGATAGAACATGATGGAGCTGGTGAGATAGCGGAAGAAGACCACATTCTGGAGCCACTCGATGTCCACGCCGGTCGAGAGCAAGTCCACCGTCGTTGCGATGAAGTGGGTCCGTCTCGAACCCTTGAACTCCGCCAACGCGGCGCCTGGATTGTCCGCCTTGATGGTGCACTTGAAGGCGTAGGTCTCGACGCGCTGCTGACCGTTGGCCTGGCACCAGTCCGCATACAGGTTGTTCATCTCGTTGGTCACAGCGTCCGCGTGGGCATCGCGGGCGCAGAAGATAACCGTTTTCTGGAGCGGGCCGCCGCTCTCGCGGAGCAGATGGAACAGGTCTTCGCTCATCGCCCGGACGCGGTCGGGGAGCATGAGCAGGTCGTCGTAGTCGGTGGGAAGATAACGCTCTCGAATGTCCGACGCCTCTGCCGGCTTGCCGGTTACGAAGTCCTGCGCGGTTCGCTCCTCAATCTCCTGGCGGGTAATCTGGCCCCTAGCGTCCAGGTTCGGGACCCGGCGGATAACTTCCGGCGGGGCCAGGTATCCGTCTTCCACTCCCTGGCCAATGGAATACTCATAGACCGGCTCGCCGAAGTATTTGGCGTTGTCACGAATCTCCTCGTCTTCGTGGCTCGCGCCAACAACCGTCCGAGGCGTGGCAGTAAGCCCGATGTGCACCGCGTTGGGGTTGCGGTCAAGGATAACCTTCCACTTCCCCCAGGCCGAGCGGTGACACTCATCGATGATGATGTGGCTGAAGAAGTCTTCCAGGTAGTTCTCCAGGAAGAAGCCGGCGTCAGTCGGCGCGTCCTCCTCGGTGTCGCCGCCGACGTTGAGGGCCTGGTAGGTGGCGATGAGAATCCGAGCGTTCTTCTGGGGGTTGGAGGTACTCACCACGGCGGCGTCATCGCCAAAACTACCGTACAGCTTCTCTTTGCCCTGCTGGGCCAGGAACGTCCGGTCACAGACGAAGAGCGCTCGCCGGAGCTGACCAGCGCGGGCAAGTTTCCAGAGGATGTACGCGGCCACGTACGTCTTGCCCGAAGCCGTGGCCATAGGCAGCAGGACGCGTTTACCGCCGCTGGCGATTTTCTCCAGGCAGGCTCTCACCGCCGCGTCCTGGTAGTAGCGGCGCACGCTCTCTCCGCCCTTGTAGGGTGCGAACAGCGGCTGTGCCGTGGCGCTGTCCAGCGCGAAGCCGTTCCCCGCCTCATAACGTTTTCTCAGCTCGTCGGGCGAGGGGAAGTCTAGGGGCGCGACGGGCTCCCGTGTGTGGCCGGTGAAGTCGTCGTACTCGGCAAACCGGTGCCCGTTTGACGAGTAGACAAACGGCAGGTTGAGCCGGCGGGCATACCCTTTCGCCTGCTCAAGCCCTACCGTGTGCGGCTGGTCGTCCGGCTTCGCCTCAACGACAGCGACTGCAAGTGGAGACAGGCCGCTCGGTGCTGGCAGGCAGAGAAGGTAATCCGTCCGCCCCCGGCGCCGCCGTGGTCGTCCGTCAACGATCTCGATGCCGCCTGCAGTCGTCTCGCGGCGAATGAGGTCTTCCGTCCACCCGGAAGCGTGGAGCGCCGGGTCGATGAGCTTGGCACGGGTGTCCGCCTCGGACAGCGTCACGGGTTCCCCCAGGTTGTGGTATCGGGTACCCATTAGTTTGTACGCACGCGACCGCCGCTGTCCAGGGGCGTATCCGAAGGCCCAACGGCGGCGGCGAGCGCTCTTTTTCTCTCGCCGCAGATGTGTGCGGAACTTACGTCCCTACCCCACCGGCACGGGAACGGGACCAAACTGCATTCTGACAGCCAATTTGACAGCCAGACCGATGGACTGACAGCCACGGCAGCGCATGGCGGCGGACGGAAGGTGTCAAGCTGGAATCTGTGGCGGACGCCTGCGGAGGGCGGTGGACGCTCCGATTCGACTTAGGAAACCGCTGCTCTGTCCTACTGAGCTACGGGGGCAAGCGCAAAACGGCCCCGCACGCACCCGGGCGCCGGGGCCGACCAGGAACGGCGTTCACCATTCTTCTGTGCTGGTGGAGATAGGGGGATTCGAACCCCCGACCTCTGCGATGCGAACGCAGCGCTCTCCCAATTGAGCTATATCCCCACACCGGCATTATAGGGAGGCACGTACCGGGGAATCAAGGGCAGGCCGGCTCTCGGCCAGCATCCACTGGCGCGCCTGGCCTAGGTGCTACGCCATCAACAGAGGGGAAGAGCAAACAGCGTGCGAGAGCCCACGTCGGCTGGTGGCGGGGGAAACGGCGTCGGGCCCTCGCACGCACTGCGGGGATACGTTCCTCCACGCATCTCCCGATCCATACCATCGGCCGCGCGGCCGAAATCTGAAGGGGTACGTCGCTGGCTTCCCAGATTCCAGGCGTCCGGAAAGAAAAGGGCCGGCCCGAAGGCCGACCCTAACCGCAGTCCCTGCGCAACGCTCGCCTGGACAACCCCGCTTCTGTCCCGGAGAGCACCACCCCGACACGTCGGGGTGGGGCGTCCTACCCAGGGAGATTGTACCACCGCTGTCAAGCTCGGTCGAACGGACCGCCCGCCGGGAGCTTGACCGCAACAGCCACCTTGCTACCCTCCGAGAGGGAGGATAGAGAGAAAGGACCTTCGCCAATGTCTATTGCAGCCCGACTTGCTATGCTCCTCCTTTTCGCCGGCTGGCTCCTCACAGTGCCGTCGGCGCCGGTCGCCGCCCAGGAGACGGTGCGGATCTCGCTCACCGAGTTCGTCATTACCGCCGACCCGGCCAGCGCTGACGAGGGGCTAGTCACCTTCCAGGTAAGCAATACGGGCGCCATCGTCCACGACTTCCGGGTCATCAGGACGGACCTGCCGCCCGGCGCTCTGCCCGTGGTACCGGGCGAGTACATCGTGGACGAGGGCCAGGTCAATGTGGTGGCTTCCTCGGCGGTACTTGAGGTCGGCCAGGCGGGGGAGGTGAGCGCCACCCTGGGGCCGGGCAGCTACGTGCTCATCTGCAACATCCCCACCCACTACCAGGGGGGCATGCGGCTCGCCTTCCCGGTGAGGGCGGCCCCGGAGCCGACCTCCACCCTGGCGCCGGGCGAACCGACACCGACGCCTGGCGCCACCGGGGGCACACCCACGCCCGCGGCGGCGGGCCCCGATCTGCCGATCACCGGCCAGGGGCCGTCGGGCGGACCGACGGGTTGGTGGATGCCGGCTATCCTGGCAGCG
>Ga0154830_1063_pt10 | contig 10656 bp, 14 predicted proteins | sample Rifle2008BG16ft_FD_116134 | JGI IMG/M metagenome (GOLD analysis project Ga0154830, IMG submission 116134) | Chloroflexi bacterium RBG_16_68_14 | reverse complement strand
CAGATCCTGGCCCAGCTCGGCCCGCACCTGCCGTTTAAGGACGACAGCGTGGACGAGGTCTTCCTGGACCACACCCTGGCCCACGCGGAGGACTTCCTGGGCGTGATGGAGGAGCTCTGGCGCGTCAGCAAGGCGGGAACGATCATCCACGCCCGGCTGCCCCACGCCTCCTCTTCGTGGGCGGTCAGCCGCGACCCTCGCCACGGACGCCACTTCACCCTGGAGACGTTCAACTACTTCGACCCGCGGTTCAACAACCCTAAGTGCGCCAGCCCCGCCTCCTTCCAGGTGGAGCACACCCGCCTCTACCTGAAGGGCGCCCGGCGGAACGCCCAGGGGCAGGCCATGCCTCGGGGTGCCCCCGCCCGGGTCATCGAGGGCCTGGTCAACCAGAGCCGGGGTATGCAGTACCGCTGGGAGCGCTGGTTCGCCCCGCTGGTAGGCGGGTTTGAGGAGTTCTACGTTGTCCTTAGCGCCATCAAGAAGACCCCCTTCGGGTGAGCCCTCCTTCGATCTCGACTACTCCATTCACGACGTCGGGTTCGACACCGGGCTGGACACCCGATACCTGACCCAGCGCGTCGAGGAGCTGCTGCTGGAGGAGGGGACCAGGCCGGGCGGGCGGACGCTGGACGTCGCCTGCGGCATCGGCAAGCTGGCGGCGGCGGTGAGCGGGCTGGGCGGCGAGGGCTGGGGCATCGACCCTTCCGAGGAGATGCTGGTGGACCTCAGCAGCTTCATCTTCGCCGGGTATGGGGTCGTCCTCGTGCGGGGCATCGCTGAGGAGCTGCCCTTCCGCGATAGCAGCTTCGACCGGGTGGTCTGCCAGGGCTCTCTGGACCACTTCGTCGACCCCCACGCCTTCATGAGCGAGGCGGCGCGTGTCTTGCGACCTGACGGCCGCCTGGTCATCGCCCTCACCAACTATGAGAGCCTCTCCTGCCGGCTGGGGCGGCTTCGGCAGCGGGTCTCCAGCGATCTGCTGCGCAGGCCGCCGCCACCCTACCGGCCGTACTGTCAGGTGCCGCCGGACCACCACCACAAGGGCGAGCTGGCCTTCGTTCTCCGCCTTGGCGGCAGCCACTTGCGACTTGTGCGCTGCTACGGCATCTCCTTGCTCTGGCTGGCCGAGGGCTGGGGCAGCTGGCTGGAGCGTCTGCCCCGCTCTGCAGCCCATCTGATGCTGAAAGCGCTGGACCGCATCGCCTACCCAACGCCCGAGCTGGCCGACATGATCATCTCCGTCTGGCAGCCCCGGAAGGAGAGGAGCCGGCGATGAGCACCTCTACGCCCACCGTCGATCTGGGCTGGGTCATCGAGGAGGACCTGCCGCCCGGCCCCTACCCCCGCGACAGCCAGTTCGTCTTCCAGCGGGTGCCGCAGCGCATCACCCAGGAGGCGACCAGGGGCAGCCCCGGCCGGCTGCTGGACGTGGCCTGCGGCTTCGGGGGCCAGCTCGCGCTCCTCCGGCATGGCGTGCGCGAGGCGTGGGGGCTGGACGCCTCCCTGGCCCTGCTGCGGCACTGCCGGCAGCGCTTCGCCGCCGAGGACGGGGCGCCGCTGGTGGGCGCCGTCGCGGAAGCGCTCCCGTTCCGCAGCGGCAGCTTCGACCGCATCGTCTGCCAGGGCTCACTGGACCATTTCGCCCAGCCCGGCTCCTTCCTGCGCGAGGTAGCGCGGGTCCTCAAGCCCGACGGCCTGGCCATCATCGGCATCTCCAACTTCGATAGCCTCTCCTGCCGCCTGGGGCGGGGCCTCTACCGGCTCAAGAATCGCTTCGGGCTGCCCGTCTACCGGGGGCGGAACTACTGGGAACCCCCGCCCAACCACACCTTCCGGGGGACCTACGGCGTGCTGCGGCGGCTGGGCCAGCCCTCCCTGGAGCTGGTGGCCTGCCGCGGCATCTCACTGCTCTGGCTATTCCACCGCTGGACCTGGCTCATGGAAGCGCTGCCCCGACCGCTAGCCTGGTCGGCGATGACGGCGCTGGACCACATCGCGTACCGGATGCCGGCCATCGCCGACCTCATCGTCTCGGTCTGGCGGCCGCGGAGAACAGCCGATGTCACACCATAGCGGGGAGGCCCCCGGCCCCTGGGACGAGGTGCGGGAGGCGTACCAGACCTACGAGCGCTACAGCCTCCTGCGCCGCCCACCCGAGGGGCCGTTCCTCCGCCGCTGGAAGGCGATGGGGGAGCGAACCGCTCGCATCTTCCTGGGCATGCCGGCGCTGCCGGTGATCCTGCTCCGGCTGCGCGACGGGCTCCTGCGCCGCCGCGTGCCCCTTCTGCCCTACCTGTGCGAGCTGCTCTCCACGGCCGTCTGGCGAATCGCCATCGGACGCAAGGTAGAGATAGGGCCGGGGCTGATCCTCCCCCACGGCTACGTCGTTATCGACGGGGCCGTGAAGATCGGGCGGGACTGCGCCATCAACCCCTGGGTCACCATCGGGCTGAGCGGGAGCCGGCGCTGGGGGTTCGACAGCCGCGGGCCCATCATCGGCGACCGGGTGTTCATCGGCACCGGCGCCAAGGTGCTGGGGCCCATCACCGTCGGCGACGGCGCCCGCATCGGCGCCAACGCCGTGGTCATCGACGACGTGCCGGCGGGCGCGACGGTGGTGGGCGCCCCGGCGCGGGTGGTGCAAAGCAAGCCACCAGCCTGGATGTCCGCCGGCGAGACCGCTCTGAGCTGATCATGCGAGGATTCTTCGGCCGCCTCCTCTCTCCCGTCCTGGGCGCGCGACCGCCCTCGGACCTGGTCTGGATCACGCCGGAGCTGGCCCAGAGCGCGCGCTTCGCGTCACGGGAGGCGACGGCGCTGTCGCGACTGGCCATCGGCGCCGTGCTAGACCTGCGGGCCGGGGAGCGTCACCAGTTGGCCCCGCTGGGCAAGGCGGGCCTGCACTACCTCCACCTCCCCATCTCCGACCACCGCGGCCCGGCGGAGGAGGGGTTGGCCCGCGCCGCCGACTGGGTCCTGCAAGAGCTGGGCGATGACCGCAAGGTACTGGTGCACTGCCAGGCGGCATCGGGCCGCAGCCTGGCGGTGGTGGCGGCGGTGCTCCTGCGGATAGGCTATCCACTCCCCGAGGCGGTAGCGCTGGTGCGCCAGCGCCAGCCGGAGGCCGTCCTCGAGGTGGCCCAGATGGCCATCCTCCAGCGCTACGCCGATACGCTGGCCCGCTGAGGGGCGAGGTGCAGGTCCTGCGAATTGCGGCCGGATGCCTCAGGCCGCCATGCATGGTATGGTACGTCCGTGACCGCTTCCGGCGAGAACCAAGGCAAGGCCCGCAGCTACGACTACGCCGCCCGGAAGGGCATTCGGGAGGTCTCCTGGGAGGAGTTCGCCGCGCTCTCAGCCCAACTGGCTGAGGCTCTGGCGCGGAGGAAGGTCGATACCGTCATCGGCGTCGCCCGGGCGGGCCTCTTCCCGGCGACAGCGGTCGCCTGCGCCCTGCGCTGCGAGCTCTACCCCGTCCGCATTACGCGCCGGCTGCACGATGAGGTGGTCTACGACTCCCCGGTCTGGAAGGTGCCCGTCTCGCACCTGGTCGCTGGGAAGGTCGTCGCCGTCGTCGACGAGATCGCCGACACGGGCGAGACGCTCACGCTCGTCACGGAGCAAGTACGCGCGCTAGGGGCGAAGCGGGTGGTGACGGCCTGCCTGGTGAGTCACTCCTGGGCCAAGCCGGCGCCGGATGTCAGCGCGCTGTTCACCGACGAGTTCATCATCTTCCCCTGGGACCGCCGGGTGCTCATCGACGGGCGGTGGCAGCGGCACCCTGAGATCGCCGCCGCCCTGGCGGCCCAGGGCATCCAGCTGGATGACCAAGACGTCAACGGAGGGAGCGAAGGATGATCGAGGGCGTCGAGCTGAAACCGCTGGTCACCCATGCCGACGAGCGGGGCTTCTTCCGGGAGATCGCCCGCAGCACGGAGGAGATCGTCCGCGAGGGGTGGGCGCAGGTGAGCCACTCGCTCATGCACCCCGGCGTGGCCAAAGCCTGGCACGTTCACCCCATCCAGATCGACTGGTGGTACGTGCCGGTGGGCGATCTGAAGGTCGCCCTCTACGACACGCGGGAGGGCTCACCCACCCGCGGCCAGCTCGACGAGCTGTTCCTGGGGGAGCACTATGAGGCGCAGCTCCTGAAGATCCCGGCCGGGGTGGCCCACGGCTGCCGGGCCATCGGCGGGACAGCCCACCTGATCTACCTCACCTCCAAGACCTACAACCCGGAAGAGGAGGGCCGCCTCCCCCACGACGACCCCAGCATCGGCTACGACTGGACGGCGCCCCCACCCATCAAGTAGCAGGCAAACGGGCCCGCCTAAAGGCGTACTGTAGCCACACGCGCATAGCAGACGGCACGCTCGCTGCGGGCACACAATTTGCCGGCGGGAGCATTGCTCCGAAAATACGGTTGTTGCCGTATTCTCCTCCCTCCCCCCGCCCCGACAAGTCGGGGCACCCCTCTCCCTCGATGAGGGAGAGGGGCCGGGGATGAGGGAGGACGGGCGCACCTACACGGCTGACCACGCATTTTCATCCTTTGTGGCGCCGGTGGCAACCGGCATGAACGATTCCGAGTTCGCCTCACCCCGCGACTACGCCCTTGACTTAGCGTGCGCTTAGCTTTACGATTCCTGCTGCGATGGAGCAGGACCTCGTCTCGGCTGGCTACGATGCGGTGTACGCAGCGGCGGGGAAGAGCCCTACCCTGCGGCGACTGTGGCACGAGCATGCAGAAGGCCCCGACTTCCCGGAGGAGTTTGGGCACATCAGCTTCACCACCCTGCGAGAACTGCAGCGCGTGGCCGCCGAACTCCGCCTTCGGCCCGCCGACACGCTCGTCGATCTCGGTTGTGGCATGGCTGGCCCGGCGCTGTGGGTGGCGCGCGAAACCGGGGCGCGCCTGATCGGCGTAGACGTGTCGCGAGTCGCGGTCGAGCAAGCGAGTGCCCGGGCGGTGAAACTCGGGCTGGCCGAGCAGGCGCGATTCGTCGTGGGCTCGTTCGCCGATAGCGGGCTGGAAGCCGGTTCGGCCGATGGGGCGATGAGTGAGGATGCGCTGCAGTACGTGCCCGACAAGCGCGCCGCCATGGCCGAGGTCGCCCGTATCCTGCGCCCAGGAGGACGCCTGGTCTTCACCGCCTACGAACTAGATCCGGACCGCGCCGCCGGCCTGCCGGTCCTCGGGGCCGATCCAGTCGAAGACTACCGCCCGCTACTGGAGCAGGCCGGCTTCAGCGTTGACGTCTACGATGAGGCTCCGGGCTGGCCAGAACCGATGACGACGACCTACTCCTCTCTTCTGGCTGCGAAGGAGCCGCTAACGCAGGAAATGGGCGAAGCTGCTGTGGGTGCCCTGTTCATGGAGCTCTCGCTGACGCTGGAGCGGCGGCCGTATCGGCGCCGCGTGCTGGTCGCGGCGGCAAGGACGTAGGACCGGAGCCTACCTGGAGCGCGTGGCATGACGTCGAGGCCAGGCGACGATAGAGAACGGCTCGTCCGGGACCTGGAGCAGGCCAGGAACGAGCTGCGGGCGAGCTTCCAAGGATTGTCGGACGAGCAACTGACCCAGACCGGAGCGGTGGGAGAGTGGTCGGTGAAGGATGTCCTCTCGCACGTGGCGTCCTGGGAGGAGACGGCGCTGCCAGACCTGGCGCGCCTTGCCCGCGGAGACACCCCGGTCCTGGCGAGCATCGACCTCTATGCCGCCAACTTCGATCCGATGAACGCCATGATCATGTCCCTGAGGCGGAATCTGTCGCTCCCGCAGGTGCTCCGGGAACTGGACATCCTTCGCGCCGACTTCCTGGCGGCCGTCGCCCGGCTCCCCGACTCGGTTCTGGTGGAGGGGCAATTCGGCCGAGTACTCGTTCAAATCACGGCCGAACACGACCAAGAGCACGCCCAGCACATCCTCGAGTGGCGGAAGCAGGAGGGGTTGTAACCGCTTGGGCGCAAGGGGGGCCGGACAGCGCCGCCGCCGATCGAGTAGCTCAGGGCTGGTCAGTAGGAGCCCAGGCACGTAGGGACAGAGTTCCGGCTCTGTCCTGGGCCCCGACCTGTCGGGACCCCTACGAGGGAAGGTCCTCCATGCCCCGCAGCTCCCGGAACGTCTCCCCCAGCACCCGCCAGGCCACCTCCGGCCGCGCGCAGCGGATGGACGACATGCTCTCGGTGGCGCGATAGCTCCAGGCGGCCAGGTGCGTCGCCCCCTCCTCCGCCGCCACCCGCAGGCCCAGCGCCAGCTCCTCCTCCCGCCCCTCCGGCACGGAGAAGGCCTGCACCCAGATCTGCACGTCCCGGCCGTGGCGACGCGCCGTCTCCGCCGTGCGCCGGGTGAAGGCGCGCACGAAGGGCTCCGGCTCCGTGCGGTAGAAGTACCAGTAGGGATCACAGCCCAGGATGTCCAGGTCCGGGATGGCAGCGGCGGCGTCCCAGTCGCGGATGCCGACCGAGCGCCAGGGCTCATCGTCCGCCGGCGTTCCGCCCGCCTCCTGCGCCCACTTCCGCCAGCGCTCCTCCACCCGACGCGCCAGCTCGACCAGCCCCACCCCCTCCAGGTCGACCGGCAGCAGGCAGAGGGCGTTGCGCATGCCCTGCCGCCGCGCCGCCGCCGAGAGCTCCGCCAGCAGGTCGATGAGGGAGCGCTCGCGGAAGGCGCGCACCTGGTCGTCCATCCGCTCCGGCAGCGGCCCGCCGGCGAAGTCGCGGAAGCGCTCCTGACAGTGGCCGCAGCGACAGGCCCAGACGCCGGAGCGGTCGCCCCGCCAGAGGGGGATGTCAAAGTGGGGTTCGTCCCAGAAGGCCACCTGGCCGCCCGCCTCCGCCGCCGCGGCGACCCAATCGAGCAGGAAGCGGCGGGGCTCCGGGTGGTTGGGGCAGGCGGCGGGCGCCGGACGGCCGTCGGAGCGCTGCTGCAGCGCCTCCGGGTGGTCGACCAGGAAGCGCGAGAGGCTCTCGCCGCTGAAGATGCCGGTCACGCCCCAGGGGTCCAGCCACGCCTCCAGGCCGGCATCCCGCGTCGCCCGCAGCACCTCCTGCATGGCGCCGCGATAGTAGAGCAGGTCGGTCTCCGTGAAGCAGTGCACCGCGTAGGTGCAGCCGTGAGTGACCATCTCCTCCAGGTCCTCCCGCGCGTGGCGCAGGTCCCGGCTGCTGAAGTAGCTGACGCCCGCCTCGACCATAACTCCTCCAGAATTTTACTGAACGGCGTTCAGAAAACCCTTGATCTTAGCGCTTGCTAAGCTGTAGTATAGTAAGTGACTACAAGCGGAGCACGTCCGATTCCCTCTGCCACCAGTATCGGGCCTCTGCTCATGCCGAGGCCGCGCTGTAGTCGTCCTACCTACAAAAGCCTCGGCATTTTTCTTTTCTCCTGCCCAGTATAGACGCCCAGACCCCGGATGCTGAATACAACCGCGGGTCGGGCTTTAGCCCGACGCCGACAGGCTGAAGCCTGTCCCGCGGGCAGTTGGGCCACCCGGACCTCAGCTTGACATTGGCCGCCCCGTCGCGAATACTCGCTGGCGGTAGCCTCAGCCCCCTCGCGCTTAGCTTCGGGAGGAGCACCATGCCCCAGGTAGAGACGCTACGCGGACCTATCGATACGGCGCAGCTCGGCTTCACGCTGATGCACGAGCACGTCTTCGTCCTCTCCCAGGGCGTGCCCGAGAGCTTCCCCTCCGTCTGGGACGAAGAGGCGCAGATCGCCTCCGCGCGGGAGAAGCTGCGCGAGCTGGCCGACCTAGGTGTCCAGACCTTCGTCGACCTCACCGTGCTGGGGCTGGGCCGCAACATCCCGCGACTCCAGCGCGCGCTGGAAGGTATCTCGCTCAACGTCATCATCGCCACCGGCCTCTACACCTACAACGAGCTGCCCCAGTACTTCCAAAACCGCGACATCGATGTGATGGTCGACCTGTTCGTGCGCGACATCACCGGAGGCATCCAGGGGACGAAGGTGAAGGCAGCGATCCTCAAGTGCGCTACCGACGAGCCCGGCGTCACGCCCGGCGTCGAGAAGGTGCTCCGCGCCGTCGCCCGCGCCCACCGGCGCACCGGCGCGCCCATCTCCACCCACACCCACTCCGGCACTCGACGGGGGCTGGACCAGCAGAAGGTCTTCGCGGAGGAGGGCGTCGACCTGGGCCGCGTCATCATCGGCCACAGCGGCGACACGGAGGACATCGGCTACCTGGAAGAGATGCTGAAGCGGGGCTCCTACCTGGGCATGGACCGCTTCGGCATCGACATCTATCTCCCCACCGAGAAGCGGGTGGCGGTTATCGCCCGGCTCTGCGAGCTGGGCTACGCCGACCGCCTGGTGCTGAGCCACGACGCCTCCTGCTACATCGACTGGTACCCGGCCGAGCTGGTCAGGAGCACGGTGCCCAACTGGCATTTCCGCCACATCAGCGAAGATGCGCTGCCCGCCCTACGCAAAGCCGGCGTCAACGAGGAGCAGATCCGGCAGATGACGGTGGAGAGCCCGCGCCGCATCTTCGAGCACTCGGGGCCGTACTAGTGCCCCTCCAACTTTTTTCCGCGCTGAGTATGCTGCGGTATTGACACTCCCTCACCCCCGGCCCCTCTCCCTCGTTAACGAGGGAGAGGGGCCGGGGGTGAGGGAGCAGCTTCAGACAGCCGCCCGGCAGCTCGCCATCAGCGTAGGTGAGGATTAAGTTGCATGGGCACTAACAGCGGGGTTGGATCCCGCCTCTCGCCTCCCGCTTCTATTTTCCGCCTAGCCCACCATCGCGTAGCCGCCGTTAACGCTCAGCACCTGGCCGGTGATCCACTCGGCCCGGTCCGAGACCAGGAACGCCACCGCGTCGGCGATGTCCTGGGGCTGGCCGATGCGCTGGAGGCCGCGCCCCAGCGGGTACTGGCGGAGCAGCGCCTGGAAGCGCTCCTGCGCCTGCGGGTCGGCGCCGGCGCCGGCGACGGGGCTGCCAACCAGCGCCTCGGTCTGGGTAGCGCCCGGCGAGATGCAGTTCACGTTGATCTTGAAGCGCCCCGCCTCCTTCGCCAGCGCCTTGCTGAAACCGATGACGCCCGCCTTCGCCAGCGAGTAGACGGCCAGGCGCGGCTCGCCCACCCGGCCCGCGTCGGAGACGATGCTGATGATCTTGCCGTACTGCTGGCGCAGCATGGCATCCAGACAGGCATAGGTGCAGTGCAGCACCCCGTGGGTGATGACGTTCATCACCCGGGGCCAGGCCTCCCGCGCCGTGTCCTGGAAGAAGCCCGCGCCGCCCCCTGCGCCCTCGCCTGAGCCGACCGGCGCCGGGATGCCGGCGTTGTTCACCAGGATATGCACCGTGCCCCACTCGTCGATGACCCGGCGCACCATCGCCTCCACCTGCCCCCAGTCGGTCACGTCGGCGTTGACGCCCAGCGCCTGACCGCCGCGGGAACGGATCTCCCCGACCGTCTCCTCGATACGATCGTCGAAGATGTCGTTGACGCAGACGCGGGCCCCCTCCTCCGCCAGGGTGAGGGCGATGGCGCGGCCGATGCCCCGTCCGGAGCCGGTGACGATCGCGACGCGGTCAGTCAGCTTCAGGTCCATGGCGATCTCCTCCCTTCGAATTCGAAGCGAGGTCACGCTACCGTAAGGGAAGATCGCGGGTCAAGGGCGGGCCAGCGGAAAGGGGGAAGCTACGCGCGCCCGCCGGCGGCCTGCGGCGGCTTCTCGTTCGCGCGCTCTCGCTTGGCCGTCTCCAGATCGGCCAGCGCGCGCTGGAGGAGCGCCCGGGGCGTGCTAGCGTCCTCCGGGAAGCAGGCGATGGCGACGCTGACGGTGACCGGCGCCGCTCCGTCGTCGCTGAACACGGAGACGCGCGAGAGGTGAGCGAGCAGTCGGGCGGTGGTGGTCACCGCCGTCGCCCGGCTGGTCTCCGGCAGCAGCAGCGCGAAGTCGTCGTCCTGGAGGCGGGCCACCAACTCCGGCGGCGAGACGGCCTCGGCGAGGGTGGTAGCGACGGTGCGCAGCAGCCGGTCGCCCGTCGACTGGCCATAGGTCTCGTTGAATTGGCGGAAGTCATCGACGTCAAGCACCACCAGCGAGAGCGGCCGGCCGTAGCGGCCCGCGCGCACTATCTCGCTCTCCAGCGCCAGCATCAGGTGACGGCGGTTATGCACCCAGGTCACGGGATCGATATCGCCGAAACGCACCGCCTCGTCTCGCACCAGCAAGTCCCGCAGTGCCAGCGTCAGGTGGCCCACCAGCAGCTCCAGCGCCTCCACCTCGATCGCCTCGTCCTGGAATGCGAAGGCCACCAGGCCCAGGGGTTCGTTCTCCACCACCATGGGCACCAGCGCCAGCGTGCAGACGCCCAGCGTCTCCTGGGCCGCCTGCCACTGCTCCTCAGGGAGGACACCGGCCATGAGCACACCGAAGCTGTCCAGCAGGGCCACCTCCCCCTCCTCCAGGATGCGGTACAGCTCCTGATTCTGCACCAGGGAGAACTCCAGCGCGGCCAGATCCTCCTGGAAGGCGTCCATGGCCGCCTCGAACCGCGAGTCGACAGCGCCCTCCAGGACCGAAGCTCGCAGGAGCTGGCGCTTGCGCTCCAAGAGCAGCGGGTAGACCAGGACAGCGCCCGTGGCCGCCGGCGCCTGCTCCAGCAGCGTCGCCAT
>Ga0154830_1001_pt1 | contig 10749 bp, 13 predicted proteins | sample Rifle2008BG16ft_FD_116134 | JGI IMG/M metagenome (GOLD analysis project Ga0154830, IMG submission 116134) | Chloroflexi bacterium RBG_16_68_14 | reverse complement strand
CCGGCACCCCCGTTCCTTCCAAACTAGCGGCCGAATTTCCTTCAGAACCCTCTTGACAAGACCAGCATATGTGTTCTATAGTACGCATGTTCGGTAGGACACGCGTTCGAAAGGATGTCGTCGTGGCCTTTGCCCTCGCCCTCATGCTGGTCTTGCTGGTCTCCAGCGCGTACCTTTTCCACCAGTGGTACACGGACGACCTGCGCGACCCCGGCCCGTAGCCCTCCCGCCCGACACGCCGCCCCCGGACGCCCCCGCTGCCATCCCTTCGGGCTTCGCCCGTTCGGCTGAGCTCACGGCGAAGCCTCAGGGCAGGCCTCCGTCCGGGGGCGGCGTGGGCATCTTCGGGCCGCGGCCGGTGCTACAATAGAAGTAGCTTCCGCTGTCGAAACTCTTGGAGCTGTTCACCATGCGCATCCTCGCCGTCGACATGGGCACCGGCACCCAGGACATCCTCCTCTTCGATTCGTCCGGGCCCGTCGAGAACAGCATCAAGCTGGTGATGCCCAGCGCCACCGCCATCGCGGCCGGCCGCATCCGGCGGGCGACGGAGGCGGGGCAGGCGGTGCTCCTCACGGGCGTTATCCAGGGTGGCGGGCCTTGCCACTGGGCGCTGGAGGACCACGTGAAGGCGGGCCGTGCTGCCTACGCCACGCCCGAGGCGGCGCGCACCTTCGACGACGACCTGGAGCGGGTGCAGGCGCTGGGCGTGCGCATCGTGGGCGAGGACGAAGCGGCCTCCGCCTTAGGCGGAGACGGCGTGGAGCGCATCGAGCTGCGCGACCTGGACCTGGCCGCCATCCGGAGCGCCCTGGCCGCCTTCGACGTCCCCGGCCACTTCGACGGGCTGGCGCTGGGTTGCCTCGATCACGGCGACGCGCCGCCCGGCTACTCGGACCGGCTCTTCCGCTTCGACCACCTGCGCCGCGTGGTCGAGCGCGAGAACGACCTGCGCGCCTTTGCCTACCTGCCGGAGGAGCTGCCCGACTACCTCACCCGCGCCCGCGCCGTGGTGGCCTCCGCCGGAGGCGACGCGCCCGTCGTCTTCCTGGACACCGGGCCGGCGGCGGCGCTGGGCGCCCTCCAGGACCCGCGCGTCGCCGCGGCGGAGGAGCAGTTGGTACTCAACCTGGGGAACATGCACGCCCTCGCCTTCCACCTGCGCGGCAGCCACATCCGCAGCCTCTACGAGCACCACACCGGCGAGCTGACCAGCGAGCAGATCGAGGACTTCACCGAGCGGCTGGTCGCCGGCACGCTGGCCCACGAGGAGGTGTTCGAGAGCAAGGGCCACGGCGTCTTCTATCCGCCGAGAGGCGGACGCGGCGCGCCGGAGGCCGCCCACGGCAGTATCGGTCCCATCGGCATCGCTCAGGGCAAGCTACTCCTCGCCGTCACCGGCCCGCAGCGGGGACGGCTGCGCCAGAGCCGCCTCCGGCCCTACTTCGCCACCCCCCACGGCGACATGATGATCAGCGGCTGCTTCGGCCTCATCAGCGCCTTCGCCGCCCGCTACCCCGCCTTTGGCGGGGAGGAGATCGAGTCCGCCCTAGGCGGACTGGCCGGGGAGCCCGACCCGAAGTGATCAAGACCAAGCGCATCTACGACCCGCCCTCGCCCGATGACGGCGAGCGGCTGCTGGTCATGCGCCTCTGGCCGCGAGGCGTGCGCAAGGACGCCATCGACCGCTGGGAGAAGGAGCTGGGGCCGAGCACGGAGCTGCTGCGCGCCTATCGAGCGGGGCAGATCGACTGGGCGGAGTTCGCCCGGCGCTACCGGGCCGAGATGCGCGAGAAGCCGGAGCTGCTGGCGGAGCTAGCGAAGCGGGCGGCGCGCGGCACCGTCACCCTCCTCTGCGGCTGCGAGGAGGAATCGAAGTGTCACCGGGGGTTGCTGAAGGCGATGGTGGAGGGCTTGCCGCCAGCAGAGCCGGCGTGACGCAGTTGAAAGAGTATACTAGAGCTACCGTCGCAAAGTTGGAAGAGGCAGAGCACAGAGTGCGGGACGAAATCCTAACGTATTGGGAAATGTGCGCCCGTGAGAGGGGTTCCCTCCAGCGCGGCATGTACTTCCGCGAGCCTCCTGCGGTCTCTGTCGTTCTGATGTCCCGGCGCCCGGGGGCCCCCTACGATGACTCCCTATCAGAGGACGGAGCCGAGCTTGTCTACGAGGGGCATGATATCAGGCGAGAGCCTGGGACAGACCCAAAGTCAGTTGACCAACCTTGGACCCTACCATCAGGTGAACCCACTGAAAACGCCCTGTTTGCGAGGGCGGCAGACAGCCCGGAAGCAAGCAAGCCGTTGGTGCGCGTATACGAAAAGCTACGCCCAGGGATTTGGTCGGACAGAGGCCTGTTTCAGTTGATTGCCTATGAGTACAAATCTCTAGCTGGACGCAAGGTGTTCAAGTTTCGGATGCGCCTATCAGACACCCCGGACGAGCTTGTGCATCAAGAGGAAATGGATGAGTTCAGGAGGATTATTCCATCCTGGGTGAAGCAGGCGGTCTACAAGCGCGACAAGGGGTGTTGTGTGATTTGCGGCGCGGATGACCAGATTCACTTCGACCACGAACTGCCCTTCTCCAGGGGCGGGACCGGTCTAACTCCTGAGAACGTCAGGATTCTCTGCGCGCGGCACAACCTTGAGAAGGGCGCAAGGATAGAATAGCCGTCGCGACTCGGCGGGATCAGTTAGTCGCTTCCCCCTCACACCCCGCGCAGGATCTTGCGCACGATGGGCGGCATGAGGGCGGCCATGATGCCCGGCGGCTCCGAGATGTCGTTGATCTCCAGCCCCTGGGGGACGTAGCGCCAGGTGCGGAAGCCGTAGACATCGATGCCCAGCCTCCGGCAGATGCGCTTGGCGGCGCCGCCGTAGCCGACCGGGACATAGAGGTAGAAGGCGACGTCGGGCAGGCGGCAGTAGGGCAGCCAGGCGCTCTTCGCCCGCTCCTCGGTCACGGTGTCGCCCGTCTCCACCTGGGCCACCATCTTGAGGATGTTGCCCGGCGTGTCCACCACCACGATGTCGGGCGTCAGCTCGTTGCCCTGCTCGTCCTTCACCGGCAGGGTGACCTGGGGCACGTTGACGAAGGCGCGGTAGGAGGGGAGCTCGGGCGTCGGGAGCTCAAAGCGCGCCTTCGCGATGTCCTGGACGGCCCGCAGGTGCAGCTCCTCGCGGCTCTTGGGGGCCGGCTCCAGCATCTTGTCCACATCCGTCCAGCGGGTGTCGATGGTCACGGTGCACCTCCGCGCGCGCCGAATGGTGAAGTCGTGCACAATGATAGAGGCTGTCGCCGGTAGCGTCCAGGGGGCGGCCCGCGAACGCCGGCGCCGTCTGCTACAATTGCCCTCGCCGATACGCGTTCGAGGCCGGGCTTGCCCGGCGACCGCAGAGAAAGGTCCGCCCATGGATTTCGAGCAGATCCTGTACGAGAAGGAGAATGGCGTCGCCACCATCACCCTGAACCGACCGGAGCGGATGAACGCCTTCACCCCCGCCATGCTCCAGGAGTGGGCGCAGGCGCTGGAGGACGCCCGCACTGACGCCGAGGTGCGCGCGGTGATCCTCACCGGCGCCGGCCGCGGCTTCTGCGCCGGGGCCGACCTGCGGGGCGAGTCCCGCGTGGCTGATACGGCGCGCAGCGAAGGGCCCGTCTCCGCCGCCGACCACCGCAACTGGCTGCGCGACAGCGTCCATCACGTCCCCCGCCAGGTGACGCTGCTGGACAAGCCCTACATCGCGGCGGTGAACGGCGCCGCCGTGGGCGCGGGCATGGACATGTGCAGCATGTGCGATATGCGCATCGCCTCGGAGGGGGCGCGCTTCGCCATGTCCTACGTGAGGGTAGGGCTGGTGCCCGGCGACGGCGGCTGCTATTACCTGCCCCGCATCGTCGGGGTGGCGAAGGCGCTGGAGCTGATCTGGACCGGCGACTTCATCGACGCCCAGGAGGCGCTGCGCATCGGCTACGTCTCCCGGGTCGTCCCGCCGGACGAGCTGTTGCCGGGGGCGCGAGAGCTGGCCGAGCGCATCGCGAAGGGGCCGGCCGTCGCCATCCAACTCGCCAAGCGGCTGGTCTACCGCGGGCTGACCAGCGACGTGGAGGAGGCGTTGGAGGCGGCCGGTCAGGCGATGGCCGTCGTCCAGTCGACGGAGGACGCCCGCGAGGGCCCGCGCGCCTTCGCGGAGAAGCGCGAGCCCGTGTTCAAAGGGCGATAGCAACGAAGGAAGAAGCTACCTAGAAAGGAACATCCGTAATGTTTGCCTATATCCTGCGGGCGCAGCAGCCGCCTAGTGAGCAGACCGACGAGTTCTTCCGCCGGTTCAAGGAGAGCCCCGGACTCCTCCACGCCTATAGTCTCCAGGCGGAAGACGACCCAAGCGAAAGCGTGGCCATCGCGATCTGGGAGAGCCGAGAGGCCGCAGAACGCTATCTGGAGAGCTCGCCTCTCAGGCGCGAGGTGGACCAGACTATGCCCACCATCACGCGCACGTTCTACACCGTGCGCGACAGTAAGTAGCCTGCGGCGGGAGCCGGACGCTGGGCTAAAGAGACATCCCGTGCCCGGATGCCAGGCACGAGCATGTACAACACAACCTGACCCCTAAAGATGGCGATAGGGGGAAAGCACATCCCCCTATCGCCGATTCAGATTGAGCTAGGCTGGTCTGATGCGATCGAGAGCGGCCTAGCGCCTCTTGGCCGTCTTCTTCGCGGCGGGCCTCTTGGCGGTCTTGCGAGCGGGCTTCTTGGCTGCTGTCTTCTTTGCTGGCATGTTCTATTCTGCCTCCTTAACTGATCACCGGCCTATCTTCTTGCCTTAATTTACAGACACTTCTCCGCTTTGTCAACCCTCAGCGCGTGAAATCACGAAAAAAACTTTTCCCTATTCTTCTGGCTCGCAGCTCAGGTCGACATCGATGCCCTTGTCGTCAGCAATGTCCTGGACGGCAGAGCAGGCCTCGTCGAATCCCGCGAAGGTCGATGCGCCGAATACTTGGGTATTGAAGAATTCTTCGATGTCTTCAGGAGCGATGTCCTGCGCCTGGTCGGCAAAGTCCCCGAAGGTACTCGTCAGCTCTTTCCCCGCGGCCACCAGATCGTCGTGTGCGTCCTGGATGTCATCGGGTGGGTTCAGGTCCTCGACCCCGCCGATCGCTTCCTCGTTTATGCTCGCCAATGAGGTAAGGAATTCGATGCCCGTCTGCTTTTGCTCATCAAGGGTGAAGTTAGCGGCCTCCTCTTCGGAAGGCACGGCAGCGGTTTCCTTCTGTACGGTCTCGTCGACGATCGCCTGGAGTTTCTGAAAATACTCCTCGGCGGACAAGCCACTGCCACCACCGCCGCAGGCGTTTGCCAGGGCGGCCAGCGCCAGTCCTAGGCCCGCCAGGGCCAGCCACCTCAGTTTCAGGGTGCGCAACACTTTCACAAGACTCCTTTCCTGCTGTGTTGCAGATGGTGACATTGTAGTAGAAACGTGTGCGCCAAAACAACCCGTAGGTCGTTTAGCGCTCCCGGCTTCCCCCGCCGCCTGCTCCGCCCACCGGTCCCCCTTCGACCGCCCTGCGTTCGCCTCGAAACCGCTCTACCGCCCAGCGGCCGCCGCCGTTCACCACCCCGACCCCCACGATGATCAGCCCCAGCCCGACGAAACTGTTCGCGCCCAGCCGCTCGTCCAGCACCAGCGCTCCGAGGAAGACGGCGGTGACCGGGATCAGGTAGCTCACCATCGACGCCTGGGTGGCCGTGATGTCTCGGATGAGCCGGAAGAAGAGCAGGTAGGCGACGGCGCTCGCCAGTATGCCCAACGTCGCCCAGGCCAGGGCGATCTTGGCGGAGATGACGAGGTCGAATGGCCGGTCGACCGCCAGCGCCACCGGGACCATGACCGCCGCCCCCACCAGCGTCTGGCCCGCCGCCGTCTCCGTCGGGTCGGCGCCCTGCAGGTAACGGCGGGCGAAGACGGTGCCGAAGGCGTAGCCTAGCACGCCGCCCACGACGGCGAGCTGCCCCAGCGTGCTCGACTCGGTGATGTCGCGCAGGTCGGCGCCGATGAGCACGAAGACGCCGGCGAAGCCGACCAGGATGCCCAGGGCGCGGTCGATGGTGAGCCGCTCCTTGATCCAGAAATGGGAGAGGACGGCGGTGGAGAGGGTCATGCTGGAGGTGAGGATGGCCGCCAGGCTGCTCTCGATGTGCTGCTGGCTCCAGGTGAGCAGGGTAAAGGGCCACACGTTGTTGACCAGCCCCAGCGCCAGGAAGGCCAGCCAGGCCTCCCGGCGGCGCGGCAGCCAGCGGCCCCCGAGCAGCAGGGTGAGGGAGAGGAAGAGGAAGGCGCCGAAGAGCCGGCCCGCCACCAGCGTCAGTGGCGGCACCTCCTCCAGCACCACCTTGACCAGCATGAACGCGGAGCCCCAGATGACGCTCAGCGCGACGAGGACGGCGAGGTGGAGCGGGCGCACGTTCCCATGATACTAGGCATGGTCGCTAGTCGCTGGTGGCTGGTGGCCGGAAGTACAATGAAGCCGCCATGTCCCCAGCGCGCGTCCGCGGCCTGTACGTCATCATCGATCCGGAGGCCTGCGTCGGCCGCGACCCGGTCGAGGTCGCCCGGCTCGCCCTCGAGGGCGGCGCCTCGATGCTCCAGTGGCGGGACAAGCGGCGCGACAAGGGGGAGCAGCTCGCCCAGGCGCGGGCCGTCCGCGAGCTATGCGCCCGTCACGGCGCGCTCTTCATCGCCAACGATCACGTGGACCTGGCGCTGGTGCTGCGGGCCGACGGCGTCCACCTGGGCCAGAAGGACCTGCCGGTGGAGGCGGTGCGACCGCTGGCGCCGCCGGAGTTCCTCATCGGCGTCTCCACTAACAACGCAGAGGAGGCGCGGCGTGCCCAGGCCGGCGGCGCCTCCTACGTCGCCGTCGGCAGCATCTTCCCCACCGGCTCCAAGGAGACCACGCGGCCGGCGAGCCCGGAGCGGCTGCGCGAGGTGAAGGCGGCGGTCACGCTGCCCGTCGTCGCCATCGGCGGCATCAACGCCTCCAACATCGACGAGGTGCTCGCGGCCGGGGCCGACGCCGTCGCCGTCATCAGCGCCGTCTGCGGGGCCGCCGACCTGCGGGCGGCGGCGCGGGAGCTGGCGGGGCGGTTCGAACGAGCAACGTAGGGACAGGGCTTTAGGTCTGTCCGGCCCGCTCGACCGGCCCGCCTATTGGGCCGGGCCGACCTAAAGGTCGGCCCCTACGATGTGTTGCTCAGGGTGAACCGCCCCGGGTCGAAGGGCGCTAGCGCTTCGCCGGGGCGGCCGTCGAGGATCGCCTGGGCGATGAGCTGGCCGGTGATGGGGGCGAGGAGGATGCCGTTGCGGAAGTGGCCGGTGGCCACGGTCACGTTCTCCCACCCCGGCAGCGGCCCCATGATGGGCAGGCCGTCCGGCGAGCCGGGACGGAGGCCGACCCAGGAGAAGTGCTCGCTGGCGTGGCGGAGCTGGGGCACCAGCTCGCAGGCGGCGCGACGCACCTGGGCCAGGCCGGCCTTCGTGGTGCGGAGGCGGAAGCCCACGTCCTCCACCGTCGCCCCGGCGAAGACCAGGCCGTTGGCCCGCGGCACCAGGTACCCCCGCGCGCCCCAGACCACGGCATGGATCGGGGTGACCATCCCGCCCATGGCCAGCATCTGGCCGCGCATCGGGCGCGTCGGCACGTCCACGCCCAGCTTGCGGGCGAGGGGCCGCGTCCAGGGGCCGGCGGCCAGCACCAGGCGGTCGCAGGCGAACTCGCCCTGGGGTGTGCGCACCGCCACCACCCGGCCGTCGCGGGCGCGAAAGCCCAGGGCCGGGCAGCTCTCGATGATGCGAACGCCCCGCTTTCGAGCGGCCCGTGAGAGCGCAATGGTGAACATCTGGTTGCTCACCTGCCCCTCCTCCGGGCAGAGCACGCCTCCGACGATGCGGGGACTGAGCCGGGGCTCCACCTCCCGCACCGTGGCGCCGTCCAGCTCGATGAGCTCCATCCCCAGCTCCGCCTGGTAGCGCAGGCCGGCCCGCAGCTCGGCCATCTCCTCCCCGTCGAAGGCGACGCGCAGCACGCCGTTGCGGGCGAACTCCACGTCGACCTCCGGCGCCTGTTCCCGCAGGCGCTCCACCCACTCCGGGTAGAGCCGCAGGCTGGCCAGCCCCAGGTGGACGAGGGCATCCGGCCGCCGGAACTCCGCCAGCGGCGCGAGGATGCCGGCGGCGGCGTTGGTCGCCGCCATGCCCGCGCGCCGGCTATCGAGCAGCAGGCACGACACCCCCCGGCGAGACAGCTCGTAGGCGATGGCGCAGCCGATAATGCCCGCCCCAGCGACGACCACCTCCGCCCCGACGCTCGAGGCTCGAGACTCGAGGCTCGAGGTTCGATGAGGTGGCGTTCGAGCTTCGAGCTTCGAGCTTCGAGCTTCGAGTGAGCCGCCGCCCACCATGCGCACGATCTCGACCACGTCGCCGGCGCGGAGGACGACGGCTTTGTACTGGTTCTTGGGGATGACGTCGCCGTTGACGGCGACGGCGATGAGCCGCACGTCCAGCTTCAGGGAGTGGAGGAGCTGAGGCAGGGGCGTTTCGCCCCTCAGCGTCCGGGGCTTGCCGTTGATGGTGACGGAGATCATGCTAGGTCAGCTCGTACGCCTCGTCCAGGGCGCGGCGCAGTCGCTCGGCCGCCACCGTTAGGTCGTCCGCGTCCAGGATGGCGCCGATGACGGCGATACCGTCGGCGCCCGCCTCGACCACCTCCGCGACCTTCTCGGCGGTGATGCCGCCCACGGCCACGACGGGGACGTGCACCGCCTCGGCCACGGCGCGCACCAGCTCGACGCCGGCGGGCGCCGCGCCGGGCTTGGAGGCCGTCTCGTAGACGGCGCCTACTTCCACGAAGTCGGCGCCCTCGGCCTCCGCGCGCACGGCGGCCTCCACGCTGTGGACGGAGCGGCCCACGATGCAGGCTTCGCCCACCATCTCACGGACGGCCCGGCCCGGCAGGCCGTGCTCCGGCAGGTGGACGCCGTCCGCGCCGGCGGCCAGCGCCACGTCGACCCGGTCGTTCACCAGGAAGAGCGCCCGGCCGCGGAGGACGGAATGGAGGCCGACGGCCAGGTGGTACAGCTCACCGCCCTCCAGGTCCTTCTCCCGGAGCTGCACGGCGCAGACGCCGCCGTCCACCGCCTGCGAGGCCACCTCCTCCGGGCTGCGGCCGCGCAGCCGGGCGCGGTCGGTAATGAGCATGAGGCAGGGAGCGGGCCAGCGGCGCATCCGGGCAGGCACGGTCACGGCGGTTACGATACCGGTTCCCGGCGCCGGGGAGCGGGCACGCCCTCGGTGGGGCTGCTGGCGGAGGCGTAAGCCTTCCTGGGGATGCGCCCGGCCAGGTAGGCCTTGCGCCCGGCCTCCACCCCCAGCTTGATCGCCTCCGCCATCAGGGGCGGGTCATGGGCCAGGGCGACGGCGGTGTTGACGAGCACAGCGTCGGCGCCGACCTCCATGGCCAGCGCGGCGTCGGAGGGGGCACCCAGGCCGGCATCGACGACGACGGGCACGTGGGCCTCTTCGATGATGATCTTCACCTCGTCGAGGGTCAGGATCCCCTGGCCGGAGCCGATGGCGGAGCCGAGGGGCATGACGGTGGCGCAGCCCAGCTCCTCCAGCCGGCGGGCCAGGATCGGGTCAGCGTGGATGTAGGGGAGGACGACGAAGCCCTCGTCCAGCAGGATGCGCGCCGCCTCCAGGGTGCCGATGGGGTCGGGCAGCAGGTACTTGGGGTCGGGCACCACCTCCAGCTTCACCCAGGCGGAGCCGGTCAGCTCGCGGCCCAGGCGAGCCGTAAAGACGGCTTCCTCCACCGTCCGGCAGCCCGCGGTGTTGGGGAGGATGGTGTAACGGGACCAGTCGATGTAGTCCAACTCCGTCTGCTTGTCCGGGTTGTCCAGGTCGAGCCGGCGGATGGCGACGGTGACGATCTCGGTGCCGGAGGCCTCGAGGGCGGCCTTACAGACCTCCGGGCTGGAGTATTTCCCCGTCCCCAGGATGAGGCGGGAGCGGAACCGCTTGCTGGCGATGGTCAGGTCGTCTTCGTCCGTCATAACAGCCTCCGTCGCTTCGCTACTGACTCTTCCACACCTCAAATCTTCTATCCTCCTTATCCATCTCTTCTCCAAGTATGCGCAGCACCTCCGCCGTGTCCTCGGCCGGTTCGTCCAGTGCGGGAGGACCCCAGATTACCGCCCCTCCGTCGTGTGCCACGCACAATCTGTTGAACGCCTCCTGGATGGCCTCAACAAGCCCGTCAACCTCACCCGCTAGCAGAGAAACGTCCCTGGGTTTTGCATCCGAATGGGCCAAGCGTTGATCCCTCAACGTCTTGAGGTTCTTCAATACCTTGGCGCTCTGCGCAGTCTTCTGAGATATCGCATCTAGGCCCTGCGGAGTAGCATTGGGCGCAAGGCTCTGGTCTTGCCGGGCCACACTTAGGAGGTTTGGCAGGCTGACAACTCTCTTATCTCTGTCGAAGACCTTGGCGAACTGCATGAGCATCATGTCGTGGAGGGCCAGCCGCACGGGAGTGAAGAACCCCCCAAACTGCTTGAGAACCCTATTCATCTCATTGAGAGACAAGCGGGCTTTCCCCTCTTCGTGAAAAGCCAGAGCATTCCAGACGGCGTAAAAGGACAGTCCCTGGAAGATCACCTCCTGCAACTGTGTCAGTCGCCTCT
>Ga0154830_1072_pt1 | contig 10916 bp, 9 predicted proteins | sample Rifle2008BG16ft_FD_116134 | JGI IMG/M metagenome (GOLD analysis project Ga0154830, IMG submission 116134) | Chloroflexi bacterium RBG_16_68_14 | reverse complement strand
GAGAGGCAGATCAGCCGTGCCGGTGCGGCGGGCCATGGGAGTTCGGTACGGGCGCCTCAAGACGCCGCACCCCGAAGGCACGATGCGGGTCCCGCGCCCCTCGATAGTAAAACATATGTACGAACAAGGAAGCAAGCCGGAGGCAGCGGGCTTGAAGGCTAAGTGCCCACCGAAGGCCTCAGCCGCCGGTCGAGGCGGGGGCGCGCTCTCCCAGCGGGCGCACCTGGGGCATCACCTGGTCGCGCATCAGCTCCATGCTGCGCAACACCTTGTCGTGGGCGAGGCCGCCGATGCGCGTCCAGGCGAGGTAGTGGGTGACGCCGCACAGCTCGTGGATCTGAGCGATGCGCTCGGCCACCTGATCCGGGCTGCCGCAGACCACGGCGCCCCTCTCTACCACCAGATCCCATTCCACCGTCTGGAGCCAGTCGCGGGCGGCGGTGTACATCTCGTAGGTCTTGACGGCGGGCTGCCCCTGGGGCGGCGCGATGTACTTGGCGAAGGTGCGGAAGTACCACATCACCGCGTCTTGGAAGTCCGCCAGCGCCTGCTGGGTCGTCTCCGCTACGTAGGTCATGGTGAGGGCGGCGACCTCATGGTCGGCGGGGTCGCGGCCGTGCTCGCGTAGCGCTGAACGGTACTCCTCGATCTGGGCGGCGCCCCGATTCACGTCGAAGCCGAACACCGGCGCGCACATCAGGTGGAACCCGTAGCGACCGCAGAGCTGGAACGTCTCCGGCGACAGCGAAGCCATCCAGATGGGCGGGTGGGGCTTCTGCAAGGGCTTGGGGCGAACCGAGAGATCGCTAAGCTGGTAGAACTCCCCGTTGTAGTCGAAGCGTTCCTTCGTCCAGGCGCTCTGAATGATCTCCACCGATTCGCGGAAGAGGTCGCGGCTGCGGGTCTGGTCCACTCCGTAGCCGGCGAACTCGTGGGGCTGGTATCCCCGGCCGACGCCTAGGTCGACTCTGCCGCCAGAGAGGAGGTCCAGCATGGCGTACTCCTCGGCGACGCGGACGGGGTGGTTCAGCGGCAGCACCACCACGCCGGTGCCGAGGCGGATCCGCTGGGTGCGGGAGGCGAGAGCCGCTAGCGTCACCGCCGGCGAGGCGCAGTAGCCGTACTCGCTGAAGTGGTGTTCCGCCGGCCAGATCGAGTCGAAGCCGAACTCTTCCGCCCGCACCATGATGTCGAACTGCTCATCAACGATCTCCTTCTCGGTGCGGCCCATCGGGTTCTCGAACAGGTGGAGCTGGCCGAACTTCATAGCGGGTCTCCTCTCGGCTCTATCGCGATGCCGTCGTCCGACGCTCGCCGTGCCCGTACGGCAAGCAGCGCTGGCCGTACCTTGTCGCTCGCAAAGATACGTAATTGTAATGCAGACGCATTACAGCGGGCCAGTAGATGTCCGCTGCGCTAAGCGAAGTCTAGATGAGGCCGTGGCGGGCGCCGTAGATGACCGCCTCCAGCCGGCTGTGCACGCCGAGCTTCGCCAGCAACCGCTGGATGTGGTTCCGGATGGTGGCCTGGCTGAGGCCGAGCTTCCTCGCCAGCGAGTCGGTATCGAGGCCGTCGGCCAGGAGCCGCAGCACCTCGATCTCGCGGGCGGTCAGGGAAGGGCCGGGGGCAGGGTAGGGCTTGGCCTCCGGCTCGGGGCCGGAGGTCTCTGCCATGAACTGGCTGACCGACTCGATGGCTGCCTGGGCGAGGCGCTCGGACCGGCGGCGCTGCGAGACGTCGCGGATCAGGTGGATGGCCATGGCGCCGCTAGGCGCACTGCGCGGGACCGGCACGATGCTGACGTTGAGCCAGAGCTCCCGGCCGTCCCGGCGGCAGGCGATGTCGTAGTTGGGCACGCTGCGGCCGCGCTTCGCCGACTTGATGGCCGGGCAGTCCCGGCGGCAGAAGGGGTGGCCCTCGTAGTCGCTGCCCAGGATGACGTCGTAGCAGTTCTTGCCCAACACCTGGCTCTTGGGGAGGCCGAGCAGCTCCTCCATCACCTTGCTCCAGAAAATGATGCGCTGCTCCTCGTCAACGGCGAAGACGCCATCGGCCGAGCGGGCCAGCAGCTTCATCAGGGCATCCGTGGTGATGGCCCGCCCCCGCCGTCTCGGGCTGCGCTTGGTCCGTACCAAGGGTCCGCGTCTCATCCGCATGCTCCACTCCTCGCTTTCAGAGCAAACATTAGGCCAGCCGCGAGCCTCGCGTGAGGGCCAACTGGCCTGTCCAGATAGGGTCATTCGTCCCTAAGTGAAGCAATTAACCCAAGAATTGGGCCGTATGAGGAACCGAGGTTGTAAACCCACCACCGGAAAGGGGCCAGGGCAAAATGATGCAGTTGCATCACGACAGGAACGGCCGCCCGCCCTAGTGTGAAACCGTGCACTTGCTTCCATGGGTACGTAGTGAGCCTGGTTCGGCAGTGAGGCTGGCAGCGCGCCAGAGAGATACCACTCTTTGTCCCATGCTCCCAATGGGGAAAGAAACGATACCGCGATGAAGCGCGACCTGGTCGCCGCGGGCGCGCTCTGGCTCATCCTTACCGCCATCGGTGAGCTGTTAGCGGTCTTTGTCGACTTCTACCCGCTGGCGAAGGCTGACAAGGGCGAAGATATTGAGCACGCCTTCCGGGTGCTGGTCTACTTCGCGGTGCCGGTCTTCACCATGGTGGTCGCCGTGCTGGTCTACAGCTTCCTCCGGCAGCACACCACGGAATTTCCGACGGACGACGGGCCTCCCCTCCAGGGCCGCGGCTCGATCCCCCTTGCCTGGTTCGTCATTACGTCGGCCCTCACCCTGGCCATCGCCATCTACCCCGGCCTGGTGAGCATCCCGAACATCTTCGGTGATGAGCCCAACCCCGACTTGGTCGTCGAGGTTGAAGGTATGCAGTGGACCTGGTTCGTGAGCTATCCCCAGCACGATGTCGCCCGGGTGAGCGAGCTGGTCCTCCCCGTCGACCGCACCGTCCGCTTCAACATCACGAGCCGGGACGTGCTCCACTCCTTCTGGATCCCGGGCTTCCTGATGAAGATAGACGCTGTGCCGGGACGGACCACGACCATCTCCCTCAAGCCGACGAAGACCGGCTCGTACCAGACCGACCCCAACCTGCGGGTGCAGTGCGCCGAGCTCTGCGGCCTCTTCCACTCCAAGATGCGCATCCCCGTCAGCGTCGTCAGCGACGAGGAGTTCGCGGCTTGGCTGGAGGAGCAGGCAGGGGCCGCGGACGCTGCTCCTCTCTCTGAGGAGACAGAGGCGGCCGACGCACTGTCAGGAGGAATAGAGAGGTGACGCACACGGCTGAACGGGAAGCGCCAGCGAGCGCCTGGTCAGCCCTCGTCCCCCTGGCCCGCGGGGTGCTCTGGGGGCTGGCCGGCTTCGGGCTGGGCGTGGCGCTCATCGCCGTGCTCAGAGCGGGCGCCGGCCGCAGCGCCTGGTCGCTGGAGCTGAGCATCACCTTCGGCTACGCGCTGGGCATCGTCGGTTGGCTCTTCGGCGTGGGAGTTTGGGAGCGCTGGGGCCGGGAGTGGTTCGGGCTGTCCACCAAGGAGGGCCCCACCGGCTGGCAGCGCTACTTCGCCTTCACACTCGACCACAAGGTCATCGGCATCCAGTACCTGGCGACCTTCCTCCTCCTCTTCCTGCTGGCCGGGCTCTTCGCCGTGCTCATCCGCGCCCAGCTCCTGAGCCCGGAGGGGGCCGTCATGGGCGAAGGGACCTACAACCAGGTGATGAGCCTGCACGGCATCATCATGGTGGCGGTGGCGGTCGCCTCCATCATCGGCGGCTTCGGTAACTACTTCGTGCCCATCCTGATCGGGGCGGAGGACGTCGCCTTCCCGCGGGTGAACGCGCTCTCGTTCTGGCTGGTGCCGCCGGTGGCGGTGCTGCTGCTCACCGCCCAGGCGGTGGGCGGCTGGGACTCCGGCTGGACGGCCTATCCGCCCCTCAGCCTGCAGAACGCCAGCGGGCAGCTCTTCTTCAGCCTGGCGATCATCACCTTCGGGCTCTCCTCCATCCTGGGTGGGCTCAACTTCCTGACCACCATCATCTATATGCGCGCGCCCGGGATGACCTGGGGGCGGCTGCCCATCTTCGTGTGGTCGATGTTCTCCGCGGCGATCCTGGCGCTGCTCTTCACCCAGTTTTTCGCGGCCGCGATGCTGATGCTCATTTTGGACCGGATCGCCGACACCTCCTTCTTCAAGGCGGCGGAGGGAGGCGAGCCGATCCTCTACCAGCACATCTTCTGGTTCTACTCCCACCCGGCGGTGTACATCTTCGTCCTCCCCGGCCTGGGCCTCACCCTGGAGATCCTGGCCCACTTCTCCCGGAAGCCGCTCTTCGCCTACCGCTGGGCGGTGGGAGGCTTCCTGGGGATCGTCGGGCTGAGCGCCATCGTGTGGGCGCACCACATGTTCGTCAGCGGCATGGACAAACGCTTGATAGCGCCGTTTCTGGTCACCACAGAGATCATCTCCGTCCCCACCGGCCTGATCTTCCTCTCCGCGCTGGGGACGCTCTGGATGGGCCGGCTCTGGATCCGCACGCCGATGCTCTTCGCCATGGGCGTGGTCTTCAACTTCCTCATCGGGGGCGTGACGGGCATCTTCCTGGCCGACGCGCCCACCGACGTCAACCTGTCCGACACCTACTTCGTCGTCGCCCACTTCCACTACACCATCATCGGCGCCGAGATCTTTGCCCTCATGGGCGGCATCTACTACTGGTTCCCCAAGATGACGGGGCGGATGTACGACGAACGGCTGGGCCAGCTCCACTTCTGGCTGATGTTCCTGGGGTTCAACCTTACGTTCTTGCCCATGTTCTGGCTGGGCCTGCACGGGATGAACCGCCGCATCGCCACCTACACCCCTGACCTGCAGGGCGTGAACATCTTCGTCAGCGTGATGGGCTTCATCCTGGCGGCCAGCTTCCTCATCTTCGTCTTCAACCTGCTGCGTTCTCTCGTATGGGGCGCCCAGGCCGGCGCCGACCCCTGGCGGGCGCGGACGCTGGAGTGGCAGGTCTCCTCGCCGCCGCCGGTGGAGAACTTCCCGGCGCCGCCCGTGGTCAGCGGACACCCCTACGACTACGGCGTCCCCGGCGCGCCGGCCCACGGCGTCGTGGGCATGGCTGGGGGAAGTGACGAGGTGAGCCGATGACGGATCGACCGGAGAAGCGAGCGGGGGGTCGCATCGCGCCGCTCCTGAAGGAGCGCAACCGACCGCTGCTGACCGGCTGGATGGTATTCCTGACACTGCTGGTGCTGACCTTGCTGGAATACGTGGTGGCCCTGTTCATGACGAGAAACCTGCCCCTTATGATCGTGATGAACGTGGTAGACGCCGGCCTCATCATGTACTTCTTCATGCACATCGTCAGGCTCTGGCGGGAAGAGCACGGGGAGGGCGCCTAGATGGCCGTCGCCGCCGCCCACGCCGATGTGAAAGCCCGCCGGCCCGGCATCAACCAGCTCGGCCTGTGGCTCTTCTTCGCGTCGGAGTCGTTCCTCTTCTCGGCCCTGGCCACCGCCCGCTTCGTCATCGCCGGCACCGACCGGCCGGATGAGCTCAATCAGGCCCTGGGACTGGCCATCACGTCGGTGCTGCTGCTGAGCAGCCTCACTGCCTACCTGGCCGAGTGCGCCATCGCCCGCGACGACCGCCCCGCCTTCCTGCGCAACCTGCTCGCTACGATCATGCTGGGCTTGCTGTTCGTGGCCGGCGTGGTCGTCGAGTGGTCGACGGCGGAGTTCCACCTCTCCGAGCCCTACGGCAGCGCCTTCTTCTCCATGACCGGGGTGCACGCGTCGCACGTGGTGAGCGGCATGGCCATGCTCGCCCTGGTCTACTGGCTGGGCCTGCGCGGCCACTTCTCGGCGAAGGGCTACTGGGGGGTGGAGGCCACCATCAAGTACTGGCACTTCGTCGACGTGGTCTGGGTCTTCTTCTACCCGGCGCTCTACCTGGTGAGCTGGTAAGACAGTCCTGCGGGTGGATCCCCGGCTCCCCACGAGCGACCCTACGCCCCCGAGCACCACCTCAGAGGGACAGGGCTTTACCTGCCCGCCGGCGGGCGGGGCCCTGTCCGGCCCTTAGCACCATGCCTGTCGAATGGGCCGGACAGACCTAAAGGTCTGTCCGTACGACGCTATCTGTCACCCTAAGTCTCCCGTCACCCAGAGTGGAGCGAAAGGTCTGGCCCCCGTTGTAGGGGCGAGCTCTTCGGTGATGGGCGAGATGCTTCGACACACCCGCTTGCGGCCAGCGGCTCAGCATGACGAGGAGCGCCCTTGCCCAGCGACCAGCCGGGGCCGAGGTGAGGGCTGTGGGGCCTTTCGTCGCCCATACGGGCCACCTCACGTCAGGTGGCCGGGACGCGGAGCGGCGCGGCGGCAGGAGGGCTCGCGGCCACCTGAGGCGCTGGAGCGGGGGACGGGACTCGAACCGGCGACGTCCTGCTTGGAAGGAACGGAGTCCTGGCCCAATTGCTAAGGCCTCAGATTCGAAATCTTCAGGGAAACTTCAGGAAAAACACAGGTTGGGGCCTTCCGACGTCAAGTCCACCGCCATTTCCAGGGCAAGACCTCTAGCCGCCAGCCGTCCGGGCGGCTAGGCTCGCCCAGAGTCGCCAAGGCGGGTTGTGCGACGCGGACTTGGCTGTGACGCTCCTAAGGCGCCGACGCGAATCCATGGCATCTTCGCGAGCTTGCGGTGCCTTCGCGACGGAGGGACCGGGTAAGTCTACTTTGTCTTGCGGTCCAGGCGCACGCCATGGCGTTCCAGGAGCCCGTTCTTGATGATCTCCTCGACCCCCTTGCGGACACAATCGTCGCTCACCTCCCTGACCACAAGCAGGCCTTCCTTCACGAAGCTGAGACGGCTAGGTTTGCGAAGTTCATCCGCTATCGAGGCGATGGTCAATGGCGCGAACCCGTACCGGCGACCGTCAGCCAGCCTCACGGTGATCCTTGCGCCTGCATCGGGGGGCGAACCCTCGTCCCACTCGATCTCCCGTATGGAGGAGCGGCGTTTCTTCGAACGGACCGATGTGGACTCACCGTGCAGTATGCCCATTCGATCGATGCACTCCATCCGCAGCATCTTGTTCACGCCGTCGACGATGCAAGAGACGGTCAACTCGCGGACGATTAGCTGGTCGTGATCCATGTGGCTTGCCAGACCACCCTCTCGCATGTTCCTCACGATCATCGAAGGGGTAAAGATCGTGAAGGAGTAACGGCGCCCGTCTCTAAGGTCGACCCAGATATCCGCCCAGTCATCCACGGGGTCCTCAACGACCGTGACGAATATCACCGCCCGGATGTGCGGATGTGCGACCTCAATCGGCTTCAGCTCAAGGTCGACCTCCCTGCTAAGGTCGAACTCCCCGCGCCCTCCTGAGACGGCCCTAGACATCTTGGAGTCATCCATCTCTAACTGGTCCCTCTCAAAGGCACGCGGCCGGATGTGCATAATACCGTAACTCGGCGGCTAAGTGAGGTCGCCCGTCAAAGAGCGCTCTTAACTCTTTGCCTTGCCAAGCCGCACGCCATGGCGTTCCAGGCCCCCGTTCTTGATGAGCTCTTCGACGCCCTTGCGGACACAATCGTCGCTCACTTCCCTGACCACGAGCAGGCCTTCCTTCACGAAGCTGAGACGGCTAGGTTTGCGAAGTTCATCCGCTATCGAGGCGATGATCAATGGCGCGAACTGATACCGCCGTCCATTCGCCAGGACTACGGTGATCTCTGCGCCTGGGCTCGATGGGTCCGCTGTTCCCCACTCGATCGCCCGTATGCGAGGTGGCCGCCGTGGAGGTCTGGGATATCCGATGTCCGACGGGCCAACGCCCATACGATCGATGCAGCCCATCTCCAGCATCTTGCTCACGCCGTCGACGATGCAGGGCACGGTGAGCTCCCGCACGATGAGCTGATCGTAGTCGTTGTGGACCGTCAGGTCGTCTTCCTCCATCTCCGCAGCGATCTGCGATGGCGTGTAGATTGTGAAGGCGTACGTACGCCTGTTCCTGAGGATTACCCACCTGCTCCTGAGGTCTACCCAGATATCCGCCCAACCATGGAGGGGATCCACAACCGCCGAGACAAACCTGACTGCACGGATTTGCGGATGATCAACCTTGATCGGCTGCGGCGGCCAGGCAGCAATCGGCACCGCCAACACCGCACGATCTCGCCCCTGACGAAAAACGTCGTATCCCTCGGATTCAGACTCATCGTCACTCATGAAGACCTCCTGGATTCTCCATTGGCAGCCACGGGGGCGGCACAAACTCGCCGGGCGCGTCATCAGTCCCGCCGAGGTGTATAATAGGTGTGCTGTCCATCTGACGGAAGGAGACTCGCGAATGGCGGGGGACCGAACACAGCGGGTAGAGTCGGTGGCACCCTTGCTCGGCGGAAGTGTTTGTCCAGTTCACGCTCCACTCTCGCGCCCGCTGAAGCGCTGCCAGTCACGGGTTGCCAATTGTCTTCGCGCGCCCCTTGTGGCGATGGGAAGTTCACGTCGTATACTATTGCCCATCTTCGTAGCGAGGTAAGTAAACCATGACCGGCGCGGTGAGCGACGACATCCGCCAAAGATTGGCGGAGCCAGCCAAGCTCGCGCTAGAGCGCGCAGAAGAACTAGCACAACAGGGAGGCGACAGCTCCATCATCGCCTCGCATCTCTTTCTAGCCATCCTCCCGAAGTACCCTGGCCCTGTCGCCGAACAGCGACTTCCTCGCCTCGGGCGTAGGACCGGCCGCCCTGGAAGACCTAAGCGGCTGGCCGGAACGTGAGGGACGAATAAGATGAGCCGGGTGCAGCGCGCCTTGTCATCCTTGCTCGTTCTGGCAATCCTGTCTGAAGTCATCGGCTTCGCGACGGGAAGCTCCTTCAATCCTGCTACGTTCTTTACCGAAGCGAATATAGCTTCAGTGGTTGTGCTTTCCGTTTTAGCTGCATTGATGTTTGGTAACCTGCTGGCGCTTCTGCTGGCGCTTCTCATGCTCCTGCCTTCCGAAAAAATCGAATTCAACGCCCTTCCGTTTGGATTCCCGCCCGAGCCCGACATACCGCCGCCGCCGGAGGTCCCGGCGCCTGAGGTAAAGCCTGAGGAGAAGCCGACCCCGCTTCTAGACGAAAATGTTCAGTTCACCGTCTACCGCCCCAGGACCGTCCAGCCTGAAAAGTGGTACGACTTGCTCGCCTTCGCGCACTTGGAGGAGCGCCGACTTGACGCCGGAGAGGACGAGCCGGACCCAATCGAGGAGGTCAAAAGGCAAGCGGAGCAGTTTCTTGGGGAGCAGGCGCGCGCGTATACCACAGCGGCACACGACAGCAGGCAGGCCGTGCCTCGAGAGGGCGAATTGACCTTTGTCCCCGAGATGTCTGGAGTGGAGTTCAATCCTCCTCGTCGCAGCTTCCTGTGGCTTGAACCTGTCCATCGGGAGGATTTCCGCCTGAGGGCTTCCGCAGAGCTGGACGGTCAGGTGGCCAGGGGAAGCCTCATGGTCTTTCTCGGAAGCATCCTCCTGGCGGACGTGAGCCTAACTATTACCGTGGACAGCCGCTTTGTCCTCAAGCCCACCGGTGAGGAGCTCAAAGAGGAGAGTGCCCGACCGTATCGAAACATCTTCCCCTCGTACTCCCACAAGGATGCTCCCATCGTCGAAGAGCTCGATCGCTACGCCCTCGCATTGGGCGACCAATACCTGCAAGACGTGAAAGTCCTGCGTGCCGGCGAGGTCTGGAGTGACAAGCTGGAACAGATGATCAGGAAAGCAGATGTCTTTCAGCTGTTCTGGTCCACGAATTCGATGGGCTCCGAATTCGTGGATCAGGAGTGGCGGTATGCGGTGTCGCTAAGCCGGCCCCATTTCATCCGTCCTTGCTACTGGGAACTGCCCCTGCCCGAATCGGAGGGCCGCCCAGCGAAGGAGCTCAAGCGACTGCACTTTCAGCGTATTTATCCGTCGTATTCGGCGGCGCCGATTCCAGCGGCGCCGCCGAATGAGGCACCCACGCCGACAAAAATCGATGAGGCTCAGGCAAGCCCTGTGGACAGGGCGTTGGCCGACCGGCTGGGTCAAGTGCGCATCGACCCTCCGACAGCCGAGCAGACCATCGAGATAATGCGGGGCCGCATGCCGTCCCTGCGTGCGTACTACCACGGTCTGCGCATCCCAGACGAGATCGTCCCAGTGACGGTCAAGCTCGCTGAGGACCATCTGCTGGGTCAGTACCAGCCGCGGAAGTCGATCCGGCTCCTGGATGAGGCGTGCGCCTGGTGTCTGGCCCAGGATCCGCCGCTGGAGGAGGTGTCCGAGAGGGCCCTGCGCTTGGCGATCGAGGCCAGGACCGGGCACCGTCTCGTCGAGCCCGGCGCAGCGCCAGCACTGGCGGATGTGCCTGGCATAGCAGTGCTGGAGCATTTGGTCAAGACCGACACGCCGGCCCTTGAGGAGCTGGTCAAGACCGACACGCCGGCCCTTGAGGAGCTGGTCAAGGCCTCTGGCTTGAAGTACACGCGGCTCGAGAGCGGCAGCCTAGTAGTGGCCTTCAAGGCCGAGCGCGCCAGCCAGTTAGCAGTACAAATTACGATGCTGAAAGATGACACAGTATTGTTTCTCGCGGACATCCCGGAGCCGGGATTCCTGGGGCAAGAAGCAGCTCTTCGCAGTCTCCTGCGGATCTCTTTCCAGGCGAACTATGTCAAGGCATTGGCCCTCTCGGGGAAGGCCTTTGACGTGGCTTTTGCTGCCGAGCTACCAGCTATGCTCCTAAGCCCCCAGGTCGTTGAGGGACTAGTCCGCGGACTTGCCAACTTAGCCGATGTTAACGCGGGAGACCTGGCCAAGTGGCAGGACTGGGAACGCCGGCTGACAGAGTGTACAGTATCTCAGG
>Ga0154830_1070_pt8 | contig 11334 bp, 13 predicted proteins | sample Rifle2008BG16ft_FD_116134 | JGI IMG/M metagenome (GOLD analysis project Ga0154830, IMG submission 116134) | Chloroflexi bacterium RBG_16_68_14 | reverse complement strand
CCGTAGGAGTCCCAGCCGGTGGGGGAGCCGTCCTGGGCGGTCTCGAAGCCGCCGTTGACCAGGAGGCCGTGGGAGGGCGCAGGCGCGCTGGTCGGAGAGCTGGTGGCCGTGGGCGCGGGCGACTGCGTAGGCGTGACCGTGGGCGACGGCGTTGGCGACGGGGCGCCCGTCCCAATAGACGTGGGTGTGGCGGTAGCGGTGCGGGTGGTGGTGGACGTCCGAGTAGCCGTCGGTGTGCGCGTGGCGCTGGCCACAGGCGAGGGCGTCTCCGTCCGTGTCGCGGTTGGCGTCCGGGTCGATGTAGCCGTCCGCGTCGCTGTCGGCGTCCGGGTTGGCGTGGATGTGCGCGTCGGTGTAGGCGTGCGGGTGGCCGTGGGTGTCTGCGTCACGGTGGGCGTCCGCGTCGCCGTCGGCGTCCGCGTCACAGTGGGCGTGCGGGTGGCCGATGGGGTGGCGGTAGAGGAGGCGGTAGGCGGGGAGGTGAACGTCGGCGTAGCCGTAGCGGTGATGGTAGGCGTAGCTGTCGGACAGGGACTGGCTGGCGCCGCGCTCTTGAGCACCAGGTCATCCAGGTAGACGGTGCCGTCGCCGGTGACGACCACGCGCACTTGCCCTCCCACCGTCTCGCAGGGCAGTGGCGCCAGGAGCGCCGATGAGGTCAGCCAGGAGGTGCCATCCGAGACGGTGATAGCCGGGGAAACTTGAGCGTTCCAGTCTCCGTCCTTTTCCTCCCAGGCCAGCACCAGTTGCACGCTGCTGACAGGCGGGGCGCCGAAGTGGAACCGGCCGCTGAGCTGGTACACGCCGCCCGGCGCCACAGCGACCTGCTGGAACAGCAGCGGGATCGACGTGACGGTAAAGGCTCCGGCGTTGTCGCTTTCCAGGGGGTCTGGTACGGACGCCAGGGTGCCGCCCTGCCACAGCCAGCCCGTGGTGCCGGTCTCGAAGCCGCCGTTGGCAACCAGGTTCTGGGCGCCCGGCTCGTCCAGGGCGAGCGCCAGCATCGCTGACGCCAGCGCCGACACGACTAGCGATATCCAGCCGAGCAGCAGGAGCGCGCGCACTCGTCGCTCGCCTTCCTGGCGGGGAAGAGGCATCCTGCCTGGGCGGGGCGCTCAACGCGGCGGGCCCCCGCCCTGTGCCGCGTCTCTCAGCGCGCCACGCTTACGCTACGGTCTCGCTCTGACGTTCGCTCCTAAGATCTCCTGAAGGTGCTTCAGCCCCCAGCGGTGGTTCTCCTCGTTGAAGCTGGCAACGCAGTCCTCGGGCACCTCCACCCGGTAGTCGCGGTTGCGCGCGTCCGATGCGGTGTGGAGCACGCAGATGTCGGTGCAGACGCCGCAGAGGATCACCTTCTCCGGCTTCAGCTCGGCTAGCCGCCGCTCCAGGTTCGTGTTGAAGAAGGCGCTGTACCGGTTTTTCGGCAGCAGCTCGCCTGGCATGTCCCGCAGTTCCGGGATCACCTCACTCTCGGCGCTGCCCTGGACGCAGTGGGGCGGGAAGACCTCGAACTCCTTGTCGTCCGGGTCGTGGCTGTCGGCGACGAAGATGACGTGCGAGCCGCGCGCCCGCTCCGCCTCCAGCAGGCGACGCACGTTGGGGATGATCTGCCGCGCCTGCTCGCCGCAGTAGAGGTTGTGGGCCTGGCCGTCGTGGCTCGGCTCAAGAAAGCCGCGCAGCATATCGACGACGAGCACGACGTCAGGCATCGCTCCCCCTCGCCCAGGTCTAGCGGCGGATGCGGACGCGGCGCAGGAGGAAGGTCTCGCTCTCCAGCTGGATGTCCTCCAGCAGCTCCTCCTGCCGGGGCACCACCTCTCCCTTGGCCCGCCGGGCCGGCGTCCGAGGAGCCGGGCGCCGGCGCTGGAGCGCTCGGCGCAGCAGGCTGCGGAGCAGTCGCTGGCCCAGGGTACCGGCGGCAACGAAGACCGCCCCCTTGACGACAGCGGCCGGCAGCGACGGCTGCCACACCGCCGGCAGCTCTCGCCCTTCCCGCACCGACGGCAGGTACTGCTCACGCAGGGGCAGGCCGCACTGGCGGCAGAAGTTGTCCTCCGGGTCGCACACCGTGGCGCAGCGACCGCAGAACAGGGTCTCCAGCGGGGCCTCTCCGTCCTCGTTCACGGCTCGGCCATTATAACGGGTAGGGCCCAGGGCTTCAATGGGTGCTCCGCTCCTTGCCTTGTGCTAGCACTCCTGTTCGTTATATGCTCGTGGGTGCAGGATGCGGATCTCGAGGAAAGGACCTCCTACCGAGACTCTCGCCTGCACGACCCGTGTCAGGTCCCCCGCCACCAGTCCCTGGCACGGGTCACTTCGTGCCCGCCTCCCTGTGCCCGCGCTGGAGTAGACCTCGTTAGTCCTGCCGATGCGCCAGCAGCGGCGCCATGGCGGCGTCGATCTCGGCCGTCAGGTCCAGGCCGCCCGGCAGCTCCCGGCCCGCCGCGTCGAGCACGCGCTGGCCCTCGATGCGCAGCCGGCCGTCCGCGAAGGCGTGGAGGGTGGCGATTACGAGGGGTACCTCCCGCGCCGCCCCATGACGCCGGATCTCCCGGAAGAGGGGGTATCCCTCGCCCTCCGCCTCCTGCGCCTCGGCCGCCGGGCGCGAGCCGAGCGCCTGCCACAGCGCATCGAAGGCGGGGCCCCGCAGCGAGTAGGTGCAGTAGGCCACCGGCGGCCCGCGGTCCAGCTCCTCCGTCGCCAGGAAGATCATCACGCCGCTTCGCTCCGCCCGCCCGTCGATGAGCTGCCAGATCACCTGCTGCCATAGTCCCACGGGCCCGCCCGGCTCGGCCGGGTGCAGGTTCAGCAGCGGGTAGCGGTTGCACATCTCGCCGGTGAAGATGAGCAGGTAGCCGGCCAGGACGCCGATGTCGAAGGGGTGCGGGCGCACCAGCTCCGCCGTCTGCCGGTCGTACTCGGCGCGCCAGGGTGGGAGCGGCTGGTCAGGCTTCGAGAGCTGGCCTCCGCGTTCGCGGCGGAACTGGCGGGACGAGAGGGTGAGGCAGGTGAGGCCGAAGGAGGCGACCAGGTCCAGGTAGCTGTCCGTCTCCGGGTACTCCCCGCGCTCCCGGTTGCAGAAGACGAAGGCGATCTCAGCATCGAGGTCGCCCCGCCGGATCGCCTGAACAGCGGCGGTGAGCAAACGCTGGCGCTGGGAACCTTCGCCACCGCCGGTGGAGAACCAACCAATGCGCAGGGTCATACAGCCTTCTCCCAGCGCAAGATGTCACCCTGAGCGGAGCGAAGGGTCTGGCCCCAAACGACGGGCCGAGCTATTGTTCGAGGGCGAGATTCTTCGCTTCGCTCAGAATGACGTGGCGGCTTGGCCTCAGCGCTCATGTCTCTTGTCCGCTCGATCCGCGCGGCCGCTGGGCTACTTCGCGATGCGGCGGCCCAGGTGGAGGCGCCACTTGAGCTTGGCCCAGGTGCTCAGCAGGTGGAAGCCGATGAAGCAGCGCCTCCCCACGATCTTGCCCTTCCCGAGGGCGACCAGGAAGTCGCCCGGGCCCTCGAAGGGGGGCATCTCCGTGTAGGCGAGGCCGATCTCCCACGGCGTGTGGGCGTCGGTGGCGGCGCTCATCAGCTTGTGGTGTTCCTCGGCCAGCCGACGGGAGCGGTCCAGGTCGCCCTGCAAGGTGGTGCGTGAGTTGAACACCTCGATGATGTCCACCTGGGGCAGGATGCGGAGCAGCGCCTCTTCGCGCAGCACCGAGCGCCGCATCCGGTCGTAGGGGTGAGGCACCAGCACCAGGCCGCCCTGCTCCCGGATGGCGCGCACGGTGTCCTCGGGCGTCAGCCTCTTGGGCACGCTCTCCTGGAGGAAAAGCCCGATGATCTCTCCCTCCGTCGAGCGGATCTCTTCCGCGATGATCACCCGGAAGGTGGCGCTCTCCCGCACCGCCAGCGCACCGTCGATGTTGTTGTGGTCGCTCACCGCCACGCAGTCGATGCCGGCGCGCCGGTAGCGCCGCACGAAGGTCTCCACCGAGGTGAGGGCGTCGCGGGAGAAGTGGGTGTGGGCGTGGAGATCGGCCTTCATGGTGCGTCCGGCCGGCTACTCCTCTTCCTCCAGCTCGAGCTCCAGCGACTCCTCCTCGGTCTCTTCCTCGCCGGCGGCTTCCCGAGCGGCCGCGCCCTGGCCGAAGGAGTCGCGCAGCTTGGCGATGCGTTGCTCGGCCCGGTCCAGGATCGCCTGGCAGCGCTTGGCCAGCTCCATCCCCTCCTCGTAGAGGGCGATGGACTGCTCAAGGGGGAGGCCACCGCGCTCCAGCTTCTCCACCGTCTCCTCCAGCTTGCGGTAGAGCTCCTCGAAGGCTTCGCCCTGAGGCTTCACCCGAGGGGACTGCTCGTCTCGTTTGGCCGACATCACACCTCCAGATGGAAGAGGGCGGCCTGCTCCTGGGCGACCTTCGTCCGGCGGCGGCGTGCCCGGTCGGGCACCGGCCGCTCGGAGTCGACCCGCACCGGGAAGTCGCCGTCGCGCACGCGCACGTCGAGCCGTTCGCCCACCGTCGTGTCGGCCACGCTCTCGACCACGTGGCCGTTGCGCTGCACCAGGGCATAGCCGCGCTGGAGCGTGGCGTAGGGGTCGAGGGAACGCAGCGCGAGCTGGAAGCCGTGCAGCCCCTTCTGGAAGCCGCGCAGCAGCCCCTCGACGGCGGCCTGGGCGGTGCGAGTCAGCTCGTCCGTGCGCTGGCGCTCGCGGTTCACCTCGGGCGCCGCCCGCTCGACGCGGCCCACCGCCAGCGCGACGTGCCCCCGGCCCTCGTCGGCCAGCGACTGGATGTGGGAGCGGAGGGTACCGGCGGCGACGCTGAGGCGCACCGAGACCTCGGTGCGGTCCGGCGCCACCAGCTCCGCCGCGGCGGAGGGTGTGGGCGCGCGCACGTCGGCCACGTAGTCGCAGATGGTGGTGTCCGTCTCGTGGCCGACGCCGGAGACGACGGGCACCCGGCTGCCAAAGACGGCGCGGGCTACCGCCTCGGCGTTGAAGGCCCAGAGGTCCTCCAGCGAGCCGCCGCCGCGGGCCACGATGATCACGTCGATGCCCGGCTCCCGGTTCAGCGCGTCGAGGGCGGCGACGAGGCCGGGCACCGCCTCCGGCCCCTGGACGGCGGTGGGGGCCAGCACCACCTCCGCCAGCGGCCAGCGCCGCTCCAGCACGTGGCAGATGTCGTGGAAGACGGCGCCGGCGGGGGAGGTGGCGACGCCGATGCGCCCCGGGAAGCGGGGCAAGGGCCGCTTGCGCGCCTCGTCGAACAGCCCCTCCTCCTGGAGGCGCGCCTTCAGCCGCTCGAACTCCGCCTGGAGGGCGCCCACGCCCTCCGGCTGGACGAAGTCGACGATGAACTGGAGGTCGCCCCGCACCTCGTAGAAGGAGATGTGCCCGTGGGCGACCACGGCGTTGCCGTCCTCGAACTGGAAGCCGGTGTTGGCCGACTTGAAGAGCACGCAGCTCAGGGCGGCGTCCGCCTCCTTCAGGCTGAAGTAGAGGTGGCCGGAGGGGTAGCGGCGCAGGTTGGAGACCTCGCCAGCGATCCAGAGGTCGGAGAGGAAGAGATCGCTCTCCACCAGCTCGCGCAGGTGAGTGGCGACCTGCCGGACGCTGTAGACCTGCATCGACTGCAGTATGGCGCGAGGGCTGGGGAGGGGGCAAGGGGGAAAGACGGGGGTCACTGTTCGAGCCCTCTCTGCTGGAGTGAAGGCCCTCTCTCTGGGCAGTGAGGCCTGGTGGGCGCGAACGGTCTTGACAAGAAATACTAGGAACTGATAGGCTATGCTCTAGTATGACTACACACGGCATCGAAGCGCCGGGGGTTTCACCGGGTGAGCTGTACACCCTACGAGAAGCCTGCGGTTTCCTTAGGATCAGTCAGGCCACCGCCCGCCGGTGGATCAAGCAGGGCCGCCTGCGCGGCAGGAAGATCGGGCGGGACTATCGCTTCCTGGGACGCGATTTGCTCCGCTGCCTCACATCGGAACAGGAACCCGAACTGCGCCCCTCCTATCCGGGACATCCGCTCCTAGCGCTGGCGGGCATCGGCGACAGCGGGCGTTCGGACATTTCCGAAGAGCATGACCGCTACCTGGCGGAGTTCCTGCGCGACGAGGCGTGACAACCCCGCGCTCCATTAGAGAACGTTCCGTCTTCATCGACACTTCTGCCTTCTACGCGCTGTTGGATGCTCGTGACCGATGGACCAGCGAAGCACGGCAGCAGTTTGCAGCTATTACAGATGACCGACGTCCTCTTGTGACCTCCAACCTCGTTGTCGCGGAGACGTATGCGCTCGCGCGGAGAGCCCTTGGTCACGGTGTCGCGCTGCGCTGGCTAGACGGCCTAGACATCAACCTGGTCTTTCAGACCGAGGGCGATCATGGTGAGGTGTGCAAGCTACTGGCCCGATATCACGACAAGGAATTCTCCTACACTGACGCGCTGTCCTTTGTCCTGATGGAGCGCCTGGGCGTGCCAACGGCCTTCACCTTCGATGCCCACTTCCGCCAGTACGGCGTGGAGGTGCTGCCGTAGTTCCGTTGGTGCTGTTGTCTACGCCCGCTCCAGGTACGCGCCGCTGCGCGTGTCGATCTTCAGCCGGTCGCCGATGTTGATGAAGAGCGGCACGTTCTTCACGACGAGGCCGGTCTCCAGCCTGGCCGGCTTGGTGCCTCCCTGGGCGGTGTCGCCCTTCACCCAGGGCTCCGTCTCCGCTACGGTCAGCACCACCGCCGCCGGCAGCTCGATGCCGATGGGCTCGTCGCCGTAGGCGAGGAGGTCGCAGGTGGCGTTCTCGGCCAGGTAGTTGGCGGCGTCGCCTACCTGGCTGCGGTTCAGCGGCGTCTGGTCGTAGGTCTGGGTGTTCATGAAGTAGAAGAGGTCGCCGTCCCGGTAGAGGAACTGCACTGGCTGGCGCTCGACGCGGGCCCGGGGGAACTTGGCCGTGGCCTGGAAGGTGCGGTCGATGGTGTGGCCGCCGCGCACGTCGCGCAGCTTCAGCCTCACCTGGGCGGAGCCGCGCGCCATCTTGATGTGCTCGTAGTCCAGCACCTCGTAGAGGGTGCCGTCCAGCTCGATGGTGATCCCCTTCCGGGCCTCAGTGACGTTGATCATGCCCTCTCCTCAGGTTCCTATTGGCGTCACCCTGAGCGCCAGCGAAGGGTCTGGCCCTTGTCTCGAGGCGCGAGATTCTTCGCTTCGCTCAGAATGACACATTCATGCTCCCGCCGTGGTCAGCTTTGGCGCGCGGCTCATGATGCGCGCGCGGCCGTTCTCCAGCACCACCATGTCCTCGATGCGCACGCCGCCCCAGTCGGTCAGGTAGATGCCCGGCTCGATGGTGAAGACCATGCCGTCGGCCAGGACGTCCTTGGACTCCTTGCCGAGGCGGGGCGCCTCGTGCACCTGGAGGCCGACGCCGTGGCCCAGTCCGTGGCCGAAGTGGTCGCCGTGGCCCGCCTCCTCGATGACGTTGTGCGCCAGCAGGTGGGCCTGCTCGCCGGTCATGCCTGCCTCCACCAGTTCCTCCGCCGTCTGCTGGGCGGCGAGGACGATGTCGTAGATGCGCTTGAACTGGTCGTCCGGCTTGCCCAGGAAGATGGTGCGGGTGAGGTCGGACACGTAGCCGTCCAGCCGCACCCCCATGTCGATGACGATGCCCTCACCCTTCTTGAGGGCGCGGTCGCGTGGGTAGGCGTGGGGCAGGGCGCCCCAGGGCCCGCCGGCGACGATGGTGTCGAAGGAGGGACCGTCGCCGCCGTGCTCGCGGATGTATTTCTCGATCTCCCAGGCCACCTGCTTCTCCGTCCAGCCCGGCTCGACGCGCTCGGCCACGTGCTGGAAGGCGGCGTCGCCCAGGTCGACGGCGGCCTGGAGGGCGGCGATCTCCTCCGGCTCCTTGATCCTGCGCAGGCTCTCCACCAGATTGGTCGTCGCCACCAGCTTGGGCCGCTCCGCCTCCGCTCCGCCCAGAGCAGATACCACCTTGCGCATGGCGCGATAGGTCTGGTAGCTGACGTGTCCCGCCTCGAAGGCGAGGCGCGCGCCGCCTAGCCCCTCGATCAGGCCGGGCAGCCACTTCTCCATCCCGCCCACCGTCTTGTAGAGCCGGAAGTCGGGCGCCTGCTGTCCCACCTGCTCCCAGTAGCGGAAGTCGGTGGCGATGACGGCGTCGTCCCGGGTGATCAGCAGGTAGGCGGAGGAGCCGGTGAAGCCCGAGAGGTAGCGCCGGTTGACCGGGCTGCCCGTCTCCGGGCTGGCGATGAAGAGCGCGTCCAGGTTGTGCTCCTCAAGCTTCGCCCGCAATCGCTCTAACCGTTGCTTCGTCATGGACGCTTTTGGTTCTAGGTTCTTGGTTCTGGGTTCTTGATCAGCTCGACCAGCACCTCGAGCGCCGCGACGTAGCCACGCCAGCCCAGCCCGGCCACCACGCCCTGGCATACCCCGCTCATCACCGAGCGGCGGCGGAAGGGCTCGCGGCCGTAGATGTTGGAGATGTGCACCTCGATGGCGGGCTTCCCCGTCCCGGCCAGGGCGTCGCGCAGCGAGAGGCCGTAGTGGGTGAGGGCGCCCGGGTTGATGATGATGCCGTCGGCCCCGGGCGCCTCCTGCTGGAGGTAGTCGACGATGGCGCCTTCGTGGTTGGACTGGAAGGCGCGCAGCTCCGCCCCCAGCGCCTTGGCCCGCTCGGCCACCTTCGCCTCGATCTCGGCGAGGGTGAGGCGGCCATAGACCTCGGGCTGGCGCTGGCCCAGGGTGTTCAGGTTCGGCCCGTTGATGAGCAGGATGCGCATCGCTAGCAGCGTACAAGAAAAGGGGTCGATGGTCGAGGGTCACGGGTCGCGCGGCGATGGACAGTGCTGGGGGCTTGACGGCGAAGGCCAGATCGCACGACCGCGACGCGAACGACGCTCGTCGACTTGCCGGGCCTCAAGCCGCCGTCCGCGCCCACCCCCGGACTCCCTCCGGTACCACGGCCACCCCGTCTCCCCCGGGTGCACGGGCGGTGCCACTCACCTCCTGCCCCTGTCCTGCGCGCCCTGGCGCGCCATTAGGGTTGACCCTTAGAATCCCTGATGGTAACCTCTCCTAACGAATTGTCTTTCGGCCCGATCCGGGTTGGCCACACGGTGGCCGAGCAGGAGAGCTGAGGTAAGGAGGTCTCGCATGGCAAGGGCCGTGTCGGTTTCGGACGAACGGCGCGTCGCAAGCACGGGCGAGGTTACGGCGTCCTTCATGTTCGCCTATATCGCGGCCATCGCGCTGATGGCAGCCCTCATCCTCTGGGGTGGCCTCTGGGATTGGATGGCGAATACCCGCCTGCTCGCCTGGCTCCTTGACGCCGGGGTCATCGCCCTGACGGACGAGGACCAGGGGTTGATCGCCGGCGTTACCGACGCCGAGTTTTACATAAAGTCGCAGGAGCCCGTCGTCTGGGGGCTGGTGGCCGCCGTGGCGGGGATGTTCGTCTCCATCACGCTGCTCAAGGCCCTCCAGTTCCACGGCATCGCGCAGTTCGCCGGGAGCCGGGCCAACATCTGGCAGCACGCTCGCGCGTACATCTACGGCGACGGGCTGGGCAAGCTGCTGCCCTTCGAATTCGGGACGGCGACCACGATGGCCTCGTTGGAGGCGCAGGGGACGCCGATGAGCCGGGCGGGGCTCGCGATCTTTGTGGGGGAACTGTTCACTCTTTTCGAGATCGTTGTGTTTGGCTTGCTGGCTCTCTACCTGGTGGGCTGGAGCGCCTGGCTCTATACGCTGCTCTGGGCGCTGCTGATCATGGGCGCCTGCTACTTCTTTGCCCGGCGCGGCCGGTCGGGCATTTTTAGCACGGTGAGAGGTGGCGGATGGGGCGCGGCGTGGCATGTGATAAAGGTGCTGAGCCAGCGGCCCGCGCTGCTCGTCGGCCTCGCCTTGCTCTCCGTCGGCTCGTACTACCTGTATGACATCGCGGGCTATGTCATCGTGCAAGCGTACACCAGCGAGAGCGTGATCCTGCACGTGAGCACGTCGCAGCTCCTGCTCGCGGTCGTTTCCGCCTCCATGGCCCGGTTCATTCAGATTACCCCGGGCGGCATGGGCCAGTACGAGTGGGGATTTGCGGCGGCGCTCTTCGCCTCCGGCATCGCCGCGCCCGAGGCGATGACCATCGCCGTGCTCTTCAACTTCATCCGCTACGTCGCCCAGCTTCTGCTGCTGCTCGTGGTGCGGCTCTTCTTTGGGGCGGAAGCGAGCGTGCGCCAGATCATGGACCAGTTCCGGGGCATCCAGCCGGAGCCGCAGGCCGCCTCCTGATGGCGCAGCCGGTTGGCAGTGACCTGATGCCGAGGGTGTAGAGAAGAGGAAGGACCGAGATGGAAGACTCAGGCAACGGCGGAGGCGACGGCGGGCTGGCGGCCGGGGCGATCGCCATTCCGGGCGTGTTCGCACGGCCGCGCGAGGAGGTCTTCCTCCGGGAAGAGGACCTGCCGGCGATTGCACTGCCGCGCGTCCCCGATGCGGCCGCGCTTTGGTCGAGGGCACTGATCGTCGCATGGCTGGGGCTGGCGTACTTCTTCTGGGACAGGCTCACGTACCTCCTCATGGACTACTGGCTGATGGACCGGCTCGGCTTTGAGAGCGTCTTCTGGACCAACGTGCGCATGGGTGCGGCCCTGTTCGGGATAGGGTTCGTCTTCGTCGCCGCCGCCGTCGCGGCGCCGGCGTTCCTGCATGACGTCAGCGCCAGAGTGCGTTGGTGCATGGTGTGGGTGGCCCTCTTGGTCGGCCTGGTAGCCGGCTACCTCTTTTCGCTCCAGTACTTCAACTTCCTCCTGCTCTTTAACGCGCAATCGTTCGGCAGCGAGGACCCCGTCTTCCACCACGACACCGGCTTTTATTTCTTCACCCTGCCGGCGATCTGGGACATCTTGCACATATTCTTCTGGGGGTCCCTGGCTGCGCTCGCTGCCTCGGTCTTCTGCGCCCACCAGTCGCGGGAGCGACCGGCCCGCACCGACCTAAACCCGGTCATCATGTTCGTGGGCCGGATCGGCACGCCCTACACAGTGGGGGTGCTGATGTTCATGGCAATCGTAACCGCGACGGAGCTGTTCTTCGCCCGCTACGGGCTCCTGCTCAAGGGCAACTTGGCCTCCAGCGTCTACCAGGGCGCAGAGTACTTAGACGTTAGCGGCTTCTTCTCCACGCTGAACATGTACTACGTCTCGGCCGGCGTAGCGGTCGTGGTCGGCCTTCTGGACGACTACCTGCTCATTGTCGCCCGCCAGCACGTGATGTCCGCTACCGCCGTAAATTGGCGGCGGCCAGTGCGGCTGGGCCTGGCGGCGATC
>Ga0154830_1089_pt1 | contig 11520 bp, 11 predicted proteins | sample Rifle2008BG16ft_FD_116134 | JGI IMG/M metagenome (GOLD analysis project Ga0154830, IMG submission 116134) | Chloroflexi bacterium RBG_16_68_14 | reverse complement strand
CAGGGGTCCTGGTAGGTGACCCGCTGGGCGACGGCACGCCGCGGCGGGTCGATGGGGAGCGAGGCGAGGAACTCGGTCACGTCCTGCACCAGGGCGGAGAAGTGACGGGCCTTCTCCGCGTACGCCGAGTCCTCCGCCAGCAGCTCGCCGTACTCTTTCATGACCGAGCCGCAGCCCGCCGCGTTGACGATGACAGCCTCGACATCGGCCGCCAGGAAGGCGTCGATGTTGCGACGGGCCAGCTCGCGGGCGGTGCGCCGGTCGCCGGCGTGGAGGCTGAGGGCGCCGCAGCAGCGCTGGTCGGGCGGCGCCGCCACCTGGAGCCCGTGACGGGCCAAGACCCGCACCGTCGCTTCGTGGGCGTGGGGGTAGAGGAGGGGCATGACGCAGCCCGTCAGGAGGGCGACCCGCCTTCCGGTGGCAGCGCCGCTGGTTGGGTTCGAGGGCAGTTCGAAGGGCCGGGCCGGTACCGATGGCAGCATCGACTCCGCTTCGGCTAGGCCTCGCGAGACGAATCGGAGCAGCGGTGTTGCCCGCACCAGGCGCTGGAGGCCGGAGCGCTGATAGAGGCGCAGTAGGGCGAAGAGCATGCCTAGCCGCTTCGGGTAGGGGAACGTCTGGCGAAGGAGCCGGAGGCGCAGTCGCCCAGCGAGGGGTAGCTTTCCTCGCTGCACCAGCAGGGCCCGGCCTCCCTCCATGATGCGGCCGAAGGGCACGCTGGACGGGCAGGCCGTCTCGCAGGCGCGGCACTGGAGGCAGAGGTTGAGGTGGCGGAGCAGCGGCGGCGTCGCCTCCGCTCGGCCCTCGGCCACGGCCTGGATGAGGTGGATGCGGCCCCGGGGCGAGTCGGTCTCCAGGCGTAGCTGGAGGTAGGTGGGGCACGCCTGGAGGCAGAAGCCGCAGTGGACGCACTGGGAGAGATCGGCCGGCGAGGGCCGGTCCAGGGTCTCGACCGCTGCCGGGGCCGTAGCCACGCTAGAGGCCTCCGACAAAGCGGCCCGGGTTCAGCGTGCCCCGCGGGTCGAGCTGCTCCTTGAGCCGGCGCATCAGGGGCAGCGCTTCGCCCATGTCGCCCCAGACGTCGAGGCGCTCCTTGATGGCGACGGGCGCGGCAGTGACGACCAGGCAGCCGCCGGCCTCCACTGCCACGCGCCGGGCCTCCTGGATGGCACTCACCAGCCGCTCGTCCCGGCCGCTGTCCAGTCGCGCCAGCACGAGGCCGGTGGTGGGGTGGGAGAGGCTGGCGACGGCCACGCCTGCTTCTCGACCAAGGGCGGCCAGGCGCTCCATGAAGCCGGCCACCGCCGACGCGGGCAGCGACGCCCTGACGGCGACGCTCGCCTCGGATGCGGCGTCAGCCTCGCCGAGCCGCGCCCACCAGCCTTCGGACTGCTGGCCCTCCAGCCGTCGCGTCTGCGCCTCCCTGGCCAGGCCGGCCAGCTCCCGCGCCGTGCGCTCGACGGCGGCCTGGGGCCCGGCCAGCCAGCCAGCGGCCAGCGCACCCTCCGGCCCCGACGCCGGGACCTCTGGAAGAGCGGTGCTCATCGGGCCATGGATGAGCGCGAGCGCTCGCAGCGCCAGGCCGCGCTCGTCGGCGGCGAAGGCCAGGTCGGCGGCCGGTGGCAGCGACGGGAAGGCGGCCAGGAAGGTCTCCTGCGCGGCGGGCAGCGGCGCCACCTTGAAGGTCGCCTCGACGATGACGCCCAGCGTCCCCAGCGAGCCGATCAATAGCTTCGGCAGGTCGTAGCCGGCCACGTTCTTCACCACGCGGCCGCCCCCCTTGAAAACCGTGCCGTCCGCCTGGACGACCCGGCAGCCGAGGAGCCAGTCGCGGGGGAGGCCGTAGGCGTGACGGGAGGGGCCGCTGACGCCCGCAGCGAGGACGCCGCCGATGGTGGCGTCCGAGGGCGCGTCTGCCCGTCCGGCAGGCGGGTCGATGGGGAGGAACTGGCCGCGCTCGGCGAGGAGCGCCTGGAGCCTGCCGAGCGTCATGCCGGCCTCCACCGTTACCGTCAGGTCGGCGGGCTCGTGCTCCAGGACACGATCCAGCTTCGCGGTGCGCAGGGCGATGTCGTATCGGGCCGGTATGTTGCCCAGCGCCATGTGACGGCCACCGCCCCAAGGGATGGCGGCCGCTCCTGCCTCGTTCGCGGCGGCGAGGGCGGCGGCTAGCTGCTCGACCGAGGCGGGGGCGGCGACGAGGCGGGGGACGAGGCCATCGACGGCGCAGGCGGCGTCGCCGGGAGCGAGGGCGTCGCCGAGGATCTGGCGCAGGGCGGGCTCCAGGTCTGCAACGGCCCCGGGCAGGGCATTACTAGACATAACTAGATATACGCATCGGGCCCCACCTGGGCCATCAGGCGCTCGATCTTCCGCTGGGAGACCTCGCCGCAGCCCTTGCCGGTAGGGAACAGCTTGCAGGGGTTGTAGAGCTCGCTGGAGCCGAAGGCGGCCTTCACCTTCGACATCGCCGCCAGGTCCGCCTCCGAGAAGATCCACTCCATGAAGCTCCGCTTCTCATAGCCGACACCGTGCTCGCCGGTGATGCTGCCGCCGGCGTCGACGCAGAGCCGCATGATCTCGGCGCCCACCTCCAGCACCCGCTCTGTCTCGCCCGGCCGCCGCTCGTCGAAGAGGACGTTGGGGTGGAGGTTGCCGTCGCCGGCGTGGAAGACGTTGGCGATGGGGAAGCCGTAGCGCTCCCCCATCTCGTAGACCTTGCGCAGGACCTGGGGCAGCTTGGTGCGGGGGACGACGCCGTCCAGCACGTAGTAGTTGGGCGCCAGCCGGCCGAGGGCGCTGATCGACCCCTTGCGGCCGGCCCAGAGGCGCTCCCGCTCCTCCGCCTCCTCCGCCTCGCGCACCTCGCGCGCCCCTCGGTCGAGGCAGACCTGGCGGATGGCGGCGGCCTGCTCCGCGACCGCCTCCCGCAGGCCGTCCACCTCGATGAGCAGGACGGCGCCGGCGTCCATGGGGTAGCCCACGTGGAGGGCGGGCTCCACCGCGCGGATCACCTCCCGGTCCATCATCTCCAGGGCGGAGGGGAGGATGCCCCGGCCGATGATGGCGGAGACGGCCTCGCTCGCCTGGTCTACCTCGTCGAAGATGGCGAGGAGGGTGCGCGTCGCCTCCGGCTGGTGCAGCAATCGCACCACGATCTTGGTGACTATGCCCAGCGTCCCCTCCGAGCCGACGAAGACGCCCCGCAGGTCGTAGCCGGGCGTCTCCCGCGCCCGGCCTCCCAGCCAGGCGATGGCGCCGTCGGGCAGCACCACCTCCAGGCCTAGCACGTGGTTGGTCGTCACCCCGTAGGCGAGGCAGTGGGGGCCGCCCGCGTTCTCGGCCACGTTGCCGCCCAGCGTGCAGGCGCGCTGGCTCGACGGGTCAGGTGCGTAGTAGAGGCCGTAGGGCTCCGCCGCCTTCGAGAGCTCCAGGTTCACCACCCCGGGCTCCACCACGGCCAGGCGGTTGGCCGCATCGATCTCCAGGATGCGGCTCATGCGCGTGAGGGCAACGACGACCCCGCCCAGGGTGGCGACGGCGCCCCCGCTCAGGCCGGTGCCGGCGCCCCGCGGCACGACAGGAAGCCCAGCCGCCAGGGCGATGCGCACCACCTCCGCCACCTGCCGGGCGCTGGTGGGGAAGACGACGGCCTGGGGCAGCGCCTTCTCGATCGTGCTGTCGTACTCGAAGGCGAGGAGCTCCTCCGGCCGCCAGAGGACGCCGTCCCGGCCCACCGCCTGCTCCAGGCGGCGGACCACGGCGCGGTCGATGGTGCGGGTAGCCACGGCACCATTGTAAACGATGGCAGCACGGCGCGGCCCTACAGCATCATGCCGCCGGAGGGCAGGTAGCGGTCGAAGCGGCCGAAGGGGAGGGAGGTCATGACCAGGTTGACGTGATCGATCCGGAAGCGGCGGTCCAGCAGCGCCTTGAGCACGGTGCCGTTGATGCCGGGCACCTGGAGGCGGACGGTCTCGGAGCCCGCCTCCATCTGCGCTTGGCCGGCGAGGCGGAGGAGCTGGAGCTGGGCCCGGCGCGTGCGCGCTGCCAGCGGGCCGATGTGGTCGGGGGTAAAAAAGACATAACCTAGAAGCGCGCCGTCCTCGCCCTGGAGCGCCCGGCAGTCCACGTAGGGCTCGCCCAGCCAGAACTGGTGGTCGATCTCCCGCCGCCGGCCCCAGACCATCTCGTCCAGGTCGCTCAGCTTGCGCGACCAGCCAGCGCGGGCGGTGGGACGTTTCACCGAGCTCGCCGGCTCGGGCAGGGCCGCCAGCGCCTCGACCAGCCCCTGTAGGACGAACAAGGGGAAGCGGGGTACCAGGCCGAGGCGGATGTAGAGTGACTGCGCGCTTACGTGGCTGGAGGAGACGATGGCATCGATACGCGCGCCCCGGGCGCGGCCGGCGGCGAAGCAGCGGCGCAGCAGCTCCTGCCCAACGCCCCGGCCGTGGACGTCCGGATGCACGAAGAGGTTAGACAGGACCCAGAGTTGGTCCCGCACCCAGCCGCCGCTGAACCCGACGGGCCGGCCGCCGAGCTCGGCCAGCCACCAGAGGGCGGGATCCGTACGCAGTAGGTGCCGCGCTGGCGGGCTGGGCTCGTCGGAGAGGGGGATGAGGGAAGGGTCGCGCCCCTCGCGGGCGGCGAGCCAGCGGATGGCCTCGCCTTGGAGTCGACGGAGCGGCCCCAGGTCTTCCTCGCGCACGTTGCGGTAGCCCACGCTCTCCATCACGCCGCCATTGTAGACGATGGGAGGAAGGCGATCTGGGCAGAGGGATCGCCGCCCAGGCTGATAAGTAGACATAACCGTACCGTGAGGGCTGCCGCCTGCCCCAGGCGCAACGTGCGGATTGACCTGGCCTGGCCAAAGGGTGTAGTAGTGAAGCAGCCTCGCATGTAAGAGGCGTCGCCCGTGCCGGATGCGCGGGCGTGTGGAGAGCGCGGAGGTGCTCCATGATTAAGGCGTACGTCCTGGTGGTGGCTAATCCAGGTGCCACGAAGGCGGTGTATGCGGCGCTCAGCGAAGTGAAGGGCGTGACCGCGTGTCACGAGGTGATGGGACCCTACGACATCGTAGCGGAGATCGACGTGGAGGACCTGGCCGACGTGCCGCCCATTCTGAGCGACCACATCCGCACCATCCCCGGCGTTGAGAGCACCACCTCCCTGGTTACCTTCCCAGAATAGCGGCGCTCGCGGGCGTTACGGCGCAAAGCGCCGGAGACCGAAAACAACATAAGATATATAGTGCGATCATACTTCCGAACGGTCTCCGGCGTGCTGCGCCCGAGCCACCCTGCCCTAGGCCGCCGGAGCCTCGTCTGTAGCGGTCTGGGGAGGTTCGTGTCCGGGCTGCGATTGGGGAGCCGCGCTGGTGGCTGGCTCCTGGGTCGCGGCGCGCCAGTGCGCGCGTACCTTTTCCGTAGACCGGCGCAGGGCTTCCGAGTCGAGTCTGGTGTGAGCGTGCCCCTGTTGGTCTAGGCGTCGGCCGGCGCTGGCGCGAAAGCGTGGCTTCGGTATCGAAAGCCTGGGAACCTTGCGCACCAGCGGAAGCGTGACCAGCACGACCCCGGCCAGGGCGAGAGCGCCGACCAAGGCCGGATTCGCCCAGGCCAGCACGGCGGTGCTCGCCAGCGTCAGCAGGATGAGGGCGTTGGCTGCGTTCTGCCATGGAGGGATGCTGATCTGCCGGAGGCTTGGCCGCGATCGTTTGGGCCGAGGCGGTGTCGCCTCTGCAGGTGGCTTGGGGCGCCGCTTATCCAGCACTGCCAGCGGGGCTGGCTCCGGCTTCGGTGGGGCTGGTGCAGGCAGGGTTCCTGCACCAAGGACCGCGTTTCTCACGTTGTTGTACGCTTCGCGGCGCTCTGCCGAGCCCAGCACAGCATAGGCCTCGTTGAGGTCGTCTAGCTTGGCTTTCGCCGACGGGTCGTCGACGCTAGCTTTGTTGTAGCGGCGGGCCAGGTGCCAGTACGCCGCGTCTATCATCCCCGCGTCTGCCTCCGGGTGCAGTTGGAGGAGCAGGTAGTAGTCCTTGAAGGGTGGCTGGGCCCCTTCTGGTTCGTTGGTCATATCCCCTCTCTTCGCTCTCGCAGGGCGTCTCATTAATAGATACGGCTAGTGAAGGCGAGATCTGTTGCGCCTGGAGGGGCTGTACTCGGCTGGAAGCGATGACAGGCGCCGGGGAACCAGGTGCCGACAGCAGTGTTATGTTGACTTTAGATACGCTACGCTACTTGTGCCGGGGCTTGGGTTCCAGCCCCAACCTGGCCCGCAGCGCGTCCTTGATCTCCCGCGGCTCCGGGAAGCGGCCTTCCTCTTTCTGGGAGAAGACTAGCTCGCCATCGATGCGCACGTCGAAGACGCCGCCGCGGCCCGGCACCAGAGTCAGCTCTGCCAGGTCGGCTTCGTGGGTGGCCAGCACCTCCTGGGCCAGCCAGGCAGCCCGACCGCGGAAGTTGCAGACCGCGCAGTACTCGATAGAGAGGGTCAGTTTCCGACTCATCCTCTGTCTCCCTCTCCCATCTTCGACGCTGGCCGTAGCGACGTCAACAACGCTGGCGTGGTGCCCGAGCGGGAGCGAACCATCTGGTAGACTGCCGCAGGTGACGATGGAGCGAAAGCCCGACGCCTGGCCCGCTCTCCGGCACGGAGCCTGGGTCCCGGTCTCCCAGGAGCCGGACCACCCGTTGGCCGGCCTGGACGGCCAGCCGCTGGCTGGCGGCGAGTTGCGCGTCCTGCTGGGGCCCACCAGTCGCTTCGGCGCCCGGTACTTCCGTGTGCTCCTGGCGGCTGGCGACGACCGCCTGAGCAGAGAGCCGGTTCTGACCGGCCTGCACCACAGCGGCCCCCTGCCCAGCTACAACTGGATCGAGGTGGCGGAGACGAAGGAGCGGGTCACGCTGACCGACGGGAGTGTCAGCGACATCGGCGCGGAGGGGATCGAGCGGCTCTTTGCGCTGTTGTTTGCTATCCTGCCAGTTGGCGGGCATCTGATGGCGGAATATGATAGCGCCCGCTGGGCCGAGACGGCGCGAGCGCTGGCGCATGGGGCACCGCCCATCGCCACGCCTTTGGGCGAGTTACTGTTTCGGATAGGCTGTGGCGCCCGCTTCAAGGACTGGCAGATCGCCGAGGGCGGCAGCGAGGGGCCGCGGAAGCTCCAGGCTTACAAGCCGGCGTCTCGCGAGGACGCCCTGCGCTGGCGGCGAGAGGTGGCAGAGGAGCTCCGGATTTTCCTCGAAGGACCACCCGCCTCCTCCGAGGTGGTCCAGGCCGCCCGCCAGCGGGCCGAGAACCTTCTCCCCCTACTGAGCTCGGCAGAGGAGCGCTCACCCTAGACTTGGGCCGTTGTAGGTCGCCGACGAACCGAACCTTCCGCCACCTTCGGCTGATCGCTGCCCGGCCCTCCTCGCTGGTGCGCGCTTCCCCTCATGTGGGGTGGCACGTTATGTCAATCATTATCTTGGGAAGCGCGCTTCCCTACCGGCTGCGTACGCGCTTTGTGGGCTTGTGGCCAGGGCTGATATAATTCGATAGGTGTTGTATATAGCAGGGCCCCCATCCCATGGGGGCTCGCTGTATGATGAGAGTAATTGCGATGACGATGTGGAACCGACTGGTCGCAATTGAAGAGCGCTTCGAGGAGCTGACGGCGGAGATGGGCCGGCCGGAGGTGGCCGCCGATTTCGAGCGCCTCCAGTCGCTGGCCCGGGAGCGCGCCGCGCTGGAGGAGATCGTGTCCCTCTATCGCTCCTACCGGGAGGTGGACCGTGCGCTGGGCGACGCCCGCGCCATCGTAGCGGAAGGCGGCGATCCGGAGATGGTCGCCCTCGCCAAGGAGGAGGTGGCGACGCTTGCCGAGCGCTTCGAAGGGCTGGACGAGCAGCTTAAGCGCGCCCTCCTGCCCAAGGACCCTCACGATGAGCGCGACGTCATCGTCGAGATCCGCGCCGGCACGGGCGGCGAGGAGGCGGCCCTCTTCGCGGCCGATCTCTATCGCATGTACTCTCGCTACGCCGACCGCCATGGCTGGCGGACGGGGGTGGTTTCCGTCAACGAGACGGGCATCGGCGGCTTGAAGGAGATCATCTTCGAGGTGCAGGGCCGCGGCGCCTACTCCCGTCTGAAGTACGAGAGCGGCGTGCACCGGGTGCAGCGCGTTCCCCAGACCGAGGCCCAGGGGCGGATCCACACCTCTGCCGCCACCGTTGCCGTCCTGCCCGAGGCGGAGGAGGTGGAGGTGGAGATCAAGGACGATGACCTGCGGGTGGACATCTTCCACGCCAGCAGCCACGGCGGCCAGAACGTGCAGAAGGTGGCCACGGCGGTGCGGATCACCCACCTGCCCACGGGCCTGGTCGCCAGTTGCCAGGACGAGCGCTCCCAACTGAAGAACCGCCAGAAGGCGATGGCGGTGCTGCGCGCGCGGCTGCTCGCCCTGAAGGAGCGCGAGCAGGAGGCGGAGATCAGCGCGGCGCGCCGCGCCCAGGTCGGCACGGGCGAGCGCTCGGAGAAGATCCGCACCTACAACTTCCCTCAGGACCGGGTGACGGACCATCGCGTTAGTCTCACCCTGCACAAACTTCCCGCCGTCCTGGACGGCGAGCTGGACGAGTTCATCGACGCTGTCGCCACCAGCGAGCAGACCAGGCAGCTCGAGCAGCGGGCGGCGGTCTGACGGGTCCTCGTGCGGAACGCTTACGGCTCGATGCCTAGCAGATCCGGCACGGAGCCCATCGTGTAGCCCCCGGCGCGCAGGCCGTCGATGATGCGCTGCAGGGCCATCGCGTCCTGCGATGCGGAGCCGACGTGGAAGATGTAGATGGCGCCAGCTTGGGCGAGACCCAAACAGCGCTCGACGATCTCATCAGCGGAGAGGCCGTTCCATCCCTGCGAGTCCACCGACCACAACACGTTGTATCGATACCCTCGTGCGGAGAGGTCACTGTTCACCGAATCGTCATAGTCTCCGTACGGTGGCCGGAAGTAAGGCTTCGCCTCGACGCCGGCGATGGAGCGGAACACCTCCTCTGTCCTGTCGAGCTGCTCCCAGCGCTGCGCCAGGGTGAGCGGCGGCTGGCCTGTGGAGAGGCCGGTGAAGGAGCTGTGGTCGTAGGAGTGGTTGATCAGGTGATGGCCCTCCCGCACGATGCGTCGCAGCAGGTCCGGGTTCTGCTCGGCCCAGCGGCCGGTGATGCCGAAGCTGGCGGTGATCCCGTTCGCCTTGAGGATGTCGAGGATCTGGCTTGTGAACCCAGGGTCGGCGCCGGCGTCGAAGGTGAGCGCCACCGCCCGACGCTCGGGGCTGCCGCTCCGGATCACTTCGGCCGAACCGGAGGGAGGCGTCTCGGTGGCCTCGAGCGTGGGCGTGGCCATACTCGTCGCAGGCGGAGGCCTCGTGGCGGTGGAGGTCACGGAGGGAGTGGGAGGCGTGGGGGTCTGGTCGACCGTGTCTCCGCCCTCGCCGCCGCACGCTACGAGGACCGAGCAAGCGATGACGGCGAGCGGCAGGAGGCGGGGACTTAGCATCGGTACACTGTCATGATAAGGCGCAGGCCTAGCGCGAAGCGAGAGACGGCCGGTGATCCTAACTGAGCTCCTGCGCAGCGGCGAGGCACGCCTGCGCGATGCAGGTGTGGAAGACGCCTGGCTGGAGGCGGAGGTGCTGCTCCGTCACGCCCTTGGCCTCAGCCGCGAGGTTCTCCTGGCACGGCTGCGGGAGCCGCTTCCGCCGCGGGCGCAGGAGACGTTCGAGGCGCTGCTCCGCCGTCGTCTGGCCCGCGAGCCCACGCCCTACATCGTGGGGCACTGGGAGTTCTACGGCCTCGATCTCGCCTGCACGCCGGCCGCCCTCATCCCCCGGCCGGAGACCGAGCTGCTGGTCGAGTACGCGCTCGAGTGGGTCAAGGGTCAGGGGTCAAGGGTCAGGGCGCTGCGCATCGTCGATGTAGGCACTGGCAACGGCGCCATCGCCGTGGCGCTGGCGGTGCACTTGCCGGACGTGCGCATAGTGGGCATCGATGTCTCCCGGCCGGCCTTGGCGCTGGCCCGTCGCAACGCCGAAGCCCACGGCGTGGCGGACCGGGTCGCCTTCGTCCAGGGCGCGCTGCTGATGCCGCTGCGAGGCCGCTGCGAACTCATCGTCGCCAACCTGCCCTATGTGCCAACGCAGACCTACCGAGGGCTCGTGCCCGAGATCCGCGAGCACGAGCCAGAGCAGGCGCTCCACGCCGGTCGGCGTGGCACCGCGCTCATCGAGGAGTTGCTGGCGCAGGCGCCACGCCATCTCCGGCCCGGCGGCCTCCTCCTGGCCGAGCACGCCTGGAACCAGGGGAAGCGCCTGCGGGAGGCGGCACACGCGTCGTTCCCGGACGCAGACATCGAGACGAAGCGCGATCTCGCCCGTATCGAGCGGATGCTGGTGGTGGAGACCAGTGCGGAGTGACCAGCTATCGCGATCGGGCCTGCTGGAGGCGCCAACGTGTAGCCGATTCCGGGTAATCGGATTCCCTCCAGCAGAACACGGTGCGCGGGCGCACGGCGTATGTCGATGCTGCTTGCTGGCGTGGGTCGGGTCGCAGGCCGTACTTGACGACGTTCGCATCGGCGAGCCGTTCGAGTACGGAAGCATCGGTGACCCGCTCGGCGCTGCCCTCGAGGATAACGGCTTCCTCGGCGCTCTCCAGATGGACTGCAACTTCCGGGTTCGTCGCCAAGTTCCGCGCTCGACGCGTCTCGGGCGCCGCACCGAAGTAGAACACGCCGTCTAGCCAATGTCCTTCTTCCGGAATGGCATGAGGCCGCCCGTCAGGACGCACCGTTACGACCCAATAGAATCGGGCCGCGGAGAGCAGCTCGTCGACGCGGCTCCAGGGGAACCGCTCCCCAGGGCGGCTGGTGAGGGTGTGGAGGCCGTAGGCGTCGCGGATGAAGTCCGGTCGGCTCGGCCTCGGTGCCGACATGCGCGATGTGCGCTAGCCCTGGGCGAGCTGGATCTGCTTGCCCTCGGTCTTGATGGAGGGGGCCACCACCAGCTCCGCCTTCTGGAAGTCGCGGATGGTGCGGGCGCCGCACATGCCCATGGCGGTGCGCAGCGCGCCCACCAGGTTCTCGGTGCCATCGGTGCGGGACGATGGGCCCAGGAGCGCCTGGCGCAGCGTGGTGTTCACCCCGACGGTGACGCGCACGCCCCGGGGCAGGTCGGCGTGGGGTGTGGCCATGCCCCAGTGGTGACCGCGGCCGGGCGCCTCCTGGCAGGCGGCCAGGATGGAGCCCAGCATCACCGCGTCGGCGCCGGCGACGAAGGCCTTGCACAGGTCGCCGCCGCTGCGAAAGCCGCCGTCGGTGATGATGGGGACGTAGCGGCCGCTCTCCCGGTAGTACTCGTCGCGGGCGGTGGCGCAGTCCATGGTCGCCGTCACCTGGGGCACGCCGATGCCCAGCACCTCTCGCGAGGTGCAGGCGGCGCCGGGCCCGACACCTACCAGCACCGCCGCCACGCCCGTCTCCATCAGCTCC
>Ga0154830_1059_pt1 | contig 11563 bp, 13 predicted proteins | sample Rifle2008BG16ft_FD_116134 | JGI IMG/M metagenome (GOLD analysis project Ga0154830, IMG submission 116134) | Chloroflexi bacterium RBG_16_68_14 | reverse complement strand
CGCCGCTCACGATCTCATCTTCGTGGGCGGCGCCCAGGACCGGGAGCAGCGCCGGGTGGCGGACGACCTGCGCTCGGTGAAGGGCGAGGCGGTCAGGGAGGCGGTGGAGGCGGGCGTGACCGTCCTGGCGGTGTGCGGCGGCTACCAGCTATTCGGGCGGTTCTACCGGGAGGCGTCGGGCGCGAAGCTGGCAGGGCTGGGCGTGTTCGACCTGTGGACGGAGCATCCCGGGCCGGGCACCCGCCGGCTCATCGGCAACGTCGTCGCCGAGCTGTGCCTTGAGCCGGGCGAAGGGCCGACGGGCGGCACCCTGGTTGGCTTCGAGAACCACGGCGGCCGCACCTACCTGGGGCCGGGCGCTCGACCGCTGGCGCGGGTGCGCTCCGGCTTCGGCAACAACGGTCGCGACGGCACGGAGGGCGCCCGCTACCAGAACGCCTTCGGCACCTACCTCCACGGCTCGCTCTTGCCCAAGAACCCCCGCTTCGCCGACCGGCTCATCGAGCTGGCCCTGGCGCGCCGCTACGGCGACGGCGTGCGGCTGGAGCCCCTCGACGACCGGCTGGAGGAGCTGGCGCACCGGGCGGCGCTGCGGCTGGTGGGGAGGAGGCGGTAGGAGCGGCTGCACGTCCTTTCACATCGCGCGCTCGAACTGAAGGAGCTGGAGGTAGTTGCCCTCGGGATCCTTGAACGTGGCGATCCAGACGGCGTCCTGCTTGTTCGGCTCCTCGATGAACTCGACGCCGGCGCTCTTCAGGCGTGCGCAGTCAGCTTGGATATCGTCGGTATCGAAGGCGACCATGTGCCGCGCCGGCTCCTGCGCCTCGCCACGCACCTCGCTGTGCGTGCCCAGGGCGACCGCAGGCGCATTCGGGTCGCCGAACACGACGAAACCGGGTGTCTCCATCCCCACCTTCAAGCCAAGCACGTCGCGGTAGAAGGGCAGGAGGTTGTTCAGGTCCTCACTCCAGATAGAGGAGACGCGCAGTCCTTTGATCATGACCATCCTCCTACGTCGCTAGAACGGCAGGCCCTTCAGGCCCTGTACGCCTTTAAGGGCGGCGATCTCGCCCGCGTGCTGTGGCGCGTGGGTCCCCAGGAGGGCTGCTAGGGCCCAGGCCACGGTTTGCTCGCCAGCAGGAGTGTTGACCTTGCTCTCCAGTTCGGAGTCGGAGAGGCCTGCAAGATAGGAATCGCTCGCTGCACGGACCACCTTGGCGTACTCCTGGAACGAGGGAAGGGCTATCTTCGCGGCCTGTCCCCACTCAAGGCTGAGGAATGGCGGTGGCCCCGGCATTTGTACCCCCAGCTTTGGCTCCCAACCCTGCGCATGATAGACAGTCGGCTTGCCCTGGAGCATTCCCTGGACGATGAAGTCCTCGGAGAAGACGATGTGGGCGTAGATGGAGGCGATGGAGGTAATCGTCGCCTCCGGCAGGTTCTTGTTGAGCACCTCCTCGCTGCAATCGGCTAGCATCTGGTCGAGGATGCCGTGCCATAGGGTCAACTGCTGACGTGCGGCTGACTGAACGTTCACGCTCGCTCCTTCTAGGTCAATTGGCTGAACGATAGGCGGTGCAAACCTCTCTCGTGTGTCTACATGCTCACCTCCTGTCCTCCGTTACGTCGAAGAGGTGCGGGAACACGGAGAGCGCCTCCAGGTCACCTTGAGCGCGGATCTGACCTTGGCGGAGGGCATCCGCAGGACGAAGGATACCGGCCATGAGGCCGAGCACGGCCTCGGCATCAGCGACCAGCGTGGCGTCCGCAGGCGAGCCGCCCTGGGCTACCGCTGTGCCTTTCGCTCCGCCCGCCACGTGGACCACCACCTCTCGCTCGCCAGCGGGCATCCTGATTTCGAAGGAGTGGGCGGGCGTCCGGCCCTTTCTGGCGTAGGCCGCCAGCACCAACCGTATCCACTCCGGCTCCAGCTGCTCGCCGGGCCGGGCCGGGAAGAGATAGCGAGCGCCCCAGCGGATGAGGGCGAATATGACCGGCTCCAGCGCGCGGCCGTCGCCGGTGAGCTCGTACACGCTCGACGCAGCCGGGGGCTCCAGGTGCGCGCGTTGCACCAGGTCCGCTTCGTCCAGGCGGGTGAGCCGCTCAGCAAGGACGCTGCTGCTGATACCAGGCAAGCGTGATCGCAGGTCGCTGAACCGCTTGGGGCCGAGCAACAGCTCGCGGATGATGAGGAGCGTCCAGCGCTCGCCGATCAGTTCGGCCGCCCGAGCGAGAGCGCAGAACTGCGGGTAACGGATGAGTGGCATGCCCTCATGATAAGAGATTGTGGTTCTAAAATCAAACTAGAAAGTCCTAAATTAGAACTACCCGAGCACGGCGGCAGGCTCCGTTGAAACTTGCCACGCGATCCTGTGAAAGCCCGGAGAGAGTCAGGCCGCCCGCATGGCCCGGTAGAGGCGCACCGGGTCGGGGAGGCCCTTCATCACCACGGGGCCCAGCTCTTCGAAGGCGACGTCGGGCAGCCTGTCGTCGATCTGGGCGAGGGTGGCGTCCGACAGGAGGACCTCGCCCGGGCCGGCGACGTCCACCACCCGGGAGGCGACGTTCACGTCGTGGCCGACCAGGTCGTCGCCGCGCCGCGTCTGGCGGCCGGAGTGCATGCCCACGCGCACCCAGAGCGGCAGCATCGATTCGCTGGATTCCTCCTCGAAGCGCTCCTGGAGGCGCAGGGTGGCCTCCAGCGCCTGGCAGGCGTCCGGGAACCAGAGGAGCAGGCCATCGCCCAGCTCCTTGACGATGCGGGCTTCGGGCGGGAGCACCTCCTGGACCAGCCGCTCCTGGGCCGCCAGGAGCCCCAGCGCCTCCTCGTCGCCGCGCAGAGCGGTGTACTCTGTGAAGCCCACGATGTCCGTGAACACCACCGTCCCCTCGGTGATCTCCGCGGTGGGCACGGCCGTGGTCATGAGGCGCACACCACCTCGATCTTGCCGCTCAGGGACTGGACGGTGATCCGGCAGTCGTCGCCCTCTTCGCACTCGCAGCGAGGCCTGCCGACCAGGCTTTTCAGTCGCATGGCCGGGCGCAGCCCCTGGGGCACCTCCACCCTGACCGAGCCGGACATGGTCTGCACGGCCACGTCGCCCTGGCCCCGTATGCCCACCTCCACCTTGCCGCTGGCGGAATGGGCCCGGACGCTGCCCGTCGCCCCGTCCAAGCGGATCTGGCCGGACATGGTGGACATCTCGGCGTCACCGGCGCTGCCGCAGGTGGCGCGGCCGCTCGTCGTCTGGAGCCGGCAGCGCCCGGCGCTGCGGGCGACCTCGATGTTGCCCGCCACGGTCCGGACGTCCACCTCCTCCGCCCGGTCGATCTCCACGCTGCCGCTCACCGTGGTGACGCGGACGGTGCCGAGCTGGCCGCGCAGCTCCACCTTCCCGGCGACGGTGCCGACGACAAGGTCAGTGCCGGCCGGACAGCGGACATCGAGGCGGGCCGAGCCGCCCCACGGCGATCGTACGCTGATCCGTCCGGTGGCGTCCGCCTCCACCCTGTCCTCCAGCGGCCCGTCGGACTCGATGAGGACGTCGGGGCGCTCCTCCGCCGTGACGGCGACGCGGCCGGCGCGGGTGGTGAGCCGCAACTCCGCATGGCCGGGCATGGGCAGGACGACGGGTTGGTCAGACATGATCGGTTCCTCGCTCGCCTTGCTGAGCAGGGTATCACATCGATGGGCCGTGGGGTACCGAAGGCCGCGCTTCCCTCGCTCCCTTGACACCCTCCCCGTAACCCCCTACCATACGATCCGAACCTAGCAGGTCTGGCCCGGCTGTCGAGACCTGCCAGCGGGAGAAGCTGGTGCCGGGCCCACGGCACGCCCGACAGGTCGGGCGGCAGTGGGTCCGGCTTTTTGTTTGAGGAAACTCCCTACCGCACCATGAATGGTGCGGCATCGGGAGCAGATCGATGCCGCAGCTTTCAAGCTGCGGTGGAGGACATCCGATGTTCTACCTCCACCAGCGGCTGGATCCCGCGTTCGAGGAGCTGCTCGGCCGGGCGGTGGCTGGCGCGCCCCTCTCGCGGGCCGACGGCGCGCGGCTGATCCGCGCCCGGGGCTCGGAGCTGGCGGCGCTCATGCTCGCCGCCAGCACGGTGCGCGACCAGGGCCGCGGGCAGGTCGTCACCTACTCGCGCAACGTGTTCATCCCCCTCACCAACCTCTGCCGGCAGAAGTGCGGCTACTGCACCTTCGCTCGCGGGCCCAAGGACCCGCTGGCCCACACCATGTCGCCCGACGAGGTGCTGGCGCTGGCCGAGGCCGGCCGCCGGCGCGGCTGCAAGGAGGCACTCTTCTCCCTGGGCGAGAAGCCGGAGGAGGTCTACGACTTCGTCCGCGACGACCTGCGCCGCTACGGCCACGAGACGACCATCTCCTACCTGCGCGAGATGTGCGCCCGCGTCCTGAGCGAGACCGGCCTGCTGCCCCACGCCAACCCCGGCATCATGACGCGGGAGGAGGTGGCCTCGCTACGGGAGTGCAACGTCTCGATGGGGCTGATGCTGGAGACCACCTCCGAGCGGCTGCACACCAAGGGCGAAGCGCACTTCAACTGTCCGGGGAAGATCCCTCAGCTCCGCCTCGATACGATGCGCTACGCCGGCGAGCTGGGCATCGCCTTCACCACCGGCGTCCTCATCGGCATCGGCGAGGCGTGGGAGGAGCGGGTCGATTCCCTCTTCGCCGTCAAGGAGGTGCACGAGGAGTACGGCCACATCCAGGAGGTGATCATCCAGAACTTCCGGGTCAAGGACGACATCCCCATGCGCCACAAGGACGAGCCCAGCGTCTACGAGATGCTGCGCACCATCGCGACGGCGCGGCTCATCCTGGGGCCTGCGATGAACATCCAGGCGCCGCCCAACCTGACGCCGGACGCCTATGGCGCCTACCTCCTCGCCGGCATCAACGACTGGGGCGGCGTCTCGCCCATCACCAAGGACTACATCAGCCCGGAGGCGCCCTGGCCCAAGATCACGGAGCTGCGAGAGGTGACGGAGGAGGTGGGCTTCCAGTTGCGCGAGCGGCTGGCCGTCTATCCGGAGTTCGTGACACAGGACCGCTTCGTACGGGAGAGCTGCCGGCCCAGCATTGAGCGCTGGACGGACGAGAGCGGCTTCGTCCGCTGGGAGGAACACGCATGGTGAGGAAGCTGGACACGGGAGACGGGAAGCGGGAGCCGGAAGCAGCCCCATCGATGGACGCTCGCGCGTTGGAAGGGCTGCTGGGCCGGTTGTCGCCGCCCGTCGTCTCCGCCATCGACCGCGCGCTGGCGGGACACGACCTGTCGGTGGAGGAGGCGGTGACCCTCTTCGACTGCACGGGCCAGGAGATGCAGGCGCTAGTGCTCGCCGCCGACCACCTGCGGCGCCAGCAGGTGGGCGACGTAGTCACGTACGTGGTGAACCGCAACATCAACTTCACCAACGTCTGCATCAAGCGCTGCGGCTTCTGTGCCTTCAGCCGTGACCACCGGACGGAGGAGGGCTACCTGCTGCCCATCGAGGAGGTCGTGCGGCGGGCGAAGGAGGCCTGGGAGCTGGGGGCAACGGAAGTGTGCATCCAGGCCGGCCTGCCGCCGAAGATGGAGGGAGACCTGTACGAGCGCATCTGCCGCGCCCTGAAGGCGGAGCTGCCCGACCTCCACATCCACGGCTTCTCGCCGGAGGAGGTGCTCTACGGCGCGGTGCGCTCCCGCTGCACCATCCGCGAGCTCCTGCGCCGGCTGAAGGAGGCGGGCGTGGGCAGCCTGCCCGGCACCTCGGCCGAGATCCTGGTGCAGGAGGTGCGCGACGGCATCTCGCCCGGACGCATCACTGTCGACCAGTGGGTGGAGGTGATCACGACGGCGCACGAGCTGGGCATCCCCACCACCTCCACCATCATGTACGGCCATGTGGAGACGTCGGAGCACAAGGCGCGCCACCTGGCGCTGCTGCGCGACATCCAGCGCCGGACCGGCGGCATCACCGAGTTCGTGCCCCTCAGCTTCGTCCACAGCGAGGCGCCCATGTACCAGAAGGGCTTCGTGGAAGGCGTGCGAGCCGGCGCCAGCGGGCCGGAGGTCTTCAAGATATACGCCGTCTCGCGCCTCATGTTGGGCCGCCACATCAAGAACCTCCAGGTGTCCTGGGTGAAGGAGGGGCCTCGCTTCGGGCAGATGCTCCTCAACGCCGGCGCCAACGACTTCGGGGGCACGCTCATCAACGAGAGCATCTCTACCGCGGCGGGCGCCCAGCACGGACAGTTGGTGCGTCCGGCCCAGTTCCGCCAGCTCATCCGCGAGATGGGCCGCGTCCCCGCCGAACGGGCCACCACCTACGAGCTGCGCCGCGCCTTCTCGGACCCGGCGGAGGACCCGGTGGAGCCGCTGGACACCGTCGAGTACGACGAGCGGCGCTTCGGCGCCTACGACGTGCTCCTCCACCAGGACGAGCATCGCTTCCGGGACACCTTCGTGGGGGTGGGCGGCCAGTTCGGTACGACGACGTAGCGTTTCTGCAAGGCCGCAAGGCGCACTTGACCGGAGCGTTATAGAGCGAGTAGGCTCAGAAGGGCAAGCCTGGCGCGGCACCGGCTTGCTTTCTGTGCCCGTCGACAGGGAAAGGAGAACGCCGCCTTGGCCCTGAAACGTGTAACCCCCCTAGCGCTGGTAGTGATCGGGGTAGTGGCGTCGCTCGTCGGCGTAGGCTTCCTGCTCCTGTCGCCGGCGGCCCGGGCCCTGCCTCCGGCGGGGGAGGACTTCCTGCACGTGAGGGCCGAGGTGGGCATCGAGAGCCGCCTGGGCCAGGAGACCGTCTTCTTGGTCGGCACGGTGGGCATCGAACGGGAAGACCCGCGCATGGAGGGTGGGATGGAGGTGGCGGACCTGGTGATCGGCTCCCTGAGCCTGGAGGGGCAGAGCCTCACCGGCCCGGTCAGCGTGTCGCAGAGCGCCACCCGGGTCTCCTCCGGCGAGATCCGTAGCCTCCAGCCGTCGGCCCAGTTCCCCGCCACCAGCTTCTTTGACGTCTTCTTCGACGTGAGGGTGCCGGCCAGCCCCCCGCGCAACAACCCTCTCCCGCTGCACAATGAGGTCCCGCTGCACCTGGTGCCGGTGCCCGATGGGAGCGTGGACGCCTGGCCGCCCGTGGGCGAGACGTACCAGGCTCAGCCGGACCCCTGTGTGCCCCTGCTCCCCTCGCTGCCGGCGGAGGTCTGCGTGACCAGCCTATCGGTCACGCTGCTGGAGGCCGCGCCCGAGAACCCCACCTACTCCGTGGCGCCGGGCGGCCCCTCCGGCTTCCACCCGGCCGACCTGCTGGCGCTGGTGCCGCCTGTTCCCACAGAGCCTGGACCGACGTCGACGCGAACGCCGGGCCTTACACCGACGGCGACGCCGACGCGCACGCCGCAGGGGGGCACCGCCGTCTCGGGGAACGACGACTTCGCTGACGCCTGGCAGATCACATCCTTCCCCTTTGCCGGCGTGCAGAACACGGACGGGATGACGACGGAGTCCGGAGAGCCGCTCAATGGCCCGGATCCAGACCCTGATCCCTTTGACCCGGCGACTTGCGTCGGCGCACCCGTAGAGAAGGGCGCAACCGTCTGGTACCGGTTCACGGCGCCGTCGTCCGGCACCGTCAGCGCCAACACGTCCGACAGCTTCTTCGATACCGTGCTCGCGGCCTATGCCGGGAGCGCCCTCAATGCTCTCACCCTGATCGATTGCGACGACGACACTTTCGGCCTTCAGTCTGAGGTGAGCTTTACGGCGACCGCGGGCACCACCTACTATCTCCAGGTGGGTGGCTACGCCGGCGCCACCGGCGACCTGCGGCTGAGCGTCTCCATGGCGGGAGGTTCCGGCGCAGGCTTCGCGCCTTTGGTCCGTATCTCCTGCTCCAACCTGGGGCTAACGTCAGACGGGTGTGACGACGGCTCCGACGGCGACCAGGACGACCTGGACGCCCTCTCCTACGGCGCCGACTTCGGCCCAGGCCCTTCGCTTCTCGCCTTCTCGGTGGCGGCGGGGAGCGCCGGTCTGCCCGGCACCGCTGTCGCTGGCCAGGCGGCCTGCTCGCCGGCCCAGCCTCAGGCGGACGAGTTCTCCACCTTGCTGAACAGCACCAACGCCCTCGTCTTCGACGGCGACGGCCTGAACGGGGGCTGCCCCACCGCCGCGGCCCTCGGCTTGATCGAGCAGCCTACCTCGGACGACCTGGACGCCCTGGTCGATCAGTCACCGTCGTTCGTCGATACCGACGGCGACGGCGTGCCGGACCGGCCCGTCTTCTTCTCTCTGGCCGCCAGCTCCCCCAGCCTGACAGGGCTCGGGCGCAGCGCCGCCGACATCCTCTCCACAGTGGAAGGTGGACAGGCTACCCTCTACGCTTCAGCCTCTGCCCTGGGGCTGCAGGCAGGGGACGACCTCGACGCGCTGTGCGTGAAGGACCAGGGCCCCGGCTCCACCTTCTCGCCGGGCGAGGATACGGTCTACTTCTCCCTGGCGCCCGGCTCGCCGACGCTGGCGTCGCTGGGAGCGAGCGCCGCCGACGTGCTCGGCCCCGGCCCCCAGGTGCTCTTCGAAGCGGCGGCCCTGGGCCTGCAGGACAGCGACGACCTGGACGCGATGAAGTGCTTCACGGAGCAGGTCTCGACGCCCACGCCCACGCGGACGGCCACTCAAACGCCTACTCGCACACCGACCAGGACGCCGACGCCCCCCAACGGCGACGTGAACAAGGACGGCCGCACGAACAGCATCGACGCCACGCTGGTCCTCCAGTACGTCGCGGGGCTGCTGCCTTCCATCAACCAGAACGCGGACGTGAACGAAGATGGCCGGACGAACAGCATCGACGCCACGCTCATCCTCCAGTTCAGCGCAGGGCTCATACCCGGCCTGCCAGTCTAGGTGAAGGCCGGAGCGCTCCTTCCCATGGGTCAGATGGGGTGCGAGCAGCGAGAATTTAGCTAGGTCCTGGGGCCGCACTAGCGCGGCCCCTTGAGCAAGAGACGTGGCCCCCACCGCCGTGTCCTATCGTTTCCTGCTCGTGCCGCTCGTGGCGGCGCTGGCGATGCTGGCTGCCGCCTGCGCCGGCTCGCCCTCCTCCGGCAATGCGACGGCTACCCCCACCGGCGCCCCGGAGCATATCGAGGTGCGCATCCGGGGCCTGGCGATCCAGGCGGAGACGGCGCGGACAGCGGAGGAGCGGGCGCAGGGGCTGAGCGGCCGGGACTCCCTGCCCGAGGATGGCGGCATGCTCTTCTTCCTGGAGCAGGAGCGCGTGCCGGGGTTCACCATGCGCGGCATGCGCTTCCCGCTGGACTTCATCTGGATCTCCAGCGACCTGCGCGTGGCCGACCTGACGGAGAACGTGCCGCACCCCGCCGCGGCGGGCAAGGAGCTCTCCGGCATCGGACCTGACGTGGCCGTGCTCTACGCGCTGGAGGTGAACGCCGGCACGATCCAGCGGTTTGGCATTCAGGTGGGCGACCCGGTGACCTTCGAACCAAACGTTGCAGAGGAGGGCAACCTCTTTGCCAACCCCAGCTTTGAGGAAGGAGGGGGGCCCTGGTTCTCCCTCGATACGCCGGACTGGGGGAAACCCTTCTCCGTGAGCCAGAGGCAAGACCATAGCGGGGCCAGCAGCGCCCTCCTGGAGCTCCGGTCCGATGACGGCGGCGACGCCCGCGTGTACGGCGTCGTACAGGAGATCGCGCCCCAGGAGTTTCCGGACCTGCTCTCCGGCTACTACTACGTCGGCCGCTGGGAGCAGGGGACGCCCAAGCAGTACCTCCAGGTGGCCGTCATCGTCCACGGGGCGAGCAACATCCCGCCGGAGGCGGCGCCGGCTGGCAACCACCAGGTGCGCTACCTGCTGGCCGGCGTGGAGGGCCCGCCCATCGAGATCGGCAACGCCCGCTTCGTCACGGTGGGGACGGGTGAGCCGGAGCAGGGCCGCTGGGTGCGCTTCGAGCGCAACGTCCGGGAGGATTTCCAGGAGCTATGGGGAGCGGTGCCGGAGGGCTTCGAAAAGCTGCGCGTCCTCTTCGAGGTGCGCTGGGACGACCGGCAGCCCGCGGACGGCCCCTCCGCGGCCGACGTGCACTACGACGACCTCTACATCGGCCCCGCCGACGGCGGTCCCTAGTAAGGGGTGGGGATGTCGGATTGCCCGGCGGGCTTCACTTCGACCGTGAAGGTGGCCTCGTCGTCGCCCGCCGAGACAGTAATCTGCCACCTGCCCGGTTCGGGCAGCTCGAGATTCATCGCATAGTAAGAGCCGGGCGCTTCCTCGCCCCCGGGCTCAACCCGGCTCGCCTCGAACTCCACCTCAGGACCGCCCCCCTCAGGTTCCGCCACGATCGGGAGCGCTTCTTCCTCATAGCCGTTGGTGACCCGGAACACCACTTTGTACCCCTCGCCGGCCCGCAGCGACGCGAAGTTGTCCACCGTCCGCCAGAAGACGGGCGCCTCGCCCGCCTCCGAGGCCGGCGTGCGGGCCGCGTCCGGCGTACGGCCTGCCTCCTCTTCCGTCGCCGTGGGTCCGCCGGCGGGAGGCTGGGCGCCGTCCTCGCCGCCATCGCCGCAGGCGGCCAACAGCGCGAGGCCCAACAGCGCCAGTGCTACGACTGAGGAGAGGCGGAGCGTCCGGCCGACTCGAAGGAGAGACATGGCTCCTCTAGTATACAGCGTTCGTCTCACGGGCTACGGGAGGTAAGGGGCCGCCAGCAGGTAGGCGGCGAGCGCCGCCAGGCCCAGTCCGGCGACCTGGTGCTGGAGCGGGGCCAGGCGCATCAGACGCTGGACGTGTTCGACCATGTCGCCCGGCTCCCGGCGGCTGCCGCCACTGTAGATGGGGAACGCCCGCATCGCCCCGTAGACCAGGCCGGCCAGGAGACCGTAGAGGACGTTCCCCGAGAGGAACAGCCACGCCAGCAGGACGGGCAGGCTGGCGAAGGGCACCCGGGTGAACACACCGAAGCCGATGGTGCCCCCGAAGATGACGGCGCTCCGGTAGAAGCCGCGCCGGACCCAGTCGGCGGGGACCTGCCAGTCGCGGCCGGGGACAGGCAGGCGCAGGAACTCCAGCTCGTGGAGGGCGTAGGCGAGAGCGATGGCGCCCAGCGCCGCCGCTAGAGGCAAGCTAAGCTCCGGCCGGAGCGCCGATACGCCTGCGCCGGCGGCAGCGAAGGCGACGCCAGTGGCGCCACCGGCCGCCGTCATCGACAGGGCGTAGACGGTAGCCCGCTGGAGCCAGCGCCGGTAGGTCTCGGTCCCTTCCACGAAGGGGGCGATCGTGAAGATCGCGTTGTACCCTCAGGCGCTGCACGTCTGGGCGAGGCCGACGAGGGCGGCCAGGGCGAAGCCCAGGCCGAGCCCGCCCGTCTGCCAGGAGAGGCTGGCGGTCGCTGCGGCCAGCGCCAGCCCCAGCAGCAGCCCCGCCGCCAGCAGCAGGCGGCGTCTGGCACCGCCGAGGTCGAGCGACTGGATCATGGCGCCAGGTCTACGGGCAGTTTGCGTTGTGGTAGTCAGTGCCGCAGCCGCAGACGTGGATC
>Ga0154830_1050_pt13 | contig 11572 bp, 13 predicted proteins | sample Rifle2008BG16ft_FD_116134 | JGI IMG/M metagenome (GOLD analysis project Ga0154830, IMG submission 116134) | Chloroflexi bacterium RBG_16_68_14 | reverse complement strand
GGGAGAGGGGCCAGGGGTGAGGGAGCAGCTTCAGACAGCCGCCCGGCAGCTCGCCATCAGCGTAGGTGAGGATTAAGTTGCATGGGCACTAGGAACGGGTTGCCGGACGCGTGGCGGCACCTCTCCCGTGCTGGGCGGCCTGCGCGTCGCATATCAACCGGCTGGGGGAGCGTGTTCACCGTCCGCCTGCCGCTACGCCACGGATCCCTGGCCCAGGCCTCGGCTCGATAGCCCGCTGCTCCAGAGCTGGCCCAAGCTAGGGCTGGACGGGGTACAGGTAGCGAAAGGTGATGCAGCTGGCCGAGCCGTCGTCGCAGTAGTACGACACGAACGTTAGGAGCACGATCTCGCCCGTGGCGGTGCGGACGGCGTAGGTGTGGTTCTTGCTGCTCACGATGTGGGTGGTCCAGCTATAGTTGTACCAGTTGTGCAGCGCCGGGTTCTCCAGTCCGCGTTCCTCGTGGGTGGCGTCCACCAGGTATCCGTCCGCAGGCGGGCTCGCCTCTTCGAGGGGGGTGTTCTCCAGGTCGACGGCGGCGCCCAGCCCGCGGCGGTTCGTCTCGCCGCCGTTGGTGAGGTTGTCGGTGCGGCGGAAGGCCAGGTCCCAATCGAGGCTCTCTTTCGACGTGGCGACCGCCCTTCCCCGCGAGAAGGAGAAGTAGGCCCACTCCTTGCGGCTTCTCGCATCGATGGTGTACTGCAGGACGTTGGGTGGAGCACCGGCGACGCCGCCAGCCCGGCTGGTCGTCGGCGCAAACCCTTCCGGTGGGGGACGAAGGGCGATCCAGAGCAGCCACCCCCCGACAAGGAGGACCATGAGGGCCAGAAGGGCGCCAAGCCCCACAGCGAGCCGCTTAAGGAAGGAGCGCCTTCCCCGGGTGAGACTTGACATCCTGACATCCGGTGCGACGGGGCGATCGATATTGTCGCCTCCTGTCGGACAATAACGCTACCTGGGCGGTGACGAGCCGCCCAGGTAGCGTTACGAAAGGAGGGCTCTAGGGGAGCGTTACCTCGATCCAACCGTTGTCTGCGCTCTGCAGGTGTCCCGCGCCTGTCCATCCTTCGGCGGTCTCGTTGGGGTCCCAGTAGGCCAGCCCGATGTACACCTTCTCGCCGCTGGCAAACTGGGCGTCCTGCGTGTCGCCGGTCTGGAGGGGGCGGGACATCTCGAAGACCCAGACTCCCTCTGCGCCGGGGCCGCCGTCCGCTGCCGTGTGCTTCCAGACGCCCGAAAGGCTGTTTTCGCCCGTTGGGTTGTTGGGGACGTCACCACCCCCGTCGTCCTCGCGGTCCTCGGGGTTGGGGGCGTACTCGTCGTCCAGGTTGCACTCGGGGTCGTTGCCGGAACCCGCAGCGCCGCCGCCGCTCATTTCTCCCGGCCCGCAGTCCAGCTCCCAGTGCCAGAGGTCAACAACGCCGAGGCTGGTCTCGAGATCTTCCAGCTCTACGCCCATCGACGCCGGGGCCGCATCGTCGATGCGGAACATCACCGCCATCGCCGCAGAGAAGTCGTGCATCGCGGGGTCAGGGTTGTAGTCGAAGCCGTCCGGTACCTCCATCAGTACGTAGATGTTGTTCTCGTCGACGGCCACCTTCAGCGTCGCGTCGACCGGAGGCAGCGGGCCAATGTCGATCTCGAGGTCCTGCACCTGTACCGGGTCGAGTTTGTCCACGTCGGTCTGCTTCAAGGGAACCGTGACACCCTCGATGCTGTCCCAGTCCGAGGTGTCCCAGTCCACGGTAATGGTGGCTGACGCGGCGTCGAAAACGATGTCGCCAACCGTGCTGGGAGGAGGCGTCTCGGATGTGGTTCCCGCCTCCGTAGCGGTCGCCTCCGGCACCGGAGCGGTTGCTGTTGGCTCTTCCTTGTCTCCTCCGCCGCCGCAGGCCGCGGAGACCATCAGCAGCCCCACGGCCAGCCCAACCAGAACAAACGCTATCTTCTTCATGTTCTCCCTCCTTTGAGAAACTCTCGAATCAAGACTCCTAGCCTAGTCTGTTGTAGCTTAGTCCTTTATCGACCGCAAGAAGTCGATTAGCCTCTGGAGATCCGAATCAGAGAGCACGCTGACGAGGAACGCGGGCATGGCCTTGGGTCCTTTTCTGACTTTCTCCGAGATCTCCTCGGCGTCCGATTTGCTAAGGTCTTTGCCCACAGCCGCCCCCTGTCCCTCGAAGCCGTGGCAGCTGGCACAGCCGTACTTCAAGAAGAGCAGACGGCCGTCCTGGAGAGGGTCGCCCGTGCTGGCCAGCCCAGGATCAGCGAGCCCCAGCCCTTCGAAGGGATGCTCTTCGCCAAGATAGGCGATCTCCGTCCGGTCGTAGCCCTTCGGCCGCAGGTTCCCATGTGTGTAGGGACTGCGCGCAACGATCACCGCGATGAGCGTGAACGCCAGGCCGCTCATCATGATCGCGCCCAAAATGGGGCCAGGGGGAATGGAGACCCTGGGCAGACGAATCACCTACGAATCACCCCCGCGTCGTCTCCAACCGAGCGGTGGCTGACACTGCCGCCGCACGTCTGATGCGAAGCCCCTCCGCGAAGACCTCCTCCACATCCGCGCCGGCGCGAGCGATGGCGACAACCCGAAGCGCGACGCTCAACAGGATCGCCCATACGCCCGCGAGCACCGCCATGAGAAGCCACACGTTCAGCCCAGGAATCTGAACTCCCGCCGTAGACCGGTACAACTGTTGAGTCGTGCCAGCCACGGAATGAGACCAGACCGCCTCCTCTGGCTCGCTGGTACCAGGGGTCAAGTATTCGACCCGTATCTGGTGGTCACCCGAGGAGCGGGGCTGGTAAGGGAGCACGGCGACGCCGTTCTCGTCGGTCACGGCCTGCCCGATCGCCACCTCACCGTCGACACCCCCAAACGACGCCTCCATGTAGAAGGTGACAGTGGCGCCAGCAATAGGCAGCACGTCCCCAGCAGAGCGGAGCATGACTCGGACATCAGCCGAATCCCCCACGGTGAGCTGGCTGGGCGCCACTACTTCCAGCTTCGCGTGGGAGGCGCCCGCGGTCGAGGCAAGGGCGACGCTCGCCCCTCCCAGGACGACCGCAAGAAGCAACAACTTAGCTACCAACTTCATGAACCTCCTCCTCCTGCCAACTCCGGGGCTAGGCGCCCGGCAGCCGGCGTGATCTCGACGCCTTCCAGGTCTTCCGCCACCTCCCAGACGGCGATGATGGGGAAGACCTTGACAAACAGAGTGATCAAAAGGGCGAACAGGGCGAAGCCAGCGGCCACGACGGACAGCTCCACCCACGACGGCGCATAGGTAGACGGCTCATAGGGCATGAGGGGGACACGAAAGCCAGCGACGACGATGAAATACCGCTCGACCCACATCGCTGCGTCGACCAAGATCGCCGCTACGACAACGCCCCAGATGTTCCGAGTCCAGGGGAGCAGCACCAGAAGACCGGGGACTACCAGGCCTCCCACAATATAGAACCAGTAGAAGCCGGCAAACTGTTCCAGGAAGAGCTGCCGGAAGTGGAACTCCGTCTCCTCCGTCATCTTGTAGCCTGTGGTGAGATACTCCGAGACATTGCCGTACATCATGATCAGCGTGAAGGCCGCCATTAGATAGCCCAGGTACACGAAGTGCTTCTCCGTGATGTACTCCTCCAGGTGGTAGACCTTCCGCAGGATCGCCATCACAATGATCAAGGTGGCGATACCGGAGAAGATGGCCCCGGCCACGAAGAAGGCGCCGAAGATGGTGCTGTTCCAGGGCTCTCGCAGGGTCATGGCGAAAATCCAGGACACCACGGTGTGGACCGAAACGGCGATGGGGATGATCAGGATCATCGCGGTGGTGATGGCGGCCCCCATGGAGCGCCACTGTGCTCCAGTCCCCTGCCACCGCACGGCGAGCAGACCGTAGAGCCAAGTCCTCCAAGCTGCGGCACGGCCGGCTAGCCGGTCGCGGAAGAGGGCCAGGTCAGGGATCATGGGCAGGAAGAGATACGCGATGCTGGCCGTCAGGTAGGTCGTGATGGCCAGCACGTCCCAGACGATGGGCGATTGCCAGCGGCCGTAGAGGATAATGTTCAACACCCGGTCAGGTCGGCCCATGTCAATGATCACGAACAGCGCGCCGCAGATGAGGGCTACTGCGGTGATAAACTCAGCCATGCGCGTGACGGGCGTCCGCCACCGAGCCTGGCTCACCCGGAGAATCGCCGAAATGAGGGTGCCCGCGTGGCTGATGCCGATGAAGAACACGAAGGTGGTGATGTAAAGGCCCCAGGAGATGCGATCTCGCATCCCCGTGACGATGAGGCCGTCCTGGAGCTGACGCGAGTAGGCATAAATGCCCCAGGCGATGACCATGAGGAGAAAGGCGACCCACAGGTAGTAGCCGCGGCTCGTTCCGGTAACCGGCGCCAGGGCAGTCTGGATCAGCCGCTCCAGCCGGTCGCCGCCTGGCTGCTCCCCCGCGTCGAAGCTGCCCCTGGCCCGGAACCCGGAGGCGTCGTGCCCTAGCGTTTCCACGTCTTCGCTCCCTTGACGCGCTCGGCCCACGGCCACTCGGTTGGCAGACGGTCTCTCTTGAAGACATCGCGTCCCACCGCCTCCCCGTGGCCAGCGATGTAGTAGACCCTGGGCTTTGTGCCCAGATCCTCCTTCAGGTGGTATGCCTGGTTCACAGACAGGAAACGCGAGGGCACGATGACCTGGTCGCCGTTGCTGGCGATGTCCTCCTCGAGGTCACCGTAGTAGATGGCGTGGTTCGGGCAGCCCTGTACGCAGTACGGGAGCGTACCAGTGCGGGCCATGTCCGGGCAGAAGTCACACTTCATGACCGTCCCTCGCTGGGTCGGGACCTGGTGCTCAGGCGAGTAGCCGATCAGGTGCGACTCGGGCGGCGTTGGCGCCGTGCCCCAGTTGAAGAACCTTCGGTCGTAGGGGCAGGCAGCCATGCAGATGCGGCAGCCGATGCAGCGGTTCTGGTCGATGAGCACGGTGCCTTCAGGCGTCGAAAAGGTGGCGGCCACCGGGCAGACGTTGACGCACGGGGGGTTCTGGCACTGCTGGCAGGGCGTCGGAAGAAACTGGGTGCCGCCGCCCGGCAATTCCCCTTCGAACACCTCGACCCACTCCATGGGTTCAGGCGCGAAATGGCCTTCAATGCACGCCGCCGTGCACTGGGGCGGCTTGCCAACACTCTGGCAGCCATCACAGAAACGTAGGTCGATGACCATCGCCCACTGGCGGATGCGGCCGTCCGGCGTGCGGGCCGCCGGGCCGCGAGCTTGGACCTTGCCCTGGCTCAGCGCCGCTCGAAGCAGCGAGGGCAGCACTGGCAACGGAACGACGCTCAGGACACCGAGCCCCAGGAGCCGGAGGACATGGCGGCGGCCCACCTTGTGCTCGCCGGCCAGCCCACGCCACGCTGTCGAATCATGCAGGTAGTCGCTCTGGCGTTTCACCTTGTTTGCGTCCGGTCCCGGTGAGCTGTGAGCTCCGAGACCTCGCATCTCCACCATCGCACAGGGGAGGAGCGCAGGCATCGCGAGATCGGGCAGACTTCGGCGGGTGGTGTGCACAAATTGCTTAGGTATATTGCGCACGAGTTACGCAATCGACGAGCGTAGGAGTGCGCAGCGCTTGAGCCTCCGAGGCTTCGGGCGGGGCGAGCGGTATAATGGTGGAGCTAGCGTAACCTTCGCGGAGACGAACTCATATGGAGAAGATTCGCGTCATTATTGCTGAGGACCATGCCATTGTCCGGGAGGGAACGCGCGAACTGCTGGAGCGCGAGGCGGACATCGAGGTCGTCGGGGAGGCAGCCAACGGAGCCGAGGCGGTCGCTTTGGTTGAGCGGCTTAGCCCCGATGTCGCCATCCTGGATATCTCGATGCCGGTCATGACCGGCATCGAGGCGACGGAGAAAATCAAAGCCGTCCGGCCGAGCACCGCGGTGCTTGTTCTCACCCAGTACGACTACGATCAGTACGTGTTCGCTCTCCTGGCGGCAGGGGCTGCGGGATACCTGCTGAAAGATGTGCCTTCAGCAGAGGTGATCAAGGCGGTGCGCTCCGTCCACGCCGGCGAGCCTGTTCTGCACCCTGCGATCGCCAGGAAGGTGCTCGCTCGCTTTGCGGCGGAAGGGCCGGTCGAACCGCAGCCCAAGGATGCCGAAGAGCTGCTGACGGAGCGGGAGCGAGAGATCCTGCTGCTCGCCGCCTGCGGAATGAGCAATGCTCGCATCGCCGCCCGCCTCAGCGTCAGCATGCGCACGGTACAGGCGCACCTCACGAACATCTTCAATAAGCTCGGCGTGGGCTCGCGCACCGAGGCAGTCGTCGCCTGCCTCAGGCGCGGTATCGTGCGCCTGGAGGACCTCGATGAGCGCTGACGCCGGTGCTTCTTTGTCAAGAACGGAGTTACGCGTGCGCGCCGCTCCCGTGCGTGGGCTGGCAGCTCCCCTTGGCCGGATACCGCAGAGGCTGCGGGAGAGGCGGTTCTGGCAGGTGCAGGCGCTGGTGCTAGTTTCCTCAACTCCTCACTACGTCCTCGAGACGCTGGGGTTTACCAACCCCTTCGAGACCCTGCACGGACTGAGCATCACGCTCTATATCGTGCCTCTCCTGTACGCCGCCCTCAGCTATGGCTGGGAAGGAGCCGTGATGACGGCTCTCTGGTCGGCGGCGCTCACCTCTCCCAGCACCTGGATCTGGCACCGCTCCGAGTTCCACTGGTTCACCGAGCTCGGACAGTTAGCGGTCACCCTCCCGGTGGGCATTCTCGTGGCCTGGCGGGTGGACCTGGAGACCAAGCTGCGCAAACGGGCTGAGGAGACGAGCGCCAGCCTCAGACTGCTGAACGAGGTTGGTGAAATCCTCAGCCACACCCTGGACGTGGAGCAGCAGGTTCCACGGGTCTTGCGTTGCCTGCTCTCGGGCCTCCCGCTTGAGGCCGCTTGGTTGTGCCTGGAGCCGGAGACAGATGGCAGTGGCACCACCACCCTGGTGGAGAGCGCTGATTCACGCCTATCCGCGCCCGCCGAACTCGCTCTCGAGCTGCACCGACGGCTAGCGCAGACGCAGCAGCCGCTGGTCTCGGAGAACCGATCGGTAGTCACACCGCTCCTGGGAGAGGCAAGCATCCTCGGTTCGCTGGGCGTCACTGCCGCCGATGAAGCGACCCTCACGCGGGAGCAGGTGGATCTGCTCACGACTGTGGCTGGTCAGGTGCGCGTTGCTCTGGAGAACGCCAGGCTCTACCGCCAGCGGCAGGAGAGCCTGCAATCATACGCCAGACAGGTGACCCAGGCGCAGGAGGACGAGCGGCTGCGGATCGCCCGCGAGCTGCACGATGAGACGGCCCAGAACCTGATACACGTCGTACGCAGGCTGGAGCGGCTGTCCAACAGCGCCGGCCCAGACTTGGAACAGCCTCTTGACGAGATCCTGAGCCACACGCGCACCATTGTCCAAGAAGTCCGCCGCTACAGTCGTGACCTCCGCCCCTCCGTGCTGGACGACCTGGGACTGCTGCCGGCTATCGAAGTAGCAGTGGAAGAAGCCAACGAGCGCCTTCCTGGCGGGGCACGGCTCCTGGTTAGGGGGCGACCGCGCCGGGTCGACAGCCCGGTGGAGCTCGCCCTCTTCCGGATTGCCCAAGAGTCCCTTCGAAATGCGGAGAAGCACGCCGGCGCCGCTTCCGCAACGGTGGAGCTGGAGTTCACCGAAGAAGGCATCCGGCTGTCTGTCTCAGACGACGGCCGAGGATTCTCACCTCCCCGGGATTTGGCCGAGCTCGGTCGCGCTGGGAAGCTCGGCCTGATGGGCATGAAGGAGCGAGCAGAACTCGTAGGCGGTCACTTCGAGCTACACTCCGCCCCCGGCGACGGTACCAGGGTGGCGGTGAGTGTCGCAGCGAGCAGTGCCCCGGTAGACCGGTAGAAGCCTCTGCGGGCCGTGACGTGGTGACCGCAACCGAGACACGGCGTTCGCGCTGACTTCGAGCCGAAGTGGAATGTGACCAGATGGCGACCACTTGGTCTTCAGCGAGCGACTCTCGAAGGCCGGGGGGGATGGTCTGGCGCTGGGACTGGCCCGGCCACGGCACTCCCATGTATCTGGACGTGGACGAGATCTACGAGGCGGTGGCAGCGTCCCTCAAGGCCGGCGCCGGCTAGGAAGCCCGGCTCTCTGGTCCATCACCCGCCACCGCCTTCGTTCCTGCCGCCCGGTACCAGGTGCCGAGCAAACGCTCTTTCACGGACACACGGCCCAGGGCTCGTTCGAGGTTTGTCCAGGGACGGTGAGACGTCTCAGCATCCCAGTTGACGGGTACGCGCAACACCTTGTAGAAGATGACGAATGCCAGATTGAGAGGCGCACGCCACCCCGTTGGACGGACGAACCCCAGCGCGACAAACCGGCCCCGGGGTTTCAGATGTGCCACGGCCCGCTCGACGGCCAGTGGGGAGGTCATGATGTCGTGCGTGTAGGAGGATAGGATGCCATCGAACTGCCCGTCCAGCGACAGCTCCTCGGCATTCGCCTCAACGAGGGAGACGTTCTCCCAGCCTGCGACCGCAGCCCGTTCGCGGGCACGGGCCAACTGGTCGGGGCTGAGGTCCGCCCCAACCACGCGACCATCCGGGCCAACAGCGTCCACGAGAAAGGGGAAGCTGAGCCCGGTGCCGCAGCCCAAATCCAGCACGGAATACCCGCGGCGTAACTCCAGCCGCGCGACGGCCTCTCGACGCAGCCCGTTGGTGAGCCACGGAACAGCCAGCCAGTCGTAGATGCGGGCGAGGCGCCGGTAGCCGCGCCGGCTCCCGGCCGCGTCGATGACAGGGGCCCCAGTGCCGCTCTGCCGGGTGTCCTCTCGCTCCATGTCAGGCCAATCCTTCATCTGAGTCTACCATCTCCACCTTGCCGCGACGGCGAGCGGCCCTTCGGGGACACCGGCGCTTATGGAGAAGTCTTGCGCGCCTCGATCAGCTTCACGATATTCAGCAGACGGCTCGAAACGCGCAGGTCGTCAAGTCCGGCTAGCCGGACGTTCTCCACCGTGCGGCGGTTGATGTTGGCCCCCGCCAGCCGCACAATGAGCGGATTCAGCCAGTCCATCAGCTTGCCGGCTAAGGCGTTCTCGCTCCGCACGTGCTCTAGCAGTAGAAGCTGGCCTCCCGGCCGCAGGACGCGCCTGGCCTCCTGGAGCCCGGCCACGGGGTCGGGCACGGAGCAGAAGACGAACGTCGCCACCACGGCGTCGAACGAGTCGTCGGCGAACTCCAGGCGCTGCGCGTCCATCTGCGCCAGCTCCACGGCGAGGTTCAGGCGCTGGGCTCGGGCCTGGGCGCGCGCGAGCATCGCCTCTGAGATGTCGATGGCGGTGATGCGCGCATCCGGGGGATAGTGGCGCATGTTGATCCCCGTGCCAACGCCTACCTCCAGCACCGTCGCTTGCCTCGGGACCCTCTCCCAGAGCTGTCGTCGCAGCCGCTCGAACAGAAGGCGCTCACCCAGGGCCTGCTCCAGATCGTAGAAGCGCGCGACACGGTTGTACCGCTTCCGCACGAGCTCTGCGGCGGGATCAACGCTTGCTGCTGTGGTCATGACGTCTACCTCCTATCCTTCGTCCTCCCTCACACGGTACGTGGCCAGGCTGAAGAGCGCCTGAGCGGCGCCTGAAGAGCCGCTGAGAGCAAGGCCCGGCACTCTCAGGCCCTCCTCAGGCCGTCCTCAGCCTGGATTCAGGCTTCTCGCCTACCATCAAACCGAGCCCAACGGACGAGGAAGGGGAGGTCTATGGCCACGACAGCGACGGACACCAGGCAAGTTCCCTGGCACCAACCAACTGCGGCGACGCCGTCGCCGATGCCGACAGACATGCCCGGCATGGAGCACTAAGTCACCTGATGAACCCGCCCGCTCAGCCGCGTACCTCCCCCGCCGGCGTCCACCCTGGAGCGTGTCCGGGTGCGCCCCCGCCACGCCGTCGACGCGCTCCAGGGGGCCGCCGAGGGACCAGCTAATCGAGTGGAAGATCGGAGGGGGCGCCATGGAACCGCTGATCGCGTTGAGCCCCCTTGCCGGCCTCGTCGCGGTCCTGAGCGGCTGGCTCTACGTCGGCAGCCGCCCGCGGCGCGCGCGCTTGGGGCCGGACGGCGTCCAGGAGACGACCGTCATCGTCCGCGAACGGTACCGCCCGTCGACCGTCGTTGCTCGACTCGGCATCCCGCTCCGGCTGACATTTGTCCGCGATGAGGATGACCCCTGCTCGCAGCGCGTGATCTTCCCGGACTTCGGCGTCTCTCGCGCTCTGCCCGGCCACCGAGCGACCGTCATTGACCTCCTGCCTGATCGGGTGGGGGAGTTCCTCTTCACCTGCGAACTGGGCATGTACCAGGGGACACTCGTCGTGGTCCAAGGACGTCGGTGGTGGGGGTCGCTCCTCGGCACCGGTCGGAGGTGAGCGCCCCAGCCGCGGGCGGGCACGTTCTATCAGGCACGTTCTATACTGATGGCGTGAGCGGTCAGCGCAGAGCCTGCATCCTGGTGGTCGACGACGACCCGGCGGTCACGAGCCTGTTACGCCGCGGCTTCGCCTACGAAGGGTATGAGGTCTCAACCGCGGACTCAGGCCCAGAGGCGCTCAGGCTGGCCCGCGAGCGGCCGCCGGCGCTCGTCGTCCTGGATGTCATGATGCCGGAGATGGATGGCCTCGAGGTGTGCCGCCGGCTGCGCGAGGCTGACCCATCACTGCCCATCCTGCTCCTGACCGCAAGGGACGCGCCCGCCGACCAGATCGCGGGGCTGGACACCGGAGCCGACGACTACGTCACCAAGCCGTTTAGCTTCGAGGTGCTCTCCGCCCGTGTGCGGGCTCTCCTCCGCCGCCGGGAGGGCCAGCAGCCGGAGGTGCTGGTCTACGAGGATCTGCGGCTCGACACAGGAGCACGCATCGCCTTCCGAGGAGACCGCCAGATCAACCTGACGACCACCGAGTACGAGCTGCTTCACCTCCTCATGTCCCACCCCCGGCAGGTGCTGACGAAAGACCAGATCATGGAGCGCGTCTGGGGATATGACTTTGGGGGCAACGCGAACATCGTTGAAGTGTATGTCGGGGCGCTGCGGCGGAAGCTGGAAGAGCAGGGCGAGCCGCGCCTGATCCAGACCGTTCGCGGCGCGGGCTACGCCCTCCGCGAAGAATAGCCATGTCCATCCGCCTTCGCCTCGCGTTGTGGTACGCCGGGCTCACTTCCTTGGTGGTGGTCATCGTCGTTGCGACCGCGTACGCGGTCCACAACCGCGGGTCGTACGAGGACATCGACCGCTCGCTCGTCAACGCCGCCGCGCACTTCCGCCGGGAGCTCGCGCTTCATGACGGGGCCAGCGAGAGCCCGCCTATCACGCTGGGAGGATCGAACGTCCTAGCACGGCTGTACGGGCCGGACGGCGACATCCTTCCGGTATCTCCCGGCGTGCCTGCGCCGCCGCCCATCGACGCCGGCCAAACGGTGGAGGCAGAGGCAGGCCCTGCGTACGACGGCATCCTTGGCTGGCTTCCGGGCGGGGAGACATTTGGGC
>Ga0154830_1065_pt17 | contig 11799 bp, 12 predicted proteins | sample Rifle2008BG16ft_FD_116134 | JGI IMG/M metagenome (GOLD analysis project Ga0154830, IMG submission 116134) | Chloroflexi bacterium RBG_16_68_14 | reverse complement strand
TCGCCAGCATGCGCATGGTTCGGCACCTCCTGCGTAACACGGTTGCGCGCGGCGCAGGCGTGGCGCCGCTGCTGCCAGCATAGGAGTCGCTCTCCTGTCTCTACTATCGGTGCTGCTGCTATACTTTCCCCCGCACATCCCCGAAAGGAGTGCCCATGACCACCACCACCGATCTCTGCTATCTGACCCTGCATGAGCTCTCTTCTCGTATCCGGACCAAGGCGCTGAGCCCCGTCGAGGTGACGGAGGCGGTGCTGGAGCGCATCGAGCGGCTTAACCCCACGCTGAACGCCTACCTCACGGTGACGGCCGAGCGGGCGCTCGCTGACGCCCGCGCCGCCGAGGGCGAGATCGCTTCGGGGCGCTACCGCGGGCCGCTCCACGGCGTGCCTATAGGTGTCAAGGACCTCTGCGCCACCAAGGGCGTCCGCACGACCGCCGCCTCCAAGATCCTGGCCGGCTGGGTGCCTGACGAGGACGCCACCGTTATCCAGCGGCTGCGCGAGGCGGGAGCGGTCATCATCGGCAAGCTGCACCTGCACGAGTACGCCTTCGGCGCTACGGGAGTCAATCCCCACTACGGGCCCGCCCGCAACCCCTGGGATACCGGTCGCATCACGGGTGGCTCCAGCAGCGGCTCTGGCGCCGCCGTCGCGGCCGGGCTCTGCTTCGCCGCCCTGGGCAGCGACACCGGTGGCTCCATCCGCATCCCATCGTCGCTCTGCGGCATCGTGGGCGTCAAGCCGACGTACGGCCGGGTAAGCCTGGAAGGCGTGGTGCCGCTGGCCTGGTCGCTGGACCATGTCGGCCCAATGGCGCGCAGCGTGCGCGACTGTGCCCTGGTCCTGGAGACCATCGCCGGGCACGACCCGAAGGACCCCTCCAGCGCGCAGGCGGCCGTCGAGGACTGGGTGGCGGGGCTGGACGGTGGCCTCAGGGGGCTGCGCATCGGCGTGCCCGTGGCCTACGCCTATGAGCAGACGCAGCCAGACGTAGCGGCGGTGGTGCACGACGCCATCGCGACGCTGGAGCGGCTGGGGGCGGAGATCAAACAGCTCGACCTGCCCGTGCTCCAGGACTACTGGCTCGCCGCCAGCGTGGTGCTCATCGGCGAGGCGGCGGCCTACCACCAGGCGAACATGGAGCAGCGCCCCCAGGACTACGGCGACGACGTGCGCATGCGCATCCAGTTGGGGCTGGACCAGAAGGCGGTCGACTACGTCCGCGCCGCCCGCCTCCGGGACGAGGCGCGGCGCACCTGCGACCAGGCGCTGCTCTCGGAGGTAGACCTGCTGGCGATGCCCACCACCATCCGCACGGCGGTGCCCATCGAGTCCCTTGCCAAGGACGACCCGACGCTGGGCCTCACCGTGCTCACGGCGCCCTTCGACCTGACCGGCCAGCCGGCCATCTCGGTGCCCTGCGGGCTGACGGAGGCGGGCCTGCCGGTAGGCCTGCAGCTCGTTGGGCGTCGCTTCGACGAGGGCACCGTGTTCCGCGCCGCCCACGCCTTCGAGACGGAGTCGGGCCTGTCCATCGGGCGGCCGCCGGTGGACTGAGAAATGCCAGCGCGGGTCAGCCTTCAGGCTGACCGTGCCGACAGGCTGAAGCCTGTCCCACAGCATAAGGGGAATCATGATTCAACTCACCACCCGCTCGCTCACCTTCCCCTGCGGCGACCTGACGCTGGAGGGAGCGGTATACTTGCCCGAGTCCACGCCCGCTCCCGGCGTCGTCGTCTGCCATCCCCACCCTCTGTACGGCGGCGACATGGAGAACAACGTGGTGCTGGCCGCCTGCCGGGCGCTGGCCGGACGGGGCTTCGCCGCCCTGCGCTTCAACTTCCGGGGCGTGGGCCGGAGCGATGGCGCCTTCGATCAAGGGCAGGGCGAGCGAGACGACGTCCGCGCCGCCCTGGCCTACCTCGGCGCGCTGCCCGAGGTGGATGAGCAGCGGATGGGGCTCGCTGGCTACTCCTTCGGCGCGATGATGGCAGCCGAAGTGGCCAGCGCTGCGCTGCGGGCGCTCGCCCTCGTCTCGCCGCCCATTGCCCATAGCGACCTGCGGGTCGACTGGGGCTGCCCGGCGCTGCTGCTGGGTGGCGAGCAGGACCCCATCGCCCCCGCCGACCGGCTGCGGGCCCTGGCCGAGGCGCGCGGCGTCGAATTACGCATCATCTCCGGCGCGGACCACTTCTGGTGGGGCTTCGAGGAGGAGCTGGGCGGGACGCTGGCCGATTTCTTCCAGCGCCACCTCCGGTAGCCAGACCGGCGGCGCCGCTGGCGCTAGCGGGGCTTCCTTTCGAGGCGTGCAGGCTACTCGGTCGGCTCCAGCGGAGCGGGCTGCTCGTCCGGCAGCGCTTCTTCCGGCGCCTCTCCCGCAGGGGCCGCTCCCTCCTCCGGCGGCGGGATGATCAGCTCCTGGCCAATCTGGAGGTCCTCCGGGTTCTCCAGGTCGTTCGCCGCCACGATCGCCTCCACGGTGATGCCGAAGCGCTGGGCGATGTCCCAGAGCGTGTCGTCGCTCGCCACCAGGTACACCTGGCTGCCCGCGGGGATGGCCTCCTCGGAAGGCGGTTCGAGCTGCTCCTGGACCGGCGCCTGCTGCACCGAGGTCGGCCGCGCTTGCTGCTGCGCCGGCGCCTGATCGACGCCGGCGACGTCGGAGATGGCGGCAGGCGCCTGCGACTGGGTCTGCTGCTGGCTGGTCGGCTGCTGGTCGGAGCCTCCGTCGGCGAAGTTGGGCAAGAGGAGCATGACCAGGAACAGGACGCCCAGCCCCGTCAGCGCCAGCGGTAGCCGGTTGGACTCCGGCGCCAGCGTGTGGCGGCTGTACTCGTGCTCCTGGGGCCGGCGGGCCAGGAAGATGACGCCGGCCGCTCCCAGTAGGATGAGGCCCACGGTGAGGAACCAGAGGCTGGAGCCGGACCAGAGCATGCGGATGAGGATCATGGAGAGGAGGGGGATGCCCACCAGGATGACCATGCCCATCCAGGGGCGCTCGGCGGGATGACGTTGAGGAGGAATCCAGGGTGACGCCATGGCCGGCCTCCTTGGGTGTCGTGTTGCTCTCACCATACACCAGCCATGGAAGAATTACAAGATGTAGGCAAAGTGCCGATGAAATGCCATATACAGTATCGAGCTACCTCGACCTAAGGCAGGGCCAGCCACTGGTTGCGCCTCCTTCGCGGCTAGTACGCCTTGACACACGTTCGAGGCGTCAGCTACGTTCAGGCTGAGGTGTCAGACGGTTCCTCACCCCGATCCCCCGGCCTCAATCCGCTACGCCAGCGCCTGCTCATAGGGCTGGCGGGGCTCGTCATTCTCCTCGCCGCCGGCTGGCTGGCCCTCATCGTCGTCAGCCGCATCGATGAGCTGTTCTTTCCCGGGCAGGGGATCAGCCTCCTGCCGGCGCTGCCCGGGGTACAGCAGGGCGACGGCGGCCTGGAGGGGCAGATCAACATCCTGGTGCTGGGGCTGGACCGCCGCCCCAGGGAGGGCAACGAGCCTACCCGCACTGATACCATGTTCGTCCTCACCATCGATGCGCAGAGCAAGACGGCGGGCATTCTGGGCATCCCCCGCGATCTGTGGGTGGAGATCCCCGTCCGTGAGAGCAACGGCTTCTACGAGGAGCGGGTGAACACCGCCTACCTCACGGGCGAGCGGCAGCGCTACCCCGGCGGCGGCCCCGGCCTGGTGAAGAAGGTGATCGAGCACAACCTGGGGATCTCCATCGACCACTACGTCATCATCGATTTCGAGGGCTTCATCGAGATCATCGATGAGCTGGGCGGCATCGACGTCTACGTGGAGGAGGAGATCTACGACCCCTTCTACTCTCGCACGGAGCTGCCGGGGGACTACTATCCCCTCCAGTTCGAGGTGGGGGAGCAGCACATGGATGGCGAGACCGCCCTCGACTACTCGCGTACCCGCTACGGCTCCGACGACCTGGCGCGCATCCACCGCCAGCAGCAGGTGATCTTCGCCGCCATCGACAAGGCGATGGAACGGAATCTTGTCGATATCGACACGCTGCTCGGCCTCTGGGGTCAGTACAAGGACGCCATCGACACCGATATCAACGACCTCCAGGCGCCGGGCTTCGCCGCGCTCGCCGCCCAGATCGACCCCACCCGTATCTCCGCCCTCTCCCTGGGCGCGGCTACCCGCCCCTGGACGACGCCGGAGGGCGCGGCGGTGCTCCTCGCCGATAAGGAGCTGGTGCAGGCGCTGGTGCAGGCGCTCTTCAGCGACCGCGAGCTCCTGGAAGAGGCGGCGCTGGTGGAGGTGCAAAACGGCGCCGGCGCCGACGGCCTGGCCAAGCAGGTGGTGGACTACCTGGCCGGGTTCGGGTTCCCGTCGGGCTCCCTCGCCGCCGCCGACACCGGGGATGGCTCCATCCGCCCAATGACGGAGATCGTCGACTTCACCGGCAAGGACCATACGGTGCAGCGCCTGGCGAGCCTGCTCTCCGTGCCCGCAGAGCAGATCCGCCGCGGCGGGCCCGGCGACCTCGCCCTGCGCACCGTCGAGGATGCCGACATCCTGGTCATCCTGGGCGCCGACGCGCAGACGCGGGACTTCACCGTCGAGACATCGGGCGGGTAGAGGCGGGGCCGGACAGACCCCCGCTTGCCGGCGGGCAGGTGAAGGTCTGTCCCTACGGGGCTTCCTCCATCACCACCACCGTCGATTTCAGCCCCTCGTTGCGCAGGCGCACCGCGTAAGCTTCTGCCGCCTCGGCCAGGGGGAAGCGATGGGTGGTGACGGCGTCGACCCGGGGCAGGTGGGGCAGCACCTGCAGGACGCGTCGGTACTGCTCCGGCGCGGCGTTCTGGGTGCCGGTGAGGCGCAGCTCGCCGTAGTGGACCAGGTTAGGGTCGAAGGGGACGCTGGTGCCCGGCGGGAAGCCTGCGAAGAGGTTCACCACCCCCTGTCGGCGCACACATGCCAGGCTCTGCGCCAGCACCTCGGGCAGGCCGGCGGTGACGACGGCGGCGTCGGCGCCCAGCCCGTCGGTGTGCTCCAGGACGGCGGCCGGCAGGTCGTGCTCCCGCGGGGCGATGGCTGCCGTCGCCCCCAGGCTGCGGGCCACCTCGGCGCGCCCCTCGTCCGGCTCGCTGACGATGATGGGGCCGGCGCCCATGCTCCGGGCCAGCAGCAGGTGGTAGAGGCCCATGGGCCCCGCGCCGATGATGGCCAGGCTGCGACCCACGGCCATTCCGCACGCCTCCAGAGAGTTCAGAACGCAGGCCAGCGGCTCGGTCAGGCAGGCGCGCTGGAGGGAGAGGTCGACGGGCACCGGCAGCAGGTGTCCCAGCGAGACGAGGGAGGCCGGGGCCAGCAGGTACTCGGCCAGGCCACCGTGCTCGTCGTATCCCAGGGTGCGCCGCTCCGGGCAGCGGTGGCGTTGCCCGGAGCGGCAGAAGAAGCAGCGCGCGCAGGCGATGATGGGGTAGACGACCACTCGGTCGCCTGCACGCAGGTCCGTCACCTCCGGGCCGAGGGCGGCGACGGTGCCTGCGATCTCATGGCCCGGGATGACGCCGGGGCGGGCGTGCTTCTGGCCTCGATAGACGCGGATGTCCGAGTGGCAGATGGAAGCGGCGCCTACCTGCACCAGCACCTCGCCGGGGCCGGGCGAAGGCTCCGGCACGTCCTCCACGGCGATGCGGCCCGGCTCGTGGAAGACCAGCGCCTTCAGGGCCTGCCTCCTGCCGCGGGTCTAGCTCTCTTTGCTGCGGGCGGAGCGGCTCGTCGTCTTGCGGCCCGACGCCTTCGTGCCGGAGGCGCGCGTCTTCGCCGGCGCGCGCGCGCGGCGCTTGGCGGGCGCGACCTCCTGCACGGTGTTGAGCTGGCGCGCGAGGCGTGACTTGCGGCGGGCGGCGTTGTTGGCGTGGAGGACGCCCTTGCGGGCCGCCCGGTCCAGGACGGAGGCCGCCTCGCGAACCGCGGCCGCCGCCTCCTCCTGGGCGCCGGAGGCGACGAGCTCGCGAACGCGGCGCACGGCGGTGCGGGCCTCGCTGCGGCGGGCCTGGTTCCGGGCGCGCCGGCGCAGCGACTGCCGGTGCCGTTTGATGGCTGATTGAGCGTGGGCCACAGCCTATGCCTCCTTAGAGAGCGAAACGTCGCCGTCGAGCGACGAAGGTATGGTAGCGGAGGGCGGCGGCTGTGTCCAGGCGACCGGTGGCCCGCATCGCCACCTGGTCTAGCAGCGGGTCAGCTCGCTAGGCCAGCCCCGCCTCGATCCTGTTGATCATGTCGTCGGCGTTGAAGGCGAGGACGATCTTGATCGGCCCGAAGGGGCTGCCGGTGCCCACGATCTTGACGCTGTCGCCCTCTTCCTCCGGGTCCGACCAGGTGATGTTGCCCATACCGCCCCCGCCTCCCATGGGCCGGTTGCGCATCTGTTGCTCCAGGGCACCCTTGCCGGTGATGGTGCCCATCATCGGGTTGGACATGACGACGTCGTCCGCCAGCATGGCGAGCATCTCGTCCAGCTTCCGCTCCTGCTGGTAGTCCATGTACTGCTTGGCGAGATCGACCCTCGATGCCACGGGAACCTCCTCTCCTTCGCTGCCGGTCTGCGCGCGTAGCCTGGCTGGCCACGACCTCGATGGCCTCAAGGCGGACGTTATGTAGCATGCGGCCGTCCGCCTGTCAAGCCGCCCTCCGCCGTGCGCTGGCAAGCACCATCCGGCATACTAGCCAGCGTGGAGCAACCACCGCCCGCCCCGGGCGATCTGTCCGCGCGATGGGAACGGCCCAGCCTGGCGACGGCGGCCGTCATCGTCGCCGCCGGCTTCCTGGGTAGCCGGCTGCTGGGCGTGCTGCGCAGCGTCGCCATCGCCGACGCCTTTGGCACCAGCCCGGAGCTGAGCGCCTACTTCGTCGCCTTCCGCCTGCCGGACCTGGTCTTCCAGCTCCTGGCCGGCGCTACCCTGGGGAGCGCCTTCATCCCCACCTTCGCCCGCCTCTTCACCAAACAGAGCGAGGAGGCGGCCTGGCGCCTGGCCAGCTCGGTCCTGAACCTGGTGGCGGCGGCGACCATCGTCTTCGCCGTGCTCGGCGTCCTGCTGGCGCCGGTCCTGGTGCCGGCTATGGCTCCCGGCCTGGGCGAGGAGACCGGCCAGCAGGACGAGCTGCGCTCGCTGGCGGTGGACCTCACCCGCCTGATGATGCTCTCGCCCATCCTCTTCGCCGTGAGCGGGATGTTCATGGGCATCCTCAACGCTCGCCACCACTTTCTCTTCCCGGCCATCGCCCCCATGGTCTACAACCTGGCCATCATCGTGGGCGCTCTCGCCTTCGACAACGTGCACGCGCTGGCGGCGGCGGTGGTGATCGGGGCGGCGCTCCACTTGGTGGTGCAGCTACCGGCGCTGGCGGCGGCCGGCATGCGCTACCGGCCCATCGCCGACTGGCGGGACGCCTCGGTGCGGGAGGTGGGGCGGCTGATGGCGCCCCGGGTGCTCGGCCTCGCCGCCTTTCAGCTCAACCTGCTGATCACCGTCTTCTTCGCCTCCACCGTCAGCGACGAGGCGATCTCGGCGGTGAACTACGCCTGGCTGATTGTGATGACGCCCCTGGGCCTCTTCGGCATGGCCATCTCTACCGCTGTCTTCCCCACCATGGCCGAGCAGGCCGTGGCCGACCGGGCGGAGCTGCGCCGGACGCTGGAGCAGAGCCTGCGCCTGATCCTCTTCCTGACCATCCCCGCCGCCGTGGGCCTGATGATCCTGTCGGAACCGCTGGTGGCCTTCATCTTCCAGCGCGGCGCCTTCACGGGAGCGTCGACGGACATCACCGCGGCGGCGGTCCTCTTCTACGCTATCGGCCTCTTCGCCCTCGCCGCCACCGAGATCCTGAGCCGCGGCTTCTACGCCCTGAGCGATACCCGCACGCCGGTGCTCTTCGCTGTGGTCGCCCTGGTGGCGAACTTGGTCCTGAGCGCTATCTTCGTCGGGCCCTTCGAGGTGCGGGGGCTGGCGCTGGCCGTCTCGCTGGCGACGATCCTGGAGGCGGCGCTCCTCTTCTGGGCGCTGCGGGGCCGGCTGGAAGGGCTGGACCTGCGGGCGCTGGGCCGCTCGCTGGGGCGGACCGCGGTGGCGGCCGTCCTGATGGCGGAAGTGATGGGCCTCTACCTGGTCCTGCTCCACCAGGCGGACCGCCTGGACACCGATCGCCTGTTGGACACGTTCCTGGCGCTGGCCGGGAGCGGGCTCCTGGGTGGACTCGTCTTCCTGGCGGCGGCGCGGGCGCTGCGGCTCGAGGAGGTGGAGACGCTGCTCCGCCGCTGCCCTGGCCGCGCCGGGCAGCCCTCTAGGCCTCCCGCCAGCGCAGGCCCAGGATGCCGATGACGAGGCCGACGACGGTGATGCCGGCCAGGATCAGCATCTCGCGCTCGAAGCCGCCCTGGCCGGAGAGCACTTTATTGATCGCCTCCCCCGCGTGGGTGTAGGGCGAGAACCGGGCGACCCACTGCAGCCACTCGGATAGACGCTCGATGGGGTAGTAGATCGGTGAGAGGATGACGATGAGGATGCCCAGCGTGTTGGCCATCATGTTGCCCGCCTCCATGCTCGGCGCCCAGGTAGCGATGACGACGGCGATGCCGGTCATGGAGAGGGCGGTCAGCAGCAGCAGCGGGAGGAGCCAGAAGCTGAGGGTGATGTCGATATCGAAGAGGGGCGCGAAGCTGAGGATGACGGCCGACGTTACCAACGCCTGCCCCACGCTGTAGACGAGGACGCCGCCGGCGTAGGACAGCGGGTGGACGGGTGAGGCGACGACGAGCTTCATCTCGTTGTTGAAGCGCTCGAAGAGGATGAACTGGGCGAGCAGGTTGACCGTCGCGAGCCCGAGCCCGAAGACCAGGGAACCGGTCACCAGCCGCACGCCGACGTCGAAACCAGGCGGCGTCATCGCCTTGGCGAAGAGGAGCATCCCCAGCGGAAAGAAGACGATGGCGATGACATACATCGCCGGCGCGACGCGCACCTTCAGCGTCTCCATCCAGGCGATAAGGGCGGCGTCGGCGATGGCCTTACGCATACTGGCTCTCCTCCAAGGTTTGCGACGTAAGCTCCAGGTACAGGTCTTCCAGCGTCGTCTTCCCGATGGTGTACTCGTGGATATCGAGGCGCGCCAGCTCATCGACCACCTCGTCGTAGGCGGACCCGTACACCGTCTGCCGCTGGCCCGCGCCGTTTTCGAAGGTGGCCTTGTACCGCCTCCGGCAGAGGCCGCGCAGCTCCTCCACCGTGCCCATCGCCAGGATGCGGCCGGCGCCGATGACGGCCACCTGGTCGCACAGCATCTCAGCCTCGTCCATGTAGTGGGTGGTGATCAGGATGGTCGTGCCCCGGCCGCGCAGCGACTCCAGCAGCGCCCAGACCTCGCGCCGGGAGTGGGGGTCGAGGCCCGTCGTGGGCTCGTCCAGGACCAGGAGGGAGGGCTCGGCCATGAGGGCGCTGCCGACCAGCAGCTTGCGCTTGAGACCTCCGGAGAGCCGGACCGCCGTGACGCCCGCGTGCTCTTCCAGCCCCAGCGCGGCCATCAGCTCGTCGGCGCGCCCTCGCGCCTGCGATCGGCTCATCCCGTGCAGGCGCCCGAAGAAGACCAGGTGCTCGTGGGGCTTCAGGTGCTGGTAGGGGGTCGCTTCCTGGGGCACCACGCCCATCAGCGACTTGGCCGCGAGGGGACGCTCGAGAATATCGATGTCGTGGACGCGGATGGCTCCTGCGGTTGGCACCAGCTCGCCGGTGATCTGGCGTACCAGCGTAGTCTTCCCTGCCCCGTTGGGGCCCAGCACGCCAAAGACCGCGCTCCTGGGTATCGAGAGGCTGATCTCATCGTTGGCGAGGACGCCGCCGCGATAGCGCTTGCTGAGCTTGCGCACCTCGATAGCAGGCGGGCCACGTGTAGGCGGCGGCGTGCTCACAAACTGCCGCTCGCCGTCGTCGGCGTCGCGCTCCCACCAGCCGCGAGGAGCTGGCGTCAGTTCAGGCATCGAGTCTGGCAGTGGTCGCATGGTGGCCTGTGCGAAGAGCGTCCCTTTGGCTGCCTGCTACCGTTTCCTCAGCAGTCGCAAGCCCAGCACACCGGCGACCAGCGCAGCCAGCCCGCTCAGGGCTACTCTGGCCCTGAAGCTGAGGCTTTCGCCCTTGGGGCGCTTGTAGAGGTCAAGGAAGCCCATGGCGCCGGCGCTGCACAGGCGCTCCACCTGGCCGTCCTCGTTGCGCCTGAAGACGAAGGGGATGGGCAGCTTTTCGTACTCGGCCTGGAAGGCCAGGGGATCATCGGCATCCGTGCGATACAGGGTGAGGCCCTTGCGCAGCGGCCCCACCAAGGCACGTATGGCCAGCCGGTTGTCCTTGATGAAGACCTCCGCCTCGCCTGCGAAGGACATCCAGATGCGCGCGTTGGTCATGAAGCCCGGCTTCGGCCCGTAGAAGCCGCACAGCTCGGGCCAGAGGTGGGGCGTCTCCAGCATGCCCGGCCGGGGCACCGCGATGGTCTCATCCGGGACGCCCAGCAGCCGCTGCATCAGCGAGAGGGCAATCGGATAGGGCGCCAGGTTGCTCGTGTTGGTGAAGGCCAGGACCCCCAGGTCATCGTCCGGGGCGACCAGCATGGCCGAGACGAAGCCCGCCCAGCCGCCCCCGTGATGGGCGATGCGGTGGCCGCCGATGGAGTCCAGCCAGAAGGCCAGGCCCATGCCGGGCAGACGCTCGTCGAGGACGTAGTGCGGCTCCATCATCATGTGTAGCGTCTCCGGCTGAATGGCGGAGCCGTGCTCGTTCCTGCCGCCGTTGAGCAGCGCTGCCACGTACTTCGCCATCTCGGTGACGCTGGAGAAGATGGAGCCGGCCGGCCGAATGGTGATCTCCAGGTAGTCGACCGGCGTGAGTCCGTTCTTCTTGAGCTGGTAGCCCACCGCCAGCTCATCGCGCACCCGCTCGCTGCGCAGGAAATCGGTGCGGTACATCCCCAGCGGCTCGAAGACGTGGCCGATCATGTGCTCCTCGAAGGGCTCGCCGCTGATGTCCTCTACTAGCTGTCCCAGGGCAGCGAAGCCGTGGTTGGCGTAGGCCCACTTCTGCCCGGGGTAGAGCTCCGTCGTCAGTCGGCCGCGGTAGTACTCCCTCGGCGCGGGGATGGGCTCGTCTTCTTTGGCGCCCAGGGCGAAGGCGCGGCGGAAGCGCGCGAGGTCGGTGATGTCCCGGAACTCGCCGATGCCGGCGGTGTGGGTGAGCAGGTGCCGGAAGGTAACGGGCGGCGCGTTCGGGTCGCGGTGGAGGACCTTGAACGCCGTGAGGTAGTCCTTCACCGGGTCATCCAGTTGGAATTTGCCCTGCTCCCAGAGCTGCATGAGGGCGATGGCGGTGAAGGTCTTGGAGATGGAGCCGATGCGAAAGACCGTGTCCGGCGTGACGGGCCGTTCCTCCTTCGCGTCGGCGAGGCCGAAGCCCTTGGCGTAGACGAGCTCGCCGCGGTGGACGACGCCCACGGCTAGGCCGGCCAGCGCGTGCTCGTTCATCGTCGCGATGACGAGGTCGTCTACCTGCCCCAGCACGTTCTCGATAGCGGTCTCAGCCATGTCCCCCGCCTCCTACGGTTGTGGACTACTCGAAGAAGATCTCTACCCGCTCGTCGCGGTCATCGTTGGTCACGTCTATGATGTGGCCGCTGGTGCCGCTGCGGGCGGCGCGCTGGATCTCGTGGAGGGCGGCGCCGCCGATGTGGCGTCCGATGCGGGTGCGGGTGAGCTTGCTCAGCAGGCTCCAGG
>Ga0154830_1090_pt5 | contig 11833 bp, 13 predicted proteins | sample Rifle2008BG16ft_FD_116134 | JGI IMG/M metagenome (GOLD analysis project Ga0154830, IMG submission 116134) | Chloroflexi bacterium RBG_16_68_14 | reverse complement strand
CCTGCTGGGGGGCGGGCGCGGGCCGGCTCCTCTCCCGCTGGAGGGCGGGCAGGGGCCAGCGGCCGGCCAGGCGCACCGGGATCTGGCGCGCGGGCCTTGGGCCGAACATGGCCGAATCCACCGCTTCGCGATCGCTCTCGTCGCTCCTAAACGAGTCCATACCCCTGGTCACACGTCCCACGGGGACACTCGCTCCCTTGCTCGGAACCGTTAGCGTTCGATTCGATGACCCCCACCCCCTGCGCCGTTGCCCGGCGGAATGCTAGGACGCTAGTACACGAAGTTTACCACAACGAAGGCAATAATCTGTCCACCAACTCCATCCAGCCTTCGCCAGCGAGCCCGGGCGGCGGGAGAGAGGGCACTAACTGCGCGTGGTACTGGAGGATGAGCAGGGCATCCAAGCTGTTGACCAGGCCGTCCAGGCTCACATCCGCGTTCTCAGGGCAGGGGAGAATCCCGAAGACGGACGCTTCAAACCAGAGGATGAGGAAGGCGTCGATGCTATCGACCACGCCATCGCAGTTCACATCGCCGAGCGACCCGCCGGGCGTGGGGCCCACCACGGTAGGCGAAACCTGCGAGAAGAGCGTGCGGGTGGGCGTTAACGTCACCGACGGCGTGCGCGTCACGGTCGGCGTGCTGGTGCGCGTGGGCGTACTGGTGGCGGTGGGTGTGTGCGTCGGCGTGCTGGTGGCCGTCGATGTTGGCGTGGCGGTGGCCGTGGGTGTGCTGGTGCGCGTGGGCGTGCTGGTAGCCGTCGACGTTGGCGTGGCGGTGGCCGTGGGAGTGCTGGTGCGCGTGGGCGTGCTGGTAGCCGTCGCCGTAGACGTGGGCGTGTGAGTCGGCGTGCTGGTGGCCGTCGCGGTCGCGGTGGCCGTATTCGTCGCCGTCGCGGTGGCGGTAGCCGTAGGGGTCGAGGTGGACGTCGCCGTGGCCGTATGGGTGGCCGTGGCCGTGGGCGTGGATGTGGGCGTCGATGTGCGCGTGGGAGTGCGCGTAGGCGTCCGGGTGGGCGTGCGTGTGGCGGTGGGAGTGGGCGTCGCCGTTGGGGTAAAGGTGTTGGTAGCTGTCGCGGTCGGGGTAGCGCAGTTGATCTGCACCGAATCGCCAGACTTCAGCATCATAATATTGGGGGACAGCAGATCCCGATAGAAGCTAACCTCGCTGGTCGATCCCGATCCCCCGACAAGGTTGATCTGGCCACTCGCTCCCTTGCAAGTAAACTGCACGTTGGCCAGCGCACCTTGATAGGAGCTGTCGTACAGAAAGTTCAATGTGAAGCACGTAATCCGGTAGGAGCCAGGATTGTCGCTCTCGGTGCAAGAGCTGCGATCCGGCCAGAGGTCTCCTTCACTGGTTCCGGCCTGCCCCTGCAGGTTAAGGCCTGAGTAATCCAGGCGCGCCGAATAGGCATCGTAACCGCCAGCCGGAATTCCATCGGTAAGCACGTCCACGCTGAAGGCTGCCCCTGGCACACCAACGACTTCGCACTTGCCGACACTCGGGCCACACAGCGGATCGCCCGTTCTGGTCTTGCCAGCCCACACTTGCAGCGCCATACCGGGGCCCCCACCCAACGCCTCGGTGGAATCCTGGCGACCGTACCAGAAGGCCCAGACGGCGATGCCGGCGATGGCGAGCAGGGCCGCCACGAGCAGCATGACGCGGCCGGAATCGGCGGCGCTGGTGACGCCGAGGTGCCTCAGGCGAAGCCGGCCCAGCAGGGGGAGCCGAGCCGCGCCCCTGAAGAACGTGCGCAAGTTCTATCCTCCATCGTCCCACCCCTCACGCCAACCAGCCGTCGACCGCTCACGCTCCTCAGCTTTCCCTGCCTGGTGGCCGACCAGGACTGACAAGGCTGACACCCGCCGCTCACTTGTCAAACGCGCTCCCACCCCTGCCGTATCAGGCCGGAGATCTCTGCCCGTATAGTACATAATTCTGCCCTGCATGAGAAGACATAACAATGCCTGCTCAGTCCTCCCGTGCGAAGGCGAGCCCGCACACCGAACGAGCGCCCGCCTCCTTGAGGGCGAGGGCGCAGGCGGCCAGGGTAGCGCCTGTAGTGGTGACATCGTCCACCAGCAGCGCGCGCCGGCCGGCGATGCCGGGCTCCCGCGAGACGAAGGCGCCTTCCACGTTCCGGCGGCGCTCCTCCATGTCGGCGCTGCGCGCCTGGGGCGGCGCGTGGCGGCGGCGCTCCAGTGCCCCGGGCCAGGCCGGCAGGCCCAACTCCCGGCCCAGCGCGCGGGCCAGCGCCTCGGCCTGGTTGTAGCCCCTGGTGCGCCGGCGCAGGCCGGAGAGGGGCACCGGCACCACCACGTCGGCGGCCAGCTCGTAGCGGCGCGCCGCCTCCGCCAGGAGCGACGCCATGGGCGCCGCCAGCACCGTGATCCCGCGATACTTCAACGCGTGCACCAGCTCCCGCGCCGCGCCCGTGTAGACGAAGGCGGCGCGCAGCCCATCGAAGGCGGGCGGCGCGGCCCGGCAGTGGGAGCAAACGCCAACGTCGGCAGTCGGCCGCCAGCAGCGTAAACAGCGCGGCGGCGCGGCCCAGGGCAGCGAAGCGGCGCAAGCGTCGCAGAGGAAGGCGCCGCCTCCGCCGCAGCCGGCGCAGCGCGGAGGGAAGACTAGGTCGAGGACGGCCTGACCCAGCTTTCCAGCCACCGAGACAGCGCGCTCCATACCACCAGCCTCGCCGCTGTGCCACCAGCTTAGCACCGGAAGCGCCCGCTTCGACAGCCGCGAGACCGCTTGTGTATACTGAACCGGATTCGCCGTCCAGCTTGAGGCTTCGGGAATGAAGGTGCACGTCCGCCTCTTCGCCGGGTTGCAGGACCTGCTGGGCCAGCGCAACGTCACGCTCGAGCTGGCCGATGGCGCCACGGTAAGCCACTTGCGGGAGCAGCTCGGCCGCGAGTACCCCGTCATCAGCCCCTTCCTGTCCACCCTGGTCTGCGCCGTCGATGAGGAGTACGTGCCTGGCGACCACGCCCTGCGCGACGGCGACGACGTGGCCCTCATCCCGCCGGTGAGCGGCGGCGCCGAGCCGGAGCTATTCCGGGTCACGTCGGAGCCACTGGACCCCCAGCGGCTGGTGGAGGCCGTCCGCAGGGACGAGAGCGGCGCCGTCGCCCTCTTCTACGGCGTCGCCCGCAACCACAGCGAGGGGCGCCGGGTATCCGCCCTGGAGTACGACGCCTATCCGGCCATGGCGGAGAGGAAGCTGCGGGAGGTGGCCGACGAGGTGCGCGCCCGCTGGCCCATCACCGGCATCGGCGTCTGGCACCGCACCGGGCGGCTGGCCATCGGCGAGACGAGCCTGCTGGTGGCCGTCTCCGCCGCCCACCGCCAGCAGGCGTTCGAGGCGTGCCAGTACGCCGTGGACCGCATCAAGCAGATCGTCCCCATCTGGAAGAAGGAGATCTGGGAGGACGGCGCTGGCGCCTGGGCCGCCGGCCATCCGGTCGAGGCGCCCCAGCGCGCCGAAGCCAAGCCCGAAGCCTGATCGAGTAAGCCGCGAGCGCTTGACCATAGTCTGCGCCGCCCGCAGGGAGCCATGACCTCCGACATCGCGCCGCCGCCCGAGCCGCGCTTCTGCCATCAGTGCGGTGGGGCTGTCCGTCAGCAGTACGTGGCGGAGGAGCGGCGCGAGCGGCTGGTCTGCCAGGCCTGCGGCCTGATCCACTATCGCAATCCCCGCATCGTCGCCGCCGCCCTGCCCGAGCGCGACGGCGGCGACGGCCAGCGCCGCGTCCTGCTGATGCGCCGGGCGCTGGAGCCGCGCCGGGGCTACTGGACGCCACCCGGTGGCTTCGTGGAGCTGGGGGAATCGACAGAGGAGGCGGCGCTGCGCGAGGGGGAGGAGGAGGTGGGGCTGCCGCTGGAGCTGACGGGCCTGCTGGGCGTCTACAGCCGGACGGCGGTGGGCGTGGTGGTGGTCGTCTACCGGGCGCGGGCGCTAGGCGAGGAGCCGCGCCTGGGCTGGGAGGCGCTGGAGGCGCGCTGGTTCACCGCCGAGGCCATCCCCTGGGACGACCTCGCCTTCGAGTCGACGGTGCGGGCGCTGCGGGACTGGGTGAAGTCGGAGCGGCTGCTAGTCTAGCTTCCGCGGTCGAGGCCGCCTCGTCCCGCGGGCCGGTGGCGGCTGCACCAGTTCGTCGGTGAACTCGCCGATGGGAACGACGGAGCAGAAGTCCGGATCGCCGATGAGGAGCCGGGCGAGGCGCTCCCAGCCGGTATCCGTCAGCAGCCGGTTGATGGTGTTGGGCGTGGTGATCACGGTAGGCAGCCGCGCCAGGTAGCGGGGGTTCAGGAGTTGGAACAGCAGCCGGCGGGAGTTGTCGCTGCCCATGCCTATCTCCAGGTCGTCCAACAGGAGCATGGGACAGGTGCGGAGCATCTCGGCGACCCGATAGTAGTCCTGCGTCCCTTCGCCGAACATGCTCTGCCGGAGGAAGTCCAGCAAGTCCGCCACCTGCACCAGCAGCGGCGACTCGCCTACCGCCCGCCGGTAGTTCCCGATGGCGGCGATGACGTGCGTCCTGTCCCGCGATCGGTCGCTCAGCAGCACCATCCAGCCGTCGGGCTCGGCGGCGAAGCGCAGGGCCTGGCGGTGGGCGTTCTCCCGCAGATCCCGGTCGCGCAGGGAACGGGCGTCCAGCAGGTCGAAGCTGTCGAAGGTCATCGCGCGGATCATCGGGAAGTCCAGCATGTTGAGGCCGCCCAACTCCGGCGCTCGCCGCTCCTCGAGCACGTGGACGCTGGCGATGGGGTCAGCATGGGGCTGCGAGAGAGAAGGGTCTCCCAGCCGCGTCCGCAGCCGCTCGTCGAACTTGTTGAGGGGCACGTTCGTCGTCACCACCGTCGGCAGGCGGGCGTTGAAGCGGTGGTTGATGACTTGGAAGAGCTTCTCCTGGGCCCAGGGCGTCGCGGTCTGGGTGCCCAGGTCGTCCAGGATGAGCACCGGCGCGTTGCGCACCTGCTCGAAGAGCTGGTCGTAGCCCACCTCCGCCTCGGGCTTGTAGGCGGCCCGCAGGTGGTCGAGCAGGTCGGGCACGACGACGAAGAGGGCGGGCACGCCGCGCTCCAGGCAGCGGTTGGCGATGGCGGCGGCGATGTGGGTCTTGCCACAGCCGGAGGCGCCCACCAGCACCAGCCACCCCTGCGGGTCGTGAGCGAAGGCCTCGGCGTCCTCCACGCAGCGCTGGAATCGGGCCTGGTCGCGCGGGTCGGCGCTGCGACCCCGCCGGATCAGGTTCTCGAAAGTGAGGCGGGTGAGGGGGCCCAGGTTGCTGTAGCGGTGGAGGCGGTCCAGCCGCTCTTCCTGGCTCTCCTGTTCGACGCAACGACAGGGTATCGCCTGCCCGAACTCCGGGTGGCCCAGCGGCAGGTCGCGCCGCAGGAAGCTAGCGCCTTTGCAGATGGGGCAAGCCTCCTCGTCCGAGGCCTGAGACGCGCGATCTGGCTCCGCCGCTCCCGGTTCCGAGCCTTGAGGGCTGAAGCCAGCGCCCCGCAGCACGTCCTTGAGCGGCCGCATGCTAGGCGTACTCCGTTTGAGGCCTGAGCACCTCCCAGTCCTCGAAGCGGGTGAGGTTCTTGCGGAAGCGCAAGTGCACCGTGCGCGTCGGCCCGTTACGGTGCTTGGCGACGATGATCTGGGCTTTACCCTCCGGATAGGGTTCGTCTGCGTGCAGGCCCTGCCATTGTTCTTCCGTCACGTACACGTCTTCTCGGTAGATGAACACCACCACGTCGGCGTCTTGCTCCAAACTGCCGCTCTCGCGCAGGTCGCTCAGCATAGGAATGTGGGGCACGCGCTGCTCGGGCGCACGAGATAGCTGGGAGCAGGCGATCACGGGCACGTCCAGCTCGCGCGCCAACTGCTTGAGCGCTCGGGAGATGTCGGTCACTTCCGCCACCTTGCTGTCAGAGCGACCGGCTGGGCCCTGCATCAGCTGGAGGTAGTCCACGATGATCAGGTCAAGAGGTCTCTCCCGATGGAGGCGTTTGGCCTTGGTACGGATGTCCGCCGGGCGCTGGAATCCTGTGTCGTCGATGTAAATCTCGGCGTCGGCCAGGACACCCATGGCATGCATGATGCGCCGCTCCTCGGCTTCGGTGTGCTCGCCCAGGCGCAAGCGGGTGGAATCGACGCCGGATTCGCCCGCCAGGAGCCGCTGGGCGAGCTGCTCAGCCGCCATCTCCAGGCTGAAGATCGCCACCCGGGCGCCCTGCCCGATGGCGGCGTTGCGGGCGATGTTCAGCGCAAGGCTCGTCTTGCCGAGGCTTGGCCGCGCAGCGACCAGGATCAGGTCTGACCGCTTCAGGCCGCCAAGCAAGGTATCAAGATCGACGAAGCCGGTGCGGATGTGGCCGATGAGGCCAGCGCCCACGGCATCGATACCCGGCGCCTCCAGATACTGCTCCAGGAGCTGTCGGATGTGGACGAAGTCCCGGTACTCCTCCCCCCGCAGGGAGAGAATGAGCTCCGCTGCGCGCGAGAGAACCTCTTCCAACCTCGGCCCCCCCTCGTAGGCCATGTTGGCGATTTGACTGGAGGCGAAGATGAGGTTCCGGTAAATGGAGTCGCGCTGGACGATCCGAGCGTAGTGCTCGACGCCGATGGGCGTGGGGAGCTCTGCGACAATGCGAGAGAGAAAGCCGGGCCCGCCCGCCTCCTCCAGACGGCCGCGGCGAGCCAGTTCGTGGGCAACCGTGATCTGGTTGACCGGCTCATCACGCTCCAAGAGGGCGCGGCAGGCTTCGTAGGTCCAGCGGTTCTGCTCGCGCTGGAAGTCCTCCGGCCGGACGATGCTGTGGACTTTGTAGATGGCGTCCTCGTCCACCATGAGGGAGGCGAGGACGGCTTCTTCGGCTTCGACGTCGAAGGGGGGTAATCGCTCAGCGATGACCATGGGGCCCGCGATCCGTGCGACTGGTCATCCGCTCTCTCTCCATCCCGTGACTCGCCCCTGCTCGACCGAAAGGCGAGCAGAGGCACAAATCGCTGTCAATCGCCCTCGCTGCGTCCGGCGCGGCGGGTCAGCAGCTCACCGGCAGAGCGCCCGAGGAGCAGCCGTCCCAGCGCCCGGTGGCCCAGCGTACCGAAGTGCTTGCGCCAGATCCGGCGCACGTCCTCGGCGGTGGCGGCCTGAGCCAGCTCCCGTTCGGCCTCCCGCAGCGCAGTCTCGTACTCGGCCGGGGTGGTCACGCCCCCTCCCCCTCCTGGGGTTCTTCCGCCACCTCTTCCGCCTGCTCCTCAGCCTCGCCTGCCTCCGCCTCCGCTTCCTCTGCCGATGCCACCTGGGGCTGCTCCGCTACCGCCTCCTCGCCCTCGGCGAGGACCTCCACCTCGATGGCGGGCTCCACGTTGCGGGTGAGGCGGAGGCGGACCGGCTGGACGCCCACCTCCCTGATCGCCTCCGGCAGCAGCACCTTCCGGTGGTCGAACTCCTCCTGGCCGATGAGCTTCGCGACTTCCGCGGCGATGTGGACGGCGGTCACCGAGCCGTAGAGCTTGCCCTGCTCGCCCACGCGGGCCGAAATGGTAATGCGGGCGCCCTCCAGCCGCTCGGCGACGGCGGCCGCGTCATGATCCAGCTCTTCCTGCTGCTTGGTCACCCGGACGGCGCGCGCCTGAGCCCGGCTCAGATACGGCTCGACGGCGGGGGCGGCCAGACCGTGGGGCAGGAGGTAGTTCCGGGCGAAGCCGTTCTTGACCTCCTTCACCTCGCCCACCTGGGCGGTGCCTTCTACGTCCTCCAAGAACACGACTTTCATCACAGAGCTCCTCACGCCGATGGCGTCCTTCCCGGAAGGACACCATCGGCCTCTATCATAGCGGGGCCGGCGTCATGGCCGTCAATGGGATAACGGGTCATTTTGGACGTCTTGACGAGGTTATCTCTCCACATGCCAAAACGACAAACGGGCTTCAGAACGAATGTACGGCAGCGCGCCCGTTCTGTCAAGCCGCCGGCTTGGGGCGCGGTGCTGCGGGTGGAGAAGGATAGCGACGCTTGACGAAGGCCCCTGGCGGGTGTATGGTCGCCCCAACAACGCGGGCCGGGAGACCGGCCGCCCGGCTCGCCGACAAGGACGTCGACCCAAGCCGACAAGGAGGTAGGGATGTTCTGGACGACTCGTGTTAACAAGATAGCCGGCGTCACGCTGCTGCTTCTGGCGCTGGGCATCATCCTCTCGGTGGCGACCTCCCTCCCGATCACGGACGCCGACCCGCTCGAGCGTGGAGAGGTAGAGGATCTCCTGGTGGACATCCAGGACAACCAAGAGCTCTTTGGCCTGAACCACGCGATAGAAATTATCATCGACTCAGTGGTCGGCATCGCGGCGGCAGGCGTCCTCTACCTCGTCTTTCGCAGCCGCAATCGGACGCTCGCGCTGTTCGGCTTTGCGTTCCTCCTGGCGGGCCAAGTCGCATTCGTCGCGTCGGACGCGGGCAGCCTGACGCTGCTATTCCTGGCGGACGACTTCAGCCTAGGCGGAGCCGGCGGCCTCGCGCCCGGAGACGCAGCGGTCGTCGAGGTTGCTCGGGCGGTAGCGATCTCCAGCGGCCTCGCGGACCAAATGGGATTTACCTCGCTCAGCGTTGGTCTCATCGCGGTGGGGTTGCTGATCAGTTGGGCTCCAGCGGGAGCGGGGCCCGTCCCACCCCGCTGGCTCGGCTGGCTGGCGGCGCGGGGCTGGTCCAGCCGTTCTCCTGGCTGATGGCACTCGATGAGGGCTTCTTCGTGATCTTCATCATGGGCGCCATCGGAACGCTGGTGTTCTTGATCGGCTTGGGAGCCTGGCTGCTGGTGTTCGCGCCGGAGGAGAGGACGAGCCCGGCGGCGACGGGCTGAGCGAGGGCTCAGGCGTGCTTCCCGCCGTCGGCTTGCGCTTCGCCCAGCGCCCGGGGCAGGCCCGCCTCGAAGGCGTCGCGGAGGTCGTCGATGGCGGCGTCCACGTACTTGCCCAGCACCAGCCCCTGGCCCGCTACCCGTCCCAGCCGCACCAGCGGCGCGCCCTGCTCCCGGGCGAGCGCCGCCAGCGCGACGCCCTCGGCGGTGGAGACGACGATGCGCGAGGGCGCCTCGCCGAAGAGGGCCGCGTCCAGCCGGCCCTCGATGACCAGGTCGCGCGCGTCGAGGCCCTGCCCCCCTTCAATACAGCTCTCGGCCAGGGCGACGGCCAGGCCGCCCCGGGAGCAATCGTGCGCGGACTTGAGCAGGCCGCGCCGGGCCGCCTCCAGGCAGAGCCGCTGCACCCGCGCCTCCAGCTCCAGGTCGATGCGCGGCCGTCCCGCGACGAGGCCATGGTGGAGCACCTTCAGGTACTCGCTCCCGGCCAGGTCGGCCGCCTCGCCACGAAGCGACTCCACGCCGAGGAGGAAGACCTGGTCGCCCTTGTCCTGGAAACCCATCGGCACTGCGCGCTCGACATCGTCGATGAGCCCCATCATGCCGACGACGGGCGTCGGGTAGACGGGCTCGCCGCTCGTCTCGTTGTAGAGGGAGACGTTGCCGGAGACGACGGGGACGCCCAGCGCCCGGCACGCCGCCGCCATGCCCCGGATGCACTGCTCCAACTGGTAGTAGACCTCCGGCTTCTCCGGGTTGCCGAAGTTCAGGCAGTCGGTGATGGCGACGGGCTCCGCCCCGACGCAGACCACGTTGCGGGCCGCCTCGGCCACGGCCAGGGCGCCGCCGGCGTAGGGGTCGAGGAAGCAGATGCGGCCGTCGCCGTCCGTCGCCAGGGCGATGGCCTTGCGCGTGCCCTTGACGCGCACGACGGCGGCGTCGCTCCCCGGCCCGACCACGGTGTTGGTGAGCACCTGGTGGTCGTACTGGCGCCACACCCAGCGCTTGGACGAGACCTCCGGCGACGAGAGGAGGCGGAGGAGGGAGTCGTTGGTGTCGCCCACATCAGGCAGGTGGGAGAGGTCGTACCTTTGCAGATCCTCCAGCCACTGCGGCTTCACGCTCTCGCGCACGTACTGGGGCGGGTCGGTGAGGAGGCCCACCGGCAGGCGGGCGACCACACGGTCGCCGCCTGCAGTGAGCGGCGCCGAACTGCCTGCGCTGAGCGCAGTCGAAGTGTCGCGCACCGTCGCCATGCCGTCGTCGGTGACGACTCCGACGGTGGCGCAGTGGAGCTCCCAGTGCTGGAAGTGGCGGCGCACGTCCTCCTCGTGCTCGCGCTTGGCGATCACCAGCATCCGCTCCTGCGACTCCGAGAGCATCACCTCGTAGGGGGTCATGCCCGCTTCGCGGCGCGGCACCTGGGCCACGTCGATCTCCACGCCCGTGCCCACCTTGGCCGCGCACTCCACGCTGGCGCTGGTGAGCCCGGCCGCGCCCAGGTCCTGCATGCCCACGATCCAGTCGCCGTGCCGCTCGGCCAGCTCGCAGCAGGCCTCCATGAGCAGCTTCTCCAGGAAGGGATCGCCGATCTGGACCGCCGGCCTGCGCTCCTCCGAGCGTTCGTCCAGCTCCACGCTGGCGAAGGTGGCGCCGTGGATGCCGTCGCGGCCGGTGTCCGCGCCGACCAGCATGAGGGGGTTGCCCGGGCCCTCCGCGCGCGACCACACCAGCCGGTCGATGCGGGCCACGCCCACGCACATGGCGTTCACCAGCGGGTTGCCGGAGTAGGGGCCATCGAAGGAGACCTCGCCGCCCACCGTAGGCACGCCCAGGCAGTTGCCGTAGCCGCCGATGCCCCCGACGACGCCGTTGAAGAGATAGCGGTTGCGCGCCTCCGAGAGCGGCCCGAAGCGGAGCGAGTCCAGGATGGCGACCGGCCGCGCCCCCAGGGCGAAGATGTCGCGCACGATGCCGCCCACGCCGGTCGCCGCGCCCTGGTACGGCTCGATGGCCGAGGGGTGGTTATGCGACTCGATCTTGAGCGCCACGCAGAGCCCGTCGCCTATGTCGATCACGCCGGCGTTCTCCTTGCCGATCTCGGTGAGGACGCGGGGGCCGCTGGTGGGGAAGAGCTCCAGGAGGGGCCTGCTGTTCTTGTAGCCGCAGTGCTCGCTCCACAGCGCGCCGATCATGCCCAGCTCCACCTCGCTGGGCTCGCGGTCCAGTCGCTCGCAGGCGAGGCGGTACTCCTCCCAGGAGAGGGCGATCTGCTCCAGGGTGCGTTGGTCGACGGTCACGAAGGCGTAGCTACGGCTCCATGCTGAACGGCGGGTACTCGTCGCGCATCAGGTAGGCGTAGGCATTGACTCGAAACTGCCAGCGGAGGACGCCGACGACGAAGCGGAAGAGCGACTCCGGGAAGCGCTTGGTGAACAGGATGGCGAACCACGCCACGAACAACGCCAGCCCTGCGCCGATGAAAAGGAAGAAGAGGGCGATGATGTGTGGAAACGCCAGCAGCCACTTGACGAAGATCAACCAGCGCGAGAGCTCCTCAGGGTACTGCACCTCGTAGGTCACGGGGTAGCGTCCGCGCTCCCACGAGAAGGGCGGGTACTCGTCGCGCAGCAGGCACACGTAGCTGTAGACGTTGGCGTTCCAGCGGTAGACGTTGACCGAGAAATCGAACAGCTCCTTGGGGTAGTGCTTGGTGAACAGGATGGCGAAGAAGGCGATGAAGGTCACCACCTCCCAGGCGATGAGCAGCCCGTAGAGGATGACCAAATGCGGGATGGCCAAGATCCATTTGACGAAGATGAGCCACCGGGAGAGCTCCTGCGGGTACTCGACATCGAACGCCACCGGATAGCTTGTCGCTGTCGCTTGAGCCACGGGCCTCCTCCTTGTCTCCGTTCCCCCGCACCGATACTCACCCCATCCTGGAGTGAGAGCTCAGCCCGCCACCG
>Ga0154830_1087_pt5 | contig 12063 bp, 11 predicted proteins | sample Rifle2008BG16ft_FD_116134 | JGI IMG/M metagenome (GOLD analysis project Ga0154830, IMG submission 116134) | Chloroflexi bacterium RBG_16_68_14 | reverse complement strand
GTCGGCAACGAGGCTGATCTCGTCCAGGCCGTCCTCGCCGTGGACGACGAGGGCGTGCTTCACGCCGAGACGCAATAGCACGTGCGCCAGCTTCTCCGCCAGCGACGCCTCCGCCACGCCCAGCACCTGGGACTGCGCTCCCGCCGGGTTGGTGAGGGGGCCCAGGATGTTGAAGACGGTGCGCACGCCGATCTCCCGCCGAGGGCCGGCGGCGAACTTCATCGCCGGGTGGAAGGCGGGCGCAAACATGAAGCCGAAGCCGGCGCGCTCGATGCAGGCGGCGACGCCCTCCGGCGAGAGCTCGATCCTGGCCCCCAGCGCCTCCAGCACGTCGGCCGAGCCGCAGGCGCTGGTCATCGCCCGGTTGCCGTGCTTGGCGACGCGGGCGCCGGCGCCGGCGGCGACGAAGGCGGCGGCGGTGCTCACGTTGAAGGTGCCCTTGGCGTCGCCGCCGGTGCCGCAGGTGTCCAGCAGCGGCCCGTCGACCTCGACGCGGAGCGCCTTCTCGCGCATCACCCGCGCCATGCCGGCGATCTCGTCCACGGTCTCCCCCTTCATGCGCAGGGCGACGACGAAGGCGCCGAATTGAGCGGGAGTGGCCTCGGCCGACATGATCTCCTCCATGCAGGCGGCGGCCTCCTGCTCGGTGAGGTCGCGGCGGTCCACCAGCGCGGCGATAGCGTCACGGATCATGGGCTGTTCTCAATCCCGAGGCGCCGCAATGCCTTGTACTCTTCCAGCGACATCGTGCTGCTGGGATCGAGGGCCGCCCCCTCCAGCGCTCGCTCACCGGCGATGAGGTCCAGCTCGTCCTCGAAGGTCTTGTCCAAGGCATACCGAAGCAGAGCAGCCATTGTCGTTTTCTTTCGCATGGCCAGCTCCCGCAGGTCCTCCCGCGTGTCGTCGTCTAGGCGTATGGTCAGCCGTCGCTCCATGTCCACTGCTCTGAGCACTAGGTCATCTCCAGGAAGTTCCTCAGTATATCCTTCCCTACTGCCGTCATGATGCTCTCCGGGTGGAACTGCACGCCCTCGATCTTGTGCTGGCGGTGGCGGACGCCCATGATCACTCCGCTGTCGCTGCGGGCGCTCACCTCCAGCTCCTCCGGCACGCTCTCCGGCTGGATCGCCAGCGAGTGGTAGCGGATCGCCTCGAAGGGGTTGGGCAGGCCGCGGAAGACGCCCTTGCCGTCGTGCTCGATGAGGCTGCTCTTGCCGTGCCGGATCTCGCCTGCGTAGGCCACCACGGCGCCGAAGGCCTCGCCGATGCACTGGTGGCCCAGGCAGACGCCCAGGATGGGCAGCCTCCCGGCGAGCCGCTGGACCAGCTCGACGCTGATCCCCGCCTCCTTGGGCGTGCACGGCCCCGGCGAGAGGACGATCCCCCGACACGTCGGGGCCAGCGCCTCGATCTCCTCCACCGAGATCTGGTCGTTGCGGACGGTGTGCACCTCGGCGCCCAGCTCGCAGAGGTACTGGTAGAGGTTGTAGGTGAAGCTATCGTAGTTGTCGATGAGCAGGATCATGGCCGATACCTCCACCGCACCATGAATGGTGCGGCATAGGATGATCCGATGCCGCAGCTTTCAAGCTGCGGTAGAGAATCCACCAGCACGGCGCACCGCAGGATCATGGCTTGACCGCCTTGATGATCAGGTTTGCCGGCACCAGCCGCATCTTGTCCAGGCTGTAGCCGCCGTCCCAGGGGCTCCACGCCTCCTCGGTGGGCGCGGGCTCCAGCAGGCGCTCGACGCGGAAGCCGGCGTCCATGAGCAGCGAGAACCACTCGCTCACCGGGCGGTACCACGAGCGCAGGCGCGCGGAGACGCCGTCCTTTGGGAACTCCCACTGCCAGTCCCGCTCGCGCTCCCAGTAGCCCTTCGTGACGCCGTAGGGCGGGTCGCCCTGGAGGCAGGCGTCGAACGGGTGGGCCAGACTTATCACGAACGGCGCGCCCGGCCGCAGGACACGATAGGCCTCCGCGATAGCGCGGTCGACGTGTTCGACGTAGTTGAGCGCGTGCAGCGAGAGCGCGAGATCGTAGCTCTCGTCATCGATGCCCTTCAGCTCCTCGACGTTGCCCTGGAGCAGCGTCACGAGCACGCCTTCGCGCTCGGCGAGCCGCCGCCCGTACTCGATCTGCTTGTCGGAGAGGTCGATGCCGGTCACCTGCGCGCCCTGCTTCGCCAGCACGATGCAGTCCTGCCCGCCGCCGCAACCGAGCACGATAACCCGCAGGCCGGAGACGTCGCCCACCAGGCCCAGCTCGTCTTCGCCGGGGCAGCGGGCGCCGTAGGTCAGCACGTCGGTCGAGATCTGCTTCTCCTCCTGGTAGACGCGCGAGATGGTGTTCCACGCCGCGCGGTTGTCGGGCGCTGCGGTCCCGGCCGCAATGGGCACTGGCCCGGTCTTCGCGCGGGGCTTTCGGCCGCCGCGCAGCCACTCGCGCAGGGGCGGAGGCATCGGCACCTCGGCCAGCTCGTCGCCGGTCAGCCAGCGGGCGTCCTCATACTCGCCGGCGGCGCGGAAGCGTAGCTGGCCCTGGTGGCGCGTCACCCGGAAGACGTTGGCGACGTAGCGCTGGCCGGTCGCGCTGTCCTCCAGGTAGAGCGTCTCGGCGAACTCCGGCTCCTCCACCTCCACGCCCAGCTCGCGGTGGGCGTGGCGCTCCAGCGCCTCCTCCGCCGACTCCTCGCTGCCGACAACGGCAGCGGGCAACAGCCACTGCCCGGCGAAGGGCGGGCGGTCACCCTTACGCTGGGCGACCAGCAGGCGGTCGGCGCGCTCGAATAGCGCCAGCGACAGGATCTCCGGCATGGCTAGTACCCCAGGCTGCCCTGCGGCGCCGCCTCCGTCGCCTCCTCCGCCCGCTCGATGGCGCGCAGCAGCGCCTGCGCCTTGTTCACCGTCTCCTGGTACTCCCGCTCCGGCTCGCTGTCGTAGACGATGCCACCGCCCGCCTGCACGTACGCGACATCGTCCTTCACGACGGTGGTGCGCAGGGTGATGCAGGTGTCCAGGTTGCCCGATAGGTCGAAGTAGCCGACGGCGCCGGCGTAGGGCCCGCGCCGGGCCCGCTCCAGCTCGGCGATGATCTCCATCGCCCGGATCTTGGGGGCGCCGGAGACGGTGCCCGCCGGGAAGCAGGCGCGCAGCGCGTCATACGAGGTCATGTCGGCGCGGAGGCGGCCGGTGACGTGGGAGACCAGGTGCATCACGTGGGAGTAGCGCTCCACGTCCATGAGCTGGGTGACCTGCACCGTGCCTGGCTCGCTCACCCGGCCCACGTCGTTGCGCCCCAGGTCGACCAGCATGATGTGCTCCGCCCGCTCCTTCTCATCGCGCCGCAGCTCCTCCTCCAGCGCGGCGTCCCCGGCGGCGTCGCGGCCGCGGGGCCGCGTGCCGGCGATGGGGTGGTAGTCGATGGCGCCCTCCTCCACCCGCACCAGCATCTCCGGCGAGGCGCCCACCAGGTGGAAGTCGCCCAGCTCCAGGTAGAACATGTAGGGCGACGGATTGACGGTGCGCAGCGCCCGGTAGATGTCGAACGGATGCGCCCGGGTGGGCCGCGAGAAGCGCTGGGAGAAGACGACCTGGATGCAGTCGCCGGCGACGATGTACTCCTTGATGCGCTCCACCTTCGCCTGGTACTCCTCGCGGCTCATGTTGGAGCACACCTGGGGCTCTTCGGAGGCAGCGGCGCCAGAAGCCGACTCGGCGCGGCGGTAGGGCAGCGCAGCCAGCGGCTGGGAGAGCCGTCCCACCAACTCCTCGATGCGCCAGACGGCCTGCCGGTAGGCGGCCTCAATGTCGCCGTCCAGGCGCAGGTGGGAGACGACCTTGATGACGTGCTGGAGGTGGTCGAAGACCAGCAGCGTGTCGGTGAACAGGAAGATCGCGTCGGGCAGGCCGAGGGGGTCGGCCTCGGGCGCCGGTACGCGGGGCTCGAAGTGGCGGACGACCTCGTACCCCAGGTAGCCGACGGCGCCCCCGTGGAAGCGGGGCAGCCCCTCGACGGGCGTCACGCAGAAGCGCGAGAGCTCCTGCTCGATCTGCGTCAGCGGGTCGCCCGGCTCCTCGTTGCGGGCGACGCGGGGCCCGTTGCGGAGCACCCGGTAGGGCTCCGTCCCGATGAAGCTGTAGCGGGCCAGCCGCTCGCCTCCCTCCACGCTCTCCAGGAGGAAGGAGTGCCGACCGCGCGCCACCTTGAGGAAGGCGGAGACGGGAGTCTCCAGGTCCGCCGGCACCTCCCGGTAGATGGGCGCCAGGTTGCCCTGGGCGGCGAGGGCCTTGGCCTCCTCAAGGGTCGGTCGGTAGACGGCCATGATCACTCCAAGTAATTGAGCTTGAGCGCCGCCCGCACTTCGGCCATGGTCTGCTCGGCCACCTTCTTGGCGTAGCCGGTACCGGCGGCCAGCGCCTCCCGCACCAGCGCGGGGTGCGCCTGGTAGTAGGCGCGACGTTCGCGGATGGGCTCCAGCAGCTCATTCAGCGCCCGAACCAGCCGCTGCTTTACCTCCACATCCCCCACTTTCCCGGCGCGATATCGATCCTTCAGGTCCTGCACCTCCGCCGTGTCCGGGTTGAAGGCGTCGTGGTACATGAAGACGGGGTTGCCCTCCACGTGGCCGGGGTCGGTGGCGCGGATGCGCGTCGGGTCGGTGAACATGCTCATCACCTTCTGCGTCACTGTCTCCGCGTCCTCCTTGAGGAAGATCGCGTTGTTGAGCGACTTGCCCATCTTCGCCTTGCCGTCCAGGCCAACGAGGCGCGGCACGCGGCCGATCAGCCCCTCCGGCTCGACGAACACCTCGCCGAACATGCGGTTGAAGCGCCGCGCCACCTCGCGGGTCATTTCGACGTGGGGCGACTGGTCCTCGCCAGTCGGCACCAAGTGCGCTTTGGGCATGAGGATGTTCGCCACCTGCATGATCGGATACGTAAAGAACGCGACCGGCACCGATTCCTTCGCGCGCGCCTCGAGCTCCGCCATCTCGGCCTTCAGCGTCGGGTTGCGCTGCAGGCGGCCTAGGCCGACGAACCAGCTCAGCCAGACGGTCAGCTCCGCGTGCTCCGGGACCAGGCTCTCGATGACGAAGTGGCTGCGCTCCGGGTCGAGGCCAACGGCCAGCCAGTCGAGGGCAACCTCAAAGACGGCCTCGCGCACGACGTCCATCTGATCGGCGTAGTCCGACACCTGGTAGTCGGCGATGAGGAAGAAGCACTCGTAGTCGTCCTGGAGCCGTACCCAGGTCTCCAGCGCGCCTGCGTAGTGGCCTAGGTGGAGCGCCGCGCTGGGCCGGATCCCGGTGAGGATGCGCTTCCTGGTCTGTGACATCTTCTTCTCCATACAGCGAGCCTACTTGGAACGCCGAACCATTGAACCTCTGAACCTTGGAACCACCGACGGTTCGACCAGGTTCAAAGGTTCTCGGTTCTGGGTTCTGGGTTCTACAGCACGGGCACCGCCTTCATCGCCTTCCGCACCGCATCCTCCGGGTAGGCGTAGTCCTGCAGCTCGCCAGCGAAGTACTGGTCGTAGGCGCCCATGTCGAAGTGGCCGTGACCGGAGAGGTTGAAGAGGATCACCCTCGCTTCCCCTGCCTCCTTGGCCGCCAGAGCCTCATCGATGGCGCTGCGGATGGCGTGGGCGCTCTCCGGCGCCGGGATGATCCCCTCCGCCCGGGCGAACTGCACCGCGGCCTGGAAGACGGCGTTCTGGTGGTAGGCCTTCGCCTCGATGAGGCCCGATTCGTAGAGATGGCAGATGAGCGGCGCCATGGCGTGGTAGCGCAGCCCTCCGGCGTGGATGCCCGGCGGCACGAAGGTGTGGCCTAGGGTGTGCATCTTCATGAGCGGCGTCGTCGCCGCCGTATCGCCGAAGTCGTACCGGTACTCGCCCCGGGTGAGGGATGGGCAGGCCTCCGGCTCGACGGCGATGAAGCGCGTCTTGGCGCCCTCCACCAGTCGGCGGCGGAGGAAGGGGAAGGCGAGCCCGGCGTAGTTGGAGCCGCCGCCCACGCAGCCGATGACCACGTCCGCCTCGTCGCCCGCCTGCTCCATCTGTTTCAGCGCCTCCTGGCCGACAACGGTCTGGTGGAGCAGTACGTGGTTGAGCACGCTCCCCAGCGAGTACTTGGTGTCGTCCCGGGTGGCGGCGTCCTCCACCGCCTCGCTGATGGCGATGCCCAGGGAGCCGGGCGACTCCGGGTCCTCCGCCAGGATCGAGCGGCCAGCCTGGGTGTCCGGGCTGGGGCTGGGCACCACCGCGGCGCCCCAGACCTGCATCATGGAGCGGCGATAGGGCTTCTGCTGGTAGCTCACCTTCACCATGTAGACCTTGAGCTCCAGGCCGAAGAAGCTGCAGGCCATGGCGAGCGCGCTCCCCCACTGGCCGGCCCCCGTCTCGGTGGCGAGGCGCTTCACCCCCTCCGCCTTGTTGTAGTAGGCCTGCGCGATGGCGGTGTTGGGCTTGTGCGACCCCGCCGGGCTCACCCCCTCGTACTTGTAGTAGATGCGCGCTGGCGTATCGAGAGTGCGCTCCAGCCGGTGCGCCCGAAACAGCGGCGTCGGACGGTAGAGGCGGTAGACCTCGCGCACCTCCTCCGGGATGGGGATGTAGCGGTCCGCGGCGACCTCCTGCGCGATGAGCGCCATCGGGAAGAGCGGCGCCAGGTCCTCCGGGCCGATGGGCTGCCTGGTGGCCGGATGGATCACCGCCGGCGGCGGCGACGGCAGATCGGCGACGATGTTGTACCACGCCTCCGGTATGTCGTTCTCCGGAAGAAGAAACTTGGTCTGCATGACAACCTCCCTTCGGTCGATGAACTCTTGAACCATGGAACCTACAGTGCCCCGCCTGGTTCAGTGGTTCACTGGTTCCCTGCTCCCAAACAAAAAGCCCCTCGCCCATAGGGGCGAGGGGTTCCTCGCGGTGCCACCCTACTTGTCCCCCGAACTCTCGGTGGACATCTCGTTCTCAGGTACAGCCCCGAGCCTCCGGGGCGATGCCTTGGGCTTCGCTAACGGTGCCCCCTCCGGCGGAGCCTACTCACCCGCCTCGACAGGCTTTCGGTCCGCAGCTCCCAGGTCCATTCCGCCGCAGCGCTGGCGCCGGCTCTCACCTACCCGGCTCTCTGCGTCCGCCTGAGGCGGACTGGCCCCGCTTCGCGGCGTACTCGTCCTGTTCGCAGCCGATGCCGATATGCGATTGTGGCGTCACCATAGCAGTTGCCGGACAGGCGTGTCAAGACCAACATTCTCAAAAGACACAAAGACGCCCGGACGTTGTACGTCGGGCGTCTCTGGGGGAGGGAAGGTGGGAGCCCCGCCTCTCACATCTCCCTCCTGCATCCTACAACGCGGGAGGCAGCATCCAGTTACAGCCCTCCCCTTGATCCGCACCGGCGGCTGGCCCATAATCACTCCGCCGCTGCCCGACCGCCTCAGGCGTTGCAGAACAGGCGTTCGATGTGCGATAACCAGGAGTAGTGATGCCACTTGCTAAGGTTCTCTCCTGCGCCGTGGTCGGCCTCGACGGCGAGTTGGTCGAGGTCGAGGTGGATGTCGCCCGCGGGCAGGTCGGCTTCTTCATCGTCGGGCTGCCCGACGCGGCGGTGCAGGAGGCGAAGGAGCGGGTGCGCTCGGCGATCAAGAACAGTAGGTTCGAGTTTCCCCTGAAGCGTCTCACGGTCAACCTGGCTCCGGCCGATATCCGCAAGGAGGGCCCGGCCTACGCGACAGGTGAGGATCACCGGGCCGAGGCTGCCATCTTCATCCACGCATACGGTAGACTGGGGCCATGTCAATCCTAGACAATCGCCGTCTCCCCTGGATCGCTGCTGGGGCAGGTTTTGTCGTCGGCCTCGCGGGTTTCTTGGCAGCGATTGCGAGCATACTTGGGTATCTCGATTTGGACATCAGAGAAGGCGACACAGTACTGACTGTTGATATCGTCGACGAAGAGAACAGCGTTCTGGAATTCTCGGCACGGATTCCGGAGCAAGCCGAGGAATTCGCGCCCACCCAAGCTGTTCGTGGACTAGATGAGGAAAGATCAGAGGTCATGGTGAGATTCCGAACAGCGGTAGATTTCGACGGCGAAGTGCCCGACCAGGCGAACCTCTACTTCGTCATTCCAACCTACGCGAGCACGCGGATGCCGGTTACTGCCATCTTGGACACCGGGGACGAACTGACTCAGCGGGTAGTCATCATCTTGGCACCCACACCTATCCAACTGTGGCGGGTCATGGGGAAGGAAGGTCACGAACCTATACTTCTCCTTGGCGACGAAGACACGGAGGGCACTCCCCTCACCTGGAACCTTGGCACTGACGGGCCGTTGTTTGCAGAGGGGGAGGGCTTTGAACTGGCCAAGTGGCTGGACGGAAACGATAAGGCGTGGCTTATTTTCGATCTGGCCGCCTGGAACTACGGTGGCGTCGATGACCTTACCATAGTACCGACTGGCCAGAGGTAGATGATGCTTGATCGCCTCGCCCCCAGCTTCAGCGCCGACTGCGCCCGCTCGATCACAGCGTCCCTGTTCGGCTTATACTCGTTGCATGGACGCCGCCTGGCTGAACCGAGCGGGGATACTGGCCGAGGCGGTGTCGTTCTTGCTGATTGCGCCGGAGATCATCGGGTTGGAGCGCTTGCGCCGGATTGAGACCCAAATGGAGGAGTGGGGCAAGCGAAACCTGTCCACCCGCTGGCCGCTATGGGAGGGCGGTAGCATTGTCCCGTTCCTCCCTGGATTTAGCTCAAGCGCCCGCGAAAGCATCATCGTGGACGCCACCTTCTTCCTGATCATGCCTTTCCTCACACTTGGACTCGTGATTGGACTCGTTGCGATTTCTGACACCGCTCGCGAAGTAGGTTTGCTGAGCCTACTCGCCTATACCGTAAGCCTCGCAGCCGGACTGATCAGCGTCGAAGTAGTCCGGCGCTCACGTTCCAACGCCATTGTGCGTTGGATTGGATACTCAATAGGGGTGCTTGCGATCCCAGGAGCCTTCGTGCTTGTAGTCCTGTCTACGGGCGTCTTCTCCCTCACAATTCGCGCGGTGTCTCGCAGCATAAGGATACTCGCTGGCGAAGATCGCTTGCGCGCCCTCGTCTTCGGCACCGGCCTCATGCTCCTGTTTGGCGGCATGGCCGCCCAGTTTATGGCGACCTTCTAGCCCCCCGTATACCGCCCTCAGCGCTGCCTGCGTCCGCTCGATCACGGCGTCAAGCGACAGGTGAGGATTGGCGGGCTGCCTTCTCCATCCGCCAGACCTCTTGTTCGAGCCGCTTGACCTCTGCCTCTGCCGCCTGATGCGCCGCATCCACTCGCGCCAGCGCGAAGCGGGCGCGCTCGATCACCTTCTCCCGGATCGGCTTCGGCAGGCTCTCGCCGCGCTCCACGGCGCGGCACTTGACCTGGCTTGCCTGCGTAGCACATAATTTCTTCCGCCTGCGTGGCAGGCCTTCGGAGGTAAGGATGCCACTCGCCAAGGTCCGCTCCTGCGCCGTGGTCGGCCTCGACGGCGAACTGGTCGAGGTCGAGGTGGATGTCGCCCGCGGCCAGGTCGGCTTCTTCATCGTCGGGCTGCCCGACGCCGCCGTCCGCGAGGCGCAAGAGCGGGTGCGCTCGGCCATCAAGAACTCGGGCCTGCAGTTCCCTCAGCGCCGCGTCGTAGTCAACCTGGCTCCGGCCGATATCCGCAAGGAGGGCCCGGCCTACTTGTCAGGTGGCCATCTGCGGAGCTAGACTTGCGTGCCAGCCGGATGCGGCTGTGTAGCGGCTGATACCGGGAGGTATGTAATTAGCGCGCAGTGGGGGAGCGACCGACAGCGAAGAGAGCTTCGGGCCGCGCTGGCTGAGGAGCGCGAGGCGCTGCTTGCCATGCTGTCGGGCGTGGACGAGCAGGCCGTCAACTGGCCCACCCGCAACCCAGGCTGGGCGGTGCGCGACGTGCTTGCGCACGTCCTGGCCTCGGACGCAGACAACATCTTGTTGCTCGAAGCGGCGAGCCGCCTAAGTACCACTCCCCTCCACGGTGGGAGCCAAGTCCCGGCCATCTCGCTCCTCTCGGACAAGGAACACGGGCAGGAGATGGCCCGCTGGACGGATGCGACTCTCCAGATGTTCGCGCAGCAACTACGGGAGCGTGGCGACCGCTGCCAAGCACTCCTGGACAGCCTGCCAGACTCGGCGTTCGAGATACCTACGGCCGTCCACTGGCGGGATGGCGTGAAAAAGCTGGGAGATGTCCTCTCGGATTGGCGGGGCCATTACCCTCTGCACACCGAGGACGTGCGCCTGGCGTTGGCGGACGGTCCTGCACGCGCATCTGGGTAAGGCGACCCGGGCCGCGCCTCCTGTTCGAGACGCTTGACCTCTCCCTCTGCCGCCTGATGCGCGGTCTCGACTTGCTTCAGCGCGAAGCGGGCGCGCTCGATCACCTTCTCCCGGATCGGCTGCGGCAGGGACTCGCCGCGCTCCACCTGCCTTGACCACTCTCCTCCGGGTGCCCCATAATCACTGCGCTCGTGCTCCCACAGCCAGTGCTATTGCAGAACAGCCGTTCGATATGAGATAAGAGAGAGTAGTGATGCCGCTCGCCAAGGTTCTCTCCTGCGCCGTGGTCGGCCTTGACGGCGAACTGGTCGAGGTCGAGGTGGATGTCGCCCGCGGGCAGGTCGGCTTCTTCATCGTCGGCCTGCCGGACGCGGCGGTGCAGGAGGCGAAGGAGCGCGTGCGCTCCGCGATCAAGAACAGCGGGTTCGAGTTTCCCCTGAAGCGTCTCACGGTCAACCTGGCTCCGGCCGATATCCGCAAGGAGGGCCCGGCCTACGACCTCCCCATCGCAGTCGGCCTCCTCATCGCCTCCCAGCAGGTGGTGGCCGACGTCGAGCGTGCAATCTTCCTGGGCGAGCTGGCGCTGGACGGCGCCGTCCGCCACGCCCACGGCGTCCTGCCCATGGTCGGGCTGGCCAAGGAGCGCGGCATCGAGACGGTGTACGTGCCGGAGGCGGACGTGCAGGAGGCCGCCCTGATCGAGGGCGTACGCATCCTCCCTGTGCGCAGTCTGGCGCAACTGGTGGCGCACCTGAGCGGTGTCGAGCCCATCAGTGAGTTCGTACGGAACGGAAAGGCACCAGCGACCCGCCGGCTCTGGGAAGGCACCGACTTCGGGGAGATCCGGGGGCAGGAGCACGTGAAGCGAGCGCTGGAGGTGGCCGCCGCCGGCGGCCACAACATGCTCATGACCGGCCCGCCTGGGGCCGGCAAGACGCTCCTGGCGCGGGCGCTGCCCGCTATCCTGCCCGAGATGTCGCCGGTGGAGGCGTTGGAGGTGACGAAGATCTACAGCGTGAGCGGGCTGCTGCCGTCGGACACGCCCCTCATTACCCAGCGGCCCTTCCGGGCGCCCCACCACACCATCTCCCACGCCGGGCTTGTCGGCGGCGGCCGCCAGCCGCGCCCCGGGGAGATCAGCCTCAGCCACCGGGGCGTCCTCTTCCTGGACGAGCTGCCCGAGTTCAGCCACCAGGTGCTGGAGGTGCTGCGCCAGCCGGTGGAGGACCGGGTGGTCACCATCGCCCGCGCCCAGGCCACCGTCACCTACCCGGCGAACTTCATGCTGATAGCCGCCATGAACCCCTGCCCCTGCGGCTTCTACGGCGACCCGGCCAAGGAGTGCACCTGCTCCGAGGCCACCGTCAGCCGCTACCAGAAGCGCATCTCCGGCCCCCTCCTGGACCGCATCGATATCTTCGTCGATGTGCCGCGGGTGGAGTACGAGAAGCTGGCCGCCAACACCACCGGCGAGCCGTCAGACGCCATCCGAGAGCGAGTGGAACGGGCGCGCCAAGTGCAGGGGAAGCGCTTCGCCGAGGGCCGGCTGCTCTACAACGCGGAGATGATGCCGACGGAGGTGCGCCGCTACTGCCAGGCGGTACTCGACGAGAAGGCGCAGTCGCTGCTCAGGCTGGCGATGACCCAGTTGGCCATGTCGGCCCGGGCCTTCCACCGGGTGCTGAAGCTGGCCCGCACCGTCGCCGATATGGCGGG
>Ga0154830_1050_pt5 | contig 12197 bp, 15 predicted proteins | sample Rifle2008BG16ft_FD_116134 | JGI IMG/M metagenome (GOLD analysis project Ga0154830, IMG submission 116134) | Chloroflexi bacterium RBG_16_68_14 | reverse complement strand
GGACATCAGCACGCCAGAGGGCGAGCCGACAACGCTCCCCCGCAGCGCGCTCAGCGGCTCCGTGCGCACCACCACCACCATGCGCAACGGACCGGGCCCCAGCTACCCGATCCTGGGCACCATCCCCGCGGGAGCCCAGGTGACGGTCGTGGGCCGCAACGCCAGCGAGAGTTGGCTACAGGTCACCTACCCGCCGGGCTCCAAGCTCCGGGGTTGGGTGAGCATCGCCTACATCGACGTGGACGGCGACATCTCGCGGCTCACCATCGCCGGTCCGGGCGTGGCGCCATCGGTGTCGGTCCCCACGGACATGGCGCCGGACAGTTCGCTGACAGCCGAGCCGTCGGAGGAGTCCGCCGCCACGGAGCCCTCATCGGCCGACGCGACGCCAACCCAGCGGCCGGCGCGCACGCCCCGCCCGTCGCCCACCAGGACGCCGCGCGCATCGCCCACGCAGGGGCCGGTGGCGACGCCGACGCTGGAACCGACGGCCACGCCTCCGCTGCTCCCAACTAGTGCGCCGGGTGGATGAGATGAAAGAAGATCAAAACCCCGCCGGACAACGTGTCGCGATTCGCTACGCCATGGGCGGCGAGACTTGCTACACTGGATCGCGATAGCGTACGATGCGCCGTAACCTGAAGGGCTCGTCGACCGTTGTAGGGGGCGAATAGAGATGAGCGCCATCGACGAGGTGAAGAGCCGCATCGATATCGTGGACCTGGTGAGCCAGTACGTCCCCCTCCAGCGGGCCGGGCGCAACTTCAAGGCTCGCTGCCCCTTCCACAACGAACGGACCCCCTCCTTCATCGTCTCGCCCGACCGGCAGACCTGGCACTGCTTCGGCGCCTGCGGCACCGGCGGCGACATGTTCGGCTTCGTCATGAAGCGGGAGGGCGTCGAGTTCGGCGAGGCGCTGCGGCTGCTGGCCCAGCGGGCCGGGGTGAGCCTGGATGACCGCCGGGATCCGCAGGAGGAGGAGCGACACCAGCGGCTCCTCCAGGCCAACGAGTCGGCCGCCGCCTACTTCCACAACGCCCTCCTCCACTCCAGGCCGGGGGAGGCGGCGCGCGCCTACCTCGCCTCCCGCGGCCTCGACGCCGAGACCATCGAGGCCTTCCAGCTCGGCTACAGCCTGGACAGTTGGGACGCCCTCAAATCGCACCTCACAGAGCGAGGCTTCAGCGAGGAGGAGCTGCTGGCTGCCGGCCTGCTGGTGGAGAGCGAGCGGGGCGGCTACGATCGCTTCCGCGGCCGCCTCATGTTCCCCATCCGCGACGAGCGGGGGCCGTCGTCGGCTTCGGCGGCCGCCAGCTGGCATCGGCCAAAGGAGAGACGACCGATACCTCCGGAGCAAAATACCTCAACACGCCCCAGACGCCGATCTTCGACAAGGGCCGCCTCCTCTACGCCCTGGACCGGGCCAAGGAGACGAGCCGACGGGAGGGGAAGGTTATCGTCGTGGAGGGCTACATGGACGCCATCGCGGCGCACCAGCACGGCATGAGCAACGTGGTAGCTTCCATGGGCACCGCCCTCACCGAGCGCCAGATCCGTGTGCTGGAGCGGTTCAAGTCCCAGATCCTGCTGGCCATGGACGCGGACGCGGCGGGGATCGAGGCCACGCTGCGCGCCCTCCAGGAGGCCGAGGCGGCGGGGGCGGTCCGGGCAGCGCCGGAATCAGCGCACCCAGCCGCGCTGGGGGAGGAGGACTTCTCCCAGAAGGTGCAGGAGTGGTCCCGCGACGCCCTGAAGCGCGCGGCGGTCACCTTCTACATCGTCCCCCTCTCGGGCAAGGACCCCGACGAGATGATCAGGACCGATCGCGCCGCCTGGGACGCCGCCGTCGCCAAGCCTAAGCCGTTCACCGACCACGTCTTCGAGGTCGTCGCGGGCCGCAAGGACCTGTCGCAGCCGCGCCAGCGCTCCGAGCTCCTCCAGGAGCTGCTCCCCGTCGTCCGCCTGATCGAAGAGCCGGTCTTCCAGGCCCACTACGTCCAGCGCCTGGCCCGCCTGACCCAGACGCCAGAGGACTTGCTGCGCTCTGAACTGCGTCGGCGTCCCAGCCGCGCTACCCGCCGCGGGCCAGCGCCCGAGATGGAGCCAACGCTCGCGCGGCGGGCCCACCGCGAGCCGGGGGAAGAGTTCTGCCTCGCCCTCCTCCTGCGCCACCCGGAGCTCCGGCCGGAGGGCGCCGCCCTCTCCCCGGAGCTCTTGCTGCTGGGGGAACATCGAGTCATCTTCGCCGCCTGGCTCGAGAACCCAGACATCGCGTCGATGCGTGAGACGTTACCTCAGGAGTTGCATCCCCACCTGGAGCGTATCATGGAGCGGCATCTACCCTTCCTAGAAGGAACGCAGCTCCGGGAGGCGTTCCAGGATTGCGTCCGGCGGATCGAATTCCGTAAACTGTCGGCGGCCAAGCAGGCCAGCGCAGCGGCGCTGACCGAGCCGGACGTGCAGCCATACATGAGCGCAGCGGTGGAAGAAGCCTTCGCCCTGCAAGGGGCCCGGACCGGTGGGACCCCGGACAGGGCTCCCCCCTCCGAGGGCGACGCGCACGCGTCAGAGCTGGCCATCAACCTCGTCGAAGATGCCGAGATGGGCCGCCGCCTCCATCAGGCGGCCTCGGCTCCCAACGCGGCGCAGCGAACGGAAGGATCCCCGCCAAGTGAGGGCGAGCCATGATCGACCGCCAAAAGACCAGGGGTAAGGAGGGCTCGGTGGGCCGGCGCAAACCCCGGCGGGGAGACAGCTCCCCCAGCGCCGACGAGCTGGACGAGATCTACACCCGTCTGGCCGATAGTGTGGCGGTGCTCAGCTCCACCCGCCTGGCAGACGGCGGGGACGGCAGCCCCACCCCCGACGCTGCCCTCTGGAGCAACGCCAGAGCAAAAGAAGCGGGAGAGGACGTTGAGCTTGAGGAGGAAGCCGGCCTCGAGACGCAGAGCGGGGTCGACGACCCCGTCCGGATGTACCTGCGCGAGATCGGCAAAGTCTACCTCCTCTCTGGCGCCGACGAGAAGCGGCTGGCCCGCCAGATGGAGGAGGGCAAGCACATCCAGGAGATCGAGCAGCGCTGGGTAGACGAACGGGGCGAAGGACCCACGGGCGGCGAGATCCTCCTCAGCCTCCTCCAGCAGCTCCACAACGAGCGGCGGACCCTCAACGCCGTCACCAAGTACCTCCACATCAAGAAGCATCCCCTCTCCCAACTGGTGGTCAACGAGACGTTCCGCAACACTATCGATGGAGAGAGCGACCCTGACCTGACCAGCCACCTGGCCCGCAGCTTGCGCTGTGAGCCCGAAAAGGCGGACCAGTCCCTGGTGCGCCTCTCCATCCTCACCCATATCCTCCTCCCCGAGCTGCTCAAGCTCGCCATCGAGGTGGCCGGCGACGAGCGGCGCCTCCTCCCACCACCGTGGGAGCGGCTAAGCAAGCTATCCCGCCGCAACGCCGAGCTCCAGCGCCACTTTGAGGAGCTTACCGAGGCAGGGTACCGAGGGGAGAAGAAGCTCACGGAGGCGAACCTCCGCCTCGTCGTCAGCGTCGCCAAGAAGTACATCGGGCGCGGCATGTCGTTGCTCGACCTGATCCAGGAGGGCAACATCGGCCTCATCCGCGCCGTCGAGAAGTTCGACTACCGCAAGGGCTACAAGTTCAGCACCTACGCCACCTGGTGGATCCGCCAGGCCATCACCCGCGCCATCGCCGACCAGGCCCGCACCATCCGCATCCCCGTCCACATGGTGGAGACGATCAACAAGCTGGTGCGGGTGAGCCGCAAGCTGATCCAGGAGTTCGGCCGGGAGCCGACGAGCGAGGAGATCGGCAAGGGCATGGAGATCGCGCCGGAACGGGTGCGCGAGATCATCAAGGTCTCGCAAGAGCCGGTCTCCCTGGAGACGCCCATCGGCGAGGAGGAGGACAGCCACCTGGGCGACTTCCTGGAGGACCCGGAGGCGCTGGCCCCCGCCGACGCCGCCTCCCACCAGCTCCTCAAGGAGCAGGTGATGGATGTCCTCAACAGCCTCACCTACCGAGAGCGCAAAGTGCTGGGACTGCGCTTCGGGCTGGAGGACGGCCGCAGCCGCACCCTGGAGGAGGTAGGACGCGAGTTCCAGGTCACCCGCGAGCGCATCCGCCAGATCGAGGCGAAGGCGCTACGCAAGCTGCGCCACCCCTCGCGCAGCAAGAAGCTCAAGGACTACCTGGAGTAAGCCCGGTAGCGCCCAGGTGCTCTCGCGGAGTTCCTATCCTTGATCTCCCGGTGGCCGATATGTGATCGACGAGGCCTTTTGCATGGCTGCGAGCGTCTCTTCAACCGTCAGCAAGACAGTCGTCTGAAAGGAGCTCAGTGCTCCGCCCGCGCTGATTGCGATCGCCGTGGCTGCCATCGAGACGTTATCCGGGGCCTCCCACAGGGTATATGCGTCGTGATCGCCGAAGGCATACCAGAAACCGTGCAACTTTCCGCCGACCGCTTCGATGTACTGCTTGGCGGCCGCTCGGCGGTCCTCGGGGTTCTTGACGAGCTTCGCCCACGTTGCTGGCGTGTAGCTGAACCGGGTCAGGTAGAACGGCATCGGTCTTCCTCCTTCGCTTTCATCCTGCTGGCGGTCAACGTGTGCCGGATCAGATATCCCTGGCGTCCCCTTCGCGCGTCTGCACCGCAAGACCGATCGGGGTAGCAGCAGGCGCAAGCGGTAACGATGTTACCACATCTGTTTCATCTGCACTGGTGATGGACAAGGACCAGGCGAATGGTATGATCCGCAAGCTGCGCCGCCCCTCGCGCAGCAAGAAGCTCAAGGACTACCTGGAGTAGCTAATACCCCCGAAGGCGGGTTACGCACCGTGACGACGCTACCCGTCGCCGTGCTACAATCGCACCATCCCCTAGCACGAGGTGGCGGCGATGAAACTACGCACCGTATGGACACGAGGCAGCATTAGAAGAGCCCGTGGGGATCCGCGGGCTCTCGGTCCTTCCGGTGCCGACGTTACATGACGTTACATGCCCATGCCCATGATGCAGAACAGGCTCACATTCAGTTGCAATAGCCGCACGCTTTCAAAATGCCGCAGCTCTGCCGCCCTCCGGAGGCCACCATCATCCTGCGCCATCCGAGCGATGCTCTGTCCGTGGCAGTTAGGCGCGCCGGGCGTCCCGGCATACCCTGGTGCCACTTGGGCTGAGGCGGCCCCAACGACCAGCAGCGGGGCAGCCCAGGCGACCATCAGAACTGGGGCAGCTACGAAGCCTGCCACTCTTCTCTTACGCACTGTCGTCTCCTCCCTACATTGACTACACGCCTCGATGCTGACAACGGCATCTGGGTTATCGCTTCGGCTGACACCCCCTTTCGTGGCCACCGATTCACACTCTCGCGACCAGCGACACAAGTCTGACCGGCGGTTCCGTGTCAGGGTTGATCCGCATTCCTTGCGTGGGGCGCGGCACCGGCGCCACCCACCGATGCCGCCTCTAGTATACGTAACGTCTCGAGCCTGTCAACCTGCGCGATGGGCGCGGTGGCGCAGGTGGAGTCCGCACCCCGTTACACCGCGCCTGCCCGCCTCCGGCGGGCGCCCTACCGTCATCCTGACCCCTTCGCCGTTGCTCAGGATGAACTCGATGAAGAATCGAGCCCCTCGTAGAAGACGCGGCCTCCACCGCCAGGGCCAGGCCCTTCGCTGCGCCCGCCTGCGGCGGGCAAGCTCAGGGTGACGGAAGGGGCGCCCGCACCGTCACCAGCCCCTGCATGTTGGGGTGAGGTGTGCAGTGGTAGCGGTACTCTCTGGGCTGGGTGAAGGTGAAGCTGAAGGATTCGCCCTCGCCCAGGATCTCGCTGTCCAGCGCGTCGCCCTCGTCGCTCGTCAACGTGTGGCCGATGTTGTCTTCGTTGGTCCAGGTCACCGTCTGACCAGCATCGATGACGATGTTGGCGGGCTGGAAGGCGAAGTCCCGGATGCGCACCTGGGTCACCCCCTGGACGGGCGTCTCCTCGTCGGGGTTGCTGCCCTGGCCTCCCATCATCGCCATGTGGCCTCCCATAGTCATGCTCATGCCCATGACCATGATCACGGCACCCACCACGGCTGCGGAAGCTACCAGGAACGCACTCACGCCGATGAGGACGAACTTCATCTCTCGCTCCGTTTCCTGTCTGCTCCCCTACCCTAGTACCACTTCCAGAGCCAGTAGCGCTCGAGGGCCACCTTGCCCCAGTGCCAGACCGGGCTGGGCGAGCGCATGGCGATGTGGCGCGGGTGGCCGAAGAAGTTGCCCTGGGCCATGCCGGCGCTGCCGCCGCCCACCTCAAGGAAGCAGTAGCCCCTGCCGTCGAACCGCTCGCGCTTGGCGGAGCCCAGGATGCGGGCGGCGATGTTGCGGGCCGCCACCTCCGCCTGACTGTGAGCGAAGACGCCCGCCTTGGGCAGGAACATGCCGTCGGTCAGGGCGATGCGCGTCACGTCGCCGATGGCGAAGACGCCCTCGTGCTTCGTCTCCAGCGTGTACTGGTCGACGGGCACCCAGCCGGAGTCGTCGCTCAAGCCGGCGTCGCGCACCACCGGAGGCGGCCGGTGGGGCGGCACCGCCACCAGCAGGTCGAAGGCTGCGCTCGAGCCGTCCTCGAAGCGCAGTTCGGCCCCCTCGACGGCCGCGAGTTGCTTGCGGGGGTGGAAGGCGATGCCCTTGTGGGCCAGCAGCTCCTGAATGGCTTCCCCCAGGACGGGCCCGCCCACCGGCATCGGCTGGGGCTCAGGCGTGTAGACAGCCAGCTCCATCTGGTGGCGCCGGTGGTGGCTATGGAAGTAGCTCTCCAGGAGCATGGCGCCCTCGTAGGGCGCGGCCGGGCACTTATAGGGGAGGCCTGCCACAGCGAGGACGATCCGTCCCCCCTCGAAGGTGGCGAGGGCATCGTGCAGGCGCTCGGCGCCGGCCAGAGAATAGTAGGTGTGGGCGTCGGCCAGGCCGGGCAGCGCGTCCGGCGCCAGCTCCGCGCCCAGCGCGACGATGAGGTAGTCGTAGCTGATCTCCCGGCCGTCGACAGCGACGGCGCGCTGGGCCAGGTCGATACGCTGCACCTCGCCGGCGACCACCTCGATCCCCTTGCGCTGTAGCCGGGTGATGTCCCGGGTGATCGCCTTGGGCGTGCGGTCGCCGGTCATCACCCACAGATATGAGGGCGCGAAGGACTGCCGGAGGCTCCGCTCGATGAGGACGATGCGGGCCTTCTCCTTCAGCCGACTGTGAAGCTCATTGGCGGCGACGACGCCGCCGACACCACCGCCCAGCACCACGATCGTCTGCTCAGCCATGATTCGCCTCCCTCCGGTGGGGCGCTGGATGAAGGGCTTGAGATCGGGTTCCTTCAGTCAGGTCGATCTCAGAAGGTAAGCACTTTGTCTGACTCAACGACCCACTGTGTTAGCTGACTCATCGTGCTGATTTCAGCGCCATCGATCAGGTTCAGCCCGCTGATGCCGCGCGCCTCGGCGCAGCTTCCACAGGCCCTGACCTCGCCGCCTGCCTTGATAATAGCCCGCACCATCCGTTCCAGGTTGTAGTAGCCCTGCGGCGTGGATTGGCTGGGCAAAGCGCAGGTCACGGCGTCGCCCAGCAAGAAGACGCGGGCCAGCGTATCCGCGTGCTCTCTTTGCAACGTCATTGCCAGACGCAAGGCATTGTACGCCCGCTCTGAGCCGTAGGGAGCGTCGTTGATGATGATCAAGCAGTTCATACCCACTCAGTATAACGGGTGGCAGGAGCAATTGAGGAGCCGTATGGCCTGACCTGGGATGAAGGATTTCCCAACTTCGAGGCGCGAACGGGGCATCGGGCGTGCGGCAGATGTTGTAGGAACGAGGGAACCGCCGGTAGCGGCTCAGCGTCCGCCACGCCGTCGCTCGCCCTCGATTTCGTCCCACGGGCACCAGGGTGTCAACCCGGCCGACTGCGCCAGGCCTGAGGCACTGTCACTGACTGCCCGCGAGAGCCTCCTCGATCTGCTGGCGCGCCGCCGCTACGTCATCGTCCTCAAGGGCGTCCAGCGCCTTCTCGGCGTGCTCCTGCGCCGCTTCCAGATCGCGTCTGTCGGCGGCATTGAGAGCTTCCCGCAGGTGCTGGCGGGCCGCTTCCAGGTCGCCCGCGTCCAGGGCCGCTAGCGCCCGAGAGAAGTGCTCGCTGACGAGCGCTGCTGCTGTCGGTTCTGCTTCTGCTTCCGCCTCTTCTTCTGCCTCCCTGGTAGCTTCTTCCGCCTCTCCTTCCGCCTCCCTGGTAGCTTCTTCCTCCCCCTCAGCCGTGGCGGTAGACGCCCCGGCCACCCCTCCCTCCACCGTGGCCGTGGGCGTCGTGGGCTCTTCTCCCTCTTCCTCCTCCCCACCGCAGGCGCTGGCAAGGCCCAGCAGGAGCAGCCCGATAGCAACCGCGCTTAAGATGAGTGACATCCTTCTCACGCCGTTCCTCCGTTGCGCATCGTTATCCGAGACGTTCCAATCGGTAGATTGTAATCCGCCGCTCACGCCCAGGCAACGAGCGCCGCAAGCACACCGCACCGATCGGGAACCGAAATCCCTGGCCAGTTATCGACCCAAAACGCGAGAGCGTGACATCGTCCCCTACGGCCGGACGGCGTCCCCTACCAGGAGCGGCACCGGCGTCCGGCGGGTCAGCCCCAGGTAGGCGGCGGCCAGCCCGGCCAGCACCGCCAGTTCGGCCAAGGTCGCGATGCCGATCCAGAGGCTCACGTCGCGCCAGAACTGATCCGGGAACATCTGGATCAGGCGGTCCCGGTCTGGATCAAGCTGCCAGAGGTCGTTGTCGAAGGCGATGAGGTGGAACTGCTCGAAGGACTGGTCAAACCCACTGACGGCGATGGCGCCCACCACGCCGATGACGGCCAGGCCGAGCAGGCCGGAGAGGAGGAGCTGCCTCGCCAGGGTGCGCAGGCTGCCTTCCCGCGCCCAGATGAACACCGCCACCACGTACGCCAGCACGAAGACGACCGCCGCCTCCTGCGCCCGGAAGCTGGCCTGGAAGAGCGTCTTCACATCCCGCAGGTGAGCCGTCTCGCGGGGGTTGAAGAGCGAGATCGGCTCTCCGTCCTTCTGCACGCGGACGAAGATGGACTCCTCGTCGTTGTTGTAGTAGGCCCGCAGCGCGGCGCTGGCGCGCAGGAGCTCCTCGCGAGCGATGCCGGTGGTCGCGGGCGTATCGTAGCGGTCGGCAACGTACTCGTAGAGCCGCGGCTCGTTCACCGCGATGCGGACGTTGGTGGTGATGAGGGCGATGGGAAGGGCGATGATGAAGAGCAGGGCGGCGATCTGCCGGACGAAGCCCAAGCGTTCCTCCCGTCCCCCATTCCCCACCACCGTCGGCATAATCCATCGTAATGAGGGGCGCGACACGGTGTCAAGAGCGAGCGGCACGCCTCATCAGGGTTGTAGCAGGCGCACTATGCCTGGTACACTGCGGGCCTAAAACGCCTTCAGCGCAGGAGAAAAGAGATGGCCCAGCAGAAGAAACCTGTCCTGAGCGAAGCGAACGGAAGCGTGGTCACGCCTGAGCGGTTCGCCCAGGGGCTGACCTACCAGGAGTGGGTGCAGGCCATCGACCGCAACCAGGCCCGCTTCCAGGAGAACTACGACGGCACCCACGTCTCGGACGAGGACGCGCGCGCCTTCCGGGAGTTGGTCGAGCGGCCGGACGGGCCGGCCCGCTGCCTGGCCCTGGGCGAGGCCTGGTGCCCCGACGTCTTCCGCGGCCTGCCGGTGATGGCCCGCATCGCCGAGGCGGCCGGCATGGAGCTGCGCGTCTTCTTCCGCGACCAGAACAAGGACATCATGGCCGAGTTCCTCAAGCAGGGCCAGCACGAGTCGATCCCCACCTTCGTCTTCTACACCCGCGACCACCGCTACATCGCCCACTGGATCGAGCGGCCGGCCCTGACCAACGAGCAGATGCCGGAGCTGCTCAAGCTGACGGCGCCGCTGCGCAACCCGGACCTCCCCCAGGAGGAGCGGCAGAACCTCATCCAGGCCTACATCGACTTCCAGCACGGCCCCATCTGGGCCGGCTGGCGCGACGCCACCGTGCGAGAGATCAGGGAGCTGCTGGAGCAGCATTGTAGCTGAGCGACACGAGGACCATCATCGGGGCCGGGCGCCTGCCACAGCGCCCGGCCCTCTGGTGCGCCAACGGAGGCCGCCATGACCCAGAAACCGGCCGTTAGCCTGGCCGCCGTGCCCGGCCGCAGGAAGGCGACGCTGGAGCTGGCCCAGGAGATCGAGCGGCGCGGCTTCACCGGCATCTACTGCCCCAGCTTCGCCGATGGTCTCAGCCTCTGCCTGGCCCTCGCTTTCCACACCCGCGAGATCCGCTTCGGCACCGCCATCGCCAACATCTACACCCGCCACGTCAACGACTACGCGCAGACGGCCTCCTTCATCCATGAGGTGAGCGGCGGCCGCTTCGTCTTCGGCGTGGGCGTCAGCCACGGCCCGGCGCACCAGGCGCTTGGCCTCCAGGTGGGCAAGCCGCTGGCGGACATGCGCCGCTTCGTGGAAGGACTGCGGACGGCGTCGCGAGCGGGGGATCTGCCGCCCATCGTGCTGGCCACGCTGCGCCGCCGCATGGTCGCTCTCGCCGGCGAGATCGCCGCCGGCATCGTCTGGGCCAACGGCGCCCGCTCCCACATGGCGGCTTCGCTCGCGAACCTGCCGCCCGAGAAGCCCGCCTCTGGCGGGGATGACTTCTTCGTCGGCAACCTGATCCCCACCTGCATCTCCGACGACAAGGCGGCAGCCGCCGCCGTCATGCGCCGCGTCCTCACCGGCTACGCCATGCTGCCCAATTACCGGAACTACTGGATCGAGGCGGGCTACGAAGAGGAGATGACCGCCATCCGTCAGGCGGCCCAGGCCGGCGAGCAGGACCGCATCCCCTCGCTCATGAGCGACCGCTGGCTGGCCGACGTGACCCTCTTCGGCAGCGCCGCCGAGGTGCGCGAGGGCGTCGAGGCGTGGTACGCCGCCGACGTGAAGACGCCCATGCTGGTGCCTTCCTCCACGGAGGGCGGCCAGATGCGCGCCTACCAGGAGCTGCTCGCCGCGTTCGAGTAGGAGGCGGACCGATGCGCGTCATCCTAGCTCTGCCACTGACGCTAGCCGCTGGGCTCTTCGTAGCCGCCGCCTGCGGTGATGGGGAGGAGGCCCAGCCATCGCCGACGGCGACAACGGCCGCCAGCGCCACCGTGGCCGCCACCGCCACCGGCCATCCGCCGGCGGCGACGGAGACGCCCGCTCCCTTCCAGGGCGGGCGCGAGCCGGTCGAGAAGCAGGTGACGCCAAGCGCGAACGTTCCCCTGCTCGCCGACGTGCGTGCGGCGAGCCACGAGGGGTTCGATCGTGTCGTGTTCGAGTTTCGGGAGGGCCTGCCCAGCTACCGCGTGGAGTACATCCAGCAGCCGATCGACTGCGGATCCGGATTCGGATCGGAGGTGGCCGGAATCGCCTATGTCCAGGTCAGGATGACGCCCGCCGCCGGGCATGACGAGACGGGTACGCCCACCTTCGGGTCACAGGAGATTAGCCCAAGCCTCCCGTCTCTCGTCCAGGCCGTCCAGACCTGTGACTTTGAGGGGGACCTGACCTGGGTGATCGGCCTCAACGCCGAGGCGGACTTCCGCGTGACCGAGCTTGGCGATCCGCCGCGACTGGTCATCGACATCGCGCATCCCTAGCACGGCGGCAGCCCGATGGCCACAGCGCGGCCCCGCTACGAGCCCCTGGAGCACACGGCAGAGGCGGGCATCATCGCCCGCGGCGCTACCCTGGCCGAGGCCTTCGCCAACGCCGCCGAGGGGATGTACGCCCTCCAGTTGGAGCTGGACGGCATCGAGGAGCGCGAAGAGCGGGAGGTGGCGCTGGAGGGCGAGAGCCCGGAGGCGCTGCTGATCGACTGGCTCCTGGAGCTGATCTTCCTCACCGACACGGAGGGCCTGGTCTTCCGCCGCTTCCTGGTCGAAGAGCTATCGGAGACGAGGCTGCGCGCCCGCGCCTGGGGCGAGCGGTTCGACCCAGAGCGCCACCAGGCCCACAACGTGGGGGTGAAGGCGGTGACCCGGCATCTGCTGGAGATCGGGCGGGAGGACGGCGGCTACCGGGTCCAGGTGCTGTTCGATATCTAG
>Ga0154830_1024_pt19 | contig 12455 bp, 11 predicted proteins | sample Rifle2008BG16ft_FD_116134 | JGI IMG/M metagenome (GOLD analysis project Ga0154830, IMG submission 116134) | Chloroflexi bacterium RBG_16_68_14 | reverse complement strand
GTAGCCGACCGTGTCCGGGATGTTCACCGTCGTCGCGCCCGCGTCGATGCATTGCTCCAGCATCTGGTAGACGTACTTCCACTCCGCGCGGGCGGCGTCCATCGGGCTGAACTCCACGTCCTCGCAGTATTTCTTGGCGCGCGCCACCATGGTGTGCGCCATCTCCAGCACCTGGTCGCGGTCCTTGCGGAGCTGGTGCATCAGATGGATGTCGGAGACGGAGAGGAAGACGTGGATGCGCGGGCGGGCCGCCTCCTTCAGCGCCTCCCACGCCTTGTCCACCGCCCCTGGATGGGCGTGGGCAAGGGCGGCGATGACCGGCCGGCGCACGCTGCGGGCGACGGTAGCCACCGCCTCCAGGTCGCCCTGGGAGGTCATCGGGAAGCCGGCCTCGATGATGTCGACGCCCAGCTTGTCGAGCTGCTGGGCGATCTCTACCTTGTCGCTGGCCGTCAGCGCGACGCCGGGCGACTGCTCGCCGTCTCTCAGGCTGGTATCGAAGATCAGGACTTTCTCTGCCATGGGAACGCTCAACCTCCTCTTGCTATCTCTGTGGGTCGGGCTTCAGCCCGACGACTGCGTCCGCTCAGGCCTCCTCGCCCCGACCTGTCGGGGCAGGGGGCCGGCGCAGGTTGAGCACGGGCATGGCTCCGCGGCAGCAGATAACCCTTCGACCCCAGCCTGAAGGCTGGGGCATCCAGGCCTCGTCCTCGACAGGGCGCCTATCGCGCATACTTCTCCAATCGCTCCTTCTGTGTGCGGATGTAATGGGCTACAGGTGCTGTAGCGCCCTCCGGTACCACCTTGAATCCGTATCGGTGCTGCCAGAGGTTGTTCATTCCTATGTCAAGCTTCAGCTCCGGAACCCGCTGGAAGAGCCTCCTCGAGGTCGAACCCTTGATGAAGTTCATCGCTCGAGACAGGGCGGCCCGGTCCTGAACACTGAGCAGCACGTGGACGTGGTCGATCATCGTCTCGCACTCGATAAGGTCGATCCCTTTCTCTGCCGCTACGCCCTGGATCAGCTCCTTTACCATGTCCTCGATCTCACCTTCGAGGAGCCACCTTCGCCTCTTCGTAGCGAACCACGCATGGTATACCGGCCTGTTGTCCTCATGCCCCAGCCTTCAGGCTGGGGTAGTTGTAGCTGCGTTCACTTCTCCAGCAGGCTCTCCAGCGTGTTGGCGTGGCCTTCCTCGTTGGCCAGGGCCCCCTCGAAGAGGCGGCGGGTGACCGGGTCGTTCTCCTGCTCGGCCAGCTTGACGTACCCCTTGTACATCTCGATGGCTCGGTGCTCGCCGGCGAGGTCGTCGCGGATCATCTTTTGCAGGGTGCCGCCGACGCGGATCGGGTGGATCTCCACCGTCAGGTCGCCGCCCAGCAGGTCGATGCGCTCGGCGAAGGCGTAGGCGTGGCGCATCTCGTCCATGGAGTTGCCCTCGAACATGTCCAGGATCGCCGGCGAGGCGATGCCGCGGGCCATGACGTGGTGCCACTGGTACTGGATGATGGCGGCCAGCTCGTCGGACACGGCGATGGTCAGCGCGTCGATGAGCTTGGAGCGTTTCTTGCGCCGCCCTCGCCCTCGCTCGGCATCGCCCACGTCGGCCAGGAGCTTGCTCAGCTCGTGGGCGTGCTCCTCAGTTTCGCCCAGGATCTCCTCGAAGATGACGCGGGAGACGGGGTCGTTCTCGTCCCGGGCCATCTGGACGAGTTGGCGGTACATGGCGACCGCCTTCTCCTCCGCCCGGAGGTTCTCCCGCAGCATGCGGGCCACGTCGCCGTGGGCGCCGGGGCTGATGGCGTCCGGCGCCGTGGTGGGTCGGCCGCCCAGGAGGTCGATCCGCTCCGCGATCCGTTCGGCGTGCTTCATCTCCACCATCGCGATCTGCTTGAACATGTCGGCGATGGCCGCGCTGAGGATGCCCCGCGCTTGGATATGGTGCCAGAGGTACTGGATGGTGGAGGCCAGCTCCTCGGAGAGGGCCTCGTTCATCGCGGCCAGCAGTTGCTTGCTTCCCTTAGGCATCGGTCCCTCCTTACTGCAGTCTGCCCCGGGGCCGGACAGGCCTTCAGGCCTGTCCGGCCCTGACATCGACCCTCACTCCTTCGCCTTTAGCCAACTCATCATACCCCGCAGCTCCGCGCCCACCTGCTCGATGGGGTGCTCCGCGTTGATGCGGCGCAGGGCCAGGAAGCTGGGGCGGCCCGCCTGGTTCTCCAGGATCCACTCGCGGGCGAAGGTGCCGTCCTGGATCTCGCGCAGGATCTGGCGCATGCTCTCCCGCACGTGCTCATCGATGACGCGCGGGCCGCGGGTGTAGTCGCCGTACTCCGCGGTGTCGCTGATGGTGTAGCGCATGGAGGCCATGCCGCCCTGGTGGATGAAGTCCACCAGCAGCTTCAGCTCGTGCAGGCACTCAAAGTAGGCCACCTCCGGCTGGTAGCCCGCCTCCACCAGCGTCTCGAACGCTGTCTTGATCAGCGCGGTGACGCCGCCGCAGAGGACGGTCTGCTCGCCGAAGAGGTCGGTCTCCGTCTCCTCCTGGAAGGTGGTCGTCAGTACGCCGGCGCGTGCGCAGCCGATGCCCCTGGCGTAGGCCAGCGCCGTCTGCTTGGCCAGCTCCGTCGTGTTCTGGTGGACCGCCAGCAGCGCCGGCATGCCGATGCCATCCGTGAAAAGCTTGCGCAGCATGTGCCCCGGGCCCTTGGGCGCGACCATGGAGACATCGATGTCCGGTGGCGGCTGGATCTGCCGGTAGTGGATGTTGAAGCCGTGGGCGAACATGAGCGTCTTGCCGGCGGAGAGCCCCTGCTCGATGTGGTGCTCGTACAGCTCCCGCTGCACCTGGTCCGGCGCCAGGATCATGATGATGTCCGCCTCGCGGGCCACGTCGGCCACAGTGCCGACCCGCAGGCCGGCCTCCTCCGCCTTCGCCCAGCTCTTGGAGCCGGGGTAGAGGCCGACGATGACGTTCATTCCGCTGTCCTTCAGGTTGAGGGCATGGGCATGCCCCTGGCTGCCGAAGCCGACCACCCCGATGGTCTTGCCCTCCAGCAGCGAGAGGTCCGCGTCCTTGTCGTAGTAGATCTCAGTCATGGGGCGTCGCTCCTTCTCCTCCTACAGCAGGCTGCCTACCTTGGGCTTGCCCTCGCCGGCCGGCCGGTAGCGGTGGTGCTCGCCCTTGCCGCCGTCCACCGAGGTGGGCGCGGCCGCGCCCCGGGTCATCGCTATGCGACCGGTGCGCACCAGCTCCTTGATCCCGTACGGGCGCAGCATCTCGAAGATAGCGTCGATCTTGTCCTCCGTGCCCGTCACCTCGATGATCAGCGACTCGGGTGCGACGTCGACGATCTTGGCCCGGAAGATATCGACGATCTCGATGATGGCGCTCCGCTGCTGCGGGTTGGCTGCCACCTTGACCAGGGCCAACTCCCGGTGCACCATGTCGTGCTCCGTCAGGTCGGTGACCTTCACCACCTCGATGAGCTTGTACATCTGCTTGGTGACCTGGTCAACGTCCGTGGTCGTCCCGTCGACGGTGAAGGTCATGCGGGAGAGGCCGGCCATCTCGCTGTGGCCGACGGCGAGGCTCTCGATGTTGAACCCGCGCTGTCGCCACTTGCTGGCGATGCGGTTGAGGACGCCCGGTCGGTCTTCCACCAGGGCGACGATGGTGTGCTTGGTCATGACGACCTCACTTTCTCCGGCTTCGCCTCCCGCTCTGCTTCCGGCTGGTCCACCGTCTCCGCGAGGGAGGCGCCGGGCGGCATCATGGGATAGATGTCCTCGTGTTGCTCCACGTGGAAGTCGATGATCACGGGGCCTGGGTGCCGGAGCGCCTTCTCGATAGCCGGCTCCACCTCTATCTTGTCCGTCACCCGCAGGCCGGCTGCGCCGAAGGCTTCGGCCAGCTTGACGTAGTCCGGGTGGAAAAGGCGCACCGCCTGCAAGTTGTCGTCGTAGAAGAGGTGCTGCCACTGGCGCACCATGCCCAGGTGGCCGTTGTTAATGATAGCGAACTTGATGGGCAGCTCGTGCTCGACGATGGTGGCCATCTCCTGCATGGTCATCTGGAACCCGCCGTCGCCACAGATGGACCAGACCAGGTCCTTGGGCCGGGCGAACTGGACGCCCATGGCCGCCGGCACCTCGAAGCCCATCGTCCCCAGGCCGCCGGAGGTGACAAAGCTGCCTGGGTTGTCGCCCCAGAAGAACTGGGCGGCCCACATCTGGTGCTGGCCCACGCCGGTCACAAAGTAGGCGTCCGGGCCGGAGAGCTCGTAGATCTTCTTGATCACAAACTGGGGCAGCACCTTGTCCACGTTGGGGATGGTGATGGAGGGGTGCTCGCGGCGGATCTCCTGGATGTGCCGACACCAGGCATCGTGGCGAGCGGGCTGCACCAGCGGGTTGAGGTCGCTCAGCACCTCCTTCACGTCGCCCACGATGGGCACCGTCGTCCTCACGTTCTTGCCGATCTCCGCCGGGTCGACGTCGATGTGGATGATCCTGGCGTTGGGGGCGAAGTCCTTCAGCCGGCCCGTCACCCGGTCGTCGAAGCGCATGCCGATGCCGATGATCAGGTCGGCCTCGGAGATGGCGATGTTGTTCCAGTACATGCCGTGCATGCCGGGCATGCCCAGGTACAGCTCGTGGGAGCCGGGGAAGCCGCCGATGCCGAGCAGGGTGCAGATCACCGGGATGTGGGCCCGCTCCGCCAGCTCCCGCAGCTCATCGTAGGCGCGGGCGAGGACGACGCCGTGGCCGGCCAGGATGAGGGGCCGCTCCGCTTCGGCGATGAGCTGGGCGGCCTTGCGGATCTGGCCCGGGTGGCCCTTGGTCACCGGCCGGTAGCTGGGGATGTCCACCTTCTCCGGGTAGTGGAACTCCGTCTGCTGCTGCTGGATGTCCCGGGGGATATCGATGAGCACCGGGCCCGGCCGGCCGGTGGTGGCGATGTGGAACGCCTCCCGGACGGTTTGGGCCAGGTCGTCCACGTCCAGCACCAGGTAATTCTGCTTGGTGATAGGGATAGTGATGCCGGTGATGTCCGCCTCCTGGAAGCCATCGCGGCCGATGAGCCAGCTCACCACGGCGCCGGTAATGCACACCAGCGGCACCGAGTCCATCGAGGCGTTGGCGATGCCGGTCACCAGGTTGGTGGCGCCGGGGCCGGAGGTCGCCCAGCAGACGCCGGCCTTGCCGGTGACGCGAGCGTAGGCATCAGCGGCGTGGGCGGCGGCCTGCTCGTGGCGGACCAGGATGTGCCGGATCTGGGGGTACTGGGGCAGCGTGTCGTACAGGGGCAGGTTGGCGCCGCCCGGGATGCCGAAGATGTACTCTACCCCCTCCCGGGCCAGGCACTCCATCACGATCTGCGCTCCCGTCATCTTCGTCATGGTTTCTATCCTCCGTGTCGCTAGTAACGTTACGGCCCCGATTGGTTCGGGGCCGGTCCTCGGAGTTGGTCTAGTGGAGTCTCTACGTAGCCGAGGACCTCACCTCCGAAGCCCGCCCAGCAGGAGCAGGCCAAGACCCAGCAATACCAGTACGCCGAGACCTGGAACGACCGTCTGGTCCTCGTGCTTCACCATAGTGAACCCAGTCTACCCTGCGAGATAGGCGTTGTCAATACAGATGGCGCGGACTACGGCCTATGGACGGATTTCATACCACAGCTCCGCCACAAATCCCCTAGGGTCCACGTGCCAGAACTGTCTCACGATGACGGGAACGCCACCTTGACACTCCCATACGTAGATGGTGCTGTGCCCAGTCGCCGCCCCACTTGGTGGTTCGTTCGGATGTTCGCGGCAATCATTGACCATTCCCGGACTGGGCTCGGTTCGCGTATCAGCCTGCCAGCAGGGCAAGTTGGCTCCCACCCAGCAGCCCAGAAGGTTCCTGTCCATACAGCGCCATGCCATCGCGGTCGCCGACACGGCAGCGTCGCCTGGGCGTCCCAACGCGCTCCGGAGACCTTCGATGACAGCGCTGGGGACCGGCGGCCCCAGCCAACGGGGGTCTTGATAGGGATAGTCACTTGTGCCGACAGCGGTGCAGTATGCGAATGGCTCCGTGGACGTCATGGGCGTGCTGGCAACGGTTGGGATTGACGTACGCGCTGGAGGGCTTTCCGTGGAGGTCGCCTCTGGTTCCTTGCCTCCGGAGCCGCACGCGATGAAAGCCAGGACCCCCGCAAAGAGAAGTGCTGATCTGAACACCTCTGCTAGCCCTCCTCCTCACACTCACTTGCACACCCAGGCCGTCGCGTCCAGGGCGAGCCGCAGCGGGCCCAAGCGCCGCCGGAACTCGGCGTAGCTGCTCTCGCCCCGCACCAGGGCGCGCAGGATGCGCCAGAAAGCGTCGCTGCGCCGCATGACGGCGACGCAGGGGCGCGGGATGCGATGGAAGACGGCCTGGAGTTTTCGGGAGACCCGGATGTCCTCCATCAGCTCCCGCTCGACGGCGGTTTCGTAGCCGGTTAAGTCTTCTGCCTCGCCCGCCAGGAAGGCGATGATCGCCTCCGCCGCCAGCCGGCCGCTGACGAAGGCGGCATCGATCCCCTCGCCGGAGAGGGGGTCGACCAGGCCGGCGGCGTCGCCGGCGAGCAGGGCCGGGCCGCGCCAGAGGCGGGCGTCGGGCTTTCGCATCGGCAGGTGGTGGCCGCGCAGCCCCCAGAGCCCCGATTCGTCCAGCTCCAGGAAGCGGCAGAGGTCGGAGAGCCGCCGGCGCAGGGTGGGCCCCAGCCAGCGCCAGCCGCCGACGCCCACGTTCAGGTGGTCGCCCTTGGGGAAGAGCCAGCCGTAGCCGCCGGGGATGCCCCCCAGGTCCAGGGCGATGGCGTGCTCCCAGCGGTCCAGCAGTTTGTCGTCCGCTGGGACGTTGCCTTCCAGCGCCACCGCCTCCTCGCCCACGGGCGCCAGGCCCAGGGCGCGGGCGACGACGCCGTTGGCGCCGTCGGCGCCCACCAGCGCGCGGGCGCGATAGCTGTCGCCGTCGGTGCGGACGAGGACGCCATCGGCCTGTAGGGGCGCACGCCTGCCCTGAGCGAAGTCGAAGGGGCCGTGCGCCCCTACAACCTGGCGCACGGCTACGCTGTCATGAAAGTCGACCCCGGCACACGCCGCCTGCTCCGCCAGGTAGGCGTCCAGCCGGCAGCGCTGGGTCATGTAGGTGAGCGGCTCCGCCGACGCGCGGACAAAGGTCTTGCCCTGGCGGAAGCTGACCCGCACCTCGGTCACCGTGCGCTCGATGACGGGCGAGAGGTCGATGCCGGCTTCGCGAGCGGCGCGGACGGTGACGGCGCCGCCGCAGGGCTTATCGCGGGGGAAGCGGGCGCGGTCGAGCAGGAGGACGCGCGCGCCGCGCTGGGCCAGCAGCCGCGCCGCCGTGCTCCCGGCCGGCCCGGCGCCGACGACGATGGCGTCGTAGGTGGTCACGAGAGCAGTGTAGCAAGGCGCGAACGCCGGTGTGCTACGATAGGCGGACATGCTCGCCGAAGTCCCGCCAGCCGAGCGCAAGAAGCTGCGGCCCCTCTTCGCCAGGTTCCCCGGCCTCCACGGCTGCGTTGACGCGGCGCTGGAGGGAGCGATGGGCACCGCCTGGGCCGATGAACCGTCTCGACCTTTCGTTGCGCTCCTCCACCTCGATTTCCACCTCTTTGCCGGCGCTCCAGATAGCCAGGCCGCAGAGGAAGCGGTGCGCAGCCTGCCGTCGCGTGCGACCGTCGTTGCGTCGGACGAGGGTTGGGACCCGCTGTTGCGCCGCGTCTGGGGCGTTCGCCTCAAGACACGCACGCGCGTCGCCTTCAGCCCGGGCCGCTGGGACCAAGCCCGGCTGCGCGGATTCAGGGAGGCGTTGCCCGAGGGGTTTGCCCTGAAACGCATCACCGCCGCGGACGCCGCCCGCTTCGCCGAGCTGGCCGACTCGCTCGTCTACAACTTTTCGTCGCTGGAGGAGTTCGTCGCGCGCGGGGTCGGCTTCGGCGTCGAGCACGAGGGGCGCTTCGTCTCGGGCTGCTCGTCGTTCGCGCTGAGCAGCCGAAGCCTGGAGTTCGAGATCCAAACGCACCCCAACTTCCAGCGGCGTGGCCTTGCTAGCGCGACCGCCGCCGCGATGATTGAGCACTGCCTCGACCACGGTCTGGAGCTGTGCTGGGACGCCCACAACGACATATCGGCCGCACTGGCGACGAAGCTCGGCTTCGTCGACCCGGCGCCGTACGCGGCCTACGAACTCCGGGCGTAGGCTACTGGTGCAGCGTAATGATGGCGGCGGCCAGCAGGATGGCCTGGGCGCCGACGACGATGGCGTCGTAGGTGGTCACGGGGGTAGTGTAGCAGGGTGCTAGGCCCGCCAGCGCAGCTCGTAGAGGCGCACCGGGTCCTCGAAGCCGCGCAGCGCCGCCTCGCCCCGGTCGGCGAAGAGGAAGCCCTTGCCCGCGACGAGCTGGCGCACGACGTCCGAGGCGAGAATCTCCCCGCCCTCGGCCTTGTCGCAGATGCGCCTGGCGAGTTGGACGGCGGTGCCGAAGAGGTCCTGTTCCTCCGCCACCGGCTCGCCCGCGTTAAGGCCGATGTGGATCTGTAGGGGCGCCCCGACAGGTCGGGGCGCCCCTACGCTGTGTTCTTCGACCGCCTTCTGGATGGCGATGGCGCAGTGGAGGGCGCTGGAGGCCGAGGGGAAGGATGCCATGATCCCGTCGCCGGTGTGCTTGATCTCCTGGCCGCTGTGCTCTCTCAGCGCGTCTCTGACGATGGTGTTGTGGGTGCGGAGGAGCTCCTGCGCCCTTGCGTCGCCCAGGCGCTGGGTGAGGGCAGTGGAGGAGGTCAGGTCGGTGAAGAGGATGGTGTGGATGTCGTCCGGTGCGGGTTCCAACGTAGCCGCTTCGTGCTTCCCTAGGAACTCGTTGAGGACCGCCGCCCATTTGCTCGCGTCTCCCTGAACTGTCAGCCACGTGCCCTCCAGCACGACCATGCGTGCATCCGGTATCCGCGACGCCAGGTCCCGCGCCATGCCGATGGGAGGGAACGGGGCCTCCTGTACGTGCAGGACAAGGGTAGGCGACGCGATCTTCGGCAGAAGGTGCGTCACGTCGATGTCGCGGGCGGCCTCCGTGTAGGCCTTCATTTCTCTGGGCGTGATACATTCGCGGATGTGTGAGGCGAACCGGCGCGACTCCTCCTCCGACCATCCGTACGCGACGTGGGCTACCGTCTCCGTGAACAGCTCCCAGTCCTGTTCGATGAGTCCCGTTACCGCTCGGAGTCGCGGGAGCTGATCGTAGTCACTGCGGCGCGCATAGGAGCCCCACAGGATCAAGTGGGACACCCGCTCCGGGTGGCGGGCGGCGTAGGCGATGGCCACATGCCCTGAGCTGACAAGGCCCAGCAGGGCGAAGCGCTCGATGCCGAGTTTGTCTACCACCGCCTCCACGTCGAGCACGCGGGCGTCGAGAGAAAAGTCGGTCACCTCCCGCTGCGACAGCCCAGTGCCCCTGCCGTCGAGCAGGATGCGCCGCCGGTTTGCTCCTAGGGCCTCATTCCAGCTGGCGTTCTGAAGGTGCAACTGAATGTGGGTAAACGGCTGCAGCTCCAGGTCCACCAGGGGAGGGCCCTCCCCCAGACTGCAGTAGGCGATGCTGACGCCGTCGCTGGTCTTGGCGTATTGGATGCGCGGCTCCATGGTGGCCCTATCTTACACCACTGCCGACACGGCTGCACTCCTCCCCGCGTCGACGCAGGGGCGGTGGCTACTGCTGTATCGTAATGATCGCCGCAGCCAGCAGGATGGCCTGGGCGCCGATGGCGGCGAGAGCCCTCACCCCCGGCCCCTCTCCCTCAGGGAGAGGGGTGACCGGCAGGTCAGGGTGAGGGTAATCGAACTTCGAGCCTCGAGCTTTGAGTGCCGCTACTGCTGTATCGTAATGATCGCCGCCGCCAGCAGGATCGCTTGGGCGCCGATGGCGGCCAGGAAGAGCAGGTAGCCCACCGCCCGCTCCCAGGCGTGGAGGAAGAAGCCCAGCACCAGGTTCACCGCCAGCAGCCCGATGCCGGTGATGGGGATGGAGAGCAGCTCTCGCTTGTCGTCGACGCGGGTGATGCCGCCCAGGGTGGGGAAGGCGAAGGGGATGCTCTCCGGCAGGCTGGGGTACTGGTGGTAGACATAGCCCAGCAGAACGGCGGTGGCCAGGATGGAGGCCAGCGCCAGCACCTGGGCCAGCGGGTCGTGCCAGAAGGGCTGGGCGGCCAGGGACATGCGCTCAGCCACCTGGGGCAGCGAGACGAGTTGGCCCAGCTTCTGGTGCCCCTGAAGGTCCTCCGCGAAGCGCACCTCGTCCTGGACGGTGATGGCGTAGCTCTGGATGGGGGTGACCACGTAGAGCAGCTCCTCGTGGGTGCGATGGGTGGCGTAGAAGAGCACGTCGCCCAGCTCGCCGACCTTCCCGTGCCCGACGTGGTGGCCCAGCCAGCTCACGCCGCTCACCTTGGGCGGCGGCAGCTCGCGGCCGGGCACCAGCCGCTCGATGCGGTCCATGGGGATGAGCTGGCGGATGTCGCCCCAGTGGATGGTGAGGCCGTTCCGGTCCAGGTAGTAGCGGAGGCTAAGGCAGGCGTAGGTCCAGTAGCCGAAGAGGCAGCCGAGCCCGAGGAAGAAGGCGGCGGCCAGGTACGCCCCCACCGCCGGCAGGTCGATGGGCTGGGAGAGGCCGCGCCAGAGCAGGGCGCCGGTAAAGGCGAAGCACCAGATGGTGAGCGCGCCCCCGATGAGCGCGCCGACGGTTCTGGGCGGGCGCAGCTCGGAGATCACGCTAGGCTCGCACTCCCTGGCGACCGGCCGGGCGGTCGGCGGCCGTCTGGGGCTTGACCGGCGTCACCCAGTGGGCGTACTTGCCGTTCTTGCCCCGCATCGCCTCGAAGTAGAGCTGCTGGAGGCGGCGCGTGATCTCGCCGGTGGCGCCGTCCCCTACCGGGCGGCGGTCCACCTCCACCACCGCCGTCACGTGGGCGGCCGTGCCGGTCATGAAGCACTCGTCCGCCACGTAGAGCTCGCTGCGGTCGATGGGGCGCTCGATGGTCTCGATGCCCAGCTCGTCGCGGGCCAGCGTGATCACGCTGTCGCGGGTGATCCCCTCCAGAATGTTGTCGGAAGGGGATGGCGTAATCAGGGCCCCTCTGCGCACGATGAAGATGTTCTCGCCGCTGCCCTCGGAGACGTGGCCGCGCTCGTCCAGCATGATCGCCTCGTCGAAGCCGTTCTCCTGGGCCTCGGTCTTGGCCAGGGCGGAGTTGACGTAGAGGCCGTTCACCTTGGCCCGGGCGGGGATGCCCAGGTCGTCCACCCGCCTCCAGGTGGAGGTCATGCAGCGGATGCCCGCGTCGGCGTCCAGGTAGGGGCCGAAGGGCATGACGAAGATCAGGAAGTCGTCCTGGACGTCGTGCATGCGCGGGCCGATGACCTCCGCGCTCTTGTAGGCGATGGGCCGGACGTAGACGTCCTCGGCGTAGCCGGAGCGGGCGACCAGCTCCCTGGTGAGGTCACACAGCTCGTCCTCGGTGTAGGGGAGATCGATGCGGAGGATGCGGCAGCTCATGCGCAGCCGCTGGTAGTGCTCCGGCATGCGGAACAGGCAGATGCAGCCGTCGTCCTCGTTCCAGTTGCCCCGGATGCCCTCGAAGCAGGCCGTCCCGTAGAGGAAGGCGTGAGTCATGATGCCGATCTTGGCGTCCTCCAGGGGGACGAAGCGCCGCTGGAAGTAGGCGGTCGGTGTGGCCATCCGCTCAGGCTCCTTTCGACCCCGACGCGTCGGGGTGGGTGCCAGTATACCAGGAAGCGGGAGCCACGCCAATGGGAGGCGGCCGGGATGGCCCTTGACAGCCGGTGGTACACTGAGAGCCGCAGGACGCCCTGCGAGTTGGGTGGCGCCGGTGGAGGTCTCTCATGTCTTACGAACACTTGGTCTACGAGGTGGATGAGGCAGCGCGCATCGCCACTGTGACGCTGAACAAGCCGGAGCGGCTGAACGCCATCGACCAGCAGGATCACCGCGACATCCTCGAGCTCTGCGACTGCATCCAGCAGGACGACAGGGTGTGGGTGGTGATCTGGACGGGCGCCGGTCGCGGCTTCTGCGCGGGCGCCGACGTGAAGCAAGCCCGCCCGCCTGCGGAGGAGGCGCCCGAACCCAGCCTGAACGAGCTCTTAGACGAAGGCTCCTGGGTCAGCCGCCAGGGTAGGGCTCTCTACAACATCGATAAGCCGATGATCGCCGCGGTGAACGGAGTGGCCGCCGGGGCCGGCTTCTCCCTCGCCCTCTGTTGCGACATCCGCGTCGGCTGCGAGAACAGCAGCTTCGTCACGGTGTTCCAGGAGCGCAACCTGCCGCCGGAGGGCGGGATGTCCTTCCTCCTGCCCCGCATCGTGGGCGCCGGCCGCGCTCTCGACCTCT
>Ga0154830_1064_pt4 | contig 12483 bp, 14 predicted proteins | sample Rifle2008BG16ft_FD_116134 | JGI IMG/M metagenome (GOLD analysis project Ga0154830, IMG submission 116134) | Chloroflexi bacterium RBG_16_68_14 | reverse complement strand
CGCGCAGCCGGTCGCTCAGCTCTTCCCGGCTCACGCCGTCGATGGCCACCGTCTTCTCGCGGGCCCGAGCGCCGGAGACGACGCGCACGGCGCTCCTGGGCAGTCGGAGGAGGCGCGCCAGCAGCCGTTCCAGGGCGGCGTTGGCCTCGCCTTCGATGGGCGGCGCGGTCACCCGCACCCGCAGCACCTTGCCCTGCCAGCCGGCGACCTCGTCGCGGGCGGCCCGGGGCGTGAGCCGGACGCGGATGCGGATGTCCATTGGCATGAGTTGACAGGCGATGCCCGTTTGGGGGTAGTATAAGCGCGGCTGACGGCTGACAAAACGATAGGCTCCTGCGACTGTGCTGTGGTCCTTTGTGACATCAGTACAACGTTGCAGGCCTGCTGCTTACGAGGAGGAGCCCGATGCCCTCGAGCGCGCTTGATGCCATCTGGTTCGACAAGCTGACCTCATCGGAGATCGGTGCTCTCGACCGGGAGCGCACCATCCTTGTGCTGCCCACGGGCTGCACCGAACAGCAAGGGCCGCACCTGCCCATTGACGCGGACACATTCCTAGTGGCACTCTTCTTAGGTGAGGCCGCCCGACGCGCCCGCGCAGAAGGCATCGTGGCGTACGTGCTTCCTGCGCTTCCCTACGGCCCGGCCGAGGAGCACATGGCCTTCGCCGGCACTGTCAGCCTCAGCTTCGAGACCCACCATCGTCTTGTGAAGGAGGTGCTCCACAGCCTGGCGCGTCACGGCTTTCGCAAGCTGCTGGTGGCGATGGGCTGCGGCGGCCACCACTGCCTGCCGGCGGCGATGGAGGCGCGCGCAGAGCTGCGCAGCTCCGGCATCGACGCAAAGGTATGGGCTATTGGCCCCGGGACAGCGTATTACGAGATCGCGAAGCAGGTCTTCGACTGGGAGCCAGCTGACATCCACGCTGGTGAGTTTCCCACGTCCATATTCTTGCAGAAGCGTGCTGACGAGGTGCGGCGTGAGCGGCTGGCCCCTGGTCGACCTTTTGATGCTGCTGCCGTGCCCGACGCCTGGTTCGCGGACGAGGTGGATCCGCAGGGCTTCGCAGGCGACCCCCGGCGCTCCAGCGCTGAGTTCGGCGCACGGCTCCTGGAGGCAGTAGTTGCGTTCTGGCTGGGGGAGCTGCGCCGTATCCACGAGACGCCGTCGTGAGCTCGAAATCACGCCCTTGCAGCCATGCGAACACCTATGCTATTGTGACGCCGTGCCGAGGGGTGGGAACCGATCGCAAGGAGGCTCTGCCATGACCGGTGACGACAGGAGCCGGGCGCTGGACCTGGCGCTGGGACAGATCGAGAAGCGGTTCGGGCGGGGCGCCATCATGCGCCTGGGCGAGGCCTCGGCGCAGCTCCACGTCGAGGCGGTCCCCACCGGTTCGCTGGCGCTGGACCTGGCGCTGGGCGTGGGCGGCATCCCCCGCGGGCGCGTTACGGAGATCTTCGGCCCCGAGTCCACAGGCAAGTCCACCCTGGCCCAGCACATCATCGCCCAGGCCCAGGCGATGGGCGGCACCGCCGCCTACATCGACGTCGAGCACGCCCTGGAGCCCACCTACGCCGCCTCTATCGGCGTCAAGGTGGACGAGCTGCTGATCTCCCAGCCGGACACGGGCGAGCAGGCGCTGGAGATCGCCGAGGCGCTGGTGCGCAGCAACGCCGTCGACGTCGTCGTCGTCGATAGCGTGGCGGCGCTGGTGCCGCGGGCGGAGATCGAGGGGGAGATGGGCGATTCCCTCCCCGGCCTCCAGGCGCGGCTGATGTCGCAGGCGCTGCGCAAGCTCACCGGCGCCATCTCTCACTCCCGCGCCGCCGTCATCTTCATCAACCAGTTGCGGGAGAAGATCTGCATCGTCTTTGGCAACCCGGAGGTGACCCCGGGCGGCCGCGCCCTCAAGTTCTACAGCTCGGTGCGCATCGACCTGCGGCGGATAGAGACGCTGAAGCAGGGCCAGCAGGTAGTCGGCAGCCGGGTGCGGGCCAAGGTGGTGAAGAACAAGGTAGCCGCCCCCTTCCGCACGGCGGAGTTCGACATGATGTTCGGCGGGCCCCACGCCGGCATCAGCCGGGAGAGCGACCTCATCGACCTGGGCACCGAGCTGGGGATCGTGAAGAAAATGGGCGCCTTCTTCAGCTACGGCGAGCTGCGGCTGGGCCAGGGGCGCGAGCACGCCAGGGCCTACCTGCGGGAGAACCCCTCGCTGGCGGACGAGATCGAGCGGGAGATCCGGGAAGCGTGCTCTCTGGCGCGCGCGCCCGCGCCGGAGCGCGACGAGGAGCGGGTGGAGTAGGGGGGACGGGCGTCTCGGCCGTAGCGAGCTTGAAGGCCAGGGAGTGGGGCGCTTCCTGGCCTGTTGCCCTCTCCGGCCTCTATTGACTATCCTAGCGCGTTAGATAGACGCTGGAACTGGGGACGGGAGCCGCAGGCTGATGAGGAGCCCCCTGGTATCGGTACGCTTCTGGTTCCAGATCGCGCTCACGGGCGGGTTCCTGGGCCTGCTGGCGTGGCGCGTCAACATCGGGGATGCGCTGGCCACCCTGCCCCAGGCGAACTGGGCCTGGGTGCTGCCCGGCCTCGTCGGGTTCACCCTCTCCAAGGCCATCCACACGGCGCGCTGGCGCATCTTCTTGGGCGCGCACCGGAAGCTTCCCTTCTCGGGCTTGCTGGGCATCTTCCTGATCCACAACATGGCGAACGCGGTCCTCCTGCTGCGCGCCGGCGACCTGCTCCGCATCCAGACCACGTCCCAGCGCTACGGCATCTCCCGATCCGAGCTGACCGCTACCGTCATCGTCGTCGAGACGCTGCTGGACGGCCTCACCTTCGTCCTCTTGGTCGCCATCGCCTTCTCCCTGGGGGCGATCCCGGACGTGCTGCGGGCGACCTTCTGGGCCATGGCGGGCCTGGCGCTGCTCGGCCTGGCCTTGGGCGTGGCGGGAGCGCGCTGGGGCGGGCCGGAGCTGCTGGAGCGGGTCTACCCTCTGCGCTGGCTCTCCCACGACGTGCGGGAGAGCCTGAAGGTGATCGTCGAGCAGTTCGTGGAGGGCCTGCGCACGCTACGGGAATCTCGGCTGGCGGCGCCGGCGGTGGCCCTCTCCCTGGCTGGCTGGCTGCTGGAGGCGGTCTCCTACTGGTTCTTCGGCCAGGCCTTCGGGCTCCACCTGGGCTTCAGCGCCTACCTGCTGATCATGATGACGGCGAACTTCGCCGTCGCCGTCCCCGTCACCCCGTCCGGCATCGGCCCCTACGAGGTGGCGACGCAGGAGCTCATCGTGCTGCTGGGGGCGGAGCGGGCGCTGGCCACCGGCTTCGCCATCGGCATCCACCTCTGCTTCATCATCTGGATCACGCTGACGGGCCTGGCGGCGATGTGGCTGATGCGGCTCAGCCCCAGCGAGATCTTCTACCTGGCGCAGACGCGGGAAGACGAGCCGCGCCCGCAGCCGGAGGCGCCGTGATCGTCACCGCCGTCGAGCGCCAGCAGCGCCGCCGGCGGGGCAACGTCTTCGTCGACGGTCGCTTTGCCCTGGCTCTGGGGATGGAGCTGGCGGCGGAGCACGACCTGCGCCCCGGGCGGACGCTCTCGCCGGAGGAGCTGTCCGCGCTGGCGGAGGCGGAGGCGCGCCGTAACGCCCTGGAGTCGGCGCTGCGTCTCCTCTCCTATCGTCCCCGCAGCGAGCGAGAGCTGGGCGACCGGCTGGCGCGCAAGGGCTTCGGGCGGGAGGTTATCGCCGGGACGCTGAGCCGGCTGCGGGAGCTGGGCTATCTGGACGACGCCGCTTTCGCCCGCTTCTGGACGGAGACGCGCCAGGCCTTCCGACCGCGCTCGCGCTGGCTCCTGGCGGGCGAGCTGCGCCGTCGGGGCGTCTCCCAGGAGGCGGCTGAGGGGGCGACGGCCGCTATCTCCGATGAGCAGGCCGCCTACCAGGCGGCCGCCAGGCGGCTGCGGGCCCTGCGCGGGCTGGAATACCAGCAGTTTCGCGAGCGGCTGGGCCGTTTCCTCACCAGCCGCGGCTTCAGCTACGCGGTGGCCCGCCGCACCATCGAGCGCTGCTGGGCCGAGCTAGGGGCAGGACAGGCCGAGGGAGAGGCGCTGTAGATTCGCCCCCAGGCCTCCTCCCATACGATTCCTTGACACCCTTGATAGGCCGCGCGTATCATGAACGGAGAACACCAAAGTTGAAAGGACGTTCTATATCGGATAGGCTAGACAAAGAAAGCGAGGTAATCGATGCCAGCCATCGTCCTGAGCGTCGTTATCGGCGTTCTGGCGCTGGCGATCGGCGGTGTTCTAGGCTACACCCTCAAGATTCGGATAGGTCAAGGTCAGGTGGAGGCGGCGAAGGGGACCGCCACCCGCATCCTGACGGAAGCAGAAGCGAAACGAAGGGAAACGCTTCTTGAAGCTAAAGAGGAGGCGATCCGGCTACGAAGCCAGGCAGAGGCCGAGCTCAAGGGGCGGCGGGATGAGACCCTGCGGCTCGAACAGCGCGTCGCCGCCAAAGAGGAGAACCTAGACCGCAAGATCGAGGCGCAAGAGCGTCGCGAGCACGAGCTTGCCAACCGGCAGCAACAGGTAGAAGAGCAGAAAGGCCAGCTAGAGGAGCTGCGCCAACGGCAGCTCCGGGAGATCGAGCGCGTCGCCCGCCTGAGCGCGGAGGAGGCGCGGGATCTCCTGCTGAAAGAGATCGACAAAGAGGTCCGAGAGGACGCCGCCCGCCGGATCCGCCTCATCGAGGCGGAGATGAAGGAGAAGGCGGACCAGCGCTCCCGCGAGATCCTGGCCACCGCCATGCAGCGGCTCGCCACGGACGTGGTGAGCGAGACCACCGTCTCCGTCGTCCCCATCCCCAGCGATGAGATGAAGGGCCGCATCATCGGCCGGGAGGGGCGCAACATCCGCGCCCTGGAGGCCGCCACCGGCGTCGACCTCATCATCGACGACACGCCGGACGCCGTCGCCCTGGCCAGCTTCGACCCCGTGCGGCGGGAGATCGCCCGGGTCGCCCTCAGCCGCCTGGTCATGGACGGCCGCATCCACCCCACCCGGGTGGAGGAGATGGTGCAGAAGGCGCGTCAGGAGGTGGAGGAGACCATCCAGCGGGCGGGAGAGGAAGCGTCGATTGAAGCGAAGTGCCCGGGCCTGCACCCAGAGATCCTGAAGATCTTCGGGCGGCTCAAGTACCGGACGTCCTACGGGCAGAACCAGCTTATGCACGCGGTGGAGAGCGCCCACATCGCCGGGATGATCGCGGCGGAGATAGGGGCGGACGTCAACGTCTGCCGCCGGGGCGCCCTCCTCCACGACCTGGGCAAGGCCATCGACCACGAGGTGGAGGGCACCCACGCCCTGCTTGGAGGCGAGCTGGCCCGGCGCTACAAGGTCAGCCCGGCCGTGGTGAACTGCATCGAGTCGCACCACGACGAGGTGGAGCCCCAGAGCGTGGAGGCGATCGTCGTCCAGATCGCCGACGCCATCAGCGGCAGCCGGCCCGGCGCCCGGCAGGAGACGCTGGAGTACTACATCAAGCGGCTGGAGGCGCTGGAGGCGGTCGCCAACAGCTTCGAGGGCGTCGAGAAAGCCTTCGCCATCCAGGCCGGACGGGAGATCCGGGTGATCGTGAAGCCGGAAGCGATCGACGACCTGGAGGCGGTGCGCCTGGCCCGCGAGGTGAGCAAGAAGATCGAGGAGACGTTGGAGTACCCGGGCCAGATCAAGGTCACCGTAGTGCGCGAAACCCGGGCCACCGAGTACGCGCGCTAAGGCGCGTGGCGAGCCATGAAGCTCCTCATGATCGGCGATGTCGTTGGCAAGCCCGGCCGGCGCGCCGTGGCGGCCCTGCTGCCGTCGCTGCGGCGGGAGCTCCGGCCCGACCTGATCATCGCCAACGGCGAGAACGCCGCTGGCGGCTTCGGCCTCACCGAGGCCACCGCCCAGGAGCTCTTCGTGGCCGGCGTGGAGGTCATCACCTCCGGCAACCATATCTGGGACCAGAAGGAGATCATCCCTATCCTGGACCAGGAAACGCGCATCCTGCGTCCGCTCAACTATCCGCCCGGCGCGCCCGGCCGCGGCGTGCTGGCCCAGAACGGCGCTACCGTCATCAACCTCCAGGGCCGGACCTTCATGATCGACATCGACTGCCCCTTCCGCGCCGTGGACGCTGCCCTGGAGGAGCTGCCGGACGACGCGATCATCGTCGTCGACGTACACGGCGAGGCGACCAGCGAGAAGCAGGCGATGGGCCGCTACCTGGACGGCCGGGTGGCGGCTGTCCTGGGCACCCACACCCACGTGCCCACCGCCGACCCCCGCATCCTCCCTCGGGGCACCGCCTACGTGACCGACGTAGGCATGGTGGGGCCGCTGGAGTCGATCATCGGCAACGAGATCGAGGCGGTGCTGGAGCGCTTCCTCACCGGGCTGCCCACGCGCCTGCCGGTAGCGGAGAAGAGCCCCACCGTGCAGTTCAACGCCGTCCTGGTGGAGATCGACGAGGGGACGCGGCGGGCGCGCAGCATCAGCCGCATCGACCGGGAGTACTGTCGCGATGGCGTGCAGAGCTGACTTCCACACGCACACCACCGCCTCCGACGGCGTCCTCTCTCCCTCGGACCTGGTGCGGCTGGCCTACGAGCAGGGCGTGCGGGTGATGGCCCTCACCGACCACGACTCGACGGAGGGGGTGGCCGAGGCGCGCCGCGCTGCCGAGGCCTATCCGGACTTCACCCTGATCCCCGGCGTGGAGTTGGGGACGGATATCCCGGGCGGGGAGGTGCACGTGCTGGGCTACTTCCTGGAGCCCGACGATCCTGAGCTCCAGGAGACTCTCCGCCGCCTGCGCGAAGGTCGTCGGGGGCGTGGGCAGGGGATGGTGCGGCGCCTGCGCGAGCTGGGCTTGGACGTCACCTGGGAGCAGGTGCAGCGCATCGCGGGCGACGGCGCCGTCGGCCGGCCCCACGTGGCCCAGGCGCTGCTGGAGAAGGGCTACGTCTCCACGGTGAAGGAGGCCTTCGACAAGTACATCGGGCGCAACGGGCCGGCCTACGTGGAGCGGGAGAAGCTGACCCCGGCGGAGGCCGTCGCCACCATCGTGCGCCTGGGCGGCGTCCCCTGCCTGGCCCACCCGGCTGACCTGAAGGACCTGGAAGGCACCCTGACGGAGCTGAAGGCGGCCGGCCTGGCCGCCATGGAGGTCTTCTACAAGGACTACAGCCCGTCCACCGTGGCGGCGCTGGCGGACGTCGCCCGCCGCTTCGACCTCATCCCGCTGGGCGGCAGCGACTACCACGGCATCTTTGGCCAGGCGGAGCCACTCCCCGGCGGCATGCACTCGCCCCTGCCCGACGAGCACATCGAGGCGCTGCTGGCGTTGGGCCGGGAGCGAGTGGCCCGCCCGGCCAGCTAAGCCCAGCCCTCGCTGTTTGCCTGCACTTACGGCGGCGTGTAGGTCACCTGGACGGCCGCCCAGTCCAGCCGGAAGTCACGAGCCGTGCTGGGCGCCACGTTGGTGATGCGCAGGCGGAAGTTGGCATTGGAGAAGTCGGCATCGCTCCAGGTGCGGCCCCAGGTGTCGGTAGCGGCACCAAGGATAAAGGTGGCCTCGGTTGTCCCCAGGGTGGACGTGGTGTTGGCGGCGGTCCAGCTGGTGCCCCCGTCCCAGGACAGCTCCACACACATGATGCGTGTGGCAGAGGTGCCGCCATCGATCCAGGCGTCCAGGCGCGCCTCGATGCCGTTGATGGTCGACCCGGCCGGGATGGTAAACCCATAGTCGTAGAACAGGTGGCGGTCCTTGTCGGTGCCGGAGCAGGAAGTGCCGGTGTTCGTCCCGCTGTCGGTGTCCTCGGCGAAGGCCCCGTCGTTGGCGCAGGCATTACCGGGGTTCACCTGAAAGCCGTTGTTGTCGCCGCTGCCGCTGGTGACGGCGGCATTCGACGCGCAGTTGAGGAAGCCGGTGTTAGTCGGCGTCGGTGTCGGGGTAACGGTCGGGGTGTCTGTCGGTGTAGGGGTAGCGGTCGGCGTATCTGTCGGGGTAGGCGTCGGCGTATCTGTCGGGGTGGCCGTCAGCGTCGGGGTATCCGTCGGCGTTGGCGTCGCCGTAGCAAAGGAGGCGGCGGTGGTGAAGCTGTTGCCTGGGATGGTCGCCAGGTCCGTCAACATGGCCAGGCTGCCCTGCGTCAACGCCCCGCCGAGGACGAGGGCCGCTCCGGCGAGCAGAGACAGGATACCTACCTTACGCAGCAAGCGGCTCCCCTCCTTGTTCCTGGTTCCTCGCTACTGGAAAACCAGGTACAGTTCGGGATCGTTGGCGGCGCCCTCTCGGCTGGTGAAATCCACCTGACCCGCGGCGCCCTCACTCGTCTTCTTGATGATCCAGCCGTAGTTTGCTGCGGTGGAGGCGAGGAACGCCGCAACATCGGCCGTTACGTCCCACTCGACCCAGCCCGTCAGACCGTTCGTGATCAGGAAGCTGTCTGTGGCGGTGGCGTCGAACGATCCACCGTTCCATTGCGTCGGGCAGTCAGCCGAGCCGTTGCTCGTGTTCGTATCGTCCGGGCAGTTCCAGGTGGCGCCCAATTCCGTCCATGAGGTCGTGATCCGGTGCGCATCGACAGTGCGGCCGGAGCCGCCCCAGTTGTCGCCGTTGGTTTCGATGTAGAGCTGGAGCGTGGCGCTGCGCAGCGTCCGGCCGCCTGCGGCGTTGGTGATCTCAGTGGAGTCGAATATGACCAGGGAGCGGTTGGACCCGCTCTGCTGGACCCTCAGGAAGGTGTCCGTGCCCTGGTTCTGGTTCGGCTGGCCGCCTGTGAGGTACGTGTCGCCGCTGGCGTAGAGCGTGGTCCAGGTGCCGGTGGCGAACGTGTTGTCGGCGACGGTCGCCTCATCGACGAAGGCCCCGAGGCCGGCTGACGTGACCGTGCGGGCCAGCGCAAGAGCGAGGCCGAGCACGAGGAGGGCGGCCCAGAGCTTACGCGGCAAGCGGCTCCTCTCCTTGTTCCTGGCTGTCGGTCCGCGGTTTGCTTTCAGGACCGCATAGCTGCTCAAGCTGTTCAGAGAGAAACGCCGGGAGATCAGCGTAGCTCTCCGCGTCGGCCCTCACAATCGGGATGACGCGAAGAGATGCCTTCTGGCCTGCGGCAGGAGCGGCTTCCGCCGCGGCTACCAGCTGCTGTTGGGGCCGGCGCCACCGCTGCCGGACCGTAGGGGCCACCAGGAGGACGAGAGGCATGCCGATGAGCAGGAGCCGCCCCTGCCAGTTCCCGGCGAAGTTCAGGATGTAGCCGGCGTAGGGCACACTGTAGACCACCCGGTCGCCCGGGCCTTGCAGCGCCACGGGTTCCGGATCGGGAGCCAGGTTCTGGTCGCCCTGGGTAACGAAGAGCCGCTGCCCGCCTTCCTCCTTGATCTCCACGATGCGGTGGAGGACGGGGACGCCGTCTTCGGATGAGCGGCGGACGATGACGTCGCCGACCTGGAGCGCCAGCGGGCTGGTCGGCGCGGCCACCGCCGTGCTCCCGGCGTGTAGGCTGGGCTCCATGCTGCCGCCGTTGACAGTGTAGGTGTGGTAGCCGAAGAGCACCGGCACCGTCGCCGTCGCCACCAGGAGCAGCACGCCGGCGACGAACACCATCAGGCCGTAAGAGAGCAACCGCGCCGCTCGCCGGACAAGCTCCGACCGGGCCAGGGCTCCGAAGTGCCCGGCCCGGTCGTTCCGTGCGCTGTGGAAGAAGGCTGCTTCCAGCAGTGGGGGCGGCGGAATGTCTCCCGTCAGCTCCCTATCGTAGTCCACGTCGGCCCTCCTGGCCTCATCTTGTCTCGGTCCCTCGTGCCCTCCCGACGGTTACGGGTTGCTGGTCGTCTGCTCCGCGTCGAAGGTGAACGTCGCCGTGGTGCTGGCGCCCTCAGGGCCGGTGGCGCCGCTCGACAGCGCTACCCGGAAGCAGAGCGTCTCGCTCGTGCTAGCGGCCAGCGTCCGCTCGCCTCCCTGGGCCCCCTGGGCCGGGTCGCCGACGAGGAGCCCGCCGGCGCCGTCGTCCAGATCGCCCGTGTACAGCTGCGTTCCGTCGAAGTCGTCGCATGGCGTGCCGGGCGTCGTCACGTCGATGGTCTTGATGGTGAGCGTGAGGGCGTCCTTCAGGGCCAACGCGTCGGCGTTGGTGGCAGAGCTGCTGACGGCGTAGCGCAACTCCAGGCTGCCGGCGTTCGAGACGACCACATCGTCAGTGATCGAGTCTCCAGGCGCCATGTTGCTGAAGGTGACGAGCGCGCTCGCGGGCGCGGTGCTGATGTCCACCGTACCGGTCGTGAAGGTGTTGCCGCCGACGCTGGCGGTGTCGGTGAACACGGCCAGCCCGGCCAGACTAGCCAAGAGGCTCAGCAGGCCGATGCCCAGTAGCACCGAGAGGATTCTCTTCGACATACATGTGCCTCCCTTCGCCAAGTGGCGCGAAGTACGTACTAATTCTTCTGTCTACAACATTGTTGTCGACCGTGTGATTGAGCACCTAGAGGTGGGAGGCATAGGGGTTCTCCCTATCTTGTTGGGCGGGGCCGTCTCCCGAGTGAGGATCCGCTCACAGGTACGTCGCCTTCGACCGGCGACCGGGCCGCGTGCTAGGCTGGGCGAGGGCCGAGGTAGGGCCGCTCGTCAGATGCAGTGCGCCGCCCATCCCTCCGTGGAGACCGAGCTGGCCTGCGGCAAGTGCGGGACGCCCATCTGCCCCCGCTGCCTCTACCACACGCCGGTGGGCGCCCGCTGTCGCTCATGCGCCAACATCCGCCGGCTCCCCACCTACCAGATCTCCGCCGGATACCTCCTGCGGGGGCTCGCTGCGGCCCTAGCGGCCGGAGCGGCGCTGGGCGCCGTCTGGGGTGTCCTGCTTCCCTTCGGCGCCTTCTTCTTTTACGGACTGCTGGTGGGGCTGGGCCTGGGCTACGGGGTAGGCGAGGCGGTGAGCGCCGCCACCAACCGGAAGGCCGGCCCGCCCCTCCAGGTCATCGCCGCTATCGGCGTCGTGGTGGCCTACCTGGTGCGCAGCGCTATCCTGGCTTCCACCCTTCGAGACGTGGCCGTCCGAGACCTCCTCATGGAGGATATCTTCGGGTACATCGTCGTGATCCTGGGCGTCGCGGTGGCGATAGGCCGTGTGCGGTGAGGCCGGTTCTTTCCACCGCACCATGAATGGTGCGGCATGTGGAAGCCGCCGATGCCGCAGCTTTCAAGCTGCGGTGGAGCAAGACGCTTGCTACGGCAGGAAGAACGAGAGGATGACGATGGTGACCACGATGGCGGCCGCCAGCAGCACGATGCGCTGGATCTCCCGCCGCACGTAGGTGTAGTCGCGGGCGGTGAAACGGGTGACCGAGGCCTCCCGGGTGGACTCCGTCTCGCGCGGCGCCGTAACCGGCACCGGCCGCGGGGTAGGGCGGCTCGGGGCAGCGGCAACCGGCGGCGCTGGCGGTCGGGTGGCTCGCCTGCGGCGGCTGCGGCTCGGCTTGCGCTTGGGCATAGGACGTCTCTCTCCTGCCGCTCGATTATACGTCGCGGCGGTATCCGTGGTCGAGTCGGGCATATGCTATACTATGCTACCTTACCGATAGAAATATTCGATGTAGGTGGACAAGCATGGACCTGGGGCAGTTGGAGGCGTTCCTGCGGGTGGCGGAGCACCGCAGCTTTAGCCGGGCGGCGGAGGCGCTGGGATTGACCCAGCCTTCGGTGACGGCGCGCATCCAGGCGCTGGAGCGCGACCTAGGGGAGTCCCTCTTCGAGCGCAACGGCCGCGGGGTGAGCCTGACGGAGGTGGGGGCCTCGTTCCTGCCTCACGCCCAGCGGGTGCTGAAGGCGCTCCAGGATGGGCTGGACACGGTGCAGTCGCTGCGGCGGCTGGAGCTGGGCACACTGCGACTGGGGGCGGCGCCTACCGTCAGCACCTACGTCCTGCCGGAGCTGCTCAAGGAGTTCCGTTCGCGCTATCCCGGGCTGGAGGTCTCGGTGCGCACGGAGCATTCGGAGCAGATCGTCCAGATGGTGCTGGCGGACGAGGTGCAGGTGGGGCTGGAGCGCGCCATCACCCACCCGGAGGTGGTCGCCGTCCCCCTCTACGAGGACGAAGTGGTGCTGGTCGCCTCGCCCCGGCACGCCTTCGCCGGGCGAGAAGCCGTGAGCATCGAGGAGGTAGGCCGGCGGGGCCTCATCATGTTCAATCGGGAGTCCGGCTACTACCGGCTGGTGGACAACGCCCTCCGGCAGGCGGGGGTGCTGGTCGCGCCGATGATGGAGCTAGACAACATGGAGGCCACCAAGAAGATGGTGGAGGAGGGCCTGGGCATCGCCATCCTCCCCAAGGTAGCGGTGGAGCGGGAGGTGGCGCGGGGCGAGCTGCGCCAGATCCGGGTGGAGGGGGTGGCCATGCCCCGGCGGCAGATCGCCCTCATCTACCGGCGCGGCCGGCCCCTCA
>Ga0154830_1063_pt9 | contig 12581 bp, 12 predicted proteins | sample Rifle2008BG16ft_FD_116134 | JGI IMG/M metagenome (GOLD analysis project Ga0154830, IMG submission 116134) | Chloroflexi bacterium RBG_16_68_14 | reverse complement strand
GAACAGGGAGAGGACGGCCAGGCCGTAGCGCTGGCGCTCGCGCTCCGTCTCGCCGTCCCTGTTCGCGCCGGACGCCGTGGCCGGGCCGCTCTGTAGCGCACCCTTGTCCGTCTCTCCTGGTTGCTTCCACTGAAGCCCGGGAGCAGTTGTCATCACTCGCCTCCCCCGTCCTGGCGCGGTGCCAGGCGCAGAAAAAGCCGGTCGCCGTCCTGCGGGATCGCCTCGGAGTCCTGACCTGTCGCAGCGGCGACCGCCTCGCTGAGTTGGTTGAGGTCCAGCTCGCCCTCGACTCTGAGGGAGATGACCGGCACGCCATGAGCGAAGCTGATCAGGGAGAAGTCCTCCATCCTCGCCAGGCTGAGGAAGGCGCGGTGTAGGAGCACCAGGTCCACCTTCCTCTCCTGGTCTTCGACCGTCACCAGGTACTGCCGGGGCAGCAAATCTAGTCCTCGACGCTCCGCTGCCAGCGCCGGCGGGCTCTCCCGCCGGCTCTCCAGCTTCTCATGTTCGATGCGCTCCCAGAGCCGCTCGAAGGCGGAGGGCACACCGCGCTCCCCGGGCCGCTCGGTTGGCGCGGCAAGCGCTGCTATATCCTGCAACGCGGCTCCCCCAGAACGCGCTTCGCGGTCAGCGCCTTCCAGGCTGCGCCGCAGCCGCGCCGCTGTCTGGCTAGCGGCGTGGAGGCCGCGCTCCAGCTCCGACAGCGCTTCCCTCCAGTCGCCGTCAGCGGGTAGCGGTAAGCTATCGGCCATGCCCTGCCTCCCTCGAAGCACCTGCATCTTCTTCTCACTATCATTGTCGGCAGGTAAGACGCTCTCCGTTCACGGCGAGGCTGGCGCGGGCGCTGAGCTTTGTGTATCATCGCCACGCTGCCACAAAGAGGAGCGAATCTAGGAGGAAGCGCATGACGACCGAGACGAAGGATCTCTACGAGATCGGCGAGATACCGCCCATCGGCCAGGTACCCCCGTACATGTACGCCCAGGTCATCCGGCGCGAGCGCTTCGGCGAGCCGAGCAAGGCCTTCGCCCGCGAGAAGGTGCCGGTGCCCGACATCGGGCCTAACGAGGCGCTGGTGTACGTGATGGCGGCGGGGATCAACTACAACAACGTCTGGGCCGCCCTGGGCGTGCCCGTCGATGTCATCCGCGTCCACGCCCAGATGGGGGACGACTCCGGCTTCCACATCGGCGGCAGCGACGCCTCCGGCATCGTCTACGCCGTCGGCAGCGACGTGACCAACGTCAAGGTGGGCGACCGGGTGGTCGTCCACTGCGGCTGGTGGGACGAGGACGATCCCTTCATCAAGGCGGGCGGCGACCCGATCCTCGCGCCCAGCAACAAGATCTGGGGCTACGAGACCAACTGGGGCAGCTTCGCCCAGTTCACCAAAGCGCAGGCGCACCAGTGCCTGCCCAAGCCGCCCCACCTCACCTGGGAGGCCGCCGCCGCCTACATGCTGGTGGGGGCGACCGCCTACCGCATGCTCACCCACTGGTCGCCCCACACCGTCCAGCCCGGCGACGTGGTCCTGGTCTGGGGCGGCAGCGGCGGCCTGGGCTCCATGGCCATCCAGATCGCCCGGGCGCTGGGCGGCGTCCCCGTCGCCGTCACCTCCAGCGAGGAGAAGGGCGAGTACTGCAAGCGGCTGGGCGCCGCGGGCTACGTCAACCGCAAGCAGTTCGACCACTGGGGCATGCCCCCCCACTGGACGGACGAGGAGGGGTACGGCCGCTGGATTCAGGGCGCCCGCGCCTTCGGCAAGGCGCTCTGGGACGTGCTGGGCGAGCGCAGGAACCCGCGCATCGTCTTCGAGCACCCGGGCGAGGACACCATCCCCACCTCCATCTTCGTCTGCGACAACGGCGGCATGGTGGTGATCTGCGCCGGCACCACCGGCTACAACGCCGTCGTCGACCTGCGCTACCTCTGGATGCGGCAGAAGCGGCTCCAGGGCTCCCACTTTGCCAACGACGCGCAGGCCGCCGGCATCAACCAACTGGTGACGGAGCAGAAGGTGGCCCCCGCCCTCTCGAAGGTCTACCAGTTCGACGAAGTGGGCCTCTGCCACCAGCTCATGTACGAGGGCAAGCAGCCCGACGGCAACATGGCCGTCCTGGTGAACGCCACGCGGCCGGGGCTGACGGAGGTGGCGTAGGGAGGGGCGAATCGAGTGAGGTATACTGACAAACGAACCTTTGGACCATTGAATCCGGGAACCACAGCGGGCAAGGCGCCGGTTCCCTGGTTCTAAGGTTCCCAGGTTCCGAGGCCCCATGCCGGACGACGGCGCGCGCGACAGCCCCCTCGACGACATCCGCTCCGCCAAGGCGGACTGGGAGGAGCAGATGCTGCGCCCGGCGCTGGAGCGCAGCCCGGAGCGCGACGCCGACTTCGAGACCAGCATCGGGCCCGTCGACCGCCTGTACACGCCCCTGGACGTAGCGGACATCGACTACGACCGCGACATCGGCTACCCCGGCGAGTACCCCTTCACCCGAGGCGTCCAGCCCACCATGTACCGGGGCCGCCTCTGGACCATGCGCCAGTACGCCGGCTTCGGCACGGCTGAGGAGTCCAACCAGCGCTACAAGTTCCTGCTGGCCCAGGGGCAGACCGGCCTCTCCGTCGCCTTCGACCTGCCCACCCAGATCGGGTACGACTCGGACGACCCGATGGCGGAGTCGGAGGTCGGCCAGGTGGGCGTCGCCATCGACTCCCTCCAGGACATGGAGGTGATGTTCGACGGCATCCCGCTCGACAAGGTGAGCACCTCCATGACCATCAACGCGCCGGCGCCGGTGCTGGTCGCCATGTACATCGCCGTGGCCGAGAAGCAGGGCGTGCCCTCCGGCGATGTCATGGGCACCGCCCAGAACGACGTGCTCAAAGAGTACGTCGCTCGCGGCACCTACATCTTCCCACCCCGGCCCTCGCTGCGGCTGGCGGCAGACCTGATGGCCCACTGCGTCCGCAACGCGCCCAAGTTCAACCCCATCAGCGTCAGCGGCTACCACATCCGCGACGCCGGCGCCACCTCGGCCCAGGAGATCGCCTTCGCTTTCTCCAACGCCATCGAGTACATCGAGGCGTGCCGGGAGCGGGGCTACGGGGTGGACGAAGTGGCGCCCCGCATCTCCTGGATCTTCAACACCCACAACAACTTCTTCGAGGAGGTCGCCAAGTACCGGGCGCTGCGCCGCATGTGGGCCCGGCTGATGCGTGAGCGGTTCGGCGCCCAGGACCCCAAGGCCTGGCTGCTGCGCACCCACGTCCAGACCGGCGGCGCCACCCTCACCGCCCAGCAGCCCGAGAACAACATCGTGCGGGCGGCCATCCAGGGGCTCGCCTCCGTCCTGGGCGGCGCCCAGTCCCTCGCCCTCTCCTGCTACGACGAGGCGCTCGCCCTCCCGACGGAGGAGGCCCAGCGCATCGCCCTGCGCAGCCAGCAGATCATCGCCCACGAGACGGGCGTGACCGACACCATCGACCCCTTCGCCGGCTCCTATTATGTCGAGCACCTTACCGACGAGATCGAGCGCCAGGCCCAGGAGTACCTGGACCGGGTGGAGGACATGGGCGGCGCCGTCGCCGCCATCGAGGCGGGCTACATGCAGCGCGAAATCCAGGCGGCCGCCGTGCGCCAGCAGCGGGAGATCGAGGAGGGGCGGCGGATCGTCGTCGGCGTAAACAAGTTCCGCAGCAACGAGGAGACGCCCAAGACCATCTTCCGCGTCGACACGGAGCGGGCCAGGGCCCAGATCGAGCGGCTGCGCCGGCTGCGCGCCGAACGGGATAACGGCGCCGTGCGGGCCAGCCTCGCCCGCCTTAACGAGGCCGCCCGCAGCGACGAGAACCTCATGCCGCCCATCCTGGAGGCGGTCAAGACCTACGCCACCCTGGGCGAGATCTGCGGCGAACTGCGCCAGGTCTTCGGCGAGTACCGCCCGCCCACAGCGGTATGAGCCGGGACGAAGCCTCAGCTCCGTCCATCGAGCTGCGCCTGAGCCCGCCCGTCTCCAACGATGCTCTGAACAAGCTCTTCGCCACGGCCTGGGAGGGCCACACCGCGCGCGATTTCGCCCCTGTTTTGGCCCGCAGCCTCACCTACGTCTGTGCTTACGAGGGCGATGCCCTCGTCGGCTTCGTCAACGTCGCCTGGGACGGCGGGCTGCACGCCTTTATCCTAGATACGACGGTTCGCGTCAGCCATCAGCGTCGTGGCATCGGTGCCGCGCTGGTCACGGCCGCGGCCGACGCAGCGAAGGCCCGGGGCTGCGAGTGGCTGCACGTCGACTTCGAGGCCGACCTGCTGCCCTTCTACCGCGGCTGCGGCTTCGTGCCGAGCGAAGGCGCAGGGCTCATAAACCTGCGGCGCGACTGGCCGCGAACCGTGGAACAGCAATGAGCGGCAGTCAGGCGCGGAACCCTCGACCCCTTGTTCCCTGTTCCTCGTTCCTGTTGTACACTCACTGCGTTCGCCTTCGGGCAAGCTTGTTCCCTGTTCCTTGCCTGCCCTGAGCGCAGTCGAAGGGTTCCTAGTTTCCCAACTGCGGAGGAGGAAAGTTCGGATGAAGCGATTGGACGGGCAGGTGGCCATCGTCACCGGCGCCTCGCGGGGCATCGGCCGGGCGGTAGCGAAGGAGCTGGCGGAGTGGGGCGCCGCCGTCGTGGTCAACTACTACCAGAGCCAGGAGCAGGCCGAGCAGCTTGTAAGCGATCTCACCGGCCAGGGCGCCCGCGCCATCGCCGTCCGCGCCGGCGTCGCCCATCCGGACGACGTCCAGGCGATGGTGGAGCGCGCGCTGGAGGAGTTCGGCCAGATCGACATCCTGGTGAACAACGCCGGCGTCAACCGCGACCGGACGCTGCGGCGGATGTCGGTGGAGGAGTGGCACGAGGTGATCAACACCGACCTCAACAGCGCCTTCTACTGCACCTCGGCTGTCCTCCCCCACATGATCGAGCGCAACTACGGACGCATCATCAACATGTCCAGCATCATCGGCCAGATGGGAAACGCGGGCCAGTCGAACTACGCTGCCGCCAAGGCGGGGCTCATCGCCTTTACCAAGTCGGCGGCCCAGGAGCTGGCCCGCTACAATATCACCGTCAACGCCATGTGCCCCGGCTTCGTGGAGACGGACATGGTGATCGCCCTCAGCGACGAGGTGAAGGAGGCGCTCGTCAGCCGCATCCCCCTCGGCCGCTTCGGCCGGCCGGAAGAGGTGGCCGCCTTCATCCGCTTCCTGGTCACCGAGGGCGACTGGATCACCGGCCAGCAGTTCAACCCCAACGGCGGGATGTACATGTGACTCGCCGCCGCCAGAGGAGGTCTCCATCGATGGCAGGTCAGAAGCTACCGAGCGGTCCCCAGGACCTCACGCCTGAGTGGCTCACGCAGGCGCTGCGCGAGGGCGGCGCCATCGCGACCAGCAACGTGACGTCGATCGACACGGCGGTCGTCGGCGAAGGGGTTGGCTTCATGGGACAGCTCGCCCAGGTCAAGCTCAGCTACGACAAGGCCGAGGAGGGCGCCCCGCAGTCGCTCATCGCCAAGCTGCCCGCCGCCGCCCCGGAGAACCGCGAGGTCGCCACCTTCTTCCGCTTCTACGAGCGCGAGGTGCGCTTCTACGAACAGGTCGCCCACGCCATCGAGCTGCGCACGCCGCGCCGCTATTACAGCGCCTTCGACCCCGAGACCGGCGATTACGTGCTGCTGCTCGAAGATCTGGCGCCGGCCCGCGTCGGCGACCAGCTCGCGGGGTGCTCCGTGCAGCAGGCGGAGCTCTGCATCCGGGAGCTGGCCAAGTTCCACGCCACCTGGTGGGAGAACCCGAAGCTGGGCGAGCTCGACTGGATGCCATCGATCGACGATGACTGGCAGATCGAATCGGCGGAGCAGTCATACGCCGAATCGTGGGATCCCTTCATCGAACGCTTCGGCCACCAGCTCTCCCCAGCGCTGCGCGACATTGCCGAGCGGTTCGGCAAGAGCATCCGGCCCCTGATGCACAAGTTCGGCGCGCGCCCGCGCACCATCGTTCACGGCGACTACCGGCTCGACATCCTCTTCTTCGGCCCGCCCGGAAGCAACGACTCCCTCGCCGTCATCGACTGGCAGATCTCATCGCGCGGGCGCGGCGTCTTCGACGTCGCCTACTTTCTGGCGGGCACGCTCCCGCCCTCCGAGCGCAAGGCGAAGGAGCAGGGCCTGCTGAGGATGTACCATGACATCCTCACGGAGCGCGGCGTGCGGGGATACGACTTCGACCAGTGCTGGGCAGACTATCGAGTGTCTGTCCTCTTCCTCATCGTCTACTCCGTCATCTCCATGGGCTCGATCGACATGGCGAACGAGCGGGGCGTAGAGCTCTTCACCACCATCCTGACGCGAACCCTGGCCGCCATCAGCGACCTGAACGCCGGCGAGCTGCTGACGGACTGAACATTCGGCTGTGGGACAGGCTTCAGCCCCCGCCTGCCGGCGGGCAGGTGTCGCGTCGGGCTGAAGCCACCCGTAGGGACAGAGCTTCAGCTCTGTCCTGGGCTTACGGCGTGTGGGAGCGCCCCGCATCTCCCTGGTGCAAAGCTGGCGGCGGTGGTGTACCATAGACCCGCTATGGAGCCACGCATCCAGTACGCCCAGACCAAGGACGGCGTCAGCATCGCCTTCTGGACCCTGGGGGAGGGGGTGCCCTTTATCTACATGCCGCCGGGACCCTACAGCCATATCCAATTGGAGTGGCAGCTTCCTGAAGCACGGCCGGAGTACCAACGACTAGCGGAGAAGAGAAAGCTAGTTCGATACGATGGTAGGGGCACAGGCCTATCGGAGCGCAACGTGACCGACTTCTCGCTGGATGCCCTTCTGGGTGACTTGCAGGCGGTAGTCGACCGCCAGGGCCTGAAGAAGTTCACCCTGTACGCACCGTTTTTCTCCGGACCGGTGGCCATCACGTACGCGGTGCGCTACCCGGAGCGGGTATCACACCTTCTCCTGTGGTGCTCCTGGAGCCGAGCCGCCGACCCCAAGTGGCAGGGACTTGAGGCCTTGGGCGAACTGATAAACGCCAACTGGGAGCTATACACGGAGACGGTGGCGCATGCTGTTGTTGGGTGGTCCGAGGGCGAGCCGGCGCGCCGGTTCGCTGCGCTCATGCGTGAGAGCATCAGCCCCGAAACGTTGCTGGCCTACAGTGGCGCGGTTTTGGAGTTTGACGTCACGGATCTTCTGCCGCAGGTACGGTCGCCAACTCTGGTGCTCCACCGGCGACAGGTTCCAGCCCCGGATGTGAGCATCGCCAGAGGCCTCGCCTCCCGGATACCGAACGCCAGGCTGGCGCTGCTAGAAGGGCGCTCTATGGCCTGTTACCTGGGCGACATGGAGGGGGCGCTGGCGGCGATAGACGAGTTCCTGGGCGAAGGTGAGAAGGCCGGGGTGGGGACGGAGACCACCACAGCGGGCAGCCTCGTCACCATCCTCTTCACCGACCTGACCTCCTCCACCGCCCTCACCCAGCGCCTCGGCGACGCGAAGGCGCAGGAGCTCCTCCGCGCCCACAACACTATCGTCAGAGACGCCCTGCGGGAGCACAGCGGCTCCGAGATCAAGCACACCGGCGACGGCATCATGGCCTCCTTCCCCTCCGCCTCCAACGCCCTCCACTGCGCCATCGCCATCCAGAAGGCGGTCGAAGGACACAACGTAGGGGCGCCCCTACAGATCCACATCGGCCTCAACGCCGGGGAGCCGGTGGCTGAGGAACAAGACCTCTTCGGCACCGCCGTCCAGCTCGCCCGCCGCATCTGCGACAAGGCCGAGGGCGGCGAGATCTTCGCCTCGGACGTGGTACGACAGCTCGCGGCGGGCAAGGGCTTCCTCTTCGCCGACCGGGGCGAGGCCGTCCTGCGCGGCTTCGAGGACCCGGTGCGCCTGTACGAGGTGCGCTGGCGGGAGGAGGGGTAATGGACTTCCAACTCACGGAGGAACAGCAGCTCCTCAAGGCGAACGCCAGGGCCTTCCTGGAGCGGGAGATCGCCCCCGTAGCCCAGGAGCGGGACAGCCGGGGGCCCCTCACCAGGGAGGAGGCCATCGGCTTCATCAAGCAGCTCATGCCCTTCGGCTACTACAACGGCGGGCTGTCCGCCGAATACGGGGGTTCCGGCCTGGACCGCAAGACCACCGGCATCCTGCACGAGGAGCTGTCCCACGCCTGGGCGGGCCTGGCCGGGACGATCCTGATGGCCGGCGGCAGCGGCGGCATCATGGCCGCCCCCGAGACGCGTCGGAAGGAGCTGACGGAACGGGTGCGCGTGGGCGAAGCCATCGGCGCCGGCGCCATCAGCGAGCCCAACACCGGCTCCAACGCCTCCGGGATCGAGACCAGCGCGACCCTGGACGGCGACGACTGGGTGGTCAACGGGACCAAGGCCTGGATCTCCAACGGGCCCATCTGCGACCACGTCCTGGTGGCGGTGCAGACGGACAGGGCATCAGGTCGCGCCGGGGTCCGGTGGATCCTGGTGGAGAAGGAGGTCTCGCCCTTTGCTGTAACGCGCTCCAACCGCCTGCTGGGCTTGCGCGCCTGGCCCAACGGGGAGCTGAGCTTTCAGGACTGCCGCGTCCCCCTCCAGAACCTGCGCGGGCCCGCAGACGCGGCGCGCTCAGCGGCCGGGCGGCGGGTCTGGAGCTTCGAGATCCCGCGCAGCATGCTCGCCGTCACCGCTGCGGGCATCGCCCAGGCGGCCATCGACGCCTCCATCAGCTACGCGCGGGAGCGGCAGCAGTTCGGCCGACCCATCGCGGCCTTCCAGTTGGTCCAGGAGATGATCGCCGACATGATCATCGAGACGGAGGCCGCCCGCCTCCTGGCCTATCAGGCCCTCGACCTGCTGGACCGGGGCGAGGACTGCAGCTGGCAGGCGGCGGCCGCCAAGGCCTACGCCACCGAGATGGCGGTCCGCGCCACCTCCAAGGCGATCGAGGTGCACGGCGCGATGGGCCTGACCGAGGACCTCCCCATCGAACGCTACTTCCGGGATGCCCGCGCCCTGACCATCCCCGACGGCACCACGGAGATCCAGAAGCTCATCGTAGGGCGCGTGAGGACCGGCGTGCAGGCCTTCACATAAGGCCACCGGGAAGTGCTCCGGTAATTTGAGTAGCAGACAGAACGACCTGTCCTTCCCCCCTTGTCACCCACCTTCCCGTTCCCCTACCATTCCTGGAGTATGACCGATCTGACCCTACAGCGAGTCGACACCGACTACCAGTTCGAGAACGTCATGACCGGGGACGTGCTCCCCGATCTGGATTTCCTCTGGCGCCGGATGAGCGAGGCCACCGTGGCGACGGTGGCGCAACAGCCGCCCGGGAAGGTGCTGGATGTCGGCTCCGGTGCGTCCAAGGAGCTGTTCCGGCTGGCGGACCTGGGCTGGGAGACGTACGCGGTCGACCCGTCCAACCACATGCTGGGCGTCTCGCAGCTCATCGGCGAGAGGACGGACGCGAAGGTGACGCTGGTGCGCGCCATCGGCGAGCGGCTCCCCTTCGCCGACGGGTCGCTGGACGTGGTAGCCTGCCAGGCGGCCCTGGACCACTTCGCCGACCGCTACGCCTTCATCAGAGAGGCGGCGCGCGTGGTGAAACCCAGCGGCCGCGTCGTCATCTCGCTGAACAACTTCGAGGGGCTGGCCTGCAAGCTGGGCAGGCCCCTCCATCCCCTGGCGAAGGCCTCGCGGCTGCACCACTGCGCCGAGTGGCCCTGCTGGCAGATCCCGCCCGATCACAACTTCAAGGGCGACTGGCGGCTAGTCCAGCAACTGGGCGGCCCCTGGCTCACCCTGGAGCGCGCCTACGGCATCTCCCTGATGTGCATGTTCTACGGCTGGGGGCACCTGCTGCGGCGTCTGCCCAGGGGCCTGGCCCAGCGCCTCCTCCGCCTCAGCGACCGCATCGCCTACGCGCGGCCGGCCTGGAGCGACGTCATCGTCTCCGTCTGGCGGCCCGTCGCCCGTCAGGGACGGGACCCCTCGTAGAGGCGGCGTAGCTCCTCCGCCTGCCGGCCGCTCACCCGCACGAAGATCCCCTCCGCCTCCGCCAGCAGCACGCCCCGGCGCGAGCGCAGCTCCGAGCGCAGCTCCAGGAAGCGCCCGCGGTCGCGGGTCACCCAGCCGCTGGCGGTGAGCGGCTCTCCCAGCGGCGCCGACCGCCGGAAGCGCATGGTGAGCCGCGCCGTCATCGCCCAGATGCCCCGCCCGTAGACGGCCCAGCCCATCGCCTCGTCCAGCATGGTAGCGACGCCGCCCCCGTGGACGTGGCCGGGGTAGCCCTGGAGGTCCGGCGGCGCGGTGAACTCGGCGACGGCGCGGTCGCCCTCCAGCCGGAAGCGCATCCCCAGGCCGCGCGGGTTCTCGCTCCCGCAGCCGAAGCACAGGCGGGCCGGGCTGGGCCGCTCAGCCACCGGCGGGCACCTCCGCCGTGCGGGGCAAGGAGTGCCAGCGCCACTTCATGGGAGAGTACGCCGACCTGGCGTGGGACACCCTGCGCGAGCAAATCACTGAGTAGATAAGGAGGAACGCTGCGTGCGCAGTCGACGAAGGACGAAGTCGAAGCGAGCCAAGGCCGTCCGCTCATCGGACTCGATGAGACCATAGTTGAGCGATATCACTCGGTCGGCCTCCTCGGCCACCATCAGGTTGTGGGTGACTACGACGACGCTGAGGCGCGTCTGCTTGGCCATGTGGTGGAGGAGGTCTATCACCTGCTTGGAGGTCTGGCCGTCCAGGTTACCGGTAGGCTCATCGGCCAGGAGGATGGGCGGGTGGTTGGCCAGGGCGCGGGCCATCGCTACTCTCTGCTGCTCGCCGCCGCTCAGCCGCGCGGGCTGGTGGTGGTAGCGCTCCTCACCGATGCCCACGGCGGCGAGCAGCTCCACAGCCCTGGGCCTGCGCTGACGGCGGGGCACCCCGGCCAGCTCCATGGGCAGGAGCACGTTCTCCAGGGCCGTCAGGTGGGGGAGGAGGTTGTAGGCCTGGAAGACGAAGCCCACCGCCTCCCGGCGGTAGTCGCTCAGGTCAGAGAAACGCTGCTTCAGAGGCCTGCCTTCTACCAGGATCTCGCCGGCGGAGGGCCGCTCCAGCCCACCCAGCATGCTCAGGAGCGTCGTCTTGCCGCTGCCGGAAGGCCCTACGATCGCCGTCATCTCCCCGGGCAGGATGTCCAGGGTGATGTTGTCGATGGCGGTGACCACGCCGGCGCCGGTGCGGTACGTCTTGCTGAGATTCCGACAGCTCAGGACGGCGTCCGCCATATCAGCCCTCCAATCGTAGCACTTCCGCCGGCCGCAGTCGCAGCACGGCCGCGATGGGCACCAGGGCGCCCAGCAGGCCCAGGCCGACGGCGATGGCCGCGGCCATAGCGATCACTTCGGGGCTCAGCGACGCATCCACCCGTTCCAGCACGGCCTCGCGCTCCTCGGTCCCCACCGGGCCGACGATGACCTGCGGGTCGGTGAGGGCAGCGCCGCCGGCGCCTGGGCCCGGCCCGTTCTGGCCGTCGTCCCCTTCCGCCTCCTCGACGGTGGCATCTGGCCGCAGGGCGTCAGCCACCAGATTATTGGTGACAAGAACGGTGGGAACGGCTACCAGCACGGCCACAGCGGCGAGGCCGATGGTCTCGGCGGCGAACTGAAGGATGACGTGGCGGTTCCGGGCTCCCACGGCTTTCAAGATGCCGATCTCCCGCATGCGGCCGCTCACCACCAGGGCCATCAGCATCACCATGATGAGGCCCACCACCACCAGCCCGGCCACCGTACCAACGAGGCTGGAACTGCGCATGGTCTCCACCGGGTCGGAGATATCCTCGAAGCGCTCTTCGGTGGTGGTCACTGCGAAGAGCTCGGGGTCCAGCATCTCCTCTAGATCCGCCGTTAGTTGCCCCACATGGTCCACTGTGTCGTACACGATCTGGATGGTGCTGACTGTAAGTTGGGAGTCGGGGCTCTGCAGCTGCCGGACGACCTCGATGGGGGTGTACCACGCCTCCATGCGGGCGGCGCTGAAGCCTCCCTGGGCGCTGGCCTCCAGGTCAGCGTAGATGCCGATGATCTCCGCTTCTACCTCGCGGAACTGGGGCTCGGGGGACGGCTCCCCTCCCTCCTCGGGTAGGATCCGGGTCTTGACGACAATGCGGTCGCCCACCTTCAGCTCTTCGAAGGTGGCCGTCTCCTGGTCGATGACGATAACGTCCTTGCCCGCGTCTCCTACCGTGAAAAGCCGCCCCTCCCTGAGCTCCTTGGCGCCCGACTGAAAATCGGCCAGGAGGGACGAATCGCCGGTGCCGGTGACGATGGCGTCGGGCAGGCTCACGGCGCCGATGGGCGTTTGCAGGTCGTTCTCGCGCCCGGCGGGGCGGTCGGGCAGATCGTACTCCACGGCAGAGAGGGTGAACACCACCACGCGCTCCACGTACGGGAGGGCCTTGATCGCTTCGGCCTGGTCAACGGTGAGGAATTGGACGTTCGCCCCCACGTTGCCGGTGTCGAAGGCGTCACCCTCAGTGGCGGCGCGTTGGA
>Ga0154830_1037_pt6 | contig 12590 bp, 7 predicted proteins | sample Rifle2008BG16ft_FD_116134 | JGI IMG/M metagenome (GOLD analysis project Ga0154830, IMG submission 116134) | Chloroflexi bacterium RBG_16_68_14 | reverse complement strand
GCTGGCCTCCAGGCCGAGCCGTGGTAGAATACGCCGGGCAATCCCACACGGCATCCGCATCGATCGCAGGAGCGCAAGGAGGTACGGGCATGGCCAGCAGCAAGATCACCGTGGGCAACGTCGAGATCGTGGCCCTCCTGGACGCCGTCATGGACTTCCCCTTCGAGGCCTTCTTCCCGTCGATCCCCGCGCAGGCCTTCGATCCCTACAAAGAGGCCTACGGTGCCTGCTGGGCGCCCGACGGCCGCTTTCGCACCAACGCCCAGTGCTACGCCCTGCGCTCCGAGGGCCGCACCATCCTCATCGACACGGGCGTCGGCCCGGGGCCGCACGACTTCCTGGGAGGAGCGCGCGGCCAGCTCCTGCCCGACATGAAGAGCAAGGGCATCAAGGCCGAGGAGGTAGAGACGGTGCTCTTCACTCACCTCCATCCCGATCACGTCGGCTGGAACCTGTCGGACGGCGACGCGCCCAAGCCCACCTTCCCCAAGGCCCGCTACCTCGTCCCGGAGGCGGACTGGGACCTCTTCACCAAGCCGGAGATGCTGGGCCAGGCGCCCCACGTGAAGGCAGCCGTCATGCCGCTGCGAGACCTGGGCGTCATGGACCTGGTCTCCGGCGAGCGGGCCCTCACCGGCGACGTGACCATCGTCCCCACGCCGGGCCACACGCCCGGCCACATGAGCGTCCTGGTCGTCTCGGCTGGCGAGCGGGCCATGATCACCGGCGACATCGCCCACCACCCGGCCCAGGTCCAGGAGACCGAATGGAACTCCGGCTTCGACGGCGACCCGGAGCGGGCGCAGCAAACGCGCCGCCGGCTCCTCGAGCGGCTGGAGCAGGAGGGCACCCTGGCCGCCATCTGCCACTTCCCGGCGCCCGGCTTCGGGCGGCTGGTGCGGCTCGAAGGCAAGCGCACGTGGCAGGCGCTGTAGAGGTCACCTGTTACACCGACCCGGGGTGTTCATGGGCGTGGGGGACGGAGCCCAAGCTCCGCAAGCTGACCTTTGAGTTCGGGGAGGGCCTCGCCTGGAGCTACGTCATGGGCGGCCTGGTGGGGAACATGGAAGTCTACGCCTCCCGCCTCTGCCGCGAGGATGGCGGAGCGCGCCTCGCCGCCTACTGGCGCGAAGTCGCCGCGCACACGGGCATGCCGACGCCGGTGGCCCTCAGCCGCGCCTATCGCTCCACCGACCCCGCCTGCCGGGCGGTCAAGGCGGCCCAGCAGCAGGAAGAGGAGGTCGCGCTGCGCGTCTTGCGGCGGCTGCGGGAGTCCATCTTCGTCCTGAGCCGGCCCACGGACAACGGCGAGGAGATCCTGGAGGCGGTCCGCGGGGTACCCAGGCTGGACCTGGGCCGCCTGGCCTGCGACCTGGAGGACTCGCAGGTCGAGCAGGCCTACCGGCAGGACTGGGAGGAAACCCGCCGCCCCAACGAGTACACCATGGCCCTGGACGATGACTCGCGCCCCGGCGCCGGCAAGGCCCGCCTCACCGAGGGGCACTGGCGCTACGTCTTCCCCACGGTGATCTTCCAGGGGCCCGAGGGCGAGCGCACGGCGCCCGGCTGGCAGCCCTACGAGGCCTACCTGGCGGCTATCGAAGCGGTGGTGCCAGGCACGTCGGCTACGCGCCTTCCACCGCCGGAACCGCGCCAGCTCCTCGACCAGTACGGCAGCGCGGCGACCAAGGAGATCGAGGTGGTGTGTGAGATGGACCGCCAGGCGGCTTTGGATGCGATGGAGGCGCTGGAGAAGGAAGGCGTCGTCGTCGGCTGGCGCGTGGGCGAGGAAGTGCTCTGGATGCTGCCCGCCGAGGCTCAGTCTCGAGGGCTAGACTAACGTGCGAGCGCTAGTGGTCGGCGCCGGGGCGGTCGGCGGCACGGTAGCGGGCCGGCTCGTCCAGGCCGGGATCGATGTCCGAGTCCTGGATACAGACACCGACCATGTCCGGCTCCTATCGAGCCCGGGGCTGCGGCTCTCCGGCGTCCGAGGCGTCGCCACCATCCCGCTGCGCGCCTCCACGCCCGAGCAGTGGCTGGGAGGCACCGAGCCCGCGCCCGAGGCCCTGCTGCTGGCCGTTCGCTCCCAGGCGACCGAGGCGGCGCTGCGGCCGCTCCTGGGCCGCCTGGCGCCCCAGACCCAGGTGATCTCCCTCCAGAACGGCATCAATGAGGAGCGCATCGCGGCCTTGGTGGGCGCTGAGCGCACGGTGGGCTGCGTCGTCGGCTTCGGCGCCACCTACCTGACGCCCGGCCAGATCGAGCAGACCTCCAAAGGCGGCCTGGTCATCGGCCGGCTCGATGGGTCGACCGACGCCGGTCTGGAGGAAGTGTGCCAGCTCTTCTCCGCGGCCTTTCGGACGCGCATCTCTCCCAACATCCTGGGGGAGCTCTGGTCGAAGATGCTCATCAACTCGATGACCGTGCTGGGCGCCCTGGCCGGTTTCCTCACCGGCGAGCTCCTGGCCACGGACGAGCGCAAGCGGACCGTGCTGGCCGTGCTCCGCGAGGGCATCGCCGTGGCCCGGGCTGGCGGCGTGGAGCTAGTCAAACTGGAGGGCGCGCTGGAGCCGGACGTCTTCACCCGACAGGACAGCGAAGGCGTGCAGGCCTCCTTCCGCATCCTCGACCGCTTCGGCGCCACCTTCGAGGCCGTGAAGTCGGTGACCTGGCGCGACTTCGAGCTGGGCCGCCCCACCGAGGTCGACTTCGTCACCGGCGAGATCGTGCGGCGGGGTGAGGCGGCCGGCGTGTCGGTGCCCCTCAACGCGACCGCCTACCGGATGCTGAAGGAGATCGAGCGGGGGGAGCGGAGCATCGGCGTCGAAAACTTGGCTGCCCTCGCGTCGCTAGTCCCCGCTCCATCGTCGCGCTGAGATGGCCCGCGCCGAGCCCACCGTCCGCCCTGCCGGCAGGGACGATAACCAAGCCCTCCAGGAGCTCATCTTCCGCTCTCCCCAGGCGGGCCGCATCCTGCTGGGATGGGACCGTTCGCCGGACTTCTTCGCCCGGGCCGCGCCCTATGACGAGAGCCGCGTGTTCGTCATAGACGATGAAGCGGGGATCGCCGGCACCGTGGCCTGCGGCCTGAAGTGGGTGCTGGTGCAGGGCGAGCGCCAGCGCGCGGCCTACATCTTCGACCTGGCGGTGGACGCGCGGGCGCGCCGGCGGGGGTGCGCAGGCCTGCTCCTGGCCGAGGCCGAGGCCTGGGCGCGGGAGCAAGGCGGCGACTTTCTCTACGCCCACGTGCTGGGCGGCAACCGGGCGGGGCTGGGGAGCTTCGCCGCCGCCGGGTATCAAGAGGCCGCCCGCCTCACCAGCCTCACCTTCCCTGCCCGCGTCCCCGGCGGGGCCCAGGACGACCGCATCCGCGCGGTCGAGGAGGAGGACTGGGCAGCCCTCGGCCGACTCGTCCACCAGGGGTACCAGGGCCACGACCTGCTCCGCGCCGAGTCGCTGGAGGGGCTGCGCGCCTTGTGGGAAGGTCTTCCCGGCCTCCAGGCCGGCCAGGTCTGGGTCGTCGGCCGTCCCGCGACAGCCGTGCTGGGGCTATGGGACTACTCGTCCGTCGGGCGGGCGATCCTCCTCCGCCTGCCTCCGGAGCTGAGGGCACTGGCGGCGCTCAGCCGCCTCTTGCGACGGCTGGGGCTGCGCGCGCCCCGCGTCCCCCGGCCGGGCGTGCCGGTGCGCTACGGCCTCCTGCTGGGCGCCGCCGGCGAGGCCGAGGCGCTGCCCGCCCTCTTCCGTCGGGCGCTGGCCCAGGCCCGGGAGCTGCGCCTGGACACCGTCCTCTGGTTCCACGACCGGCGCACGCCGCCCTCGTGGGCCCAGGGGCAGAGCTTCACTGGCTGGTACCACCTGATGGCGAAGGCGCTCCACCCCGGCCCTGCCGCCACCCTTGGCGAGCGCCCCCTCTGGGTCGACCCCATCGACCTGTGACGGGCCGGAGGCGACCTAGGGCCGTTTGGCCCTTGCTACGGCACGTAAAGGCGCGTATGCTTGCCCCACTGAGTCCTGGTGGCCAGTGGCGGGCCTTGGTGGGGAGTGGCTCGTGTTAGTTCTGTCGAAGAAGCGGCGGCTCTTGGCCATCGTTGCCATGATGGCGGTGGCTGGCTGGCTCGTCGCCGTCTCGCTGCCTGACGAGACCGGCGCCGCCAGCGGCGGCCTGGACCTGAACAGGACCGCCGCCGTCTCCCAGTTCCTCATCCCCGGCGTGTCCGTCGACTCTCTCGCCGTCGCGGTGGACGGCACCACCCAGGAGCCCTTCAAGATCACCATCGTCGGGAACAACTCCAGCTTCCCCACGACCGGCGATCTGCTCTTCGGTCTGGATAAGGGAGTCGGTGGCGCCAGCATCGAGCTGGTGGCCTACAGCAGGGACAACGGCGCCGGCTGCGGCACACTGGCCAAGAACGAGCTGTGCATCACCGAGCGGCCCAAGGGCCCCGGCGCCAAGAAGACACACCCCGCCGGTACCCTCGTCCAGCTTGGCACCCAGCTCACGGCGGCCATCGGCGGCATCACCACCAACGTTGAGTGCAACCTGGCCAACCAGATCCCCGCCACCGGCACCGCCTCCAACCCGCCGTTCAAGCTGACCTGCGATGCCAGCGCCGCCGCCTTCGGCGATGGTCCGGGCGCCCTCACCATCGCCCAGGGGGACACCCTGACCGCCAACGTGGGAGGGCTGAGCAGCGAGATGATGGAGTACACCGGCGTTGACGGCAGCGCCTGCGGGACGGGGACGCTGGGCGCCAACGACCTGTGCATCACCGAGCGGGCCCAGCAGCCGTACAACACCAAGTACCTGCACAAGCCCAACGGCTACAGCACCCCGTGCAGCGACGATGGCAACTGGATCGTGCGCAACCCGGACGGCTCGGGCGAGAACCCGGGGACCTGCCCGGAGCTTGGCCGCTCCGTGGTCAGCAAGCACTTCCAGATCCAGGTGAAGAGCAACGCCGGCTTCTTCCCGTCTGGCAGCCTGCTGGTCTGCGACTACGCCCAGCCGCTCTCTAACTGCGAGCTGGTGGACTACAACAACGCCGCCACGAAGATCAAGACGCCCTCGGCCACCGAGTTCCACATCACCGGCCGGGGCGCCTCCACCGCGCTCTTCCAGCGGACGTCCATCACAGCGCACGCTGCCGGCTCCATCGTGACCGGCGCTCACGACCAGTTGGTCTGCCGCTCGGGCTATGTCCAGCCCGGCATAGACACCGACCCGGGCACGGCTGGCGTCCAGGAGCCGCCCGGCCAGAAGGCGGGCACCAGTGTGGCCGCCTACCCGGTCTGCCAGACCCGCAGCCAGCCCGACACCTGGCCGAAGGCCCTCAGCCCGAAGAAGCTGGACGTGCCGCTGCAAGGCCAGGACCTGATCGTGCTGATGGCGGCGGCCATACCCTGGCTCGGCACGGGCGGCTACGACACCATCTGGTGGGGCCCGGTGGCACACATCGACACGGACGGCACGGCGGGTGACGCCAACGACATCGACGGCGACGGGAACACGGCCGAGGCGCTGCTGGGCCTCATCTCGCCCTGCATCAACGAATTCTTCGCTGGCTTCAACCTCTACGTCGAAGTGAGGCTACCCATCGCCGACCTCAATCACGCCACGCCGGACTCTGGCCTGATCAAGGTGGTGCTGGACACGGTCACCAACACGGCGACGGGCGGCCCGGACGGCGATCCCAATACCCACGATGACTGTGACGACCCGGCGGGCTGGACGCCCATCACCTTCAGCACCTACACCGCGCCCGACCCGAACAACCCCGGCGGCGCCGCGGACGATGACACCGACGGTGACGGCTGCACTGATGTGCGGGAGCTCCAGACGATCGCAGCAAGAGGCGGCGTGCGCGACCCCTGGAACCCCTACGACTTCTTCGACGTGAACGGGGACGGCGTCGTCAGCGGCGGCGACGTCCTCGGCGTCGGCCTGCGCTACTCGGCCAACCCCGTACTGCCGTATGACGTTGAGGCCGACGTTGGCTCCTTATACGGGCCGTTCACCTGGAGCAGGTCCCAGCCAAACGGTGTTATCGATGCAGCCAACGACATCACGGCGGCCAAGTTCCAGTTCGGCCATCTCTGTGCACCCAAGATCGTCAGCGGGCCGCCGCCCCCCACCGCGGGGTGCGGGACGGCGTCGCCAGCCCTCTGCCTCAACGCAGAGGGCCCGGGCCTCATCTCGTGCGATGACCCCCAGCGGCCCACCAAATGCAGCGCAGGCCTGAACCAGCAGTTCAGCCTGGCGGTGGAGACCCGCGGCATCCCGCCCGGCGGCTACATAGCCTTCCAGAGCGAGGTTTTCCTGGGCGGACTGGTCTGGAAAGCACATGGTAGCGCCGACGAGATCGTGTGGCCGGACGGGCAGACCAACCGTTTCCGTGTGACGGGGCTGGCGGGCCAGCCGCAGCACTTCAGCATGACGGCCGGTGCCCCGCCCTTCCCGCTGAGCACGTTCCAGGGCAAGCTCCTGGCGCTGGACGTGAACTGCACGGCCCTGGGCAGCTACAAAGTGGCGCTGGCGGCCTGGCCGGGCAGCGCCTTTGGCGCCGCCTACTTCGACGCGAACGGCGCCGAGGTGCCGGTGACGGTGGAGGGCCAGCAGCAGATCGATGCCGACGGCGATGGGTCGCCGGACACGGTGAACGTGTCCGACGCGCTGACCATCAACTGCGTGGTGCCGTCGACGCCCACCTCGACCCCGACGCCGACCGTCACGCCCACGGTCACCGTCACGCCCACCCCCTGCCCCGACGGCAAGGTGCCGGCCAACGGCGGCTGCGGCACACCGACACCCACTTCCACGCCAACGCCCACGGGCACCGACACGGCAACGCCCACCATTACTGTCACGCCTACGCCAACAGAGACGGCCACGGCCACCGCTACCTCGACACTCACAGCGACCAGGACGCCCACCGCCACGCCCACGCCCTGCCCTGGCGGGATCTGCCCGCCGGAGATGGCGCTCAACGTCCAAGGCGGGGACTGCGATGACCCCGTGCGACCCACAAAATGCACGATCCCGCCGGGCAAGCAGTTCACGCTGGCCGTTATCATCGACAAGATACCGGCCGGCGGCTGGATCCTTGCCCAGAGCTACGTGGACTACGACGACGGCGGCAACGCGCTCACCTACAAGAAGCCGGCCGGGGGGCCGGAGGACGACATCAACTCCCCCCCGATGGACTGCGGCGGGGTCAAGCAAGGCGGGCAGACCATACCGGGCGAGACAGTGAACCAGTGGTGCATCACCACAGGGCTGCCTCCCAATCCGACTACCTACACCGGCCTGTTCGTGGCCATGAACTTCGCCTGCTCGGCCGGCAACAGCGTGACTACCGTCCAGTTGGTCCCGTACGCGGACCCGGACAATACTGACGGCGCTGGCTTCGTGGGCGCCGACGGCGCGAGCCAGTACCCCGCGTCCGACACGCTGACCATCAACTGCAGCGGGCCGACGTGGACGCCAACCTTTGCGGCGACCGCCACATTTACGCCCACGCCCACGAGCACGCCTACGCCCTTCCCCCAGCCGGTGGACATCTCAGGTGTGTGGAACTTGAACCTCTCAGGCGGTGCCGACTTTTGCCTCTCGGTCGCCTCGCAGGCGGGCTCGGACCTGATATTCAACGGCACCTGCTATCCGGGCGACCTGCAAGGCATAAAGACGAGCCACGTCCTCTCCGGCACTATCGATCCCTTCACGGGGCACTTGTCCGTATCTGGCTTTGCCGGAGAGACCTGCGGCCAGGATTCCGTCACAGGAGACGTCACCGCCGACGGCAACTCGATGACTGGAAGCTTCTTATGCGAGAGCGGCGCGTCTGGAACGTTCTCAGGCACTCGAAAGGGCGCCCAGCCAGGCTCCGTGGCCGTCGACGCGGACGGCAGCGACGCCGATGTTGACGCCAAGGCCACGGCCACGGTCGGCCAGAAGTTTTTCGTGAAGGTCCACGTCACGCAACCGCCGCAAGCCGGGGCCGGCGGCTACTCGGCCTACCGGGCCGAGCTGCGCTGGGACGAGGCGGTCCTTAACTACCAGCCGCTGAGCGACCCCGCGTCTGAGAACGTGTGGCCCGAGCCCTGCACCGCTGCCCGCTCGACGCGGCTGGACGACGACGCCGGCAAGCAAGCGACCGTGTCGCTCGCCTGCGTTGGGAGCGGGACGAGCACACACACAGGCGCGGTAGCGCTCTTCCAGTTCGTCTGCCAGCAGGTGGGCACCTCCCAGCTCTCCCTCGTCTCCAGCTCCACCGACCCCATCAACGGCACCATGCTGATCGATGCGAACGGCGGCCAGAGCAAGCCGATCCTGACCCACGCCAGCGTCAACTGCGTGACACCGGACACCGACGCCGACGGCATGCCTGACTACTGGGAAGACAGCTATCCCTGCACCGACAAGCTGGTCGCAGACGCCACGGACGACGACGATGGGGACGGCCAGACCCACCTCGCCGAGTTCAACGCCGGCACCGACCCCTGCAACGCCGACACCGACGCGGACGGCCTCGACGACGGGCTGGAGCTGAAGACCAAAGGCACCAACCCCCTCAGCAGCGACACCGACGGCGACGGCCTCACCGACTACGGCGAAAACAACGTCTACAGCACCGACCCAAGGGACGGCGATACGGACGACGACGGCCTCAGCGACGGCTTCGAGGTGAGCTTCGGCACCAACCCCAACAACGCCGACAGCGACAGCGACGGTTACGGGGACGGCCAGGAGCGCACCCTTGGCTCCGATCCCCAGTCGAACACCAGCACGCCGGAGCACTCCACCCTCCCCGCCACCTGCACGGACAGCAACGATAACGACGGCGACGGGGACACTGACGGCAACGACAGCGATTGCACGGGCTTCCCACCGCCCGGCGTCACCGCCAATACCGGCTTCGGTTCAGCACCCGACGGCACGCCGCAGGGCATCCGCGGCCAGCCCATCACCATCGAGTACACCGCCAGCCCTCCGGCGAGCAAGGTTACCATCACGGTGACCGGCCCCAACCCGCCCCAGGTCGGTCCCGCCCAGATGACGGACGTGAACGGCGACGGCACCCTCTGGCGCTACACCTTCACGCCCCCGTATGAGTGGCCACCTGGGAGCACCCCGGTGGTGGAGATTGTAGCCGATAGCATCCCGCTGGACGACTTCGGCATCCTGCTCATCGACCCCAGCGGCACCGTCTTCGACGATGACACCCTCGCCCCGATCGAAGGCGCCACGGTCCGGCTCTTCCGCATCAACCCGGCGACCGGCACGCCGCAGGAGATGAGCCCGACCCTCCACGCCGGTATGTTCGACCCGGAGGCCAACCCGCAGACCACGGGCGCGGACGGCCGCTACGCCTGGGACGTGGCGCCCGGCAGCTACTTCGTCCGCGTCAGCAAGCCCGGCTGCTCGACCGAGGACAGCGCCGTCGTCCAAGTCATAAGCGAGCCTGTGACCAATCTCGATGTCGGCCTCACCTGCCCCGACACCGACGGCGACGGCCTCAGGGACTACGAGGAGATCGCCATCGGCACCAGCTACATCGACCCCGACCATGACGGAGAGGGCTGCATCGACGGCGCGGAGGTCCAGACGGCGTCCGGCAGCGAGCGGACAGGCGGCCTGCGCAACCCCCTCAACCCCTGGGACTACTACGACACTAACGGGGACAAGTACATCGACGCGCCCAACGACATCCTCCAGGTCAAGCTGCGCTACTCTGCCAACCCCGCCCTGCCCTACGACGCCAGGTATGACCGGGGGGTCGCGAAGCAGGGGGCACAGTACTCCTGGCAGCGGACAGGGCCAGACGGCAGGATCGACGGCCCCAATGACATCCTCTCGGTCATGCTCCAGTACCATCACGACTGCCGATAGGGCGCCGCGTCTTCCCCATCGCCCCGCTGAGATACCACCTATCCAACTTGGTGACGCTGCGTCGCTCGGCCAGTAGGGGCGACCGTCCGGTCGCCCAGGGCGAGCAGCCGCTCGCCCCTACGCGTTCGGCCGACGGCGGCTAGCCTGCCGTTCTGTTATTCTTGTCTCAGCCCTGAAGGAGGAGAGCCGTCGATGGACCTGGAGATGGTCGAGCAGCTCATCGCGCAGCGCGGCATCGAGGTCGTGAAGGTCGGCGGCGCGGACATGGACGGCGTCTTCCGGGGCAAGCGCATCCTCAGCTCGCACTTCGTGGAGGGCTGCCGGGGCGGCGGGTTCCCCCAGTGCGATGTGATCTTCGGCTGGGACATCCAGGAGCAGCTCATCGATGGCCTGGCGCTCGGCAGCGCCGCGAGCGGCTACGCCGACATCGTCATGCGCCCGGACCTCTCGACCTTCCGCCTGGTGCCCTGGGAGGCGGGGAGCGCCGCCGTGGTCTGCGACTACTTCTCCGAGGACGGGGGACCGCTGGGGGCCTCGCCCCGACAGGTGCTGCGCCGGGTGATCGAGCGGGCGGAGGCGTCCGGCTACCGGCCCCGCATGGCGGCCGAGTTCGAGGTCCGGTTCTTCCGCGAGGACCAGCAGAGCCTGCGCGCGAAGGGCTACGCCGGGCTCCAGCCCCTCAGCCCGGGACTGAACTGCTACAGCATCCACCACGCCAGCCTGGACGAGGACCTGATCGGCGGGATCCGCCGGCAGATGATCGAGTTCGCCGTGCCCGTCGAAGGCTACAACCGCGAGCACGGCGAGGGGATGTACGAGATCAACCTCCACTACGCCGATGCCCTGACCGCCGCCGACTGCGCCCTGCTCTACAAGAGCGGCTCCAAGGAGATCGCGGCGGCAGGTGGCGTGGTGCCGACCTTCATGGCCAAGTACTCGGACCGGCTAGACGGCTGCAGCGGCCACCTCCACCAGAGCCTCTGGTCGCTGGACGGGGAGCGCAGCCTCTTCTGGAACGAAGCCGCTCCCCACCACGCGTCGGAGCTGATGCGGGCCTACCTGGCCGGCGTCCTGGCCACCCTGCCCGAGCTCATGTTGATGTACGCGCCCAACGTAAACTCGTACAAGCGCTTCGTCGTGGGGAGCTGGGCGCCCACCAACGTCACCTGGGGCTTCGAGAACAGGACCACCGCCCTGCGCGTCATCGCTAGCTCTGCGGCTGCCTGCCGCATCGAGAACCGCGTGCCAGGCGCCGACGTCAACGCCTACCTGGGCTTCGCCGCCTCCCTCGCCGGCGGCCTCTACGGCCTCGAGCGCGGGCTCACCTGCCCCCCGCCTATCACGGGCGACGCCTATCGCGCCGCCGACGTGCTGAAGCTTCCGGGCACGCTGACCGAGGCCGTCGAACGCTTCGCCGCCAGCGCCCTGGCGCGCGAGTACTTCGGCGACGCGTTCGTGGACCACTACGCCCGCATGCGACAGTGGGAGGTGGAGTGCTTCCGGCGGGCGGTGACGGACTGGGAGCGGCAGCGCTACTTCGAGCAGGTGTGAAGGAGGAGACGATGCGCCTACAGGGGAAGACCGCGCTCATCACCGGCGCCGGGAGCGGCATGGGCAGCCTGGCCGCCGAGATGTTCGCCCGCGAGGGGGCGGCCGTGGTCGCCACCGACATCGCGCCGGAGGGGCTACAGGCGACGGTGGAGCGGGTGCGCAGCGCCGGCGGCAACATCCTCGGCCTGGTGGGGGACGTCTGCCGGGCGGAAGACGTGCGTCGCTGGGTGGAGGAGGCGGTCAAGGCCTACGGAAACCTCCACATCCTCTACAACAACGCCGGCATCTTCCCCGACGAGGACGGCTCGGTCATTGACCTGAACGAAGACGTCTATCAGCGCGTCATGGACGTGAACGTGAAAGGCGTCTCTCTCTGCTGCAAGTTCGGCGTGCCAGAGCTCATCCGCTCCGGCGGCGGCTCGATTGTGAACATCGCCTCCTTCGTTGCCCTGCTAGGCTGCACGGTGCCCCAGGACGCCTACACGGCGAGCAAAGGGGCCGTGCTCTCATTGACCCGCTCCCTCGCCGTCCAGCTCGGCCCTCACAACATCCGCGCCAACGCCATCTGCCCCGGGCCTATCCTGACGCCCATGCTGGAGTCCCTGTTCCCCAACGAAGAGGAGCGCCTCAAGCGGCTCAACCGCATCCCCATGAGGCGCTTCGGCCAGGCCGAGGACGTGGTCTACGCCGCCCTCTACCTGGCGTCTGACGAATCGAGCTGGGTGACGGGTAGCACCTTCGTCGTCGATGGCGGCATCAGCGTCAACTACTTCTAGCGCCCCGCGAATTGAGGCAGGTGCTTGGCGTGGGCGGTCAGGATGTCATCGAGCAGCACCTCGGCCTTACGGGCGCTGTTCACCACCGGGTCGATGAGAAGTGCTTGCAAAGCCAGCTCCCGCGACCCGGTCACGGCGGCGTCCACCACCAGCTTCTGGATCTCCACCTCGCGCTGTACCATCTGGGCGATGGGCGCGGGCAAAGCTCCGACGGCTAGGCCGCGAACTGCTCCCTCCTCCACCAGGCCCGGCACCTCCACCACTGCGTCCCGGCTGATGTTGTCGATGTAGCCGTCGTTGGGGAGGATGAGCGACGGCCGCCGCCCGGAACGGCGAGCCAGCACGTCGGCCATGATGCCGGTGGCGGCCATACC
>Ga0154830_1024_pt15 | contig 12609 bp, 12 predicted proteins | sample Rifle2008BG16ft_FD_116134 | JGI IMG/M metagenome (GOLD analysis project Ga0154830, IMG submission 116134) | Chloroflexi bacterium RBG_16_68_14 | reverse complement strand
GACGGTGATGTCCAGCGTGCCGCCGCCGAAGTCGAAGACGAGGAAGCGCGCCCCCGGTGCGATGGCGGCCTCGGCGGCGTAGTGGTGGGCGGCGGCCACCGGCTCCTCCAGGAAGCGCACCCGCTCGACGCCCACCTGGCCCCAGGCCTCCTCCAGCCGCTGTCGCGCCGCCTCGTCCCTGCGCGCCTCCTCCGAGAAGCGCACCGGCCTGCCAACGGTGATCGCGTCGATGCGCCGGCCGAGGGCGGCCTCGGCGGCCTGCACCATCTGTCGCGCCAGCGTGGCCACCAGCTCCTCCAGCCGGTACTCGCGGCCAAAGACGCTGGTCTTCTTGAACGAGGTGACGGGCAGGAAGCGCTTGAGCGATTGGAAGAGCCGCCCTGGCTCGTTCACGTCCACCAGGGCGAAGGCCTCCTTGACCACCTTCATGTCGGAGAAGACCATCTCGATCTCGCGGAGGTAATGACGTTCCAGCCTCACCTCGCGGCCGGTGTTCTGCTCCGTGTACAGGTCGAGGGCGCGCTGCCCGGCGACCACCTCGCCCTCCCGCGTGATGTAGAGCAGCGAGCGCATCACCTGCGGGTCGCGCGCGTGCGGGTCCAGCGGCAGCAGCCGCACCGTCTCTCCATCGCAGACGGCGACGCTGGAGTTGGACGTACCAAAGTCGATGCCGATGCTGAGCATGAGCTTACTCCATCCTAGGTTCTGGGCTTGCCCTGAGCTTGCCGAAGGGTTCTGAGGGTGGGGGGCGGTGCGCGGGGAAACGAAAACCCGCCCCGACAAGTGTCGGGGCGGGTTCGTGGACTAGCTAGCCGGCCGTCCCGCAGGACGACCGGCGGTCGTAAGCAGCCTAGCGGCATCGCCTCACCATGGCAGTTCTCGAAGCGAGAGGTAGTGTCTCACAACCAACGGCGGCTGTCAAGACCCCGCCCAGGTTGGGTGCGCAGCTTAACATCATCGGGGCGTTAGAGACCACGGCCTAGGCCGTAGCGTCCCTCCGGACCCGCCGAACGCGAGGCGCTCCGCCGTCCGGGTGCAACGCCCGCTCCAGGGCTGCCGCCGACTCGTCCACGTCCTTCACGGCCCACGCCAGGTAGAACCGCTCGGTGGTCTTGGGATCGCGGTGCCCCAAGAACCGCTGAACGCGAAGAAGATCGCTGGTCTCGCGCATGAGCATCGAGGCCGCCGAGTGCCGGAGCGAGTGGGGATGCAGCCAACCTGGAAGACCGGCTGCCTCGGCGTAGCGGTCCAGCGCCAGGCCCACAGCGCGCGGGGTCAGGTGCTCCCCGCGTCGCCCGCCGAAGAGCCACCAGCGCCCACAGCGGGGATCGGTGGTCCAGGCCCGCAGTGCCCGCGCCGCCGTCGGCGGGAGCGTCACGGTGCGCGGCACGCCGGACTTCGCGCTAGTGAACGTCAGACGAATTTGCCGCCGGTCGACGTCGACGTTCTCCCGCATCAGTCGCACCGCCTCGCCGACGCGGAGGCCCGCAAGGGCCATGACCGCGAGCAGCGCACGGTCGCGGCGGCCCCGCCATCGACGCGCGTCGGGCTGGGCCAACAGCCGCTCCAGGTCGCGGGGCCGAAGCACCCTGGGGCCTGCCAGGTGTCGCTCGGTCTGATTGATCGTCTCGATCATCGTCGTCACCTCCTGCGGGCATGGAGCCGTATTCGCCGGCGACTTCGCCAGAGGCGGACCTTACGGGGTCAAACGCGTAGGAGGGCCGCACCGTGTCAGGCGTCCGGCGGCAACACGTGGGCGGTACCGAAGATGCTGGGGTGGCGGAACCTCCGTCAGCTTGAGACACGATACGGGCAGTACACCGACCGCGACGGCCTGCTGCTCGCGGGACCAGCTTGAGGAGTGGCTAGCGCGGGCCGGGCGGCCGAGGGGCTAATCTGACCATGGGCGCCAGGAGGGAGTTTCGCGCAGAGTGGCAAGCGACGCTGGCGCACCATGGCGGGCAGTTGAACGCAGCTCCCTGGTCGACGGACCACGCGGGCCGATCAAATGTTCAGCCAAAGACGCTTGTCAAGTACTATACGAGGCACCAGCCGACGCGCTAAGCTGATGCTGCTTGAGCATCTAATAGTTGTCGTACTGTATAGGCGCGTAAGCGGAGACGTTCGGTGTCATTGGAGTGGTGGCTTGCCCTCACGGCAGCTGGCATAGCGGGCACGATCATCGGTGGTGGCATACTACACCTCCTCTTCCAGGTACCAGTGCCGACGTCACCCATGGGTCGACTGCTGCGCCGGACGATGGCCTTCCCAGTGGGAGACGGCAGGGGTCCTCGCTCTCGGCTACGCCCCGGTATGACCACAAGGGATGCAACTAGCGCGTTGGTCGAGTTCTTGCGCTGGGATCAGAGCGACGAAGGAGCTTTCATCGGTCAGTTCGGTCGCAGCCAGCGACAAGAAGAAGAACAGCGATATTTGCCTGCAGACAAACGACTAGAGACGAAGCCAAGACTGTATTTCACGGGATGGCCTGTGTTTGTTTTGAGGAGGCATCTTGACCGTCTGCCTCGAGCGCAACGGAGTCGCGCAAGACGCATGCTAGAGCTGGCCGGTCGCGGAATGGTTGCGCTGGCGCCAGACGGCTGGGTTCGAGAGCCCGTGAGTTCTACAGGGTATTCAGATCCACAGGCTCCGCAGCGGTTACGCGTACATGTAAGACACAGTATTCGGGCCGCCCAAATTCTGCACGTAGTCGATCCCGGCTCTCGGATACCCAAGATAGTCCTCGGTAATATGCTCGATCCGGCGAGACACCTCCAGTCCGCGGAAGGGGGCTGGCGCTCCTATGACACCGGCCACGATCAAGGCGACCTGTACGCGTCGGCATACGCAGCGGGCTTGCTTTATTCTTGTTTGGGTGAACCGTCTGCACTCGACCCACGCGGCGCAGTGCGGGAGCGGATGACTGAACTCCTAATCAGCACGCTCACGTGGCTTGAGAAGCAGTGGGATGACAACCAATGGCACTATCCCACAGACGAGGATGTAGTCAGCGGCGAAAAGAACGCTCCTCTCATACTTCCCGAGGTGGCTATCGCGTGCTTCGATCATCGGCCTCGACTCGCTCAATCAGTGCTAGGACAATTCGAAACGTTCCTCACGCCGCTGTTCCAGCCCACGCAAGCGCACCTCTCGGTCATGGGCAAAGTTGGACCGTGTGGAGCGGCCCTTCGCTTGGGATACGCGTTCTTCCTGGCGCGCGAGTTTCGGCCCGGCGCAGCCGAGCGCTTCGCGGCGTTGGTAGAGTACTCGATGCAGCACGTTGACGCAGGCTACGATGGCGCAGAAGCGGCGATGCTGCTGGACATGCTCTTGGCGGCGAATTTCCCCTAGGTCAGCCGCAGCTCTCCGGCGGCGCGCGAATCGGCGGCGCCTAACCGGGGTTCACGCACACGTAGTGGTAAAAGTCGGCTAATTCCGTGTACTCGGCGTTGTAGTCGCTAAATTGCTCGATCTGCTCGAAACCCGCCCTCTCCAATAGTTCCTTCATTTCACCTCGCTTGAAAGGATATAGGTGGAGCCGGCCCCATCGTCCATCCCGATGGCTATACTCAATGACCACCTCGGCCGGGTCGATGAAAACCGGATAAGCCTCGACCTTCTCAGCGATATAGACGTAGCGATGCTTATATCGCACCTCGTGCTCACGGAGGATTCGATCCTTGTCAGCGAGCCAGTATTGATAGTTTCGTTCGTCGATGATGAGTATGCCGCCGGGGCGCAGTAAACGCCTAAACTGCTCCAATGCGATCAGCTGGTCCCGGCGATCAAAGAGATATGTCAGGGAGTTTCCTAAGCAAATTGTGGCGTCAAATGAGTAGGCCTTCAGAGTAGGTTCGCGGTCCAGATTACGCCAGTCGGCATGTGTTAAGGGTGGCGGCTCCAGCGGAATATGTTTCTTGGCCGCGTTTTCGCGCGCCTTCCTCTCGAAGTCCGGATCTATTTCGTTGCTCCAAACCTCGAAGCCTTCCTTCCTTAGGTATATCGTGTCGCAGCCATCGCCAAGCGTCGAATCGAAGACCTTGTGACAGTCGTGCTGCTGAAGTTGTCGAACAAGGAAACAATCCTCTCCCTCCCTTCTCCCATCCCAGTCGATAAACTCGCCCCAGATCTCAACGAGATCTTTGGGATTCTCTACGACTGGTCGACGACATGGACGATCATGAGGGGAGGGGCGAGGGCTATGTCTATCGATCGAACGCAGCAAAGAGACAGTCCTTTCGCCTTAGCTATTCCTGTTCGTCGCGCAGAGCTTCCACAGACGGTCGAAGGCGGCTTGCATTTGGCTGACGACGGGCTTGTTGCTGGTCAGCGTTGAGCCGACGGCAATTTCTGAGCGCGTGAAATTATTCGGGAGATCAATGAGCCACTTACCATCCACAATTGCAATGTCCCAGACTTGAGCAGCCAGGGCCCGCCCCTCGGAATCAAGGTCGTCGAGTATTGCGCATGCGACTTCGATCCCGACCCGCTGCTGGTCCATGACATGCGCTTGATTCTTGTCGTAGTCCTCGTGGCTGTTGAAGACGAATATGCGACGCACACGAACGGCGTGTAGCGCCATCAGCGCTACATTCTTATCCAGGTAGCGCTGCCCTGCTTCACTTTCCCACCAGTCAGCTAACGGGACGCAGCTCGTGGCGTCAACGGTTGCCCGCGCCACATCGATAAAGGCCAACCACCATCCGATCTCAGCGTCGGCCATGGCTTCTTTCCGCGGCACTGGACTGCGAATCTGCTCCTGCTGCAGGGCCCGCAAGAAATCTCGGCACTCGGTCAGCGCCTTCCCCGCCCAAGCCAGGCATGCTAAATCGCCTCCCTTGAGCAGCACCTCATACAACCTGGCGATCTCGTCCACCTCATTGAATTCCCCCTGCGTGAGCTGCTCGGGCGTAGTCTCCAGCGCGGACGCAATCGCCTCAATAACGGTGGTGTCCGGGTTCTTGACTCGCCGGTTCTCGATGTTCGCAATGGTGCTGTAGCCGTATCCCGGACCGCACAGGTTGGCCAGCTTCTCACGACTGAGCTGTCGCTCTGACCGTAGTCTTCTGAGGTTCTCTGCTAGGGCCATTCCGTCCGTCCAGTTGGACCGATTCTGTCCACAGAGGGCACACAAGCGTACCCATCGTCGTCTCTAACAGTGCCGTGGTGCCGCGCCACCCCGGTCAGCGTGAATGTGTACACACTGGCATTATCGGCGTCGCACGGCTGAAGGTCAAGGGCACATCTCGCGCACACGAGGAGGCATATTTTCGTGCAGACGAGGTAAAGAGGTTGACAGGAGCCCATGTCGGGCATTAGAATGTGCACATAGGTACTCGGTCAGTGCGGACCGTGTAGCAGCTTTACCAATAGAATATCGGGGACCAGGGCGGGAACGGACGCCCCGGAGATGCCGGAGGCGCAACCCAGGCTGGTCAGGCCTGCATTCCGTGGTGTACAAGCGGGAGCACAGGAAGGAGGCCAGACATGGCACGACGCCGAAACGGACGGTGGCCCATTCAGATTGGTGATCGTCCGTATTGGGACGACCGACCCGGCGGGGAGCCGAGGCTCACGAGCCTGGCCGACCTGTCCAGGGAGGTCAAGGCGAAACTGAAGGAAAGGCTGAAGGCGACGCCTGATCGATGGGAAGCTCTGAGGGTAGAGTGGAGGCGCGCGCGGAGCCGATACCGTCGCTGGCGCCGACGACAAGTCAAGAAGCTAAAGAGGGCCCGCGCACGAGAGCCATCGCCGCGCCCTTAACAGAGCCGTCCAAGAGGGCGGCTCTACGATTTCTGGCGCGGCCCGGACGAGGAATGGTGGTCATCCATGGAGAAGGAGAGAGAGGAGGAGACGCTGATGTCTCGTTGCGTTCCGGTGAAACAGGCAGTCCGGCAGCTACGCCGGGCGGGGTTCGATGAACTTCCGGCCCAGGGCAAACACCGGAAGTTCCGGCACCCGCGGACGCAGGTGATTCTCTCGCTGCCGCGATCGCCGCAGGGCGACGTCCTCTGGGGCTTCTTGGCCCAGCGGGTCCGGCGGCTCACCGCCGGCCGCTAACTCTGTCTGGGCGGCGCCTCGGTGGCAACATAGGTCTTCGGCGACCCTAATCTCCCGGATCGAAAGGAGGTGACGCAGCCCCACACGAGTGACCCTGCGTTCGAGCTACTTCTGTAGCGCCAGCCATGAGGAGGTATCAATGACGACCCAAACCGCGATCCGCGTGCGCCTGGTCGACGACCTAGGCCAGCTGCCGGAGGGCTACACACTGGAGCTGGACCCGGCGAACACGCCGACCGACGTCCAGCAGCACGTCATCGCCGAGGGGAAGCTCCGGGGCAGCACGCCCGATGGCCAGCGGATCACGTACGACCTGAGCCATCAGGGGACCAAGCTCGTCCTGGACCAGCCTATTGGCGAGCAAGGCGTCACCGAAGGTTCCCTCCTGCGCGTGCACAATAAGAACATCCAGGGCTGCTGAATGGCGAACGCATAGCCGCCGGGCTGGCTGCCTGGTCTCGGCAGAGCGGGGCACCTGCTCGACCAGGCGGCGACCGGCGGCTGTGCACCAGTGCTCACAGAAGGAGGTCCATTTGATGGATACCCAGCTCATCCAGGAACAGTACGCGCTGCTTGAGCGCTTGCAGGCCCTCAATTCGGACCATGTCCAAGCGCTCACCCACACGCCTGACTGGAGCGAGATCCGGCTCGGCCTGAAGGACGTCCCGGCCCTCGTCGGCGATCCCAACCACCCGCGGGTCCGGCGCGACCACGAGGTGCTCCTCCAGTTCGACGATCGCTACCCGACACTGCCACCCTTGTTCCAGATCGGCCCAGAGCGCCCCATCTGCGCGCACATCTGGCGCAACCGCACCATCTGCCTGCTCCAGCACAGCTGGTACCCGGCGCGGGAGCTGTGGACCGGCGTCGTCGATCTGGTCGAGATGCTTCAACGAGGAACCTACAGCTCCTCGCCGGCCGACCAGTCGGACCATCAGTGGCTGCGGCGGGAGGAGAACCGCCGCCGGCTACACGAACTGGTGGGCTCGCCGACTCGGTTCCGCCTGCCGCTGCCCGCGCCTGCGATCAGCACGGCACCGCCGAGCCGCCCGAAGATCAGCACCGTCTCCTAGAAGCAGGACACGCAACACTACAAAGGAGAAGTCCCATGCCGACCATCCGCACTGCTGACGAAGGTAAGCGCCGCGAGTTTCCTCGCTCGCCGGCGCCCGAGGAGCTGGCCGCGCTCCTCACTCCCTACGACAACACCGCCGTCTCCCCGCCGCTTGGTGCCAGACGGCTTGAACATGGTGAAATCGCCCCTCCGCCCGAGGCGCCTTCGGTGCGCGGCCGCCGACTCTGGCTGGCCCGCTTGCCGGGATGGGTGCCGATCGTGTTGAGCGTCGCCGCCCTTGCCTTGGGCGTATGGGTGCTACTCCGGCCTGCATTTTCAACCGCTGGCGGCGCCGGGCCGGGTGGCTCGGCGCGCTGGACCCTTGACACGGTTGCCGCTCCTCAGGAGGTCACGCTGAAGGTTCAGGGTCCAAATGACGAGCCCTGGGTGCGCCAGGTTGCCATCATCGTATCGACCGAGGAGGCGACCTTCTCGCTGCCGGTGGCCATCGCTGATGGATATGGGCAGCGCGCCCTCGCCGTCCGTGCCGTGACCGCGAATGAGGACGGGGACTCCCCGCTCAGCGTACCTGTCCTCCGGCCGGGAGAGCGCTTCTGGGCCTCTCTGGCCGGCGATGGTGGCGCGGTTGAGGGGCGCGTTCCGTTGGACGTTCGGGTCAGCGGGAAGAGCGTGACGCCTCCGGCCGGCGCGGCGACGAGCGCGAGCGCGACGCCCGCGGAGACACCGGTCGCTACGACCACGCCGCAGGAGTCGTCGACCGCTACCGCAACGCCGGACGAGACGCCGGCCGCCAGCGGGACGCCGAAAGAGGATGCCCAATGAGCAACCAACAGCCTCGCGCCGGGCCGATGCTGCGTGCCTTCTCGGGACCCGCGCTCGCAATTGTTCTTGAGCGAGCCGCTTCCGCCATCGAACACATCGCCCAGCAGGTCTATGAGGCGAAGGGCACCGAATGGGGCGGCGTCACCTTCGGCCGGCTCTGGAACCTTGCCGGCCATCTCATCGTCGTCATCGAGGACGCGACCGAGGGCTCCTGCGCCAATGCCTCGCCCGTGCGCTGCGACATCCTGCCGCAATCGTGGGACTACGGCGAGGCGCAGATCCGCCGCCAGAATCGCAGCCCCGGCCTGCGCATCGGCACCTGGCACTCACACCCGCATATGGCGCCGCTGCCGTCCCGTACGATGGATGCTCCGGCCTTCTGGAGCTACCAGCATGTCCCGCACTTCGTCGGTATCATTGTGAACCCGTACGCGCGGCCACAGCCGGAGCGAGCGTGTTGGGCGCTGGGGGAGATGGAGCTTTTTCGCGTGCCGAGCTACGTGCTCAAGGATGCTCCCTGGACGCGCCGCGTCCTCGCGTTGAGGAGGTGAACGGCAGCTGCAGGAGCTGTTGAACACATATCGCTCTCCATAGCAAGCACAAGGACCTGAGCACGGATGGAGGTGTCATATGCTAAACCCGGGCACGACACGGGGCCCCGCGTCATCGCTCGATGATCTCCGCTACAGTCGCCAACTGCTGGCGTCAATCGATGGCCGCGGCCTCGATCAGGCCAAGATCTCTGCCGGTCGTGTCGCTCTGATCGGCGCCGGTACGCTGGGTAGCAACTATGCTGAGGGGGCAGCGGCCACAGGCGTTGGCTCCATCGATATCTTCGACTTCGACACCGTCGGTCCCGAGACTCGCGGGCGCAGCATCGCGTTTGTGCCGGACGACGACGGGCGTCCGAAAGCCGTAGCCCTCGCAGATCGGGTTCGGCAACTCAACCCTGACGTTGAGGCTCGGGGCATCGTCGCGAACGCCCTCCTCTTGGGCGGGGCCACCTGGGAGGCCTACGACGTCTTGGTGCTGGCTACGGACAATGTCCTCACTCGTCTGAACCTCTCATCCCTGGCGCTGCAGCTTCCTCGTGGTCCGCAGGCTGTTCTGGAAGCCGGACTGGCGGGTTTCGACTGGTCAGTTCAGGTCATGGGCCCGGGGACGCACTGCTACCGTTGCTCCTTCCTGGATAGCGCCGCAGTCAACGTCTCCCGCAGCTGTAACGGTGTCGCCCTCGACGTCGGCGGAGCGGTCCTGCCAACGACGCTCCCCGCCGCCTTCTCGGCCGTGGGGATCATGATCCAGGAGACGCTCCTCGCCCTTTCTGGCTCCGCTCCAGTGTTCCTCGGCCGGGAAGTGCGGGCGAGCATGACCACAGCGGAGCTCTCGGTCCTGCGGATCAACCCGCGCCCGAGCTGCAAGGATCACATTAAGTGGCGTGAAGAGGACGTCTTCCGCCTACCGTTCGAGCCGACTCATTCCGTGGGACAGATCCGAGAGCACTGCGCGAGGGAGTTGCGCCTTCCCGTTCGGGATCTGACGCTGGCGGCGCCCCATCGCTTGCTGAAGACTGTTACGTGTTTCGCCTGCGGCGCAACCGTGGATGCCAGGGGCTATGTTGACGGTTACGTGGCGTCCGTCTGCCGTGAGTGCGGGGAGGTGGTCGGCTCCGTGAACACCTGCCGGTGCGGCGCTCCTGCTCCTCCACCGCCCCTTCGGCCATTCCAGCGCCTGAAATGCCCGGCGTGTGGCCAGCTCGATCCCAACGGATTCGACATCGAGGCGAGCACTATACTCCAAGACGACGATGTCACGGTCGAGCGGAGCGGCATTCCCGCTGGAGAGGTTTTGGGAATCTATGCCGGGGATATCAAAGCGCACCTCATCCTGGAGGGAGGGTCATGGACGGAGCACTCGTGGGGCTAATCGTGGTTGCAGGGCTGCTTCTCTGCGGACTCGTGCTGGCAGTCGTCCTCGGCCCGCGGACGGCAAATGGGCCGCGCATTCGGACCGTCGAACCCGCAGCCGTGCCGCCGCCCATCGCTCCTCGCAGCGCGATCCGCACGGTCTCCGAGGGAGCAGCAGCGCCTGAGGCGATGGGTGGCATCTCAGACGTCCGTCTTCCGGCGGGATTCGAGCCGACCGCTCGCACCGCGGCGCGCTGCGGAATTTGCTTCCGGGCGCTGTCTGGTGAGCTCGCCGCACGGCACGCCGCACGGGGGTGTGGTCAGGTGGTTCACGCGGACTGTTTGCAGCGCCGCCAGAACCGGTGCCCTGGCCCGTGTTCCGCGCGGCCAAGCTACCGCTGATGCTCGCCTTGCGACGAATGCGGGTGCGGTCAGGTCGGCTACCTAAGATGCCAGAATGCGTTCGCGCGCCGTCTTCTCGATGACGGTGGCGTCAATGCTCCCGTCGGGCCCGTCCTCGGAAGTCACCACTTGGTCGACGAAGCCATTCTCCTCATACCAGCGTCGCTTCCTGTCCCAGGCTTGGGCGTACGATGGAACTGACAGCATCCCCAAGTGCTCCCAGTACCACGTCTCGCCCTCGTAGCTCACGGTGAAGTCGGGCAGGCGGAAGTCGCGCGGGTCCGCACGCGCCGTGAGAGGCTCCTCATACCGGTAGTCGATTCCGAGGCGTGTCAACGTGTCGGCGACAATGACTTCGCTCTTGGAGCGCACCAGGACTCCTGTTGCTGTCCGATGGATGAGCATCTCGGGGTGCGGGAAGCCGGCGGCCTCCGGCCTCATCGCAAGGCCGAACAGGTTCGTATTCCGATTTAGCGTCTCCGAGTACTGGGGCTTTCGATAACGCTCCAAGGTTCGAACGTCGCCTTCAAGCAGGAGGACCAGCCGCTTCCTGAAGCGAGTGAGCGCGGTATAGAGGAGCTCGCGAGACAAGGTCGGCGCATTCTGCGGAAGCACGAGAAACACTGTGTCGAACTCGCTACCTTGGCTCTTGTGAACTGTGATGGCGTAACCTAGCTCTAAACGTTCATTCACTTCGCCAGGGCTGTACTTGAAGCGCACGGTTGGTTGGGTGCCGAAGTTAACTACGAGCTCGTCGCGGCCGGCTCGGCGCTCGGTCCAAGTCACGATTCCGACCTCGCCGTTCGCAACGTAGCGCCGTTCGTCTCTCTTCGTGTCGGGCATCCATGATCGACGGCGTTCGTTTCGTACTTGTATCACCTTGTCGTTTTCTACGATCTGTTGGTCTCCGGCAGGCTTCGCTAGCTGTCTTCGCCCAAACTTGCGGCCGCGCTTTGCAGCCTCGATGAGCCCTCGTCGGTAGTCCAGCTGAATGCGACGGTTGATCTCGTCCGTACCTGCGCCCTGGCGCCGGGTAGGTGTCAAGATCTGCCACGCTTCGGGGGACGGTTGGCCGTCTCGCCGGAAGGACGTATCTAGGGCTTGATAGTCCCCGCGCTGGGCACCGCCCAGGACGGTTGCCGACATACGCTCGGCGAGCAGCCGATCTAGTTCCTCCAGTCCTTGCCAATAGTGAACTTCTAGATCGCTGTCCGGCATCTCGCCACGAGCAACGAGGGCCAGGATCTCGTCGTCGTCTGGAGGCGTTTCCCCGGACGCATATCCATCGGACAGGCGCAGGCCCAGGCTAGCCGCTTCACTAAAGCGGCCTCGATACTGGAGCTGTATGAGCCGTTCTCGACGGTCGGCGCTCTCGTCTAGCCAGGCAATGACGTCCGCGAACGGACGCCCCGAGCCAATCGGTGGTAGTTGGTTGGGATCGCCGACAAGGACCAGCCGGCGAACGTCGTTCCACGCTATCGCTCGGAAAAGGGTCGCCAGGAGCTCGGTTGGAATCATCGATGCCTCATCGATGAGCACGGTCGCGGTCCCTTCCGTCTTCCCACCTTCGCGTCGCAAGGCGTAGCGATTGTTGAACGAGATCCAACCGGTTTCGGCGAGGAACTGATGAATCGTCTTGGCCTCGGTCCCGGCTATCTGCTGGAGGCGCGTCCGCGCCTTACCAGTGGGCGCCAGCAAGAGTAGGGAGCCGTGACCATCACACTCCTGTATGGCCTCGATGAGCGCCCTCGCGACCGTCGTCTTCCCGGTGCCGGCCCGCCCGGTTACAACGCTGAAACGTGCGGGTAAAGCTCGGCGCAGCGCTGCCGCCTTTTCCTGCCGGGCGCTTTCTTCATCTTCCGAGCCCCGGTCTTCGGCTCGCGCTAGGACTCGGTCAACGATCGAACGCCAGTCGAGCTCCGGGACGTCGTACCGCTTTTCCACCATGCGGTTCAAGCGGTCGCGAATAATGGCTTCGTCCTCAAAGAGGGCACGGGACGCTACGACCCTTCCGCCAGCAACATCCAGAAACGACAGCCGCTCTTCGAGGAACTCGGATGCTGCCTCCAGCGCTACAGGATCGGGCAGACAGCGGCGGTCATTCGCTAGCCTCTTCTCAACGCGACGGCTCGCCTCGTCCAGACTGAGGACGGTATCTCCCTCCACGGCTGCCGATTTCAGGACGTCGAGAAAGAGGGCGCGCACCCTCTGATCGTCGTCGACTCTGATGGGAGGGATATCTGCATGCAGTCCCGCCCGCGGCAGCAATCCGTGATCTATGGAATCGAAGGCGACCGGCTCAGAGTCGTTCGCGCCCAGGTCCAGCTCGCAAAGTATGAAGGG
>Ga0154830_1065_pt20 | contig 12652 bp, 13 predicted proteins | sample Rifle2008BG16ft_FD_116134 | JGI IMG/M metagenome (GOLD analysis project Ga0154830, IMG submission 116134) | Chloroflexi bacterium RBG_16_68_14 | reverse complement strand
CTCCTCGAACCGCTCGTTCAGCCAGTCGAGGAGGAGGCTGGCGGCATAGCGGGGGAGACGGTCGGGAGAGGACATCAAAGGCATGGTAGCAGATAGGGAGCGCAGCTAGATGTTCGACCGCGACTGGCCGCCGTCGACGTTGATGCAGGCGCCGGTCACCCAGCTCGCCCGCTCCGAGCAGAGGAAGACCACCACGTCGGCGATCTCCTGCGGCGTGCCGAAGCGGCCCATGGGGATGTTCTCTTCGATGAACGTTCGCATGCCCTCCGGGTCCTCCTCCAGCCGCCGGCCCCAGGAGCCGCCCGGGAAGGCGACGGAGCCCGGCGCCACCGAGTTCACCCGGATCTCCGGCGCGAGGGCCAGCGCCATCGCCTTGGCGTGGCTGATCATGGCCGCCTTCATCGCGTTGTAGGTGGGCGCGCCGCCCGACTCGCGCCCCCAGATCGATGCGATGTGGACGATGCTGCCGCCGCTGGAGGCGCGGATGTGGGGGACGGCCGCCCGCGTGGCTCGCACCGCCGCCAGCAGGTTCGATTCGTAGACCATGTCCCACGCCTCGTCCGTCTCGTCGCGGGTGCGGCCGCCGGCGTTGTTGACCAGGATGTGCAGCCGGCCGAAGCGCGCGACGGTCTCCGCCACCAGCCGCTCGATGTCCTCCGCCCGCGTCACGTCGGCGGCGACGGCGAGCGCATCGACGCCGCGCTCGCGCAGCTCGGCCTCGGTCTGGCGCAGCGCCTCCTCGCCGCGGGCGCAGACGGCGACGTGGCAGCCCTCGCCGGCCAAGCCGAGGGCAATGGCGCGGCCGATGCCCCGGCTCCCGCCGGTGACGATGGCTACCTTATCGCGCAGGGCGAGGTTCATGGCGGCTGTCCCGTCTCGTCATTCCGAGCTTGCCCGCCGAAGGCGGGCGGGCGAGGAATCTCTTTGCCCGGTGTACCAAGTCTCGGCGAGGTCGTCCCACTCGGGGTTGAGCGACTCGATGAGATCGATCTTCTTCTGCCTGCGCCAGGCTTTGATCTGCTTCTCTCGAGCGATGGCGTCTCCGATGCTCCCGTAGTCCTCATAGTACACGAGCTTGTGGATGTTGTATCGCTTCGTGAAGCCGTCAATGAAGCGGGTCTCGTGCTCCCAGACGCGGCGCTCCAAGTTGTTGGTGACGCCGACGTAGAGGGTCTTGGTGCGGCTCGCCATGATGTACACGTAGTACGACACTTGGGTGTCCGCTCAGGAGAGATTCCTCGCTGCGCTCGGAATGACGGGGCTGGCTTGCCGCGGGCGCAGATGGCGACGTGGCTCCCCTACGACCTCCGCAGCCCGCGCTCCGACTCGTAGCGGATGGTGACGGCCTGGGCCCACCAGGGGCTGACGCCGTGGCGCTCCAGCAGGTACCTGGCGCTCTGGGTGCGGCCGTGCCTGGGCGCGCCCCAGCGGTCGAGGATGCTGAACCACTGGGCCCAGCTCTTCCCCGTCCGCGCCCGCACCGACTCGTCGCCGATCCGCCGGAAGCCGGTCTGCTTTCCGGCCATGCCGGTCAGACCGACGGCCGGTCGGCCAGCTCCAGGAAGCGGATGTAGGGCGGGCCGCTGACGCCGGCGTGTTCCATCGCCTGCCGAAGGTCATCCGACTGGCTGAACCGGCGGGCGCTCTCCACGCTGTCCCACTCCATCAGGATGATGACGTCGTTGGGGTCGTCCGCGTTCTGGAAGACGAAGCCGCCCTTGGAGCCGCCGCTCTGGCGCAGGGCGGCGTGCTCATCGAACGCCGGCTTCCACTTTGCGAAGTCCTCCACCTTGTGATGCACGAACAGGTATGGCATGGTCCGCTGTTTCCTTTCTAGTGCCTTCCAGGAGACCCATCGCTGTACCTCTTAGCGGGGAAAGCGGGAGAAGTCGGGCTCGCGGCGCTCCAGGAACGCGTTCTTGCCCTCATCTGCCTCGCCGCTCCCGTAGAAGTCGGGCGCGATCTCCCGCACCCAGTTGCGGGGCGCTGCCTCCCGCAGGGGCTGGTAGAGGGTGCGGAAGGAGGCCTTGAGGATCTTGAGACAGGTGGGGCTCTTCTGCAGCAGCTCCGTGCACCAGCGGTCTATCTCATCGTCCAGCCGGTCGTGGGCCACGGCAGCATTGATCAGCCCCATGTCGAGCGCTTCCTGGGCGCGGTAGCGACGGCAGAGCATCCAGATCTCCTTCGCCTTCTTGGCGCCGACCACGTGGGTGAGGTACGCCACGAAGTAGCCCGCCGCCGGGCTGCCCACCCGCGGGCCCACCTGGGCGAACTGGGCGTGCTCCAGGCAGGCGATGGTGAAGTCGGCGAAGTAGGCTAGGTGGTTGCCCCCGCCGATAGCGTACCCGTTCACCCGCGCAATGACCGGCTTCAGGCAGTCCTCGATGCCGGCATGGGGGTCGACGGGGGCGGGCGCCTCCGCGCCCTCGCGCTGCCACGCTTGGAGCCAGCGCACGTCACCGCCGGCGCAGAAGGCGCGATCGCCGGCGCCGGTGATGACGATGACGCCCACCTCCGGGTCAGCGCAGGCGTCGTCCACCGCTTGGCGCATCTCGGCAAGAGTGTCGCCGGTGAAGGCGTTCATCACCTGCGGTCGGTTGATGGTCACCCAGGCAGCGCCGCGAACGCGGTGGTGTTTCTCATAGACGATGTCCGTGAAGTCTGGCATTGGGTCTCCCTTCTACCGTCCTTCGGCGCCCGATTATAGCACGGGGCTGGTCGTCCTACTCCAGCCCCAACTGCTGTTGGTAGTCCGGCTCCAGGGCGCGGATGATGCCCAGCTCCAGGTAGCGGTCGTAGGGGTACTTGAGAGCCTGGCTGATCACCTGCGGCGGGTAGGGGATGTTGGGCCGGGTGGCGATCACCTGCTGCTCCTCCAGCGCCTTCAGCTCCTCCTCGGAGAGGCCGAGGAGGCCGCCCAGCACCTCTTGGTTGTGCTGGCCCAGGGTGGGCGCCGGCCCGCGGGCCGAGGCCTCGAACTCGCCGAACTTGGCGGCCAGGTGGCGCTGGACGGGCCGCTTGCCCACGTGCGGCTGGTCGACGAGGTCGAAGTGGCCGCGCTCGCGGAAGTGCGGGTCGAGGAGGATCTCCTTGCCATTGAGGACGGGCGCCGCCTTGACGCCGGCCCGCTGGAGCAGGTGGAAGGCCTGGTAGTGGTCCTGCTCGCGCGTCCAGCCTTCGATCAACCGGTCCAGCTCATCGTGGTGGTGGTGGCGGCCCAGCACGTCGGCGAAGCGCTCGTCCTCCGCCCACTCCGGGTGGCCGGTGGCGCGGCAGAAGGCGGCCCACTCGTCGTCGCTCTCGATGGAGATGACCAGCCAGTCGTCGCCACCTTTACAGCGGTAGCAGCCCTGGGGCGCTCCGGCAGAGTCGGAGCGGTTGCCGATGCGCTCCGGCAGGCGGGCGTTCATGGCGAAGTCCATCAGGGCGGCGCCCAACAGGGGGATGGCTGCCTCCTGCTCCGAGAGGTCGATGTACTGGCCCCGGCCGGTGCGGCGCCGGTAGTGCAGCGCCGCCAGCACGGCGCCGGCGCCGAGGAAGCCCGAGTACGGGTCGGTGAAGGAGAGGCCGCTGCGTATGGGCGCCCCGCCCGGGTAGCCGGTGAGCTGGGCGACGCCGGAGGCGGGCTCCAGCCCCATCCCGTAGGCCGACCAGTCGGCCTGGGGGCCGTCCTGCCCGTAGCCGGAGAGGGAGATCATGATGATGTCCGGCTTGACCTGGCGCATGTGCTCGTAGTCCAGCTCGAAGGCGCGCATCACCCGCGGGGTGAAGCTCTCTGCCAGCACGTCGGACTGGGCGATGACGCCGCGCAGCAGCTCCCGCCCGCGCTCCTGGTTCAGATCGACCACGATCTCCTTCTTGCCGGCGTTGCGGATGGTGAAGTAGAGGGCGCGCTCCCAGGGGAGGTCCTGGCCGTCGTTGTCGGCGTGGATCAGGTTGCGGGTGATGTCCAGCCGGTTGGGCGACTCCAGGCGGATTACCTCCGCCCCCAGGTCGGAGAGGATGCGCGTGCACGTTGGCCCGGCGAAGACCTGGGTCAGGTCCATGACGCGGATGCCTTCCAGGGGTCCGAGCATCTCTACGTCACCTCACCTTGATAAGCCCTCGATAGGGCGTCCGCATACTCATTCCATCGATTTCCAGCATGTCCCTTGATCCACTCTGCCTTCGCTGAAGGCCGCAGCGTAGCCAGCTCGTGCAGTTCCCTTACCAAATCGAGGTTCTTGATCTCTTCCTTCTTCTTGCCACGGGTCCAACCATTTTTCTTCCACCTCGCGGCCCATGTGGTGGCGATCTTTACGCAGTACTGGCTATCGCTGAATACCGAGATCCCTTCCCCAACTTGCACCATCTGATATGCCTCAACGAGAGCCTTTAGTTCCATCCTGTTGTTCGTCGTGTCTTCTTCGCGACCATGCCGCTCTTCGATTATCCGCCCATCGATGACCTTTACAGCACCCCAACCGCCCCGGCCTGGATTCGGCTCGCAAAAGCCATCGGTGAACACACCGGTTTGAGGGCCGGCTTGGAACGTTTGGAGCACTTGCTGGCGTGTCGGTTCCGCTCTGGTGTGCCGCGAGCCATCATCCTTACAGGACATGCACTGGCGCGGAACCCAACCCGGATACTTGGCCACAACCGCTGGTGCGAGCGTGAACATTCCTCCGCAGTCCTGGCAAATGCAGTCTCTACCTGGCACCATTGCTCTCCTTCGGCATCTCGACCCTTGCAGCGTCACGTAACGCTGTTGTTCGGCTCACGTCACCTCGCGCTCCCGCAGGATGGTCTGCTCCTCCTCCGAGTAGCCCAGCGCGCTCAGCGTCTCTTCGTTGTGCTCACCCAGGAGCGGCGCTCGCTGGATCCGGGGCGGCGTCTCCGTCATGCGGAAGGGCGGGCCGGCGTAGGGCAGCTCGCCCGCCTCCGGGTGCTCGATGCGCCGGAAGAAGCCACGCGCCCCCAGGTGCTCGTCCTCCAGCAGGTCCTTGACCGTCGGCACGGGCGCGAAGGGCATGCGCAGCGCCTGCGCCGTCTCCACGATCTCCCTGGCCGTGTGCTCCATCAGCCACGGCGTGAGCAGATCGTCCAGCTCCCGCCAGCGGACCATGCGCTCCTGACCGCTGATGAAGAGCGGGTGCTGGTCCAGCTCCGGCTTCTCCAGCAGGAGCGCCATGCCCGAGACGGCGCCCTCCTGGGTGAGACCGGGCTGGGGGAAGCCCTGCACGCCCGGGATGAGGACGATGTGGCCGTCCTTGCAGGGCATGATGTCCATGGGGTAGCCGAAGATGTGGCGCGAGTAGTAGCGGCGCCGGATGGCGCCCTGGAAGGCGTACATCGCCGCGTTGTACTCGTCGGCGCAGGCGACGGCCTCCGCCATCGAGACGTCCACCTGCTGGCCCTGCCCGTCCGGCAGGCGGGCCCGGCCCTCCCGCTCGCGATAGGCCAGCGCCGCCAGCGCGCCGACCCAGGCCTGGATGCCCGCGATGTAGTCGCCCGGGGTGCCGCCGGTGGAGAGTGGCTCCCGGTCGGGCTCGCCCGTGTTGTACATGATGGTGCTCATCGCCATGGCGGTGAGGCTGTTCCCCCGGTAGTCCTTGTAGGGCCCGCTGGCGCCGAAAGGCGTGATGGAGACGTAGACGAGCTGGGGGAAGGCGCCCTTGAGGTCGTCGTAGCCGAGGCCCCATTCCCCGCCCCTGGCGGGCGACCGCCCGTCGCTCTCGATGAGCACGTCGGCCTGCTCGAGCAGCTTCTTCACGATGGCCTGCCCGGAGGCGACGCCCACGTCCAGGGTGACGCTCTTCTTGCCGGTGTTCAGGTGGAGGAAGAGGCCGCTCTTCTCAGGGTGGGGCTCATCGCCGGGGAAGGGGCCCAGGCGGCGCGCCCGGTCGCCCTCCGGCGGCTCGACCTTGATGACCTCGGCGCCCAGGTCGGCGAAGAGCTTGCCGCAGTAGGGCCCGGCGATGCCCTGGGCCAGCTCGATGACGCGCAGGTTGGAGAGCGCTTCTTCTGCCATGGTCCTCCGGGTTGCGCCTGTGGAGGCGCCAGATGCGATTCGCATCATACACAGGGCAGCGGGACGAGGCAACCGTGGTCACGATCCTCGTCTTTGTGTGAGCTACTTCATAGTAGCGGCCATCAGGGCCTGGTACGGTAAGCGTGCAGGATGCGGATTCGACGATAGATCTCCTACCGGGATTCCCGCCTGCGATAGCCCGCGCCGGGCTTTCCCCGCCACCAGCCGTCCGGCGCGGGCACTTGCTTGCCCGGAGCAGGCAGGCGTCTACAGCAGGATCTTCTTGTGAGCGGCGCCGGGGGCGCGGCGGAAGTTGTGCGCCAGGTAGCGCTTGCCGTGCTCCTCCTCCACCTCCTCGATGGAGCAGCGGTCGGGGCGGGAGAGTGTCTGCTCCACCCTACGGGCGAGGTCGGCGTGGGCCCGGTGCGTGTCCTCGTGGATGGGGAAGACGCCCTGAGCGTGGACGGCCACGGCCAGTTGTCGCTCGCAGAGGGCCAGGAGCCAGCCCAGCACGATCTCCGCCCAGCCGAGGTGGAAGCTAGCGTCGGCGAAGGTGAGGGCCAGGCGCTGGTTGTTGGACTCTGGCCCTACCTGGAGGAGCGTGGCGCCGAAGTTGGGGCGGCCCAGCTCACTGGCCGGGCGGTAGACCCGGCGCAGCCGCTGGTCCGAGGCGAGAGTCTCGCCGGCGAAGTAGCGGCCGAGGCCGAACTCCAGGGCCTTGTGCTGCTCGTTGGGGCGCAGGTGGCCAGCCAGCCACTCCAGCACCAGCTCCATCTCCGAGGCGTGGAGCTGGTGCTGGGCCGCGATGTGCTCACAGGCGGCGCGTACCAGGGAGAGGCAGGAGGGGTAGGAGCCGCGCGTGACCAGCAGGCAGGTGTCGGCCAGGGCCAGGAAGGTGCGCGACCAGAGCCCCATGAGCGCCGCGTAGGGGTGCGTGCGAAAGGCGGAGGGCGAGGCGTCGCGGACGATGCGGAGCTGCAGGTTCATCCCCTCCGCGAAGAGGTGCAGGTCGTCGCCCAGCACGAAGGTGGTCTGGCGGTAGGCGTCCTGCGCCTGCGTGGAGGCACCTTGCGGCTTGCCGGGCAAGTCGTACCGCTCCGGGAAGGGGATGGCGGAGACCCGCTGGGTAGGAGTTGGCGGTTGGTCCATGCTCCGAGCAAGGGGAACCGGCCCTCGGTCGGGATTCATGGTAGGGTGCGATGCTGGCAGGCGCAACCGGCGCGGAGGATGGCCGTCCGGCCCCATTGTGCCACGCCGGCCCTCCGCGAGTTGGCAGCTACGGCGGGTTTTGCGGGTTGAATGGAGCGCTGTACGGGCCAGGGACGGGGCTACAGGTACCCGTCTGCACGCGGACGCGGTAGTCGCTCTCCCGCCGCTCGCTGCCCGACCAACTGATGCTGCTGGTCGTCGTCACCGTGCTCCAGCTCCCTGAACCGACGTTCCGGCGTTGTAGACGGTAGGTGCCGGCACCGGGGACAGCGGTCCACGAGAGGGAGACTCTGCCGCCTCCGGTGGGGTTGCTGTCCGTGCCGCTCAGCGCTGGCGCCGTGCACGCCGAGGGCGTCGCCGTTGGTGTACGGGTCGAGGTCGGCGTGCTGGTCGGGGTCGGCGTCGAGGTGTCAGTAGGCGTTGCCGTTGGTCCCGTTGGGGTTGCCGTGGGCGGCGGCGGGGCGCTGCCCACGTGGACGAGAGGTTCGTTGATCCCATCCGGGTCGTCCGGCCAGGGATCGTTGCACACTTCATCGCCGCCCACGGGCTCGCCGCCCGGGCACTCGCCCGCTGCGATGAGGGCGGCGCGCACGGCTGCGGGCGATGCGCCGGGGTTGGAGATGATGTAACTCGCGGCCGCACCGGTCACATGGGGCGCGGACATGCTCGTCCCGCTGGCCGTGGCGACGCCGTCGTTCAAGTAGGTCGAGAGGATCTTGACGCCAGGGCCGGCGATGTCGACGACGGAGCCATAGTTACTGAAGCAGGCGAGCGAGTCGTCCTGGTTCTCGGTGCAGCTGGAGAAGACGACTGTCTGATCGTCCAGGCTGCCGGGCTTCCCGTCGAAGTCGGCGAGCGCGGAGACGGTGATCACGCCCGCGCAGTTGGCGGGGCTGGTGTTGCTGGCGTTGGTCGCGCTGTTCCCCGCGGAGACGACGTAGGTGACGCCCGCCGCGATGGAGCTGGCGATGGCGTTGCAGAGCGCGGAGCTGTTGCCCCCGCCCAGGCTCATGTTGGCCACCTCGATGGTGTCGGCGTTGGCGGTCACCCAGTCGACGCCGGCGATGACGTCCGACATACAGCCGCTGCCGCTGGGCCCCAGTACCTTCACCGACCAGATGCGCGCGCCCGGCGCCACGCCAACCACGTGGCTGGCGTTGTTGCGGGCGGCCACGGTGCCCGCTGTGTGGGTGCCGTGACCGTTCCCGTCGGCGATGGTGGCCGAGTTCCCGCAGATGAGCCAGATGGAGAAGACCTCAGCATAGGAGGCGAAGCCCCCCGCCACGTTCAGGTCGGTGTGCGGGCCAGAGCCGGTGTCAATAATGGCCACGTCCACGTCGCTATCGGGCCCGGAGTCGTTGATGTCGCCCGGGGGCTCGGCGTCGATGCGGTCGATGCCGGTGGGCAGCGTCTCGGCGGCGACGGTGACGATGTGGTCGGGCTCGACGACGGCCACGTTGGGGTTCTGGCGCAGCGCCTCGACGGCGTCGGTGGGGAGGTAGGCGGCGAAGCCGCTCACGGCATGCCGGAAGGTGCGGTCCGCCCTGAAGCCGTAGCGCTTTCCCAGGCTTTCGGCCACGATTCCGGGGTCGGCTCCGTCGCGCAACTGAACAATGTAGCGGCCAGGGATGATCCTGCGCGGCGGTGGGTCGTTGGCGACCTCCGCAACCGGTGCGGCGGAGGCGCCGGCGAGGGGATGGAGGGTGCCGACAGCCAGAACAGCCAGGCTGGACGTCACAATAGCCAGCAGAAGAAGCTCACGCCACAGGCGCGTCATTCAGTCTCCACTCCCTTTCACAATATCGTCCTCGCTCCCTGACTCTGTACCGTCCATCCTAGGGGATTGGGGGAAGGAAATCAATAACCTGACGAGTACAGCCCCTTGCAATCGTGGGCAGTTCTGCTATACTCCCGCTGGGCCAGCGGCCCCGGCTGCTGGATGAGGAAGGAGCCAGCGCCCCGACCAGCGGGGCGCGCCGTATGTCCGCGATCGTCGTCATCGGTGGCCAGTGGGGAGATGAGGGCAAGGGCCGCATGGTGGACCTCCTTGCCCAGGATGCGGCCATCGTCGCCCGCTACTCGGCGGGGGACAACGCCGGGCACACCATCGTCAACCACCTGGGGAAGTTCGCCCTCCACCTGGTGCCCGCTGGCATCTTCTATCCCGATAAGCTCTGTCTCATCGGGAACGGCGTGGTGGTGAACCCGCAGGTGCTACTGGACGAGATCCAGCAGCTGGAGTCGCGGGGGGTGAGCACGAAGAACCTGTTCGTGAGCGACCGCGCCCAGGTGATCATGCCCTATCACCTGCTGCTGGACGAGTTGGAGGAGCGGGCCCGGGGCGCGGCCGCCCTCGACACTACCCGGCGGGGCGTAGGGCCTGCCTTCGCCGACAAGGTGGCGCGCCTGGGCATCCGTATGGCGGATCTCATTGAGCCCGAGGCGCTGCGGGCGCGGCTGGAGCTGGTGTTGCCCCAGAAAAACGCGCTGCTGGAGCGCCTGTACGAGGCGCCACGCCTCGACCTGGAGGAGGTCTACCGCACCTACGTGGAGTACGGCTGCAAGCTGAAGCCCTACCTGCGGGACGCCGCCGCCGTCGTGCGCGAGGCGCTGGCGCGGGGGGAGCAGGTGCTGCTGGAGGGCGCGCAGGGCAGCCTCTTGGACCTGGACGCCGGCACCTATCCCTACGTCACCTCATCGACGCCCTCGTCCCTGGCGGCGGGCGCGGCCATCGGCATCGGCATCGGGCCCACCCAGATCGAGCGGGTAGTGGGCGTCTACAAGGCGTACATGACCCGGGTGGGCAACGGCCCCATGCCCACCGAGCTGCTGGACGAGACGGGCGACATCCTGCGGCGCGAGGGCCCGGCGCCGGAGTTCGGCGCCACCACCGGCCGGCCCCGCCGCTGCGGCTGGTTCGACGCGGTCGCCTCCCGCTACAGCGTGCTGGTGAACGGGGTGACCGGCGCGGCCCTCACCCGGCTGGACGTGCTGGACAACTTCCCGGCCATCCAGGTCTGCACCGCCTACGAGCTGGACGGCAAGCGGTTGGAGTCGTTCCCGTCCACCACCGCGGTGCTGGAGCGGGTGAAGCCGGTGTACGAGGAGCACCCGGGCTGGCGGAGCGACACCTCCGGCGTGCGCCGCTTCGGCGACCTGCCCAAGCAGGCCCAGGCCTACGTGAAGCGCATCGAGGCGCTGCTGGGCTGCCCCGTCGAGATCGTCTCGGTGGGGCCGGAGCGGGAGCAGGTGATCCGGCGCTAGCCGCGGCGGAAGGAGCGGATCATGCCTGAAGCCATCAACCCCTGGCTGCACATCCTGGCGGCAACGGTCTGGGTGGGCCCCCAGGTCTTCCTCTTCGTCGCGGCGGTGCCGGCGATCCGGACGGTGGAAGATCTACAGCTGCGGACGCGGGTGGTGCGCGTCCTGAGCACCCGCTTCAGCTATCTCGCCTGGGCTGCGATGGCGGTGCTGGTGATCACCGGCATCGGCAACCTGTTCGAAGAAGACGAATCCCTGAGCGAGCTGTTCGACCTGAACTACGGCGCCATCTTCACCATCAAGATGGCGCTGGTGGCGACTACCATCGTGCTGACAGCGCTCCACACCTTCGTCATCGGGCCGCGCCTCCTGAACCTGCAGGAGTCGGTGGCGGAGGAGGCGGAGCTGGCGCCGGTGCGGCGCCTCTCGATCAGCGCCTCCGCGGCTAACCTGCTCCTGGCGCTGGGTATCCTCTTCTGCGCCGCCCTGCTGAACACGACGTTCGCGCTGGAGTAGCGGGTAACGAACGTCGCTGGCCGGCGCCCTCGAACGTTCTCTAGACGCGCATCACCGCGAACCGCGATACGTGCCGCCAGCGCGTGTCGAAGCGCCAGAGGCCGGCCTGGCGGGCGAGGACGAAGGCCGCCTCCAGCTCGGCCGGCTGGATGGGGCGGTTGATCTCGGCGTACTTGGCCTCGGTCCTGGCCTTCCAGGCGGGGTAGTACTGGTCCATGATATTGACATAAGTATCAGCCGAGAGCTCCTGCGCCAGGAAGTTCATGATCTGGCGGGTATCCTCCAGCATTCCGGGCATGACCAGGTGGCGCACCAGCACGCCGCGCAGGGCCAGGCCCTCCTCGTCCACCGTCAGCTCGCCCACCTGCCGGTGCATCGCCTTGAGGGCGCGCCGCGCCGCCTCGGGGTAGTCGGGGGCCAGGAGGTACTTGCGGGAGCGCTCCCGGTCCCAGAGCTTGAAGTCGGGCATGTAGATGTCGGCCACGCCGTCCATCAGCCCCATGCTCTCCAGGCTGTCGTAGGCGCTGGTGTTGTAGACGATGGGCAGGCGCAGCCCCAGCTCGATGGCCTGGGGCAGGGCCTCCAGGACCTGGGGCACCACGTGCTCGGGCGTGACGAAGTTGATATTGTGGCAGCCCTCTTCCTGGAGGCGCACCATCATGCGGGCCAACTGCAGGGGCGTCGCCATCTCCCCCTCGCCGACCTGGCTCACCTGGAAGTTCTGGCAGAAGACGCAGCGCAGGTTGCACCAGGAGAAGAAGATGGTGCCGGAGCCCCGCCAGCCACGCAGGACGTCCTCCTCGCCGAGGTGGGGGAAGACGGAGGAGACCCGGGCCAGCCGGCCCACCTTGCACACGCCGAACCGGTCGGCGAGCCGGTCGATGTGGCAGTCGCGCGGGCAGACGGTGCAGTCTGCCAGCGCGGCCAGGGCGCGCTCGACCTTCTCCCGGAGCCGGCCCTCCTCGTGCGTCCTGAGGTACGCGGGGATGAACTGCTCCCTCGGCAGGAGGAAGCGGCCGTTGCCGTTGACCTCCGGAGGAACGGAATCTCTGGCCATCGCGTGCTCCTGCTCCAGCGTACCGGCCTGGGGCGGAGGGCGGCAAACCGCGGGAGTTTTGGCCTGCTTCGTTGACACGCCCTGGCGCCCGTCCTAAGCTGAGCCTGCGATGGACCTGGGGATCATCGGGCTGGCGCGGTCGGGCAAGACGACGGCCTTCAAGGCTGTCACCCACGGCCATGCCCACATCGCCCCGCCCAGCGGGGCCGAGCCGGGCATCGGCGTGGTGAAGATCCCCGACGAGCGGCTGGATCAGCTCTGCGCGGTGCTCCGGCCCCAGAAGGTGACCCACGCCGAGGCGCGCTACCTGGACTTCCCGGGCGGCCTCTCGGTGCGAGGCGAGGGGCCTTCGGGGGCCCACCTGGCCGCCCTCGCCCACTGCGACGCCCTGGTCCACGTGGTGCGCGCCTTCCGGAGTGAAGCGGTGCCGCACCCGGAGGGGAGCGTCGACCCGCACCGCGACATCGGCGCCGTGAACCTGGAGCTCGCCTTCGCCGACCTGACGGTGCTCCAGCACCGCTACGAGCGGCTGGAGATGGCGGTGCGCTCGGCCCGGCCGGGTGAGCGCGAGGCGGGCGAGCGGGAGCTGGCGCTGGTCC
>Ga0154830_1024_pt20 | contig 12702 bp, 12 predicted proteins | sample Rifle2008BG16ft_FD_116134 | JGI IMG/M metagenome (GOLD analysis project Ga0154830, IMG submission 116134) | Chloroflexi bacterium RBG_16_68_14 | reverse complement strand
CGGGGCGATGACCGCCGCAGAGGTGCGGCATGGCTGACGAGCGCCTCCGCGTCGCCGTCATCGGCGTCGGCGCCATGGGGGCGAACCACGTCCGTGTCCTGGGGGAGCTGCCGGAGGCGGAGCTGGTCGCCATCGCCGATACGGATGAGGCGCGGCTCGCCGCCGCACCGAGCGGCCGCTCGGTGCGGGCTTACGACGACTACCGGCAGTTGCTGGCCGAGGAGCGGCTGGACGCGGTCACCGTCGCCGTGCCCACGCGGCGGCACCTCGAGGTGGCCCTCGCCTGCATCGAGCGGCGAGTGCCGGTACTGGTGGAGAAGCCGCTCGCGGCCGACGCCGACGAGTGCGAACGGCTGGGCGCAGCGGCCGAGGCGCAGGGCGTCCCGCTGATGGTGGGCCACGTCGAGCGGTTCAACCCGGCGGTGCAGGAGCTGAAACGTCGTCTGGACGACGGCGAGCTGGGCCGCGTCCTCCAGCTCCGGGCGCGCCGGGTGGGCCCCTTCTACCAGCGGGAGCGCGACGTGGGCGTCGTAGACGACGTTTCAGCTCCTGCACCGCAGGGCGTCCCGCTGATGGTGGGCCACGTCGAGCGGTTCAACCCGGCGGTGCAGGAGCTGAAACGTCGTCTGGACGACGGCGAGCTGGGCCGCGTCCTCCAGCTCCGGGCGCGCCGGGTGGGCCCCTTCTACCAGCGGGAGCGCGACGTGGGCGTCGTCCACGATCTCGCCACCCACGACATCGACGTGTTCCGCTGCCTTCTCGGCTGCGAGGTGGAGCGCGTGCAGGCGGAGACGCTGCGCGGCGTCCGCACCGAGTACGAGGACGCTCTGGCCGGCCTCCTGCGGTTTGAGAATGGCGCCGTCGGCGTGCTGGAGGTGAACTGGCTGACGCCGGTGAAGGTGCGGGAGCTGACCGTCCTGGGCGAGCGGGGGATGTTCGTCGTGGATTATCTGGGCCAGGAGCTGCGCTTCCACCCGTCGGCCGGGGGCGCGAGCCCCGACGATGCTCGCCAGGAGCCGGAGGTGGTCGCCTTCCCGGACCCGGGCGAGGCGCCCCTCCGCGCCGAGCTCGCCTCCTTCCTGCGGGTGGCGCGCGGGCTGGAGCCGCCGCCTGTGAGCGCCGCCGACGCCCTCGCCGCGATGCGGGTGGTGGAGGCGCTGGTGGAGTCGGCCCGGCGAGGCGCGGCGGTGCGCGTGGCCGCCGGGAGGGCGGTGCCGTGAGGGCCTGCGTCGTCGGGCTGGGCAAGGTAGGGCTGCCCCTGGCCGTGCAGTACGCCTCGCGCGGCCTCTCCGTCATCGGCTGCGATACCGACGCGGCGAAGGTGGAGCAGATCAACGCCGGCGAGTGCCCCGTCGTGGGCGAGGAGGGCCTGGAGGAAGGGCTGAAGGCGGCCCTGCGCGAAGGCCGCCTCCACGCCACCATCGATACCGCCGCCGCCGTCGCGGAGAGCGTGGTGGCGGTGATCATCGTGCCCGTAGGGCTCACCGCCGACCGGCGCCCGGACTTCTCACACCTGGACGCCGCCACAGAGGCCCTCGCCTCGGGGCTGCGGCCGGGGACGCTGGTCCTGGTGGAGAGCACGGTGCCGGTGGGCACCACCCGCGGTCGGGTAGGCGCGGCGCTGGCCGCTGGCGGCCGGCGGCTCGGCGTCGACGTGCTGCTCGCTGCGAGCCCGGAGCGTGTCTCCACCGGCCGTATCTTCCGGGACCTGCGGACGTACCCCAAGCTGATCGGCCCGCTGGACGAGGCGAGCTGGGCGCGGGCGGATGCCTTCTATCGCGCCGCGCTGGAGGCGCCCTGCCTCCTGCGGGTGCGCGACCCGGAGACGGCCGAGTTCGCCAAGCTGGCGGAGGGCCTGTACCGGGACGTGAACATCGCCCTGGTGGACGAGCTGGCCCGCTACGCCGACGCGCTGGGCATCGACGTGACGGAGGCCATAGCCGCCGCCAACTCGCAGCCGTATTCGCACCTCCACCAGCCGGGCGTCGGCGTGGGCGGCCACTGCCTCCCGGTCTACCCCTACTTCCTGCCCGAGGAGGCGTCGCTCCGCCTGCCAGCGGCGGCGCGCTCCATTAACGATGCCATGGCCCGCTACGGGGTGGAGAAGCTGGAAGGGGCGCTCGGCTCGCTCCGGGGAGCGACGGTGCTCATCCTGGGGCTGGCCTACCGGCCCAACGTGAAGGAGGCGGCCCACTCCAGCGCCCTGCCGCTGGCCGAGGCGCTGCAGGAGCGGGGCGCTCGCGTGCTGGTGCATGACCCCTGGTTCTCCGATGAGGAGGTGCGCGCCCTGGGGCTGGAGCCCTCGAGCAAGTTCCCGCCGTCGCACGTGGACGCCCTCATCGTGCAGGCGCTGCACGACGCCTATCGCGACCTGGACCTGCGCTCGTTCGCGGGCTGCCGGGCGGTGCTGGACGGCCGCAACGCCCTCGACCGGTCGACGGTGGAGGCGGCGGGCCTGCGCTACCTGGGCATCGGGCGGTAGCGGCTACCGCTCGTCGCCGTCAGGCGCCTTACCCTTCGAGGAGTCTCTGCTGCCTAGCGCACGCGGGGGGTGTGCATCACCCCGCTGGTGATCGGTTCATCGACGTAGAGATCACCGTTGCGGATCTTGATGTTGAAGCCGCAGTCGGGGTTGACGCAGGCCCACGCCTTGTAGTGGATCGCTGCCCCCTGGCTCCCGAAGTCCGATAGGGGGACGAGATCCCCGGTCTTGCACTTCTGACACTTCGGCAAGTTGCTGAATTCCACTGGCCACCTCCCCAGCTCTCGCCCGGCCGCTCCGACACCGCCCGGGAACCGCCAATCGCCTCTATGACGAGAGGCACGGCAGGGAGTATAGCAGCAAACATCGATGGAGAATAGGCCCTGCGGTCTCCCCGGCAGAGTTAATCCGCTCTTAACAGTCCGTTATTGTCAAGTTATCGCCGGTGTTGGACGATAGAGGCAAGGGCGAACTGCCTGCCCCCTTCGGGAGGTGTGAGCCGTGTTGAGCTTGGAGGCAAGGAGTGCTGGCGGTTCGCCCCCTCCCCGCCGTACCTCTGCCCCTGGTGCCGCGTTATAGTAGAAGAAAGACCACTTCGGCAGCGGCCGCAGGGAGAACGGCTCATGGCCAACGCCATCCTCGTCGTCGATGACGAGAAGAACATCGTCCAGCTAGCGCGGCTCTACCTGGAGCGGGAGGGCTTCCGGGTGGAGGCCGCCTACGACGGCGCCCAGGCCCTGGAGAAGGCGAAGGCCGTCCGGCCGGACCTGATCATCCTGGACATCATGCTGCCGGAGATGGACGGCCTCTCCGTCTGTAGGGAGCTGCGCAAGACCAGCAACGTCCCCATCATCATCCTCACCGCTCGCGGCGACGACGTGGACCGCGTTGTCGGCCTGGAGCTGGGGGCGGACGACTACGTGACGAAGCCCTTCAACCCGCGAGAGCTGGTGGCCCGGGTGAAGGCGGTGCTGCGCCGGGCGCGCCAGGAGGAGCCCAGCCAGCCGGTGCTGGAGGCCGACGGCCTGAAGCTGGACCTGACCAGACGGGAGGTCACCGTGGAGGGCGAGCCGGTCACCCTGCGCGCCAAGGAGTTCGACCTGCTGGCCGCCTTCATGCGCCACCTGGGCATCGTGCTGGACCGGGAGCGGCTCCTCCAACTGGTCTGGGGCAGCGACTACTACGGCGACACCCGCACCATCGATGTCCACGTCGCCTGGCTGCGGGAGAAGCTGGCCAAGGCGAAGCGGGTCAAGATCCAGACGGTGTGGGGTGTCGGCTACAAGCTGGTGGTGGACCCAGATGCTGCGAAGTCTTAGCTCTCGACTGCTCCTCGCCTTCGCCTTCGTCATCCTCCTCTCGCTGGCCCTCTCGGCAGTGGGCACCCTCTTCCTGCTGCGCGACCAGCAGCGGGAGTCGGCCGAGGAGCGGGTGGGCCGGCTGGCTGAACCGATCACCCTGGCGGTGGCCCTGATGGAGCAGGCCAACGTGGATCGGGCTGAGATCGAGAGCGCCGTGGGTGACTACGCCGAGAGCTTCGACGTACGCGTCCTGCTGGTGGACGGGCAAGGTCGCGTGGTGGTGGACACCGACGCCCGCCTCACCGGGCGCACCATCGATGCCTTCCAGGAGCCAGGTCTGCCCATCACCAGGCGAGGCGGCGCCGAGTTCCGCATGGCCAAGTACGGCTCGGACGGTGACGAGCTGCTCCTGTTCGCCCCAGCCCACGAGAGCCTGCAGCTCTCCTCCAACCGCTTGATCCAGTTGCAAACGGTGATCTACCAGCTCTACGCTTCTGGCACGCCGTCCGAGGCCCTGGACGAGTTGCTGGCGGACTTGCTGGCGGACCCCGAGGGACCCCAGATCGTGGCGCTGCCCAGCCTCAGGCCGCTGGTGGCCGTGTCGGAGGAGGAGATCACCTCGGCGTGGCGGGACCTCATCCCCCAGCTCACCATCGCCGGCGGCATCGCCTTGCTCGCTTCGGCGGCGGCGGCGGCGCTCATCTCTGGGTCGATCTCGCGACGGCTGGCCCGGGTCACCCGGGCCGCCCAGGAGATGGCGCGCGGGCACTACGACCAGCAGCTAGACCCCCGGGGCGACGACGAGGTGGGCCGCCTGGCCCGGGCCTTCAACGTCATGGCCCGGGAGGTCAGCCAGTCCCACCGGATGATGCGCGACCTGCTGGCCAACGTCTCCCACGAGCTGAAGACCCCCCTCACCTCCATCCAGGGCTTCTCCCAGGCGCTGGAGGAGGGCGCCATCTCCTCGGAGGAGGAGTACCAGCAGGCCGGCCGCATCATCAACGAGGAGACGCAGCGCATGCGCCGCCTGGTGGACGACCTGATCGAGCTCTCCCGGCTGCAGTCCGGGCAGGCGGTGGTGCAGCGCGAGCCCATCGACCTCGCCGATCTGCTGCGCGTCTGCGCCCGGCGCTTCGAGTGGCAGCTACGGGAATCGGGCGCTGAGATGCGGCTCGACCTGGCGCCCCTGCCTCCCCTGGTGGGCGACGAGCGGCGGCTGGAGCAGGCGTTCACCAACCTCATCGATAACGCCGTCCGCCATACCCCCAAGAACGGCGCCATCACCGTGCGCGCCGAGGCCCGGGACGGCGTGGCCCGGGTGGCGGTGCACAACACCGGCTCCTACATCCCGCCCGAGGAGCTCCCCCGCGTCTTCGAGCGCTTCTTCCAGCGAGACCGGAGTCGAGGTGGCGGCGCCGGCCTGGGCCTGGCCATCGCCCGCGAGGTGGTGCAGGCGCACCGGGGTGATATCTGCGCCAGCAGCGACCGAGAGCGAGGCACCGAGTTCGTGGTGACGCTGCCGGTGGCCGGCGGCGCTCGGCCCAGGAACGGCAAGTCATGATGGCCCGGGGACGGCTCATCCCCTTCGCCCTGCTGGCGGCCCTGCTCCTGCCGCGCCGCTAGCCGTCCTGGGGAAGCTGGGTTCGCGTCCTAGGCGCGCTCCCGCCGCTCAGGGGCGCGCTTCAGCAGCCAGTACTCCAGCGCGTCGTTGAGGGCGAGCCAGGAGGCCTCGATGATGTCCGTCGAGGCGCCTACCGTGCGCCAGAGCTGGTCGCCGTCCGTCGATTCGATGAGGACGCGGACGCCGGCGCCGGTGCCGGCGGCGCTGTCGATGATGCGGACCTTGTAGTCGACCAGCTTCACCAACGCCAGGGTGGGGTAGAAGCTGATGAGCGCCTTGCGCACCGCCGCGTCCAGGGCGTTCACCGGCCCGTTGCCGTCGGCGGCGGTCTGGATCACCTCGTCCCCGACGCGAACCTTCACCATCGCCTCGGTCTGCATCTCCCGGCCGTGGTCTTCCGGCCGGGTGGCGCGTCGCTGGACTACCCAGAAGTCCTCCAGCTCGAAGGGCGCCCGGTAGCCGGGCAGGGAGCGGCGCACCAGCAGCTCGAAGGAGGCTTCCGCGCTCTCGTACTGGTAGCCGCGGCGCTCCTGCTCCTTGACGACTTCGAGCAGATGGCGGGCGTCGTTCCGGCTCAGCTCCACCTCGATGCCGGCCTCGCGGATCTGCTCGAGCAGGCCGCGGCTCCCGCCCAGCTCCGAGATGAGCAGTTCCGTGTGGTTGCCCACGACCTCCGGCGGCACGTGCTGGTAGGACGATTCCTTCTTGACCACGCCGTCCGCGTGGAGGCCCGCCTTGTGGGCGAAGGCGCTGGCGCCCACGTAGGGCTGGAAGGGGTTGGGCACCATGTTCACGATCTCGCTCACGTAGTGCGAGATCTCGGTGAGCCTGGCTAGCTGCTCCTCCGTCACCACGTCGAGGCCCATCTTCAGCTTGAGGTTGGCGATGACGCTGAGCAGGTCGGCGTTGCCGCACCGTTCGCCGTAGCCGTTGACGCAGCCCTGCACCTGCACCACGCCCTCCTCGACGGCGGCCAGCGTGTTGGCGACGGCGAGATTCGTGTCGTTGTGGGCGTGGATGCCCAGGGGCACGCTCACCGCCTCGCGGGCGGCGCGCACCGCCTCCACCAGCCTGGAGAGGATAGTGCCGCCGTTCGTGTCGCAGAGGGCGATGCAGTCCGCGCCGGCCGCGGCCGCCGCCTTCAGGCACTGGAGCGCGTAGTCCCGGTCCGAGAAGTAGCCGTCGAAGTAGTGCTCGGCGTCGAAGAACACGACGCGGCCGTGGCTCTTGAGGAAGCGCACGGAGTCGGCGATCATCGCCAGGTTCTCCTCCGGCGTCGTCTCCAAGACGTCGCGCACGTGGACGTCGTTCGCCTTGCCGACGATGGTGATGACGGGCGTCCCGGAGTCCAGCAGCGCGCGCAGGTTGGCGTCGGTCTCGGCGCTGCCGCCGGCGCGGCGGGTGCTGCCGAAGGCGGCGAGCTGGGCGTGCTGGAACTGGAGCGACTGCGCCCGCGCGAAGAACTCGGCGTCCTTGGGGTTGGAGCCGGGCCAGCCGCCCTCGATGAAGTGGACGCCCAGCTCGTCCAGCTTGCGGGCGATCTTCAGCTTGTCCTCCACCGAGAGGGAGATGCCCTCCATCTGGGCGCCGTCCCTCAGCGTCGTGTCGTACAGTTGTACTTGCATGGGTGGGATACCTCCGTAGGATGGTCGGCCCCTGACGGGGCCGCGCGGTCAGGCGACGGGCGCGGAGGCGACGCCGATCGCCCGCCCCCGACGGGACGGCCGGGGGCTTAAGGCAACCTCCACTCGGTTCGCCGTGGCTGGCGAGAGAGTCATATCGCCATCACGATACCACATTCGGCCGAGGCTTGGGGAGGGGTCTACTCGCCCTGCTCGCTGGGGCCCGCACCGGGCTCCTGCTCCTCGCTGGCTCAGCACCTCTTTCCCCGCGGGTCAGGCTTCAGCCTGACCGAGATAGGCCTGGATGTCCGTGGGGTAGTTGCCACTCGCTGTTGACCAGCGGTACAGGTGCGGTTCCCGCGCCAATTGCGCTGCTACAGGATTGCCGTGAACGTACTCTATGGCGCGGAAGAGGGCTGTCTCACTCCTGAGCGTCCGTTCGTGGTATTGGCTTTGCCAGAGGGAACCGGACTGGCGTCGTGTCTGGTTGTAGGCTCTGGAGAAGCGGCCCTTGATGAGCTGCAGGATGCGACCGAGATTCTGTTCTCCAGGCACAAGGACGAGGTGAACATGATCCGGCATGATAGAGAATGCAAGCAATTGAAAACCGGTTTCGACGCGCACCTCGTACAGAATCCGCAGGAAGAGCTCGCATGTGTCCCTAGACCTAAAGATTGGCTGACACGTAAGGGTGTTTGTTGTGACAAACGAAGGGAGTCCCTCGGACGGGAATCGCCGGTACATGCTCATGGTTCTCTGTCAGGCTGAAGCCTGACCCGCGGAAAGAAAGCTGCGACTCTACTCGCTCTGCCTGCTGGAGCCCGCACCGGGCCCCGGCCCTTCGGAGGCTCAGCAGCCGGGCTCGCCGTAGTTCCCGCAGCAGTTCTGAAGCGTGCTCAGCTTCGTCCAGTTGTTCCGGCACACGACGGCCAGCTTGGCGAAGAAGGGCAGGTCGGACTGGTGCCAGTTGCTGAGATAATCGCGCATGCTGGGACGGACTCGTGGTCGTTGCTCTGACAGCTCGATCTCCTCTCGCAGCGTGAGCTAGCGCTCCGCCCCGGCCAGCCGGCGCTTCGTGTACTCGATGATCCCGCCCGCCTCCAGCAGCTCCAGCAGGAAGGGCTCGTAGGGCTTCGCCTTGAAGACCTGCTCCGTCGTCAGGTCGCGGATGGTGCCGTTCGAGAGGTCCACCTCCAGCTCGTCGCCCGCCTCGATGGCGTCGACCGCCTCCGGGCACTCCAGGACAGGCAGCCCCTGGTTGATGGCGTTGCGGAAGAAGATGCGGGCGAAGCTCTTGGCGATGACGCAGCTCACGCCGCAGCCCCTGATGCTGATGGGCGCGTGCTCCCGCGAGGAGCCGCAGCCGAAGTTGACGTCGGCGACGATGACGTCGCCCGGCTGGACACGCTGGGCGAACTCCGGGTCGTTGTTCTCCATGCAGTGCTTGCCCAGCTCCTGGGGATCGGTGGTCACCAGATACTTGGCCGGAACGATCTGGTCAGTATCGATGTGGGCGCCGAACCTGTGGGCTTTACCTCGCATGCTCACTTTACCCCTACCTTTCCCACCACCTCCTCCGGGTGCACGATGCGGCCGGCGACGGCGGCGGCGGCGGCCAGCGGCGGGTTCACCAGGAACACCTCGCCCTTGGGGTGGCCCATGCGGCCGGGGAAGTTGCGGTTAGAAGTCGAGACGCACTTCTCGCCCTCGGCCAGGACGCCGTAGTAGCCGCCCAGGCAGGGGCCGCAGGTGGCGGCGCTCACCTGGCAGCCCGCCTCGGTGAACACCTCGATCAGCCCCTCCTTGAGCGCCTCCAGGAAGATGTCCTGGGTGGCCGGGATGACGATGCAGCGCACCCAGGGCGCCACCTTGCGCCCGCGCATGATCTCGGCCGCCTCGCGCAGGTCCTCCATGCGGGCGTTGGTGCAGGAGCCGATGAACACCTGGTCGATCTGGATATCGTCGTTGGCGACCTCAGCGATGGTCTTGGTGTTGCCCGGGCTGAAGGGGAGGGCCACCGTCGGCTCGATCTGGGAGGCGTCGAACTCGTAGGTGGCGGCGTAGGCGGCGTCCGGGTCCGGCTCGTAGACGGTCCAGGGGCGCTTGGCGCGGGGGCGGACGTACTCCAGCGTCACCTCGTCGACCAGCATGAGGCCGGTCTTGCCGCCCGCCTCCGCCGTCATGTTGGTGATGGTGAAGCGGGCGTCCATGGACATCTCCTTGAGCGCCTCGCCCTCGAACTGCATCGCCATGTAGGTAGCGCCGTCGGTGCCGATGTGGCCGATGGTGTGGAGGATGAGGTCCTTGCTGCGCGTCCACTTCCCCATCCTGCCGTGGTAGATGAAGCGCAGCGTCTCCGGCACCTTCATCCAGGTCTCGCCGGTGGCCATGGCGACGGCGATGTCGGTGCTGCCCATGCCGGTGGCGAAGGCGCCCAGGGCGCCGCAGGTGGGCGTGTGGGAGTCGGCGCCGCAGTAGACGTCGCCGGGCACCACGTGGCCCTTCCAGGGCAGGAGGATGTGCTCGATGCCCCCCTGGCCCTGCTCGTAGTAGACGATGCCCGTCTCGCGGGCGAAGTTGCGCATGACCCGGCACTGCTCCGCCGAGGCGATGTCCTTGGCCGGCGCAAAGTGGGAGGGGACGAAGACGACGCGCTCCTTGTCGAAGACGTCCTTCACGCCCAGCTTGCGGAACTGCTCGATGGCGATGGGCGCGGTGATGTCGTTGGCCATCACCAGGTCGACCTGGACGTTGATCAGGTCGCCCGGGGAGACCTCCTTCTTGCCGCTATGCGCGGCGAGGATCTTCTCCGCTAGGGTCATGCCCATGAGATGGCCTTTCTACACCTTGGACTGTATATGCTTGCGAATCTTCTTCATCATAACGCAAACGCTACCACCGCAGCCGCAGGTCCCAGGGCATGACGGCCCAGACGCCGCCGCGGGCGAAATCGACAAGGCCGGGGGCCAGCCAGTCGGCCCAGGCGCCGTCTTCGGAGAACGGCTGCGGCAGGGTGAGGCGCCTGGGCGCCGCGATGGGGACCACCGGCACGTAGCGGTCCGCGGGCAGGCCGGCCAGCTCCTTGGCCTTCTGGACGGCGACCTCGAAGTCGCCCAGGGCGTCCACCAGCCCGCGTTCCAGCGCCTGCTTGCCCGTCCACACCCGGCCGCGGGCGATCCGTTCCACCTCATCGTCCGACATGCCGCGGCCCTGGGCGACGCGGCGCTTGAAGAGGAGGTAGATGTCCTCCGTCAGCGCGCGGATCCTGCTCCAACCTTCCTCGTCGAAGGGGAGGGCGGGATCGAAGAGCATGGCGTGGCGCCCGCGCGACAGGTACTCGTGCTGCACCTTCGCCTTGCCCAGGAGCCCCTGAAAGGTAGGCTTGCCGCTGAGCACGCCGATGGAGCCGGTCAGCGTGGCGGACTGGGCCACGATCTGCGTGGCCGCGGCCAGCACGTAGTAGCCCCCGGAGCCCGCCAGGTTCCCCATGTAGGCGACCACCGGCTTCCGGCGGCCCAGGCGCGCCACTTCCCGCCAGACCAGGTCCGAGGCGAGAGCGTCGCCGCCGCCGGAATCGACGTGAAAGACGACGGCAGCTACGCGGCTGTCCCGCTCGGCCCGGCGCAGCGCCTGCGTGATGGTGTCCGAGCCGGCCACGACAGGCGCGAAGAAGGGGAGAGGAGGGAGCGGGATCGGATAGCGGCGGCTGGGCCCGGTCCGGATCGCGCCCTCCAGCGATACCACCCCGACGATGCGCGGGTGGCGCCGGCGCATGGGCAGGCGGAGCCGCCGCTGGGCGGCCGGCCACGGCTCGATCCTGGCGTCGCCTTTCCCTGCTGCTAGGTGGGCGGCCAACTCGTCTTCGTAGAGGAGGGCATCGATGAGCCCAGCGTCCCGCGCTTCTTCGGCGGTCAACGGCCCCTGGTCGATCAGCTCCCGCACCCGTTCCGGCGAGAGCCGGCGGCCGTCGGCGATGGCCGCCACCACGTCCTCGAAGCAGGAGTCGAGGATGGCGTCCAGCATCTCCCGATGCGTCTCGGACATGGAGGACCGCCGGTAACGGTCCATGGCGGTCTTGTACTCGGCCATCGCCTCGTATTCGAATTCGATGCCGTAGGCCGCCAGGGCATCCTTCAGGAAGTACTCCTGCATCCGCAGGCCGAGCAGTAGGACGTAAGCGCTCTCGGGGACGACGACTTCGTCGGCGGCGGAGGCGGCGAGGTAGTCGGGCAGGGTGAGCTGGCTCAGGTAGACCACCACGCGCTTGCCCCGCTGGCGGAAGCGACTGATGGCCGCCCGCACGTTCTGAACCCGGGCCAGGGCCGCGCCGAAGGCGGCGGCCTGAACCGCCTCCACAAGGCTGATGCGCAGGATGACTCCCCGCACCCGGGGCGTCTGGGCGATGAGGTCCAGGGCGCTGTTCAGCTCCTCGATGGAGAGGGGCGGCGGGCCGAAGGGCAAGAGCCGCTGCCACAGCGGTCGGGCTGGCGGCGCGCGCTCGGGAAGGCTCCCCGTCAGCTCGATGAGCACGTAGTCCGGGGCGCGCCTGCCCCAGAGTCGCAGGGCGTTTCTGAGCAGGCGCACCACGTTGGCAATACTGTCCTGGATGAGCAGACCAGGGCTCATTGGGCCGTCCTTCCGCGGGCGACACGCTTCGGGCCTGCCGCCGGCTACGGGCTCGTCCGCACCTCCGTGTCCGCTCGGCGCTGCACGAAGAGCAGCCGGTTGAGGGCGTTCATGTACGCCTTGGCCGACGCCACGATGATGTCCGTGTCGGCGCCGCGGCCGGTGTAGGTGCGGCCCTCGCTCTCGATGCGGATGATCACCTCGCCCTGGGCGTCGATCCCCTCGGTCACGCTCTTCACCGAGAACTCGGTGAGCACGTTGGGCACCTGGACGATGCGGTTGATCGCCTTGTAGACGGCATCGACCGGGCCGGTGCCCAGGGCGGCGTCCGCCAGCAGGGCGCCGTCGGGCGCGATGAGGCGGACCGTCGCCGTTGGCGTGGCGTGGTCGCCGCAGCTCACCTGGACGAAGTCCAGGTGGTATATCTCCTTGCTGGTGCGCATCTTGTCCGCCACCAGCGCCTCCAGGTCGCGGTCGTCCACCTCAAGCTTCTTGTCAGCCAGCTCCTTGAAGGCGAGGAAGGCGCGGTTCAGCTCCTCCTCGGTCAGCTCGTAGCCCAGCTCCTCCAGGCGCGCCTTGAAGCCGTGCCGGCCCGAGGTCTTGCCCAGGACGATCTCGCCGCCGCCGGTCGGCCAGCCCAGGTCGTGGGCGTCCATGATCTCGTAGGTCTCGCGCATCTTGAGGATGCCGTCCTGGTGGATGCCCGACTGGTGGCGGAAGGCGTTGGCGCCCACGATGGCCTTGTTGGGCTGCACGCTCATGCCGGTCAGGTCCGCCACCAGGCGGCTGGCGCGGTAGATCTCCCGGGTGTTGATGTTGGTCTCCAGCCCGAAGAAGTCCGCCCGCGTCTTGATCGCCAGCGCCACCTCCTCCAGCGAGGCGTTGCCCGCCCGCTCGCCGATGCCGTTGACGCAGCACTCCACCTGGCGCGCGCCCGCCCGCACCGCCGCCAGCGAGTTGGCGACGGCCAGGCCCAGGTCGTTGTGGCAGTGGACGGAGACGACCGCCTTGTGGATGTTGGGGACGTTCTCGAAGATCGAGCGGATGAAC
>Ga0154830_1094_pt5 | contig 12846 bp, 13 predicted proteins | sample Rifle2008BG16ft_FD_116134 | JGI IMG/M metagenome (GOLD analysis project Ga0154830, IMG submission 116134) | Chloroflexi bacterium RBG_16_68_14 | reverse complement strand
CAGGCGCTGCCCGACGTGAAGCTGGAGGCGTACCAGGGCCTCAGCAACGTCATCGTCGAGATCGGCCGGGACGATGTCCCCAAGGTGATGTCCGTACTCAAGGACGACCCGCGCCTGGACTTCACGTTCCTGCGCTGTCTCTTCGGCGTGGACCTCCAGGAGGAGGGGATGGAGGTGGTCTACCAGCTCCTCTCCCTGGAGCAGGGGCACGAGGTTGCCGTAAAGGCTCGCCTCCCGCCGGACGATCTCCGCGTCGCCTCCGTCACCTCCGTCTGGAAGGGGGCCAACTGGCACGAGCGGGAGACGCGCGACATGTTCGGCATCACCTTCGAGGGGCATCCCCACCTGGTGCCGCTCCTCCTGCCCGAGGACATGACCGACCACTTCCCGCTGCGTAAGGACAATCCCCTGGCTGAGATCGAGGAGTGGCAGGGCGAGCTGGCCGGGGAGGGCGCCGGCGAGGGCGAAGAAGCGGTGGAGGAGTAGCGCACTGAGCATCTGGGAGGACGACACGTGAGCTGGAGGCTGGTCGCGACCGCGCTGATTATCGCGTCGCTTGGGCTTGCCGGCTGCGGCGACGGCGAGGAGTCTTCGCGGCGCCTCACGCCAGAGGTGACCGAGAGCGCCACCTCTGAAGCGACGCCGCTCGGCTCGCCGCACGCAGCGACGCCCGAAGGAAGCACGCCTGGGAGCAGCGGCGAACGCGCCACGGAGGAAAGCGAAGAGGCCGCCGAGAGGGCGACGGAGGAAGCTGAAGAGGCCGCCGAGGAGGCGACGGAGGAAGCCGAAGAGGACGCCGAGGAGGCGACGGAGGAAGCCGAAGAGGACGAAGAGCGGACGCCGGTGCCGCCCCTGGACTAGTCTTGCACGGGAAGCCATGGTACAGGAACGCGAGCTAGCGACGGTGGACGTCAACCTCCACATGGGACCGCAGCACTCCAGCACCGCTCCTCTTACCGGAAGACATGACTGACTACTTCCCGCTGCGCAGGGAGAGCCCCCTGGCAGAGATCGAGGAGTGGCAGGGCGAGCTCGCCGGGGAGGGCGCCGGCGAGGGCGAAGAAGCGGTCGAGGCGTAGGCGTAAGATGGGGAGGGCCCAGCTCGCTGTGGAGCGCTCAAGGAGGAAGACGGCATGAAGATCGCGGTGACGGCCGGCGCAGTCCTGTTGGCGAGCCTCCTCATCGCGGCCTGTGGGGTTGGCGGCGGCGGTGGTGGCGACGAAGGCGCCATCGAGGACCTGATGGAGGGTTTCTTTCAGAGCTTCCAGGACGGGGACGCGGAGCAGCTAGCCAGCGTCTTCTCGGCGGAGTGCGGGGACATGAAAGAGGCTGCCGATGCCGCCATCGAGGAGCTGCGGACGGTGGGAGAAAGCGTCCAGTTCGACGTCATCGGCGTGGACATCCAGAACCTAGAGGAGAATGCTGCCGAGGTGTTGCCGGAGGGCTTCGTCATCATCGATGGCGAGAAAGGGTCGCTGGCGGGGGAAGAGGAAGAGTACGCTCAGGTGGTCAAGGAGGGGGGCGAGTGGAAGCTCGCCGACTGCACCCTCTTCGATTAGGAAGCCGGATGGCCTGAGGTCGTCGCGAGGAGCGCCGTGGTACAGGAGCAGGAGCTCGAGACTCTCGACATCAACGTCAACATGGGGCCCCAGCACCCCAGCACCCACGGCGTCTTCCGCATGGTGCTCACCATCGACGGCGAGCGGGTAATGGATGTGGAGCCCCACGTCGGCTACATGCACCGGGGCGCGGAGAAGCTCTCCGAGAGCATGGATTACCGCCAGGCCCTGGGCTACCAGGACCGCACCGAGTACCTGGCCCAGTTCCTCGCGGAGCACGCCTACTGCCTGGCCGTCGAGAAGCTCCTGGGGCTGGAGGTGCCGGAGCGGGCCGAGTACATCCGCGTGATCCTCTGCGAGCTGAACCGCATTACCAGCCACTTCATGTTCCTGGGCGCCTTCGGCGTCGACGTGGGCATCTTCGGTACCGTCTTCACCTACGCCTTCCGCGAGCGGGAGTACATCCAGGACATCTTCGAGGAGGTCACCGGCGAGCGGCTGATGTACGGCTACTTCCGCCCGGGCGGCGTGGTCTGGGACCTGCCCGACAACTTCGTCCAGCGGGTGCAGGAGGTGCTGCCCCACACCAGGCAGGGCGTGAAGGACATCGACCTGCTGCTCACCGACAACGAGATCCTCGCCGCCCGTTCGCGCGGCGTGGGCGCCATGAACGCCGAGGACGCCATCGACTGGGGGCTGACCGGGCCCCTGCTGCGCGCCTGCGGCGTCCCCTGGGACCTGCGCAAAGACCGGCCCTACTCCATCTACGACCGCTTCGAGTTCGATATCCCCGTCGGCCAGTACGGCGACGTCTACGACCGCTACCTGGTGCGGCTGGAGGAGATCCGTCAGTCCATCCGCATCGTGGAGCAGGCGCTGGAGCAGTTGCCGGAGGGGCCCATCCTGCCCGAGAAGCTGCCCCGCCGGCTGCGGGCGCCCGAGGCCGAGGTCTACGCTGCCGTGGAGGCCGCTCGCGGCGAGTACGGCATCTACATCGTCTCCAAGGGCGGCGATAAGCCCTACCGGCTGAAGATCCGCTCGCCTTCCTTCTCCAATCTGTCCGCGCTGCCGCAGATGACCATTGGTAGCTATGTAGCCGATGTCGTCGCCATCCTGGGGTCGATCGACATCGTCCTCTGCGACGTGGATAGGTGAGCATGCTGAGCATCACCGTCGACATCAACAACGCTTGGCTGAGCGCCTTCCTGGCGCTGGTGGTCATCGTGCTGCTGATGACCCTCACCGCGCTGGTGCTCATCTACGTCGAGCGCAAGTTCTCGGCGCGGATCCAGATGCGCCTGGGCCCGATGCGGGTGGGCCCGCACGGTACGCTCCAGACCATCGCCGACGCGATCAAGCTCCTGGCCAAGGAGGACCTGCGGCCCCGCAGCGCCGACCGCTGGGTCTTTGAGCTGGCGCCCTTCGCCATCTTCGTGCCCGCCTTCCTGGCCTTCGTCGCCATCCCCTTCACCCGCGACTGGGCGGTGAGCTTCCTGGATCTGGGCCTGTTCTACGTTATAGCGGTGACCGGCCTCTCCTTCGTCGGCTTCCTCATGGCCGGCTGGGGCTCTGACAACAAGTACGCGCTGCTGGGAGGCATGCGGGCGGCGGCCCAGCTCATCAGCTACGAGGTCCCGCTGGTGCTGGCGCTTCTGGCGGTGTCCATGGTGGCGGGCTCCCTCAGCCTGAGCGATATCGTGGTATTCCAGGGCCGGGTGCCCCTCTTCGTCTGGCAGCCGCTGGCCCTCTACATCTTCATTGTGGCTGCCCTCTCCGAGCTGGAGCGGCAGCCCTTCGATATCCCGACGGCAGAGTCGGAGGTGGTAGGCGGTCCCTTCATCGAGTACAGCGGCATCCGCTGGTCGATGTTCATGTTGACGTCGTACGCCAACCTGTTCATCTACAGCCTGCTGGGGGCCCTCGTGTTCCTGGGCGGATGGGACTGGCCCCTGGGCCGGGAGATAGGGCTGGGCTGGCAGCTGGTGCTGATCTTCGCCAAGACCAGCTTCCTGATCCTGGTGTTTATGTGGTTCCGCTTCACCTTCCCCCGGCTGCGCATCGACCAGCTCATGAGCTACTGCTGGAAGGTGCTCATCCCCCTCGCCTTCCTCCAGATCTTCCTGAACGGCCTGGTGCTGGTCTATGAGTGGCCGGACGGCATCCTGCTGCTCACCTCCGGGGCCGGGCTACTGCTGGCCGGGTACATCGTCTATCGCGCCGTCCGGGCCGAGCCGAGGCGCGTGCGCCTGGTCCCCGCGCGGGGCAGTGGTACCGTCGCGGTTCCGCCGCAGACGGCCGGTGCGGAGGTGGGCGGCGCCGGGACGGGGGGCTCGGGATGATGGCGGGAATACAAATCTGCAGGTCAGGCTTTAGCCTGACCGGAGGATGCGACAGGCTGAAGCCTGTCCCACGGAAGATGCCGCCCGTGGACAGCAAAATGAGGAGCTTCGAGGCATGATCGGCATTCTCAAGGGCATGTACGTGACGCTCTCCACCATGCTGCGCAAGCCGGTGACCATCCAGTACCCCTCGACGCATCGAGAGGTGGCCGAGCGCGACCGCGCCTTCCCCATCCTCCTCTGGGATAGCGAAGTGGTCGAGCCCTTCTGCACCGGCTGCCACGCTTGCGAGCGCGCCTGCCCCGTGGAGTGCATGACGGTGACCATGAAGGACAACCCCCTGCACGCCGAGGGCAAGAGCAAGCGCCGCAAGATCGTCGACCAGTTCTGGATCGACTACGGGCGCTGCATGCGCTGCAACATCTGCGTCGAGGTGTGCAACTTCGAGGCGATCGCCATGAACAACACCTGGGCCGGCCACGAGCTCTCCAAGTACAACCGTGACAGCCTGGTTCTGGACCTGGACCAGCTCCTGGCGCAGCACAAGCAGGGGAAGATCAAGGCGTGGGTGGCCGAATGACCGCTCCTGGCGCCTGCTCCATCGAAGCCGTCCGCTCCCCGGGGCGGCTTCGTTGGGATCAGAGGAGAACGGATGGCCGCTGGGCCGGACTTGTCCGTATCTGAGCGATGATTTAGTTTAGCCGGTGAGAGCCCGGACGGCTGTATGACGGTAGCGCAAGGGATCTTCTATCTCATCGCCGCGCTGGCGGTTGCGGGTGGACTGGGCGTGGTGCTCATGCGGAGCACCGTCTACGCCGCCCTCTTCTTGTTCCTGGCGCTGCTGGCGGTGGCCGGGATCTACATCCTGCTTGCCTCCGAGTTCCTGGCGCTGGTGCAGGTGCTCATCTACGGCGGCGCCGTCACGGTGCTGCTCCTCTTCGCCCTCATGCTCACCCGCGCCAGTGACCTGCCGGAGACGATGGTGGGCGCCCAGTGGCCCATCGCCGCCTTCGTCTCGCTGCTGCTGATGGGGCTGCTCATCGCTACCGTCGCCACCAGCAACTGGCCCGGCGACGCGGACGGACAGATCACGCGTCTCTTCTTCAACGAGCTGGGCGATGCCCTCTTCCGCCGCTGGGCGGTGCCCTTCGAGATCGCCTCGCTCGTGCTGCTGGTGGCGCTGGTGGGCGCCATCATCCTGGCCCGTCAGGAGGAAGGGGAGTAGGGGGTGGAGGCGGTCGCCCAGCAGATCCCCCTGGAGCACTTCCTCGTCCTCAGCGCTATCCTCTTCTCCCTGGGCGTCTACGGTGTCCTCACCCGAAGGAACGCCGTCCTCATCCTCATGTCGGTGGAGCTAATGCTGAACGCCGCCAGCATCAACATGGTAGCCTTCGCCGCCTACGCGGCGCCCGAGCGGGCCGTCGTTATCGGCATCGTCTTCGCCGTCTTCATCATCACCGTCGCTGCGGCGGAGGTGGGCCTGGCCCTGGCCATCATCCTGCGCGTCTTTCGCAATCGCGGGACGGCCAACGTGGACGAGGTGGACCAACTGAAGTGGTAAGCAGAGTCATTGGTCTACCTTTGTGGGACAGGCTTCAGCCTGTCGGTGTCGGGCTAAAGCCCGACCCGCGAGGGGCAGGAGAACGCTGGAGCATAGCCTCATGGGCATGACCGACGCGTGGCTGCTGCCCGTGCTGCCCGCCGGCGCCTTCGCCGTCCTGGTGCTTTTCGGGCCGTACTTGCCCCGGCGGGGCGACTGGCTGGCCATCGCCGCCATCTTCGCCTCCTTCGTCCTCACGTTCCCCATCATCGCGGACCTCACCAGCGCCCTCGCTGAGCACGGCGAGGAGTTCGTCGGCGCCGCCAACAGCATCCCGTGGCTGGAGGTGCCGGGGAACCTGGAGCTGCGCCTGGGCGTCCACGTGGACGCCATCACCGTGGTGATGCTGGTGGTGGGGAGTTTCGTCGCCCTCATGGTCCAGGTCTACTCGCTGAGTTACATGCGCGGCGACTCCCGCTACGGCTGGTACTACGCGGCGATGTCCCTCTTCGCCGCCTCCATGCTGGCCCTGGTGCTGGCCGATAACTTCCTCCTCCTCTACTTCGCCTGGGAGCTGGTGGGGCTCTGCTCCTACCTGCTCATCGGCCACTACAGCCACCTGCGCTCGGCGGCGGAGGCGGCCAAGAAGGCGTTCATCACCACCCGGCTGGGCGACGTGGGGCTCCTCATCGCCATCATCCTCCTCTGGCGCGACACGGGCACCTTCGGCATCCAGGAGGTGATAGCGGCCGCCCAGGCGGGGGAGATCCGGACCGAGGTGCTGACAGCGTCGGTTGTGCTGCTCTTGCTGGGGGCGATGGGCAAGTCGGCCCAGTTCCCCTTCCACGTCTGGCTGCCCGACGCCATGGAGGGCCCGACGCCCGTCTCCGCCCTCATCCACGCCGCGACGATGGTGGTGGCGGGCGTCTACCTGGTCGCCCGCACGCTGCCCCTGTTCGAGCTGGTGGCGGGCGGGCCGGAGCTGGTGCTGGCCATCGGCCTGTTCACCGCCTTCCTCTCGGCCTTCCTGGGCCTGGTGATGACCGATATCAAGCGGGTCATCGCCTACTCCACCATCAACAGTCTGGGGCTGATGTTCGTGGCGCTGGGCGTGGGCGCCCCTGCCGCCGCCATGCTCTACCTGTTCACCCATGCCTTCTTCAAGGCGCTCCTCTTCCTGGGCGCCGGCTCCGTCATCCACGCCACCGAGCGGCAGGACGTGAACCAACTGGGCGGGCTCTGGTCGAAGATGCCCCTCACCGGCGTCACCTTCGCCGTCGGCGCCTTCTCGATGGCCGGCCTGCCCTTCCTGGCGGGCTTCTGGGCGAAGGACGAGATCCTGGTGGGCGCGCTCGAGAACCGGGTGGCCTTCTCGTTCCTGCTGCTGAGCCTGCCGGTGACGGCGATGTACATGACCCGCCTCTTCATCCTCACCTTCCTGGGACAGGCCAGGGAGCCGGAGGTCGCCAAGCACGCCCACGACGCGCCCCTCGCCATGTCGGTGCCGCTGGCGCTGCTGGCGCTGCTAACGCTGGTGACCGGCCTCGTCGTCTTCGACCAGGTGGGGCGGGCGCTGGGCTTCCCGGGCGGCATCGGCGAACTCATCTTCCTGGGGGAGCCGGAGGTCTTCCACTTCGATACCGGCGTCGCGGCCGCCTCGTCGGAGCTGGTGGCGCTGGGGATCATCGCCGGCTGGTTCGCCTGGGCGGTGCGCCCGGAGCTGCCGCAGCGGGCTGCGCAGGCGTTCCGACCGATTCACGCCATGCTCGTCAACAAGTACTACCTGGACGACTTCTACCAGGCGATCATCGACCGGGTGGTGCTGGCCGGCTCGCGGGTGCTGGCCTGGTTCGACCGCAACGTGGTGAACGACACGGGCGTGGACGGCAGCGCCTTGACGACCGGCTTCATGGGCTACCTGCTGAAGTTCCAGCAGACAGGCAAGCTACCGAACTACGCGCTGGCCATGGTCATCGGCGTCGTCGCGCTGGCGCTGGTGGCGTTCACGCTGAAGACGTAAAGGAGTCGATGCAGACCGGATACGTGCTGCTCGCCACCATCGCCGTGCCGCTGCTGACGGCGCTGGCGTTGACGGCCGTCCCCTCCCGCTACCCGAACGCCGTGCGCGTCATCGCGGTGGCGGTGGGCTTCGTCCTCTTCGGCCTCTCCCTCTACGCCTTCTTCGCCTACCAGGTGGCCGACGGCGAGCAGTTCCAGTTCCAGCTCCGCTGGGACTGGATCGAGAACGTGGGCGTCCTGGGCGACCACGGGATCACCCTCCACCTGGGGATCGACGGCATCGGCGCGCCCATGGTGCTGCTCACCGGCATCGTCGCCTTCGCCGGCACCCTCATCTCCTGGAAGATCGACTACCGGAACAAGGACTTCTTCATCCTGTTTATGGTGCTGGTCTCGGGCGTGTTCGGGGTGTTCACCTCGCTGGACCTCTTCTTCTGGTTCTTCTTCTACGAGCTGGCCGTGCTCCCCATGTACCTGCTCATCGGCGTCTGGGGATCGAGCAGCGTCTTCCCCACCTTCGCGCGGACGAAGGAGTACGGCGCCCTCAAGCTGACCATGTACCTGGTGGCCGGCAGCGTGCTCATCTTCATCGGCATCTTCGCCGTCTTCGTCGAGGCCGGCATCGGCACCTTCGACCTGCTGGCGCTCTACCAGGTGCAGTTCGACGAGGACTTCCAGAAGATCGTCTTCCCCCTCTTCCTCATCGGGTGCGGGGTCTTGGCCGGCCTCTGGCCCTTCCACACCTGGTCGCCCGACGGCCACGTGGCCGCGCCGACGGCGGTGAGCATGCTCCACGCCGGGGTGCTGATGAAGCTGGGCGCCTTCGGCATCATCCGGCTGGGCATGCAGCTCCTGCCTGAGGGCGCCGAGTTCTGGATGCCGGCGCTCATCACCCTGGGCACCGTCAACGTGGTCTACGGCGCCATCTCCGCCACCGCCCAGACCGACTTCAAGTACATGGTGGGCTACTCCAGCGTGAGCCACATGGGCTACGTGCTGATGGGGCTGGCCACGATGAACCCCATCGGCGTGAACGGGGCGGTGCTCCAGATGTTCTCCCACGGCGTGATGACGGCCCTCATGTTCGCCATGGTGGGTGCCCTCTACGACCAGGCCCACGTGCGGGAGATGTCCATCTTCGGCGGGCTGGCGCAGCGGATGCCGCGCTTCGTGGCCTTCTTCGCCATCGCCGGGCTCACCTCCATCGGGCTGCCCGGCCTCTCCGGCTTCGTGGCCGAGTTCAACGTCTTCGTGGGCGTCTTCCGCACCTACCCGGCGCTGGGCGCCCTGGGCATCCTGGGCGCGGCCATCACCGCCGTGTACATCCTGCGCATGCTGGCGCTCGCCTTCTTCGGCCCCTTCAACGAGCGCTGGAAGGAGCTGACCGAGATGACCCGCTGGGAGCAGGCGGGAGGGGCGCTGCTCATCGCGTTCATCCTGTTCATGGGAGTCTTCCCCAGCCCCTTCGCGGACCGCATCGCCGAGTCGGTGCTGCTGATACCGGGAGTGAGATAGATGCCGGAAGAGCTGAACCTGGACTACTCGCTCCTGACGCCGGAGTTCTGCCTGGCCGGGCTGGCGGCGCTGGTCTTCGCCCTCGACCTCTTCGCGCCCCGCTTCCGGAAGGAGTGGCTGCCCTACCTGACGGCCGCCGGCCTGGTGGCGATCCTGGGGCTCTCCTTCGGCTGGGCGAACAAGGAGAGCGACTTCGCCGGGCTCCTCTCCGTCGATAACTACACCACCTTCTTCCGCGTCTTCTTCATGGCGACGGCGGCGGCGGTGGCGCTCGCCTCCGCCCAGTTCGTCCCGGCGCGGCTGCGCCACCCCGGCGAGTACTACGGGCTGCTGGTGCTCTCCACCATCGGCGCCATCTACATGGCGGCGGCGCGAGAGCTGCTGACCGCCTACATCTCGCTGGAGCTGCTCAGCTTCAGCCTCTACGTGCTGGTCTCCTACGCCAAGTTCGACCCCCGCTCCAACGAGGGCGGGATGAAGTACATGCTGCTGGGCGCCTTCTCCTCCGCCCTCTTCCTCTACGGCCTCAGCCTGATCTACGGCTCCGCCGGCTCCACCTTCTACGCCGACATCGCCTCGGCCTACGCCGGCGGCACCGAGGAGTTCGACCTGGGGCTGCTAATGGGGCTGGTGCTGGTGCTGGCCGGGCTGGGCTTCAAGGTGGCGGCGGTGCCCTTCCACATGTGGACGCCCGACGCCTACGAGGGCGCGCCGCTGCCCATCACCGCCTACCTCTCGGCGACGTCGAAGGCGGCCGGCTTCGCCCTGCTGCTGCGCCTCTTCTCCAGCGCCTTCCTGCCCGTGCTGGACGACTGGCAGTGGATGTTCGCCGCCCTTGCGGCGCTGACCATGGTGCTGGGGAACCTGGTGGCGCTCCAGCAGCACAACATCAAGCGCCTGCTCGCCTATTCGTCCATCGGCCAGGTGGGGTACATGCTGATGGCGGTGGCGGCCCTCTCCTCGGCGACGGCGAGCGCGCTGCTCCTTCACCTGTCGGGCTACGTCATCACCAACCTGGCCGCCTTCACCTGCATCATCGCCTGGAACAACCTGACGGGTAAGGAGGAGATCGCCGACTTCCGGGGGATGGCGGAGCGAGCGCCGCTCTTGGCGGCATCGCTCACGGCGGCCCTCTTCTCCCTCGCCGGGATGCCGCTCTTCGCCGGCTTCCTGACCAAGTTCCTCCTCTTCCAGGCGGTGGCGGAGGAGGGCTTCCTCTGGCTCTCCGTCATCGCCGTCGTGATGAGCCTGGTCTCCCTCTACTACTACCTGATGGTGATCAAGGAGCTGTACATCTCGCAGCCGGAGGAGCCGGGCCGGCTGCCGGTGCCGGCGCTGGTCAACGGGCTGGCCGTGGCGCTGGTGGTGGGCGTCTTCTACGTGGGGATCTTCCCCCGCCACCTCTTCGAGGCGGCGCAGGAGGCGACGAAGCTGCTGTTCGCGTAGGGCTCTCGACCTGTAGGCGGGCCGTTTCCGCTGGGCGGAGCGCTTGGGTGCCTACAGGATGGGCAGGTAGCGCTCCCGCTCGAAGTCGGTCACGTGGGCGCGGTAGCGGGCCCACTCGATCTTCTTGTTCTTGAGCAGGCTCTCGAAGACGTGGTCGCCCAGGCACTCGCGCACCAGCGCGCTCCCCTCGGCGGCCTGGATCGCCTCGTAGAGACTGTCCGGCAGCAGATCGATCCCCCGCTTCTGCTGCTCCTCCTCCGTCATCTCGAAGACGTTCTCCTCGGTGGGCTCCGGCAGGGGGTACTCATTCTCGATGCCTGCCAGCCCGGCGGCCAGCATGACCGCGAAGGCGAGGTAGGGATTGCAGGCCGGGTCCGGCGCCCGGTACTCGATGCGGGTGGCCATTTCCTTGCCCGGCTTGTATTCGGGCACGCGGATCAGATCGGAGCGGTTGCGCCGCGCCCAGGTGATGTAGACCGGCGCCTCGTACCCGGGCACCAGCCGCTTGTAGGAGTTTACCCACTGGTTGGTGATGAGCGTGATCTCCTGGGCGTGGCGCATCAGTCCCGCGATGTAGGCCTTGGCAATGGGCGACAGGTGGTACTTGTCGTTGGGGTCGAAGAAGGCGTTGCGGTCACCCCTGAAGAGGGACTGGTGGGTGTGCATGCCCGACCCGTTCTCGCTGGCGATGGGCTTGGGCATGAAGGTGGCGTAGACGCCGTTGGCCAGCGCTACCTCCTTCACCACCAGTCGGTAGGTCATGGCGTTGTCGGCCATGGTGAGGGCGTCGGTGTAGCGCAGGTCGATCTCGTGCTGGCTGGGCGCCACCTCGTGGTGGCTGTATTCCACGCCGATGCCCATCTCCTCCAGGGTGAGCACCGTCTGGCGGCGGAGGTCGCTGGCCGCGTCCAGGGGCGTCAGGTCGAAGTAGCCGCCGGCGTCCAGCACCTCCGTGCCCTCTGCGCTCTTGAAGTAGAAGTACTCCAGCTCCGGGCCCACGTAGAAGGTGAAGCCCAGGTCGGCCGCCCGCTTCAGGTTCCGCTTCAGCACGAAGCGGGGGTCCCCCTCGAAGGGCGTGCCGTCCGGGTGGAGGATGTCGCAGAACATGCGGGCCACGCCCCGCTCCCGGGGGCGCCAGGGTAGGATCTGGAAGGTGGACGGATCGGGCAGGGCCATCATGTCCGACTCGTCGATGCGGGCGAAGCCTTCGATGGAGGAGCCATCGAAGCCCATCCCCTCCTCCATCCCCTCCTCCAGCTCCTCCACGGTGATGGCGAAGCTCTTGAGGGAGCCGAGGATGTCCGTGAACCAGAGGCGGATGAACTTGATGTCCTGGTCTTTGCAGGTCTGCAAGACGAAGGCGCGCTGGTCGTCCATGGCAAGCTCCTTATCGTGTCCAAGCTGGGTGCACAGCCATTATAAAGGGGCGTGGCTTTCAGCAGTAGTCAGTAGGTTGGTCAATGGGGGCCGCGTCTAAAGAGAGCGGGGGTCGCCTCAGGCGACACCCGCTCGGAAGATCGCGCTCCCTCGGTTACACGTCGAAGTACAGGTAGAACTCGTACGGGTGGGGCCGGAGCCGCATGGCGTCGATCTGCTCGCGCTTGAACTCAAGCCAGACGTCCAGCACGTCCTGGGTGAAGACGTTCCCCTTGAGCAGGAAGTCGTGGTCCTCCTCCAGGGCGTTGAGCGCCTCCTCCAGGGAGCCGGGGACGGTCTGGAGTTTCGCCTCTTCCTCAGGCGAAAGCTCGTAGGTGTTCTTGTCCAGCGGCTCTCCAGGGTCGATGCCGTTCTCGACGCCGTCCAGGCCGGCCATGAGCATGGCGGCGAAAGCCAGGTACGGGTTGCAGGCGTTGTCCGGCGGGCGGAACTCCAGCCGCTTGCTCTTGGGGCTGTCCGTGTAGACAGGGATGCGGACGGCGGCGCTGCGGTTGCGGGCGGAGTAGACCAGGTTGACGGGCGCCTCGTAGCCCGGCACCAGCCGCTTGTAGGAGTTGGTGGTGGGGGCGCAGAAGGCCATCAGAGCGGCGGAGTGCTTGAGCAGGCCGCCGATGTAGTACTTGGCGGTCTGGCTGATCAGGGCGTAGCCCTTCGGGTCGAAGAAGACGTTCTTGCCCTCCGTCCAGAGGCTCTGGTGGGTGTGCATGCCGGAGCCGTTGTCGCCGAAGAGGGGCTTGGGCATGAAGGTGGCGACCTTGTTGTGCTTGTGGGCCACGTTCTTGACGATGTAGCGGTACCACATCATCTTGTCGGCCATCGCCAGCAGCGTGTCGAACTTCATGTCGATCTCGCACTGGCCGGCGGTGGCCACCTCGTGGTGGTGGACCTCCACGGGGATGCCCACGTCCGCCATGGTCAGGATGATCTCGCTCCGGATGTCCTGGAGCGAGTCGTGGGGAGGCACCGGGAAGTAGCCCTCCTTGAAGCGAGG
>Ga0154830_1036_pt2 | contig 12888 bp, 15 predicted proteins | sample Rifle2008BG16ft_FD_116134 | JGI IMG/M metagenome (GOLD analysis project Ga0154830, IMG submission 116134) | Chloroflexi bacterium RBG_16_68_14 | reverse complement strand
GCCAGCGCCGCCGCGAGGTGGTTCTGCTACACTGGCAACTGGCCCCGCTGCCCGACGTGAGGCGTCCCGACCTGATCTCATTTCGGGGCAGGCTTCGTCCGTTCAGCGCCGCCGTCAAGGAGGTGCCCATGAACGGTTGGGACTACAAGGTGATCTACGTCGATTTTCGGGGCAGGATCAGCGCGGAGGGGGTGGAGTTCATCCGGCAGAGCGGAGAGCACCGGACCGGGTTCGTTCGCCAATACCTGGAGACGATGGGTAAGGACGGCTGGGAGCTGACCGGTATCCTCCCCCTGATGCGCCCGGAGAGCAGCTACTTCATCCTGAAGCGGCCCGCCGCTGGGGTCGCAGCGGCCGAAGGTTAGCTGGCTGAAGTAAGGCGCTGAGGACGGGCCAACGCTGATCGCGGGCGGCGGGGTCGCACCTAGAACCGGATGTGTCTTCATCGGTGCCTCAGCCCGGAAGGGAAGGTGCGCACCATGCGAGCCACGACAGCACCTTGGAGCTGGCGTGTCGGCGCTGTACTCTCAGGTAGCGTTCTACTTCTCGTGCTAGCTGCCTGCGGCGGCGCAGGCGAGGAGAAGGCTGAGGGCCCACCCTGGGGTCTCGACAGCGTGACCCTGCCCGCCGACGCAGCGTCCGTCGTAGCTGCATTGGAGACACTTCCTCAGGAAGTAGGCGGCCTCGCCCGCTCCGCTAGCGATGACACTGCGCTGTCCGCCGATGCGCTGCAGGCCGGCGAGCGCGTGGAGGTTCTCTACGGCGAAGCTCCCGCACGAGCCGCCGTTGCGGTAATTAGTCTTGATGCCACACGCGCATTCGCGGAAGACCCAGAGCTGACCTTTGCCGATTTGCTGTCCGGTCTGGCTGAGAGCGGTGAGGTCGAGGTCGAGGCTCAGCAACTCCAACCGCAGGGCCCCCTGCTCTACCTGACGGGTACGAGCACAGGGGACGGTGATCTGTTCTATTTCGCGAGCTGGGCCGCGCCGGACGGAGCTTGGCTGTTCAACGCTAGTGCAGAAACGCCAGAGATGCGGGCGGCGCTGGTGACTGCGTTCGTGGAGGCAGTGCAGTCGATGTCCCAGTAGGGTGCATCGCCGTCGTCGAGCGGATCAGGTACGCTGCGTAGGTCAAAGGTCCTCTACCCCAACCGCTCCGCCAGCCGCCGGACCGCCCGCGACGCATCGCGGTCCAGCGGCCTCCCGTGGCCGAAGCAGGCGATGTCGAAGTCGAGCTCGGCCAGCTTCCGGATCGAGGCCCGTGCCTGCACCTTGTCCTCCGTGAGGACGCCGATGGGCGGTCGCAGGCCGAAGACGTTGGCCATGGCGTCGCCCGCGAAGAGCAGCCGCCTGCCCGGCACGTAGACGGCGATGCTCCCCGCCGTGTGGCCCGGCACGTGCAGGATCCGTGCGCCGCCGTCCAGGTCGATCTCGTCCCCGTCCGACAGCTCGCGGTCGACGCGCGTCGGGAGCGCCGGCTTGCCCACGCGCTCGAAGAGCGGTCCCAGGTAGCGCCAGGCGCCCTGCGGGCCGGGGCCGGCGCGCTCCCCCCGCACGATGGGCGCGTCCAGGGTGTGGACCAGCACCTGCGCGCCGCTGCGCTCGGCCACCTCGGCCAGCGAGCCGGTGTGGTCGACGTGCCAGTGAGTGATGATCACCTGTCGCACGTCCTCCACGCGCCCGACCTGCTCGATGGCGGCGGAGACGTCGGCGCTCCGGCCGGTGAGCCCGGTATCGATGAGCGTGAGCTTGTCGGCCTCCCGGTAGAGGTAGGCCCGACCCAGGCGGTGCGTGTTGATGGCGTAGATGCCGGGGATGATCTCCATGCGCTGCCTCCCGAAGCATTATGGGACGCTCTAGCCGCTGGGGGAAGGATGACGGGGGAGGAGGTCAGGTTGACAGGCATCCAAGGCGCAAGTACCATGTCCACGCTGAGAAAGGGATCCCAGATCCCCGGATCGGGATGTGAAAGGAGGCAGGAGTCATGGCGGACCAACCCAAGCTAAGCCTTTTTTGGCAAATCCACGACAAGATATGCCCTGCTTGGCGCTTCCAGTGGAAAGCGATCATGAAGATGAATCCCTGTTGCCGCCTGAGGCCCCAAACCGGCCCCTCCAAGACGGCGGGTTGAGGGTCGCGCCGTCGACCAGCCGCCCTTGAGCCCAGCCGGCGCCATCTCATCGGCGGGCGCGATGCGGCCCGCGCCCAGGCAGTAGCTGCGCTCCTCGCTTCCCTGCTACCATAGTCTCGCCATGGCCGAGGCGCCTGTGCGCGTCACCGTCGTCTCCGATTACATCTGACCGTGGTGCTGGAGGACGCAGAGCCTAGAACCCAGAACCCAGAACCGAGAACCCAGAACCCAGGCGAGCTAAGATCGGTTCTAGGTTCTCCCGAAGGGAGGTCACCGTGGACTTTCGCTTCACACGTGAGGAGGAGGACTTCCGCGCCCAGGTGCGCGAGTTCCTGCGCCAGGAACTGCCGCCCACCTGGGAGGGCGCCGGCTTCTACGGCGAGGAGGGCGACGGCGAAGCGGTCCGCGAGCTGGGCCATCGTTTCACCAGGAAGCTGGCGGAGCGCAAGTGGCTGGCCATGGCCTGGCCCAGGGAGTACGGCGGCCTGGGCGCCCCCCACATGCAGCAGCTCATCTACAACGAAGAGATGTCCTACCACGGCGCGCCCGGCGGCTTCAGCATGGGCGTCGCCTGGGTAGGGCCGGCCGTCATGCTCTACGGCACGGAAGAGCAGAAGCAGCGCTACCTGCCCCGCATCACCTCCGGCGAGGACGTCTGGTGCACCCTCTACTCGGAGCCCGGCGCCGGCTCCGACCTCGCCGCTCTCCAGACGCGCGCGGTCCAGGACGGCGACGACTTCGTCATCAACGGCCAGAAGATCTGGACCTCCGGCGCCGACCGCTCCAACTGGGGCTGGCTGGCCGCCCGCACCGACCCGGAGGCGCCCAAGCACAAGGGGATCAGCACCTTCGTGGTACCCATGGACGCGCCCGGCATCACCATCCGGCCCCTCATCAACATGGCGGGCCTGGCCGGCTTCCACGAGGTCTTCTTCGACAGCGTGCGCATCCCCAAGGAATACCTGGTGGGCGAGCTCAACCGGGGCTGGTACCAGGTGGCGGTAGCGCTGGACTTCGAGCGCTCCGGCATCCAGGCCTACGCCGGCGGCCGCCGCACCCTGGAGCGGCTCATCGCCTTCGTCCAGGAGCAGCCCGAGACCGTGCGGCGCAACCCCCAGGTGCGCCTGCGCCTCGTCGACCGCGCTGTCGAGCTGGCGGCCGGCACCTACATCGCCTATCGCATCCCGTGGATGCAGTCGAGAGGGATCATCCCCAACTACGAGGCGTCCATCAGCAAGCTGTACGGCTCGGAGCTGGGCCAGCGGCTGGCCCTCACCGGCCTCCAGCTCCTGGGCCTGCATGGCGGGCTGGAGCCGGGCTCCAGGTGGGCGCCCCTGAAGGGCCGGCTGGAGCGCGGCTACCTCCAGGCGGTTGCCGCTACCATCGCCGCCGGCACCAGCGAGGTGCAAAGAAGCATTATCGCGACGAGGGGTTTGGGCTTACCGCGTGGCTAGCGCAACATCCCTGCCCGCCTCCGGCGGGGTCGCCACCCGCGGGCTCGGGTTGCCGCGAGGTTAGGAGGAGAAGTCATGAAGAACACGTCTCCTGATCGGGTCGCCATCGAAGAAGGTGTCATCGTAGGTAATGGTGGGGGCCGTCCGCTCAAGTGCGATGTCTACACGCCTCCCGCGGGCACAGCCAACGGTGCTTCCGTGCTCCTCATTCATGGAGGCACCTGGGTCAGCGGCGACCGCACGCAGCTCCGGGGCTACGGCATTTTCCTGGGTCGCGTTGGGTATACCTGCGTCGCCTGCGAGTACCGGCTCGCCGGCGACGCCAAATGGCCGGCCCAGCTTGACGATGTCAGGACAGCCTTTCACTGGATGCACGCCAACGCCGACGAGCTGGACATTGACCCGAACAACATCGCGGTCTCTGGCAACTCAGCCGGCGGCCACCTCTCCCTCATGCTAGCCGCCACCGCCGGCCTGTCCGGCGACTCCCGCGTCGCGGCTTGCATCGCGGTCTACCCGCCTACCGATCTGACGCTGCGCGCGCCAGTGAACGAGCGCTTGGCCTCCGCGCTCGCCGAGCGGGGCTCTGATTTCGTCGATCCGTCTGCGTACCTGCTGGGCGGCTCGGACCCGCAGCTGCGGGCGCAAGCCAGCCCCATTCACTACCCGGCCTCGTCCTTCCCTCCTACGTTGCTCATCCACGGGAACGCGGATGAGGTGGTACACGTCGAAAACAGTCTCCGGATGTACCGCGCGCTGGTCGATGCCGGCACGAAGGCAGAGCTCCACATTTTCGAGGGCGCTGCCCACGCCTTCGACAGGGAGCCAGCGTTCGGCAGGCAGTGCGTTTCACTGATGGCGCTGTTCCTCAGCCGCCACGTCTCGCCCGCTCCGACCGGCGCGAAGTAGCGTGCTGGCCACAGCGGCCTGATGGTCCCAACCCATAGCTGCACGCCCGGCTGACGCACGCGTCCCTTCTGGGCTCGCCGCCCTACCCAAGGCCGAGGTGCACGTCCACCTGGAGGGCGCCCCGACGAGTCGGGGGTGGCCGGTGGTGGTCAGCGCCGGGGACGGCGGGCCACCCGCTTTGGCGGTGGGGCCGGCCAACTGGCGGGCTGCCGGAGGCGCTTGGAGATGTCCATCAGGTTCTGGGCCAGCTCGGCGACGGAATACGGGCCCCGCATCTGGTACTGAAGCAGCGCATCGAAGTCCACCCAGTACCGGTTGCGCCTGCCCTCCTTCTGCCGGTAGACGATCGCTTCCTCCTCCAGGGAACGGAGAATGGAGAGCGCGGCCCGCTCGGTGATGCCCACGGCGTGGGCGATCTCGCGGAGGGTGGAGCGGGGGTGGTTCGCTACGTGGATGAGGACGAGGGCGTGATTGGTGAGAAATCCCCACTTTCCCATGGCTCACATCCTTTGGCGGGGCTTGACAAAAAACAAACTAAGAAGTATGATACTGGTATCAGGAATCCGGTAGTACACTGATAGCATAAATAATCCAGCGTTGCACATCCAGTAACGAACTTCTAGTACCGCATGAACGGGGGATACGTCAAGTCCTGAAGCTGGATGTGGCGCCGGGTTCCCGGCCGGAGCGGCCCAACCAGGTGTGCAGAGGGATGGAAGGGTGGCGATGGGGCCGCTCCGGCCACCAGCCGAGGACGGGGGAGGGGAGGAGGCATGGATGTTAGTCCTCGATCGGAAGGTCCAGCAAGGGTTCTGGATTGACGGCCAGATCTTCGTCAAGGTCCTGGGCGTGGGGCGGCGAAGGGTCAAGCTCGGCATTGAGGCGCCTCCCGATCTGAAGATCGTGCGCGAAGAGCTTCGGTCGCGTTCGGCCGGCGAGGCGCCGGGCGAGGGCGACCGTTTCCTTCCTGAAGAGCGGGCGGAGTCAGGAGGTCCTTTCCGGTCGGTGCGTGGGCGAAGCTAAGGCGGGGACGTCGGCGCGCCGCCGGAATGACCAGCGGGCGGCCCTCTGGTGAGCCACATCGGGGGCCGCCCGCCCTTTGGTCACGAGAGCTTGAGCAGTAGCTGGTAGAGGCGGTAGTAGAGCCGCGTGCCGTCCAGCACGATGATGTCGCCGCCGCGGCTCAGCCGGGGCTCCACGTGCTCGAAGAGGGAGACCTCGGTGAAGTGCACCTCCTCCCGTCCCGCCAGCGCGTCCCGCATGCGGCGCGACTCCACGTAGGGGATGAAGGCGTCACCCCGGTCATGGATGATGAAGATCTCCCCCCCCAGGCGGTCCAGCGCGCGGTTGGGCGAGAGGCGCTCCAGCTTCTCCCTGGTTGAGGGCGGGAGCTGGTCCAGCAGCTCCTGGGCCTCCTCGGGGTCACCGCTGGTCATCAGATTGTAGGCCGCCCGCCCCTGGCGGGTCAGCGCGGCCAGCTCCGTTCCGGTCACCGGCTCCCGGCCCACCGGCGGGTCGCACAGCTTCATCCGGTCCCAGGGGTCGACGAAGGCTTTGCACATCGTCGCCCGGTCGTCGCGGTCGGGCAGCTCCGCGATCAGTTGGAGCGCCATCACCTCCACCGTGTGGTCGTCCGGCTCCCACGGCTCCTCCAGGCCGTCGTAGCTGACCCGCCGCGCGCCCACCGCCACCAGCGTGTCGATCGCGTCGAAGTACGCCCCGAAGGCGACGGTGTAGTCCACTCGCTCCGCGATCCGCGGGTCGGCCGCCGCCAGCAGCGCCAGCGATCCGCCTACGCTCACCCCGATGTAGCCGATGCGGTCGGGCTTGGCGTACGGCTGGCCCTCCAGGTACTGGAAGACCCCGACTAGGGCGTCCACCTCGTCCGGCTCGATGAGCTCGGCGTCCAGCCGCTCTGAGAAGGGGACGGCCATCACCAGCCCGGCGCGGGCGGCGTCCTCCGCCAGCTTCACCAACCGAGAGTCGTCCAGGTCCAGCGGCGGCGCCCCCATGGAGAAGATGACGGCGGCATGGCGATCGTCGTCCGGCGGCCGGTAGATGTCGGCCAGGATGCGGCCCGATCCGTAATCGATGGTGACCCGCTCCACGGTGGGGTCGGCGGTGAACCAGGTGACCGGCCGCACCGGCAGGTCCACCAGCATGTCGGGCAGGAAGAGGGCCGAGGTGACGGCCGGTCGCCCGTAGCTGGAGCAGAAGAGGCCGGAGCCGAGCGCGGCGATGACGATGAGAGCGAGGGCCAGGGGCCAGGCGCGGCGCAGCGCCCCGACGCGTCGGGGCCGGACGCCCGCCACCTCCAGCGGGTAGGGGGTGCTCACGGCTTCAGTGTGCCACTGGCATAGGGGGGCGGCAAACGATGGATGGGGGTCAGTCCCAGAGGGAGGGCTGGCCGGCCGGCGTCCGGTGGTGGGGCGGCACGCCCAGGTGCTCGTACGCGGCGCGGGTGGCCACCCGCCCGCGGGGCGTCCGGTGCAGGAAGCCGAGCTGGAGGAGGTAGGGCTCGTACACGTCCATGATGGTATCGGCTTCCTCGGAGATGGCAGCGGCGATGGTGTCCAGCCCCACCGGCCCGCCGTTGAACTTCTCGATGATGGTGTGCAGCACCTTGTGGTCCACCTCGTCCAGCCCCAGGTGATCGATCTCCAGGCGGGCCAGCGCCTCCTGGGCCACCGGCGCGGTGATGGCGCCATTGGCCATCACCTGGGCGAAGTCGCGCACGCGCCTGAGGAGCCGGTTCGCCACCCGGGGCGTGCCGCGAGAGCGCCGGGCGATCTCCTCCGTGCCGCCTCCGTCCAGCTCCACCTCCAGGATGCGCGCCGACCGGCTCACGATCTGGGCGATGGCGCCGGTCTCGTAGAAGTCCAGCCGGAACACAGCGCCGAAGCGGTCGCGCAGGGGCGGGCTCATCATGGCGTAGCGAGTGGTGGCGCCGATGAGGGTGAAGCGGGGTAGGGCCAGGCGCATGCTGCGCGCCCCGGGCCCCTTCCCCAGCACCAGGTCCAGCGCCCAGTCCTCCATGGCCGGGTAGAGGATCTCCTCCACCGCGCGCGCCAGCCGGTGCACCTCGTCGATGAAAAGGACATCGTCCGGCTGGAGGTTGGTGAGGATGGCGGCCAGGTCGCCCGGCCGCTCGATGGCCGGGCCGGAGGTGGTGCGGATGCTCACCCCCATCTCGGCAGCGATGATGTTGGCCAGGGTGGTCTTGCCCAGGCCCGGCGGGCCGTAGAGGAGGACGTGGTCCAGGGGCTCGCCCCGCTGCTGGGCGGCGGCGATACCGATGCGCAGGTTGTCCTTCACCTTCTCCTGGCCGATGTACTCGGCCAGGCGGCGCGGCCGCAGCGACGTCTCGAGGACGACGTCCTCCTCCCTGCGTGCGCCGGCCAGGATCCGGTCAGCAGTCATCCGGCTCCCTCCGCTACCGCCCATTGTACCAGCGTCCAGCCCTGGAATCTCCCCGCTACAATAGGGCCGTGACCTGTCGCCTCCTCCTTCCCGTCGCCTGGCTTGCCCTCCTCGGCCTCGCCATCGCCCTCGCCGTTCTCGCCGGCCAGCACGATACGCTCCCCGGCGATGTCGACATCGCTACCTGGGCCCAGGACCGGCCTTTCCCGGGCGAGGCGTTCTCCGACGTGCTCCGGGCGCTCACCATGACCGAGGTCGTCCTCGGCGTGGGTGGGGCCGTCGCGGTGGGCCTCTGGCTGCTGGGGCGCCGGTGGGAGGCCGCCCTGCTGGCGATAGGACTGATTCTGCTCCCGCTCCTCCAGGCCAGCCTGAAAGAGCTGGTCGACCGGCCGCGCCCGGCCGAGCCTGTGGTGGAGCTGCGGGCCGGCTTCTCCAGTCCCAGCTTCCCCTCCGGCCACGTCATGAGCGCGACGTTCCTGTATGGGTTTCTGCTGTGCCTGTCGATCAGAGACTCGCTCCCCAAGGCGGCGCGGCTGGCGGCCGGGCCCTGGTCGGCCTTCGTCCTGCTCTTCGCCGGGCCGGCCAACGTCTGGCTGGGCGTCCACTGGCCCAGCGATGTGCTGGGCGGCTGGGCCTGGGCCCTGCTGCTCCTGCTGCCGCTGCTGTACGGGCTAGAGGTGGGACGTGTGCGGAAAGACAGCTACGTCTCTTCGTCGGGCTGAAGCCCGACCCCCGTGGGCTTCGTGGGACAGGCTTGAGCCTGTCGGGCCCGCCGCCCGGACTGTCTACGTGTACACCGCGATCACCACGGCGTCCTGGGGGTTGGGCTCGTCGAAGAAGAGGACGGCGCACTTCCGCCCGGCGGTCATCTCGCCCGAGGCGATGTTGCGCGCCACCGGCACGTCCCTGAGCCAGATGGCGACGCTGCCCTGGATCTGGACGGTGGCGGTGGAGGCGGTGCCGTCGAAGGCTTTCACGGTGCCCTGCCGGATGGTCATGGCTTACACCTCTCCCAGCATGAGGCGCTGCTCGTAGACGGCGCGGGGCCCGCGGGCGTAGCTCAGATCGAGCCCGACCACGCGGTACTTCTGGGCGCTCAGGCCCACGTTGGGGTCGGTCACGGCGATGACGTCGCCCAGCTCCTGGCCGCAGTTGGCCGGCGTCAGCAGCTCGCCCAGAATTAGCTCCAGCCCCTCCTGGCGGAGCGTGTCCTGGGCGCGCTGGTCGGCCTTGGTGGCGGTGGTCATGTTGAGGTCGAAGACCTGGCGCAGCCGGTCGAACTGGTCCTGGATGTCCGGCCAGTCGAACCTCTCGGAGAGCACGCCGCTACCGAAGACCTGCGCCCGGTTGGCGGCCAGCCCCTGGGAGGCGTGGCGGGCGCGGAAGATGGCGTGGCCGGTGCCGTAGGTGTAGACGGAGGCGTCGGCCGTCTTGGGCTCGGAGAGGTAGGCCAGCTCGCCGGCGATGCGGGCGGTATCGGGCAGCATGGCCAGGAGCCGGCGGACAGCCTGGACGCCGTCCTCGCCGGGGTGGATGGTGAACCTCGGGCGGTGGCTGATGGCCGTGGAGCTGACGCCCACGTTCTGAAGCTCAATGGCGGCGCGGCCGAAGACGAAGCGCATGATCTGGGAGACGCTGTCGTCGCCCGCTGCCCAGTGGTGCTGCCGCCGGGCCCGCCACCGCTCGACCAGCGCCCAGGCGTCCGAAGCGTGAAGCACTAGGGTGGCCTTGCCTCCCTCCGACGTGTGCTCGATGCGGTCGATCCAGAACTTCAGCCCGGAGGACTTCTCGTTGCCGTTGGCGGTCCGGTAGCCCGGGCTCACCTCGAGCTGGGCCCCGTGGGTGATGACGGAGTAGCCGCCGCCGAGCAGGTTGTTGTAACGGCCGTCGTCGTTGCGCAGGGTGACGCGGGCCTGGCCGCGATAGCGCCTGAGCTGAAGGGCCAGCTCCAGCACGTCGTCGGTCAGGTCGGTGCTGGGCGAGCTGAGCGAGGCGCTCCAGGTGCGGTCGGGCCGGCTCAGGTAGGCGGTGCTGGTGTTGCCGGTGATGGCCACCCCCTTGTCCGAGTCCAGGTCGAAGGGGACGGGCTCGCGCCAGGCGTTGTCGACGAAGGTCTGGCTGGGCGGGAACCAGGTCCACTGGGGCCGCCGGTAGGCCGTGGTGCCGCTGTACGACTCGACGAAGACCAGGCGGTACGTGTCCAGCACGGCCAGGCTGGGGGCGCCGAAAGAGACATTGGAGCCGGTCTCCGCCTCGGCGATCTGCTGGAGCGCGGCCCAGGTATCGACCGAGTAGAAGAAGCCGTCGCCCAGGACGGTGCTGGAGACTACGGGCCGGTTCGAGGTGTCGGTGCCGGTGAGGACGATGTGGAAGTCGCCAGAATGCTGGACGGTGACGCCGTTGATGCTGTTCACGCTCCGCGTCCAAGTAGCCGCGGAGCCGAAGGCGCCGCTCGTCCGGCGGATGCGCTTGAGGTTGTTGCCCTCCTCCCAGATGACGGCCAGGTCGCCGGTGGTGTTCTTGTAGGCGACGGCCAAAGCCGCTGGCGTCGCGCTTAGGGTCAGGATCAGCGTCTCGGAACCGAAGCTGGCGCCCTGGTCGGTGCTCTCGCGGTAGTAGATGGCGGCGGCCCGGTTGTAGACGACCATCACCCGCTGGTTGTTCACCGCTGCGATGGCGATGCGGCTGGCGTCGGTCCCGGCGCTGAGAGCGCTCCAGCCGGAGCCGGCGTTCCGCTCGTACTGGGGCGTGCCCGCCCTCACGCGGACGCGGTGCAGGTAGCTAGCGTCGGCGGCCGCCCCGTGCTCGTCGTCCGGGAGCGAGGCCGAGTACTGGCTGGCCCAGCGCAGGCGGGTGATATTAGCGACGCGGTTGGAGACCTTCACCTCCACGTAGGGAACGCCTGAGGTGGCCTTCTGGGCGGCGAGCAGCGTGGAGCTGAGGGTACGCACGGGTTCCTCACTGCGGGCCGGGATCGGTGCTCTGGGAGGTGAAGCGCACGTCGACCGGGGTGTAGAGGCGGGCGGTCCTGGCGCGATTGACCGCCGGGAGCCGGCGTAGCTGCTCCTTGAAGGCGGCCAGGCGGACGTTGCCGAACTCCACGTAGCGGCCCCAGACCTCGTCGCCGCCGACGTTGAGCCGGTTGGTGGCGAAGGAGGCCCACTCCAGGGCGGCGTAGCCGGCCGCGCCCCCGGCGATGATGTCGTCGTGGCTCGCTGGGAAGGTGACGGAGCCGTTGATGCTGTGGACCTTGTGCCAGTAGACGTTCACGTTCTGGGCGCTGCTGGGCGCCGCTGTCAGGTCCAGCGTGAGGGTATCGCCCCAGAGGGAGAAGGGGACGTAGGCGGGCGGGTACTCACCGGTGGGGAACTCGACGGCGACGATGCGAACGCGCGGGGTGAGGGTCGAGATGGAGATGTCCCGACTGGTCGGGACGGTGCTCAGGGTGGACTTCTGCTCAAGGGGCGCCACCTGGGAGTACTCGAGCAGGGCGCGGTTGATGTGGCGGGCCAGCACCGCGTCCGTCCAGCGGTAGGCGGTGGCGTCCTCGTCGTGCAGGTCCGTCCGGACGGCTGCTCTGATGGTGGCCAGGCTGCTCATCGTTCTCTCCTCCTCCAGCTAGGCTGGTCGTCGTGGTCGATAGGGTCGCGCCGGCAGGGTCCCGGTGGCGGCCCGGGCGGCGCGGGCCGGCGGCGCGGGCGCTCCCGCCGCGAAGGGTGAGCGCCGCATCGAGCGCCGGCCTGGGTCGGGCAGCGCAGCGACCGCGATCATCACCAAGAGGAAGCGGATCATTGCTGCCAGACGCTCCAGACGAAGCTCCGCCCTGTCCCCGCCGTCTGCTTGAGGGCGAAGCGGATGCCGAAGACCGACGTGTAGGGGATGGAGAACTTCACCACCTCGCCCTTGGCGGCGGTGTCGGCGGCGCCGTCGCCCTGCCTGTCGCCGTAGCGGTCGATGCGGGCCAGCCGGCGGGACTCGCCGGAGCGGACGGCCAGGTAGGTGCGCAGCTCCAGCACGTCGCCGTTGACCATGTTGCGGGTGTCGACGACGAGCTGGTAGACACCAGCAGCGGTGATGGTGGCGAGGACGTGCTCGGTCCCGATGACGGCGGTCTGGGTGCCCCCGGTGTTCTCGCTGACGGCCATACTTCCCTTCCTTGGGCGCACAGCCGTGCGCCCCTACACGGGCCTATCCGAACGCCATCGTCGCCAAGTCGAAGGTGCGGACGGGGGCGGCGGTTATGACGTTGCACTGGGCGCGGGCGGCGATGCGCGTCCCCTCCGGGATGTTCACGGGCAACGGCCCGATGACCATCGGCGTGACCTGCGAGATGCCCTGGTTGGCTGTGGCTAGCTGGAGGTCGCTGATCAGCTCCACCTCTGACCCGGCGGCGCCGATGCCGATGTCCAGCAGCCACCACACGCTATCGCGGAGCGAGTAGCGCTGGCTCCCGATGAGGATGATCAGCTCTCGCACGTCGAAGGAGGCGCTGGCGGCGATCTCTGTCCACGCGCCCTCGGTGTTGGCGGTCCCGCCTGGGTCGATGCTGGTGCCGCCGCTGTCGGCGGTGACGGCGCCGTAGGCGGCGGCGCGGCTCCAGGGCTTGTCGGCCAGGCCGCCGCTCCCGATAAGCGTGACCGTCACCCAGCGGTCGCGGCCACCCCAGCCCTGACCGCGCACGGCCAGGCGCTCGCCTTCCGGGACGACCACGGGCAGGAAGAAGGCGGACGCTGCGCCGCCGATGCTGGCCGCCGACGCGGTGTACATCCAGCCTGGGACGAAGAGGTCGGGGACGATGACCTGCTCGCTGCCGGCGGCGCCGATGCCGATGTCGAACAGGTTGTCGAGCGAGTTGTCGTGGGCGAAGGTGACGAGCAGGCCGTCGGCCTGCATCGCGGTGGCGGCGCTGAAGACCACCCAGGCGCCCTTGGTGTTGATGCCGCAGTCCACGAGGGTGCCGTGGCTGGTGGCGGCG
>Ga0154830_1058_pt2 | contig 12928 bp, 12 predicted proteins | sample Rifle2008BG16ft_FD_116134 | JGI IMG/M metagenome (GOLD analysis project Ga0154830, IMG submission 116134) | Chloroflexi bacterium RBG_16_68_14 | reverse complement strand
CATCGAGCACCACGCCGTCCTCCACACCGCCGAGCGGCTGGAGCAGGAGGGCTTTCGGGTGACCTACCTGCCCGTCGACCGGGAGGGCGTCGTCGACCTGGAGGCGCTGGAGCGGGCCATCGGCAACGAGACGACCCTGGTCTCCGTCATGTACGCCAACAACGAGGTGGGCACCATCGAGCCCATCGCCGAGGTCGTCCGCATCGTGAAGGCGCGCGACCCTCACATCGCCGTCCACACCGACGCTGTGCAGGCGGCGGGCTACCTGGACCTCCACGTCGACCGGCTGGGCATCGATCTCCTCTCGCTGGCCGGCCACAAGATCTACGGGCCCAAGGGGGTAGGCGTCCTCTACGTGCGCAGCCGTACGCCCTTCCTTCCCCAGATGCTGGGCGGCTCGCAGGAGAAGAACCGCCGGGCGGGCACCGAGAACGTGGCTAGCGCCGTCGGCATGGCGACGGCGCTGCGGCTGGCCGAGGAGGAGCGCGCCGAGCGGAGCGCCCACGTCCTTCCTCTGCGCGACCGGCTGCTGGAGGAGCTGCCGCGGCATGTGCCGGGCACCCACCTCACCGGCCCTGCGGACCCCGAGCGGCGAGTGGCCAACAGCTTCTCCTGCTGCTTCGAGCGGGTGGAGGGCGAGGCGGTGCTCCTCCAGCTCGACCTGAACGGCGTCAGCGCCAGCAGCGGGTCGGCCTGCACCACGGCCTCGCTGGAGCCCTCCCACGTGCTGCTGGCCATGCGGGTGCCTCACGACCTGGCCCGGGGCAGCCTGCGGATCACGCTGGGCAAGGGCAACACGATGGAGGAGATCGACTATCTCCTGGACGTGATCCCCAAGGCCGTCGAACGGCTGCGCGCCCTCGCCCCCCAGGCTACCCGCCAGGCGACTCCAACTTCCTGAGCGCGCCACCGTACCTGACGTCCGGCGACCGCCCCGGGCTGCCACAGGCTTTCTCGGCTCTACCCTGAGCGACTGCGCTTCAGGCCGCGCACTGGCGGTCGATATTGTAAAGGTAGGGTAACCGCTGTTGACAACGGATGGCGTCTGCCGTAAGATGCAATTGCAACTTAATCGCAAGAGCAATCAGTTGAGCTGCGAAACGGAGACCGTCCAGGTTCTGCGCGAGGCGGGGCATAAGGCCACTCCGCAGCGGCTCATGATCCTCTCCGCCCTGCGCCACGCCGATGGCCACCTGACCGCCTCCGAGATCTACGAGGGGGTGCGAGTCGAGTACCCCTACGTGGACATCTCTACCGTCTATCGCACGCTGGCCGTCCTGAAGGAGCTGCGCCTCGTCTCGGAGACGGACATGGGCACCGGCGACGCCAGCTACGAGTGGGTGCGCCAGCAGCGGCGCCACCACCACCTGATCTGCCGCAGTTGCGACTCGGTGGTCTCTCTGGACCACCGGTACCTGGAGGACCTGGGGGCGGAGATCCTGGCCGAATCCGGCTTCAAGCCGGACCTGGAGCACTTCGCCATCTTCGGCCTCTGCGCCACCTGTCAGGAGGCTGTCAATTGAGCGCAGGCGCTCGAGGGTCGCAGCGGAGCGGGTAGCAAGGCGAGATCGATGGAGTTCGGATTCTTAGCCCTGGGCATCGGAGGGTCGCTGGGCGTGCTGGGCGGCGCGCTCGCGCTGGGCCTCCGCCACGGCATCGACTGGGACCACATCGCCGCCATCACCGACATCACCAGCACCACCGCCGCCACCGGTGGGCCCAACGAAGGCTGGCTCACCGATGAGCCCGGCATCTTGCTCACGGACGAGAGCGACCACGTCGCGGCGGAGCTGGCGCGGCGGCGGCCGGTGGCCGGCGGCGGGACGGCCGCTGTGGCTCTGCCGGCCCGGGTCGGCGGTACGCGCGCCGTCGGCGGGGCCTTCGCCGCAAGCCGGCGCCGCGCCATCTTCCTGGGCAGCCTCTACGCCGTCGGCCACGGGACGGTGGTGACGGCTCTGGGCCTCGTGGCCCTCCTCGCCGCCGAGTTCCTGCCCTCCTGGATCGACCCGCTCATGGAGCGCGTCGTCGGCGTCACCCTGGTCTTCCTGGCCGGCTACCTGTTCTACTCCCTCTACCGTTACTTCCGGGGCAAGGGAGAGTTTCAGATCCGGAGTCGTTGGATGCTCATCTTCGCCGGGGTGCGCAACGCCGCCAACTGGGGCTGGGCGCGCATCCGCGGCCAGCGGGAGCACGTCCACGTTCACGGGGCCGACCGGTACGGGCCGAAGACCGCCTACACGGTAGGCCTCATCCACGGCATCGGCGCGGAAACCGGTACGCAGGTGCTGATCATCGCCACGGCGGTGGGCGCGGGCACCAAGGCGATGGGGGTAGCGGCGCTGCTCTTCTTCGTGCTGGGCCTGCTCATCTCCAACTCCTTCGTGACCGTGGCGACGGCCGCCGGCTTCGTCTCGGCTCGGCGCCGGCGTTTGGTCTACGTGCTGGCGGGGCTGCTGGCGGCGGCCTTCAGCCTGGTCGTTGGCCTCATCTTCCTGCTCGACGCGGGCGGCATCCTGCCCGACCTGGGCGCCTACTTCCGCTGGATCGGCGGGCCCGACTCCTAGCCGGCGCGCTATCTTGGCTTGTAGATCCCCTGCTCGCTGCCGGGGATGGAGAAGGCGCCACAGAGCTTCTCATAGAACTGGAGCGCCTCGCCCACGCCGCCGATGATGGCGTAGGCGTAGCCCATCTCCCACAGCGCCGCCAGGCAGCGGAAGAGAAGGGAGGCGCCGATGCCCCGGCCGCGCCAGTCCTCGCGCACGCCCGTCGGCCCAAAGTAGTCACGAGTCGTGACCTCGTAGGCGGCGAAGCCGATGATCTCCTGCCCCGTCATCGCGATGAACATGGAGATCGGCTGGCGCACGAAGGCGAGCTCCGCCTCGTCCGCCCAGCGGCTACTGAAGTGCTCCTCGACGAACTTCCGGACCGCCGAGTGGTTCCAGGGCTGCGCGCGGTGGACGGAGGCGCCCGCCTCCTCCGCCCGGAGGTAGTAGAGCGTCGGGTCGGGCAGGTCGTAGAGCCGGACCAGCATGTCCGGCATGGTCAGCTCTTGAGGGCGCCCGAACGGTAGGCGTCCCTGATCTGGCGGTAGCCGGTGGTGTGGATGCCCAGCCTCGCCAGCTCTTCGGCCATGGAGCGGTCGCGGAACAGCTCGTAGTCCTGGGCGCGCAGGGGCGCGCTCTCGGTCATGGCGCTGACCTCGTCCGACGGCTTGGCCGGGTGGATGAGGAAGTGGGTGAGGCCGGGCCAGAGGTCGGCGAAGAGACTCTTGAAGTGCGCCTCCTTCTCCTCCGGCGGGCACTCCAGCGTGTTGACCAGGATGTGGTCGAGGACGGGGAAGCGGGCTTCGTCCATGCGGCGGAGCTGCGGCTCCAGCGCCGACCAGTAGTAGCCCATGCCGGAGTCGCGCAGACGCTCCTGGTCGGCACGGAAAATGAAGACGGGGATACCGTACTCCAGGCCCAGGGAGACGAACAGCTCCATGAACTTGGGCTGGACGACGGTGCCCATGTGGGTATCGAAATGGGTGACGTCGATGCCGGCGGCGAGGGCAGTCTCGATCTGGGCGCGCAGCTCCAGCTCCGCTTCCTTTACCGAGATGTGCTCGACGGCCTGGCCGACGGTGTGCCAGAGGTAGCCCTGCTCGTCGTAGAGGCCGGGCGCCGCGGAGCGGTCGGTGAGGGCGCGCCAGCGGTACGGATCGTACTCGCAGGTGAGGGTGAGGTGGACGCCGAAGTCCGCCTCGGGGTGGTCGCGGGCGTAAGCGGCCACCTCCGGGAACCAGGGAGCGGGCACCAGGATGGAGGCGGAGGTGAGGCTGCCCTGCTCCAGGCACTCGATGGCGGCAGCGTTGGAGGCGTGGGAGCTGGCCACGTCGTCGGCGTGGAGGATGAGGACGCGGTCGTCCGGGGCAAAGCCCAAGCGTTCGGCGAGGTTCACGGCCTTGAGGATACTACGACGAGGCGCCTGTGACTACTCGGCCGGGCTCAGGTCTTCCTGGACGGGGACCAGGTGGGTCTCCTCGTCCGCCCAGACCAGGAGCGGCGGCAGGACGATGAGGGTGCTCAGTAAGGCGATGGCTACGTTGAGGGTGGTGACGATGCCGAAGCTCTCCAGCAGGGGGAAGCCGGAGAAGGCGAGCACGCCGAAACCGCCGATAGTCGTCAGGCCGGAGGCGATAATGGCCCGCCCGATGCGCATCGAGGCCGTGTGCACCGCCTCCCGGGGGCTTTCGCCCTGCTCGCGCTCTTCCAGGTAGCGCGCCATGAGCAGCACGGAGAACTCGACGCAGATGGCGATCACCAGCGGGACGGAGACCGAGGTCAAAGGATTCAGCTCGATCCCCAGCAGGTAGATGGCCGCAGAGGAGCTGCCGACGGCGATCACGACCGGCAGCAGGACCAGCGCCGTCTTCACCAGGCTGCGGTAGACCAGGAGGAAGAAAGCCAGCTTCACGCCCAGGGCCGCGTAGATCAGGAGCAGCCGGTTCGCGCTCAGCGCGTCCACCGCCTCGATGCCGATGACAGCCAGGCCGGACGCCTTCGCCGTCATCCCCGGGGGCGCGTCCATGTCGGCCTGCATCTCCTCCAGGAGCACCTTCCGCTCCTGAAGAGAGATGGGGCCAAGGGCGAAGATGATGTGGGCCTGGGTGCTGTCCTCGTTGATGAAGGTGCGACGGATGGCATCGGGCGCGACGGCGAGGATCGCCCCCACATCCTCCCGCGTCGGCGGGGCGCCAATAACGCGAGCTACGATGGAGGCGATGCTGTCCGAGCGCAGGAGCTCCGCCGGGTGCTGCTCCTCCTGGCGCGCGGCGAAGTCCTTTATCCAGGCGAGCACCTCCGGTCGGGTAACATCGTCCGCCTCGACCATGATCCCCAGTTGGCTGGAGGAGCCGGCGGTATCGCGGATCCGGTAGAGGTCGCGCAGCACCGGGCTGTCCTGGGGCACGAAACGCTCGGGGTCGGTCTGGATGGTGATCCGCTCCTCCGCCCAGAGGCCGATGAAGACGAAGACGATGCCCACGGCGAGGACGACCGGGAGGAAGCGCCCTTCCGCCGAGGAGGTGAGGGAGCGCACCAGCCGCTCCATCTGCAGGCGGCTGGACGGCCCGACGGCAACGCGGGGCCGCAGGTGGTGGTCCCGGGCGTAGAGGACACTTATCAGGAAGAGCGCGTCCGCTAGGAGGAGGATCACCGTGCCCACGGCCAGCATGGAGCCGAAGTCGCGGATCATGGGCACGCGTGAGATGTGGAGGACCAGGAACCCGGTCGTCGCCGCCAGCATGGCGATGACCACGGCCGGCCCCAGCTTCGTCAGCACCGCTGCTACGCTGTCGGCGGCGCTGCCCGTGCGCACCACCTCCTCCTCGAAGCGGCTGTGCACCTGGATGGCGAAATCAACGCCCAGGCCGATGAGGATGGGCAGGCCGGAGATGGTGACCATGGTGAGGGGGATGCCCAGAAAGCCCATCAGGCCGAAGGCCCAGATATTGCCCACCAGCACCACGGCCAGGGAGAGAAGCCGCCAGCGCGCCCGGAAGACTAGGAACAGCACGACCACCATGATGCCGATGGCCAGCACCGCCATGGTGGTCATGCTGCTCCGCATGGTGTCGTTGATCTCCTTCAGGAGGATGGAGGGGCCGGACGGGAGCACCTCAAACCCTTCGAACTGATGCTGCTGCACCAGCTCCACCGCCTTGGCGGCCGCCCGCCCCTGCTCGTCGATGCTCATGTTGCCGTTGAGGCGCACCACCATCAGGGCGTGCTGCCCGTCGGGGAAGATCCCCTGGAACTCCGGTCGCACGGCGCCGTTCTCATCGAAGGTGAGGAACTCGACGAACTTGGGGTTGCCGAGCGACTGCTCGCCCGCCTCGGCGAGGCGGGTGGCGTCGGTGGCGTTGCGCTCGGCGAAGGCGGCAGCCGCTTCTTCGCGGGCCCGGGCGGCAGCGAGATCTTGCTCTGCCTGGGAGGCGCCGGCGGCCGCCGCCTGCTCGCGGGCGAGTTGCGCCGCCGCCTCCTGCTGACGGACGAGGGCCGCTGGCGCCAGCTCGGCCGCCACCGGGATCTGGTCGCGGGCGAAGCGGACCATCGCCAGCGGTCCGAAGACCGAGTGGTAGAGGCCGCTCTCGGTCAACTCGTCTTCGAGCGCGGCCAGCTCGTCGATGTTGGGCGGCGCAAAGAGCTGGCGGATGTCCTCACCCGCGAAGAGCACCAGCACCGGCTCGCCGCCGAACTGCCGCTCGTAGCGGACGTTGTCCTGATACACCTGCGAGCTGGAGGGGACGATGGTGTCCTGGCTGGTCTTGAACTCCAGGCGGGGGATGCCGAAGGCGAGGACGACCGTCGCCAGCGCGGATGCCGCCAGCACCCACCAATAGCGTCGCCGAATGAAGTCAGCGCAGGCGAGCCAGAATGCCTTCATGGCCGCACCCCGTGGGCATCGTGCCCGTCACCCAAGGCTCTCCTTCGCACCTAAGCATACCACGGAATGCGAGGCAGTCAACACCGGGCCTGGCAGCGGCGTTCTGCGGTGGCCGAGATGGCAGTGCGGTAGGGGAGCGCCCCTTCTCCCTACGCCCCGGATGATGTATGCTGCACCTTCGAGAGCAGAAGGAGCGCTGCGGAAACGGCGGCAGGGACGTCCATTGTCGGTGAGGTAGACGCATGATCTGGAACGGCAGCCTTTCAAGGAACTCGTTCTGTCAGGCCGGGCTCCGCCTGGCCGGTCGGCGGGCCTTTCCGGATGGCGTCTGGGGGGGCGGGATCGAGTAGGAGCCGCCGGGTGGGTCAGGGTTTGGAGTTCCTCTTCCTCGGTTCCGGCAACGCCTTCGCCTCGGGGCGGTACTGGAGCAGCTTCCTCCTCAACGGCCGCTACCTCTTCGACGCCTCGCCGGTGGTGTTGCCCCACCTGAAGCAGTGCCAGGTAGCGCCGGATGAGATCGAAGCCATCTTTATCAGTCACTTCCACGGCGACCACTTCTTCGGCCTGCCCTTCTTGCTGCTGGAGTACGCGGAGATGACGCCTCGGAGCAAAGACCTGACCATCCTCGGCCCACCTGGTATCGAGGAGCAGGTGCGCACCATTACCCGAGCTGGTTTCCCTAACGTTCTCAAGAAGAACAAGACCTATCAGGAGACCTACCGGGACCTGCGGGACGGCCTGGAGGGCGAGGTGGCGGGCCTCAAGTTCCTTGCTCGCTCCGTCAACCATGTCGTCGAGATGGAGTGCTTCGGCTTCCGCGTGCAGGTGGGCGGCCGCACCGTCGCCTACTCCGGCGACAGCGTGCTGTGCGACGCGCTGCTGGAGCTGGCCGATGGCGCCGATGCCTTCGTCGTCGAGTGCTCCTGCTGGGACGGCACGTGCGGCCCGCACCTGAGCCCCAACGACATCCGAGAGCTGCGGCGCCGGCTGGGCCCGAAGCCCACCTTCATCCTCACCCACCTGGACGGCGGGCAGAAAGAGCTGGGCATCGAGAACGCGCTGGTGGCGGACGACTTTGCCCGCTTCAGCCTGTAGACGCTCTCCTCGCTCCCTCCTTCTCTGGGCTTGACAGCGGTTTGCTAATGGCTTGCGACAAGGGGTAGCGGGGAATATAATTAGCCTCGCTAACTATCTGCTAGGCTAAGCAACATGCCTCTGGATCATCACGTCCGCCGCGTCAGCGTGCTGGTTCCGCGAATCGCGCGGAACCTCCGGCTCGCGGGCCTGATCGATAGCGTCTACCACGGGCTGACCACGCCCCAGCTGCTGACGCTGTTCATCCTCGACGAGGCGGCGCCCAAGAAGCTCTCGATGACGGAGATCGCTGACGATCTCGGGGTGTCCCTTCCTACGACTACCGGCATCGTCGATCGCCTGGTTCGGGAGGGCCTGGCGGCTCGCGCAGCGTCTCCCGAAGACAGGCGGGTGGTTCTGGTGAGCCTCACCCGAGCGGGCCGGTCGGTGGTGGTGCGCATGGTGCAGGCGTTGGACGAAGTCATGACAAGGGTGCTTGCCAGCGTCGAAGAAGGGGAGCGCGAGGCCATTGCGCAGGCTGCCGAACGATTCCATGAGCTGTCGGTGCTCATCAGGCAGGAGAACCGCCAGATCGCCGAGGTATCGGAGTGAGTCCCCTCGCCGCCTGGGCTCGCTTCGCTGCGCGTCGCCCCTGGCGAGTCCTGGCCGTCGCGCTGGCCGTCCTCGTTGGCCTCGGCGCCCTCTACGTCCTCTTCGGCGGCCGGTACGGCGGCAGCTTTTCCCTCCCCGGTACTGAGTCCCAGCGACTGTTCGACCTGCTGGAGGAGCACTTCCCGGGGACGGCCGGCGATTCGGCGACGGTGGTGGTGCGGGCCCCGGCCGGCTTCGACGATCCGGAGGTCCGCACGCGGGCGGAGGAGCTAGTCGCTGACCTGAAGGACCTGCCAGAGGTAATAGGCGTCTCATCGCCCTATGAGCAGCCGGGAGCGATCTCCCGGGACGGTTCCATCGCCCGGATCAGTGTCCAGTACGGGAAGGAGTCCTTCGGCCTGGAGGAGACCAGCGTCGATGCGCTGCTGGATCTCCGGGAGCGGCGCTCTTCCCCTGGCTTCCAGGTGGAGGCGGGCGGACAGGTGGTGAGCGCGGCCGAGCAGGAGGCGCCGGGGAGCTCTGAGCTCATCGGCGTGGGGGCCGCAGTGGTCATCCTGCTCATCGCTTTCGGCTCCATCGTGGCGATGGCGCTGCCTATCACTACGGCGCTGCTGGCGCTGACATCGGGCTTCTTCCTCGTGGGAGTGGGCGCCTCCTTCGTCGATCTGCCCTCCTTCACCCCCCAGTTTGCCTCCATGATCGGCATCGGCGTAGGTATCGACTACTCGCTGCTGGTGGTGACGCGGTTTCGCGAAGGGGTGGCCCTCGGCTCCAGCGTGGTGGATGCCATCGGCCAGGCGGCGGCGACAGCGGGGCGGTCGGTCGTCTTCGCTGGTTTCACCGTGGTGATCGCTTTGCTCGGCCTGTGGGCGGTGGGCATCCCCTTCATCTCCTACGTCGGCTCCGCGGCGGCCCTGGTGGTGGCCCTCGCCGTCACCGTGGCCATCCTCGTGCTCCCTGCCATCGTGGGGTTGGTCGGCGGCCACATCGACCGCTGGCGGATCCCCGGGCTGGCTGCCCCGGCCCACGAGAGCGAGACCGGGTTCGGCTACCGGCTGGGCCGCCTGATCCAGCGCGCGCCCCTGCTCTTCTTCGCCCTGTCGCTGGCGGCCTTGGTGGTGCTGGCCTGGCCGGTCCTGAGCATCCGTCTCGGCTCCTCCGACGACGGAAGCAACCCCAAGTCGTTCACGTCGCGCCGGGCCTACGACCTGCTGTCGGAGGCCTTCGGGCCGGGGTTGAACGGCCCAATCTTGATCGGGGTCCGGACCGACGACGTGGTGGGTGACGCCGCCGCGATGCGGCTGCCGCTTATCGTCGGGCAGACCGAAGGCGTAGTGAGCGTGACGCCGGCGCGCTTCAACGAAGCGCGCACCATGGCCACCATCATCGTGATCCCGGAGACCGCGCCCCAGGCGGAGGAGACGGACGCGCTGGTCAACCGGCTCCGGCGCATCGTCTCCCTGGCGACGGAGGGCACGAGCGCCGAGGCGCTGGTCGGGGGGTCCACCGCCCTCTTCATCGACGTGGACAGCAAGATCGCCTCCCGGATGCCGCTGTTCTTCGCGGCGGTTATCGGGCTGAGCTTTGTGCTGCTCATGGCGACGTTCCGCTCCGTGCTGGTGCCGCTGAAAGCAGCGATCATGAACGTGCTCTCCATCGGCGCCTCCTACGGCGTGATCGTCGCCGTCTTTCAGTGGGGCTGGCTGGGAGAATACCTCGGCGTGGAGCGGGGACCCATCGAGTCCTTCCTGCCGATGATGCTCTTCGCCGTCCTCTTCGGCCTCTCCATGGACTACGAGGTGTTCCTGGTGAGCCGCATTCAGGAGGAGTATCTGAAGAGCCGCGATAACTCCGAGGCGGTAGCGCGGGGCCTCTCGGTAACGACGCGGGTCATCTCCGCCGCCGCGGCCATCATGGTCGCGGTCTTCCTCAGCTTCGCCGTGAGCGACCAGCGGGTGATCAAGGAGTTCGGCATCGGGCTGGCAGCGGCCATCTTCCTGGACGCCACCCTGGTCCGGCTCATCCTGGTCCCCTCCATCATGCAGCTCATGGGCAATGCCAACTGGTGGTTCCCGCAGTGGCTGGACCGCTTGGTGCCGCGGTTTGGCCTGCACGAGCCTCAGCCGGAAGGGGCGGCGGGCAGTTGAAGGGGCCGGGGCGCCCTCATTTGAGCCTTATTCATAATTCAGCGCCAGCATCCTTCAGCACGGCCAAGGATGAAGATGCCATATGCGCCGCGATCGCTGCCCGCCTCCACAAGCTGCTGTTGCAATAGGTCGCAGCCGGTCAGTGTCGCCGGTTCGATGACTCGTTCGACGACTCGTTCCGGTTCCCAAGGCGGGTCAGCAACGACAGGCCAAAGGGAAAGAACGATGCTGGACACTGCAAGGACAAGGCTTATTGTGGCTAGCGCGAGAGGGCTTATTGCAGTGACGGTTCTGTTGCGAACCATGAGGCGAACCTCCTGAAACCTGGCTCTGCTGCCTGCGCGTTCGTGGCCGGATAAAGGTTCAGGTTCATGCTCACCTGTCCGTCATTGCCCTTCTTGCGCGGGCGCTGGCGTTTCCTGATCATCTTCGGCAGTGTGTGTCTCCGGTGTCGCTTACTGTGTAGCCACGGGTTCAAGCGTCTCCTGAATGACCACAATTCGGTCGTCATCCGCCAGGCAGCAATCTTGTCCAGCCCGGCGAGGCAGCGCCAATAGTTGTAGTGATGCCTAGAACTACCCCAAGCAAGCCGAGCCACAATTGCTCCTCAGTGCGAACCTGATATGAGTACAGGGTTTGCCACGGCCCATCAGGAACGCTAGGCATGGTGATGATTGTCTGTCCTGGATGCGCGGTATAGATCTCACTGATGATTAGTTCGGTCGATCTGCCGATGTGTAGTTCGGGAACCGGATACTTACGCTTGAACTTGGAGCCATCGGCAAAGATGATCTCGAAGGTGATCTCGTCGTTGTGCCAGCTTTCTCCGTCGGGCGGGGCCGAGAACCGCTCCACATGAACCCGAAAAGATGGGTTATGACTCTCAAAGTAGAACGGCCATCGCGTTACTCTTCGCAGCCAATAGTTAGGTGACACACGAAGGCGAAGGCCCCCCAATTCGCCCGGTTGCCGCCCCGGCATAATCCCTCCCCTTGCGTTGGTTACGCTGGTGGTGGTCATCATACAATCCCCCCGCCATGAGGGGAATCATGAATAAGCCTCGTTGGTTGAATTAAGACACCAAATACTGCTAAAATTGTCCTCAGTTTGTGAAAGTCTTCTCCATAGCCGCCCACGCAGCTATGCTGGGCAGACAGGGTTCGGCAGGAGAGAGCAGAAAGGGGCGCGGATGTACGGCCTGGGCGTGGTGAAGGGGATGATGGTCACCCTGAGGCACATCTTCCGGCCCCCCTTCACCGTGCAGTACCCGGAGGAGGTGCGGCCCATCCCCCGCCGGGCGCGCACCAATCTCGTCTGGTTCGAGGAGCGCTGTACCGGCTGCTCCACCTGCGCCCAGGCCTGCCCGGACGGCTGCATCCTGGTGGCTACCTCGCCCGCCGAGGATGGCTCCCTCCACATCGACCGCTACGAGATCGACTTCCGCATCTGCATGTACTGCGGGCTCTGCGTGGAAGCCTGCCCGTACGAGGCGATCCAGGCCGGCGGCACCTGGAAAGACGTCACGGCAGAGTTCGAGGCCATGTACCGGGACCAGGACGCGCTCACCAGGTTCGCCCGCAATTACCTGCGGGAGAGCAACTACACCTATCCCAACAGTCAGCGCGTCCCCGACCACGTCATCCAGCTCATCGAACAGGGAAGCTGAGGGAGGCCCCAGGCCGTGGCGCAGCTCACCATCAACGGCCAGTCGGTGGAAGCGCCCGATGGCGCTCCCCTGGTAGAGGTCATCAAGCAGAACGGCTTCTACGTCTCCAACCTCTGCTACATCGATGGCTTGCCTCCCTACGCCGGCTGCCGCACCTGCCTGGTGGAGATCGAGGGCGCCCCCGGCCTCCAGCTCTCCTGCACCACGACGGTGCGCGACGGCATGGTGGTCCACGCCGACACGCCGGAGGTGAAGCGGGCCCGACAGTACGTCCTGGCCATCATCAACGCCAACCACTCGGACCGCTGTCTCACCTGCCACCGGCGGGTGAAGTGCATGCCCGGCGATGTCTGCCTGCGGGACGACGTGGTCACCCATCGCTGCCTCACCTGCTCCAAGAACTACCGCTGCGAGCTCCAGACGACGAACGTCTTCCTCGATATGGGCGACGACAACGTGGAGCCCTGGGAGGGCGAGGAGCGCACCTACTACCAGGCGCCGCCGCCGGAGCCCGACCGGGCCAACCCCTGGCTGGAGTTCGACCCGCAGATGTGTATCATCTGCACCCGCTGCGTCCGCGCCTGCGACGACCTGCGCCACACCGGCGCCATCGCCCTGGCCGGCCGCGGCTACTCCACGCGCATCGCCTTCGGCGCCGGCGGGCCCATCCACGAATCGAACTGCGACTTCTGCGGTGCCTGCATCGACGTCTGCCCGACGGCGACGCTGATGGAGAAGCCCCACAAGTGGCTGGCCCGCACCGAGGACTGGGTCTCCACCGTGTGCAACTCGTGCAGCGTGGGCTGTACCATCAGCATCGGCCAGCGCAACGGCAAGCCGGCCGTCGTCAAGCCGGACACGCTGAACCCCTTCAGCGACAACCAGATCTGCGTGCGCGGTCGCTTCCACTACGACGCGGTCAAAGAGAGCGAGCGGCTGGCCCAGCACCTGGTCCGTCGCGACGGCGCCCTGACGCCCGCGTCCTGGGAGGAGGCGCTGGAGC
>Ga0154830_1060_pt6 | contig 12952 bp, 12 predicted proteins | sample Rifle2008BG16ft_FD_116134 | JGI IMG/M metagenome (GOLD analysis project Ga0154830, IMG submission 116134) | Chloroflexi bacterium RBG_16_68_14 | reverse complement strand
CAATCCGGTAGAACACGTTCTGGACCAGCGCCCCCGCCTCCCGGGCGCGCTCCAGCCGTTGCACCCGCTTCCCCTGGTAGAGGCCGGCATCGGCAGCTGAGATCAGGGCGCGAGCGGTCACTCCGTCCTCCGGGCAGGTGGCGATGCCGCAGCCGAAGGTGATGCGATGTCCCGCTCGTCCCTCTGCCCGCTCGGGCAGGGCGGCCATGGCGGTGCGCAGTTTCTCGATGACGCGCTCGGCGCTGGCCCGGTCCGTCTCCGGCAGCACCACGCAGAACTCGTCGCCACCGTAGCGGGCGACGATGTCGTATCCGCGCACGTGCTGCTGGATGGCGCTCGCGATGAGCTGGAGGATCTGGTCGCCTACCAGGTGGCCGTGGCGGTCATTCACCTCTTTGAACTCGTTGAGGTCGATGATGGCGACGGAGAGGGGGCGCCGGTGCCGCTGCGCCCGGTCGATCTCGTCCTGGAGCCGGCTGAGCAGGTAGCCGTGGTTGTAGAGCCCGGTCAGGGAGTCGCGCACCGACGACTCCTGGAGCTTCTGGGCTAGCTCGCGCAGTCGGCGCAGGTAGTGCCATACCGCGCTCACGTGCGTGCGGCGGGCGTAGATAGCGAGGGCGAAGCCCATGGCTGTCGCCTCTATCGCCACCAGCAGACCGAAGGTGATCTGGGAGCGGTCGCTCAGGTTAGGGCCGAGGACAGCCCAGATGATCAGCACCGATGCGGTGGCCAGACCGACCAGGCTGGTGAGCCACATCGTCCGCTGGGCGCGCCGCATCTGCAACGCCGCCTCCTGCTCGACGCTGCTGAGCTCGTTCGGCTTGGCCATCGCTGACTCCGAAAAGACGCGCGTCTGTTCAACCATAGGATGACCCGTTCTTGATGGCCCAGAGGCCCACATCTAACCTTTGGAGGAGTTATCGGTTGTCAAGGTGAGGCCAGAGGTTAGGGCAGACCCTAACGCGGCACCCAGTTTCGGAATCAGACGGGCGCTTCCTTGCTATAATGGCGGCGGATTCATGGCTGCCTTCCCCGCCCGAACCGCCGCCGCTTCCTGGCTGGCCCGTCTGTCCGGCGCCTGCGTTGTCAGCGGCCGTCCCGTCCCGGTCACGGCTGTCTGCTACGATAGCCGTAGCGTTGTCCCCGGCGCCCTCTTCGTCGCCGTCCCCGGCTTCGAGACGGACGGCCACCGCTACCTGCGCGACGCCCTCCAGCGGGGCGCGACGGCGCTCCTGGTGCAGGAGGACCGCCGGCCGCTGTGGGAGGCGCTGGCGGGCGAGACCGACGCGACCATCGTGGCCGTCCCCGATGCGCGGCGGGCGCTGGCTCAGGCCGCCGCCGGCTTCTACGGCGGGCCGGCCCGCAAGCTGGGCGTCATCGGCGTCACCGGCACCGATGGCAAGACCACCACCGTCCATCTCATCGCCCATCTTCTGGAGTCGGCGGGACGGCCGGCGGGCTTCATGAGCAGCGTCGCCTTCTCCGCCTCTGGGCGGAGCGAGGCCAGGCTGAACGATACCCACATGACCACGTTGGAGGCGCCGGAGATACAGGCGCAGTTGGCGGCGATGGTGGAGGCCGGGAGGCGCTACGCCGTCCTGGAGGCCTCCTCGCACGGGCTGGCGCTCCACCGCGTGGACGAGTGCGCCTTCGATGTCGCCGTCTTCACCACGCTGAGTAGCGACCACCTCGACTTCCACGGCACACTGGAGGAGTATCGCGAGGCGAAGGGGCGGCTCTTCCGGATGCTGGACGAGTCACCACGGAAGGACGTGTCGAAGGCGGCCGTGCTGAACGCGGACGATCCGGCGTCGGCGTACTTCCGATCGCTGACGCGGGCACCGAGCGTGACCTATGCCATCGATGCGCCGGCCGACGTGCGCGCGGAGTCGGTAGAGGCGCAGGGACTGGCCTCTCGCTTTCGGCTGGCCACACCCGCCGGTTCCGGAGATGTGTCGGTGAGGCTGGCCGGACGCTATAACGTCTCCAACTGCCTGGCGGCGGCCGCCGTCGGTCTCTCGCAGGGCCTCTCCCTGGACGAGATCGTGCGCGGCCTGGAAACCTTCCCCGGCGTGCCGGCGCGCCTGGAGCCCATCGAGGCGGGGCAGCCCTTCCGGGTGGTGGTGGACATCGCCTCTACGCCGGAGGCGCTGCGGCGGGTGCTGGAGGTGCTACGCCCGGCCACGGAGGGGCGCCTCTGGGCCGTCTTCGGCTGCGCCGGTGAGCGCGACCCGGGCCGTCGCGACGGCATGGGGCGCGTGGCCGGGGAGCTGGCCGACTTCACTGTGCTCACCAACGAGGACCCCCGCCGCGAGAACCCCGACGCCATCATCGAGGCCATCGCCGCGGGCCTGCGGCAGGCCGGTCGAGAGGATGAACGCGACTTCGTCCGGGTGCCGGACCGGCGCGAGGCGCTGCGGTACGCCTTCCAGCGGGCCCAGCCGGGCGATACGGTGCTGCTGGCGGGCAAGGGCACGGAACCGTCCATCATCATCGGCCGGGAGCACGTCCCCTGGGACGAGAGACGCGTGGCGAGGGAGCTGCTGGCGGAGCTGGGGAGAGAGTAGAGTTGTTCGGAGGCGGTTCATGAAGGAAGAGGAAGCCCAGTCCCTCGTTCTTGCGGACCTGGCCCACCAGCTCCACCCCCAGTACCACGTGCGCGACCACGAAGACCCCGTGGTGTTCGTGCGCGGCGAGGGAGCGCTGCTCTGGGACATCCACGGCCGGGAGTACATCGATGGCCTCGCCTGCCTGTGGAACGTGGCCGTCGGCCATGGGCGCAGGGAGCTGGCGGAGGTGGCCGCTCAGCAGATGAAGGAGCTGGCCTTCTCTAACTCCTACGTTGGCTATGCCAACGTCCCCTCTATCCGCCTGGCCGAGCGTCTCATCTCCCTGGTCTACCCCAACATGCAGGCCGTTTTCTTCTGCAACAGCGGCTCCGAGGCGGTGGAAGGGGCCTTCAAGATCTCGCGCTTCTACTGGTACCTGCAGGGGCGGCCGGAGAAGACGAAGATCATCGCCCGCCGGGAGGCGTACCACGGCGGCACCCTGGGGGCGACGGCGGCGACGGGCCTTCCCGCGTTCCACCAGGGGTTCGGCCCGCTGGCGGAAGGCTTCGTGCGGGTGGAGACCTGTTACCCCTACCGCTGCGCCCACTGCAAGGGGGCCGACGACTGCAACCTGGCCTGCGCCGACGCCGTCGAGCAGACCATCCTGCGGGAGGGCCCGGAGACGGTGGCCGCTATCATCGCCGAGCCGGTGCACGGCGCCGGCGGCGTCATCGTGCCCACGCCCGGCTACTGGCCGCGCCTGCGCGAGATCTGCGACCGGCACGATGTGCTCCTCATCGCCGACGAGGTGATCACCGGCTTCGGCCGCACCGGGCGCTGGTTCGCCCTGTCGCACTGGAACGTCCAGCCGGACGTGATGACGGTGGCGAAGGCGATCACCAGCGCCTACGTCCCGCTGGCCGGCTTCATCGTCTCCGACCGCATCCACCAGGCGATCCTCTCTGCGCCCGAGGATGCCAAGTTCATGCACGGCTACACCAACGCCGGCCATCCCACCGCCTGCGCCGTCGCGCTGCGCAACATCCAGATCATCGAGGAGGAGGGTCTGGTGGAGCACGCCGCGGCCATGGGTGAGCGGCTGCGCCGGGGGCTCAATGGGCTGAGGACGCTCCCCCATGTGGGGGAGGTTCGTGGCCTGGGGTTGCTGGGCGCGGTGGAGTTGGTGGCCGATAGAGACACTAGGACACCCTTCGACCCGGCGCAGAAGGTGGGCAGCCGCGTCCTGCGGGACCTGCGTCGCCGGGGCCTCATCACGCGGGTGAAGGGAGATAGCATCTTGCTGGCGCCGCCTCTCATCGTCAGTCCGGAGCAGATCGACCGGATCGTCGAGCTAGTGGGGGGCTCGATCCAGGGGGTTGTTGGTGTATAATAGAGTCATGGCAGGGGAGCAGGATGCCGCCCTGACGCCAGACGCGCGGCCCGGTTGGCGGTGGTTGCCGGAGCGTGGTATCGCCCGCACGATCCTGGAAGTATCTATCATTGTCCCTGCGTATATTCTCTATCAGTTCGTGCGCGGGACGGTGGACGGCCGCACCCCGGAGGCGTTCCAGCGGGCGGCGAAGCTGGTGGATATCGAGCAGGCGCTGGGGATCTTCTGGGAGTACAAGCTCCAGAGCCTGATCCTGACCTGGGACATTGCGGTCCGGCTGGTCAACACGGTGTACGTCTGGGGGCACCTGCCGGTCATCATCGCCGTCGCCATCTGGCTCTTCGCCTTCCACCGGCACCGATACCCGTTGTTTCGTAATGCCTTCCTCATCTCGGGCGGCATCGGGCTCGTCCTCTTCTGGCTGGTCCCGACGGCGCCGCCGCGCTTCCTGCAATACTGGGGCTTCGTCGATACGGCGGTGAGCTCAGGCTCGTACTACATCTTCCAGCCGCCGGCCTTCGTCAACCAGTACGCGGCGATGCCCAGCCTGCACTTCGGCTGGAGCCTGCTGGCGGCGGTAGCCATCTTCGTCAACCTGCGCGCGCCCTTCCGCTACCTGGCCCTGCTCCTGCCGGTGGCGACTCTGGGCGGCGTGGTGCTCACCGCCAATCACTTTTTCCTGGACGCCGTCGCCGGCGCTGCCGTGGCGATGCTCGGCTTCTGGCTGGCGGTACAGTTGCGCGCCCGCCTGCCGCGGCATAAGCCCTTCTCCGTCCTGGCCTAAGGAAGTCTGCTCTAGTCACCTGACCGCCCCCATGCGACAATGTGGGGAGAGGTTGATGCTGTATGCCCTCTGGATTGCGCTGCCTCAGGGCTAGGCTCCGACAGGTTCGACAGGTTCCCTGCCCCTCTCTTTCGATCCTCGCTGGCCGGAGGCGAAGGCTGGCCCTTTGGGCCGCCCTGCTTGCGCTGGGCATCGCTGCTGCCTGCGCCCCCTCCGTCGATGAGCGGGGGGCGGTCCACGTCCTCACCTACGACGGCGCCGTCGACCCGGTGATGGCCGGCTACATCGACCGCGGTATCGACGAGGCGGAGCGCACCGCGGCCCGGGCCGTCGTGCTCCGGCTGGACACGCCGGGGGGCCTGGTGAGCTCCATGGAGGAGGTCGTGAAGCGCATCAACGCGTCGGGCGTGCCGGTGATCACGTACGTATGGCCGGCGGGCGGGCACGCGGCCTCGGCGGGGACCTTCATCACCATGGCGGGCCACGTCGCCGCCATGGCCCCGGCCACCCGCATCGGCGCCGCCAGCCCGGTCGGTGGGGGAGGCGAAGACATCGAGGGCACGCTGGAGGAGAAGATCACCGAGGACCTGGCTGCCCTCATCACCGGCATCGCTCAGGAGCGCGGCCGCAACGCCGAGTGGGCGGAGCGGGCGGTGCGGGAGGCGGTCTCGGCCAGCTCCCGAGAGGCGGTGGAGCTGGACGTGGTCGACTTCGAGGCGCGGACGCTCGATTCCGTCCTCGAGCAGGCGGAGGGCCGCACCGTGCGGGTAGGGGAGGAGAACCGGCCGGTCACGCTGCGGCTCCTGGACGCGCCGGTAGTCGAAAACAACCGCACCCTGGTGGAACGCTTCCTCGCCCTCATCAGCGACCCCAACATCGCCTTCCTGCTGCTCAGCCTGGGCGCCCTTGCCCTGGTCTTCGAGCTGCTGAATCCGGGGGCGATCGTGCCGGGGGTGTTCGGCGCCATCGCCCTGGTGCTGGGCTTCTTCTCCTTGGGGACGCTGCCGGTGAACTGGGCGGGGGTGGCGCTCATCGGCCTCGCCTTCGCCCTGTTCGTGGCGGAGCTCTTCGTCTCCGGCTTCGGCGTCCTGGGCGTTGGGGGCGCGGTGGCGCTCGTCCTGGGAGGGCTCCTCCTGACGAGCACCAGCAACCCGGACTTTCAGGTGGACCGCTGGCTGATCTACGGCATGGCGGCGGTGCTCGCCGCCTTCTTCATGATGGTGATGAGCGCCCTCCTCCGCTCGCGCCGGGCGCCCGCCTATATGGGACGGCAGGCGCTCATCGGACGGATGGCGGTGGCGCGCTCTCCCCTTGACCCGGAGGGTATCGTATTCTTGGAGGGCGCTCGCTGGCAGGCGACGGTGGAAAGCGGCACCGTCCAGGAGGGGGAACAGGTCACCGTCACCGATGTTCAGGGTCTGAAGCTCACGGTCAAGAAGACAGAAGAAAGGTAGGGAAGCCGATGGCTCGACTCATTACCGCCGTACTGACAGGTCTGGGCTACGTCCTGCTGATCCCGCTCGCTCCCTTCGCCATCCGCATCGTCCAGGAGTACGAGCGGGGCGTGATCTTCCGGCTGGGCCGGTTACAGGGGGCGCGGGGGCCCGGCCTCTTCATCATCATCCCCATCATCGAGCGGATGGTGAAGGTGGACCTGCGCACCGTCACCATGGACGTGCCGAGCCAGGAAGCGATCACCAGGGACAACGTGACCGTGAAGGTGAACGCCGTGGTCTACTTCCAGGTGCTCAACCCGGAGGATGCGGTGGTCAAGGTCGTCGATCACGTGCGCGCCACCTTCCAGATCTCGCAGACCACGCTGCGTAGCGTGCTCGGCCAGTCGGACCTGGACGAGTTGCTGTCGGAGCGAGAGCGGATCAACCAGCGCCTCCAGCAGATCGTCGACGAGCAGACCGAGCCCTGGGGGGTGAAGGTGACCGTGGTGGAGGTGAAGGACGTGGAGCTGCCCCAGGGGATGCAGCGGGCGATGGCCCGCCAGGCCGAGGCGGAACGGGAGCGCCGAGCCAAGGTGATCAACGCCGACGGCGAGTACCAGGCGGCGCAACGCCTGGCGGACGCCGGGAGCATCATGTCCACCCAGCCTGCCTCGTTGCAGCTCCGCTTCCTCCAGACGCTCTCGGAGGTGGCGACGGAGCGCAACAGCACCATCGTCTTCCCGGTGCCCATCGACCTGATTTCGTCGTTCATGGAGCGCGGGCGACCGGTCGCCGCTGTCGTGAGCGGGGGTGCAGCGCCGGCCCTTCCCGAGCCGCCGGCTACGGGCGCGCCGTAGCGGCCGATGCCGGAGGTCTGCCCGTGACCCTTGACCCGCGACCCTGGGGTTGAGGGGAGGCTGGGTGGCCTACCGTGCCAGCACCTCCCCCGCCTCGACGCGGACGTGGCTGCCGTCGTCCCGGCGGAGGATGAGGGCGCCGTCGGAGTCGGCGTCCACCGCCACCCCCTCCTCGAAGCCGCCCGCGGTCTGCACCCGCACCGGCTTGCCCAGCGTGTCCAGCCGGTGCTTCCAGCCCGTCGAGACCACCTCGCCCCGCCGGAGCGCCCGGTAGAGCGTCTCGAAGTGATTGAGGGTCGCTGCCAGCACCTCCTCCCGCGCCACCTCCCGCCCCAGCTCCGCCCGCAGGCTGGTGGCGATCTCTCGGATCTCGGGGTGGGCGGTCGGCTCGAGGTTGACGTTGACGCCTATCCCCACCAGCGCGAAGAGCACCTCGTCGCCCGCCAGCTCCGACTCGGCCAGGACGCCGCAGACCTTGCTGCCGTCGATGATCACGTCGTTGGGCCACTTGATGCGGGGGAAGAGGCCGGTCGTCTCCTCGATGGCCTGGCAGACGGCGAGGGGCGCGATGATGGCGAGGTAGCGGAGCTGCTCCAGGGTCGGCCGCAGGATCACCGTGAAGTAGAGGTTGACCCCCGGCGGCGACACCCAGGAGCGGCCCATCCGTCCCCGGCCGGCCGTCTGCTCCTCGGCGATGGCGAGGGCGCCCTCCGGGGCGCCCGCCTCCGCCTCGCGCCGGGCCATCTCCATCGTGGAAGTGATCGACGCTTCGTAGAAGACGGCGCGGCCGATGAACTCGGTGCGGAGGGGGGCCTGGAGACGGTCGAGGTCGAGGCGTTCGCTCACGGCGGGCCGATCATGCCACAGGGCGCAGAAAAGCGCCACCCCAACGACCCCGCCTGCGGCGGGCAAGCGTCGGGGTGGCGCAAAGTTGCTTCGGCTTACGCCGGAGCACCGACGCCTAGGAGATGATCACCTCCAAGGAGTCGCGGACTGCGCGACATAAACCGTCGCAACGTTTATTAGACATCCGCATCACCTCCTTTCCTAGCTGTGATGCTAGCACGAGGCGGGAAAGGGCGTCAAGGAGGGCCGAGCCCAGGCTACCGCCGCTTGCGCAGGGCGCGGGCCATCTCTCGCTGCGCGTCCCGGCGGGCGATGGCGGCGCGCTTGTCGTATCGCTTACGCCCGCGCGCCAGCGCCAGCTCCACCTTGGCGATGCCATCTTTTAGGTAGAGCCGCAGCGGCACCAGGGTCAGGCCCTGCTCCAGGACGGCGCGGGAGAGCTGACGGATCTGCGACTTGTGGAGGAGCAGCTTGCGCCGGCGGGTTGGCTCGTGGCTGAACGGGCCGGCGGCGGCGTACTGGGCGATGTGGGCGTTCAGGAGCCAGAGCTCGCCGCCTTCCGGCCGGGCGAAGGCCTCGCGCAGTTGGACGCGCCCCTGGCGGATCGACTTGATCTCGCTGCCCTGAAGCGCCAGGCCGGCCTCCACCCGCTCCAGCACATCGTAGTCGTGCAGGGCCTTCCGGTTGACGGCCACCTGCTGGATGGCCATGGTGGTAGCAAACGACCCTAGGGTGCGGCGGACGAGGGGACGGGCGCTTCCGTGGCCCCGAGGCCGTGCAGGTGCTCGATGGCGGCGGAGATCTGGGCGTCCTGGAGCGGGTCGTACTGCGGGTCGAAGGGCCCAGGCGTGACCTCCACGTCCGGGCGGATGCCCACCTCATCGATCTGGACGCCCTTGGGGGTGAGCCAGTGGCGGATGGTGACGAAGAGGGCGCCGCCGTCCTGCAGCTCCCGGGAGATGTTCACCGTGCCCTTGCCGAAGCTCGTCTCGCCGATGATGGTGGCACGACCGTTGTCCTTGAGGGCGGCCGCCAGCACCTCGGCGCCACTGGCGCTGTACCGGTCTTGCAGGATGACGATGGGGATGTTCAGGGCGGCGCCGCCAGGGGTGGCCCGATAGTAGGTCTCCTGGTCGCTCGGGTGCACCTCGATCAAGATCACCCCTTCGTTCAGGAAGAGGTCGGTGGTATCGACTGTCTCCTGGAGGAGGCCGCCGGGCGTGGCGCGGAGGTCGATGATCAGCCCTTGCTTCCCGCTCTCCTCAGCCTCCCGCACCACCTCCCCCACCTCCTGGGGCGTGCGCTGGGCGAACTCCGCGATGCGCAGGTAGGCCACGTCGGTCACTTCGTTGCCCTCCGTGTCGCGGAGCACGCCGCCCGGAGGCGTGGTGGTGACGCTGTCCACCAGGATCTCGGCGCGGGTGATGGTGAGGTTCTCGACGGCGCCGTCCAGGTGGCGGATGGAGAGGGCCACCTGGGTGCCCTTGGGCCCGCGGATCTTGAGCACCGCCTTGTCCACTGACCAGCCCTCCGTCGATTCGCCGTCCACCGCCAGGACGGCGTCGCCCGGCTGGATGCCCGCCGCCTGCGCCGGGCTGCCATCGAAGGGCCGGACGATGATGATCTCGTTGTTCTGCTCCTGGACGGTGGCCCCGATCCCCTCGAAGCTGCCGGAGGGGCCGATGGATAGCTGGTAGGTGATGGGGTCGATGTAGAAGGTGCCGGTGTCCGACAGGCTATCGACGAGGCCGTTGATGGCCGCTTCGTACAGCACCTGCTCGTCCAGGTTCTCCCGCTCGAAGTACTCCTCCTTGAGTATCCGCACGATCTGGTCGAGGGTGCTGAAGTCTACGGTGCTCCCCTGGAACACGTCCTCGGTTGGGCGCTGGGTCTCCTGGACCGACGCGCCGCCACCGCCTCCGTTGGAGACGTAGCCGAGGGTGAAGGCCAGCGCGAGCAGCAGCGCCCCCAGCAGGGCGGCCAGGGTGAGGGTAGCTGCTCGATGCACGAAGGAAGCCTCTTTCATGGTTTCGAGCGGCCTCGGTTCCAGACCGGCCCGAAGCCGAGGCAGTTTAGTCTAGCACGTGCCCTGGAGGAACAACAACGAACTGCCGGTGTGCCTCCAGAGCTTCACCATTCACCATGTAACAATAACAACATCTGCAACGCCGGAGTTACAGGCGCTGGCGTCCTCCCGTTGCCTGTACGCGCTGCCTCACTCGATGGAGGATACGGCCTTCAGGGAGGCGGCTGTACCCTTGGCAGCGTAGACGCGGTCATCGGCCAGCTGGAGGAGCTCGGAGACGGTGCGGGCTTCGTCCGGGCAGCAGGCGACGCCCCAGGATGTGCTGAGGGGGAGGCTCTCGCTGAGGGCGCCGGCGTTGGTGTGGCCGGAGGCGATGGCCCTCGCCAGCTTCTGAGCGGTGGCCTCCGCCGCCGCCCGCGGCGTATCGGGCAGGATGATGGCGAACTCGTCGCCGCCGTAGCGGGCGGGGATGTCGGCACCCCGCACCTGGTCGCTGATGATCCGCGCGATGAGGGCGAGCAGCTTGTCGCCCATAAGGTGGCCGTAGGTGTCATTCACCACCTTGAAGTTGTCCAGGTCCAGCAGGATGACGGAGACCGGCCGCCCATACCGGTGGGCCCGTTCCACCTCGTGGCTGAGCTGCTCATAGAAGTAGCGGTGGTTGTAGAGATCGGTGAGGGAGTCGTGGTAGGCCAGGCTGCGCAGCCGCTGGCTGAGCTCCTCCAGGTGCGTGGAGTAGGCCCGCTCGATCTCAATGTTGCGGCTCCTGACGTGGGAGGCGAGGAAGAGGCCCACCGCCCCTGTGAGGGCGATGCCGACTACCTCCACGACCTTCTCTGCTTCGGTACCGACGATGGATTCGCCCCAGAGGGACCAGCCGAACAGGGCGCCGACGAGGGGCGCCATGAACCACAGGGGGAAGTTGACGCGCCTCTGCCCCGTCTCACGCCTGGAGGCGGGCGCCCTGCCGTTCCTTGAGGACGACAGCGGATGGAAGGAACCGGAGTCTGCAGTATTTGTCATGGCCGGGCTACCGAACGCTAGCTAGCTCTCCCCTATGCAGGGGACGTGCCTTCGGTAGCGCGGCCGCCATAGCCCGTGGCTCGGGGCGGTAGGCCCGGCGCTTTGCGCCCCACCCTTTCGAGTGGTTAGCCCTTATCGGGGCACGTAAAACCTGATCTCCAATTCCAGTATCGACCCCCTCGACCCCCTTCTGTAGCGCTGCATTGGGGGTTCCCCGCATTCTTAGCCGCTGGGTCACTAAGGATTTGGGCGCTGGGGCGGCGGTGAGGCAGGAGGATACTGAGTGGGAACGGGTAGCTCGATGTAGGGCAACGAGAGGCCGACGGCCTGCGGCTAGAGGACGCCCTCGTCCTTCATCTGGCGTACGGTGCGGGAGAACGCCTCGACGGTGCGGCCGATGTCCTCTTCGGTGTGGGCGGAGGAGACCATGCCCCCGGTGCCCATCAGGTCGACCCCCTCGTTCAGCATCCCCCGGCGCAACGACCAGATCGCCTCCCCGGACATGCGGGGCAGGTGGTAGCCCGGCTGTCCCTGCCAATCCCAGGTGAAGTCATCGATAGGCGGCGGGCAGTCGGCACCGAGGACGAGGTGGAACATGGAGGCCTGGCCGTAGGCGCAGCCGGGCACGCCCTCGCGGCGGAACAGCTCGTTCAGGCGGCGTACCAGGGCGCGGCTGAGGGCGTCGGCGTGGCGGTGGGGCTCTCCCGTGGCGACGATGCCTAGGGCCGCGCCGCCGGCCGCCGCCGAGAGGGGATTGGCGTTGAAGGTGCCGGGGTGGGGGATGCGCCCACCGAAGTCGCGCCGGTCGCCCACCCTGAACTCGATGAGTGACATGACCTCCCGCCGACCGGCCACGGCGCCGCCGGGGAGCCCGCCGGCGAGGATCTTCGCCAGCGTGGTCAGGTCCGGCGTGACCCCGCTGGCCTCCTGGGCGCCGCCCGGAGAGACGCGGAAGCCGGTCACCACCTCATCGAAGATGAGGAGGGCACCCGCCTCGCGGGTAGCCTCTCGCAGCAGCGGCAGCATCGTCGGGTCCAGGAGCACCGTGCCCCAGGAGGCGCCCGTCGGCTCCAGGATGACGGCGGCCACCTCCTCCTCCCGCAGCGTCCGGCGCAGCGTATCCGGGTCGTTCTGCGGGATGACCACCACGTTGGCGAGCGTCTCGTCGGGGATGCCCAGGGCGTGAGGATGGACACCCTCGCGGTCGGGCGCGCCCACCACGTTGTCGTTCCAGCCGTGGAAGTGGAGGTCGAAGCGCACCAGCGTCTTCCGGCCGGTGAAGGCGCGGGCGAGGCGGATGGCCATCATCGTCGCCTCGGTGCCGCTGCTGGTGAACCGCACCGTCTCCGCGGACGGGATCAGCTGCTGCACCCGCTCCGCCCACTGGATCTCCAGCTCGTGGGAGGCGCCGTAGTGGGTGCCCCGCCGGAGCTGCTCGGCCACGGCTTCCTGGACCTGCGAGTGGTTGTGCCCCAGCAGCAGCGCTCCGTGGGCCATCACGTAGTCGGTGATCTCGTTGCCGTCCACGTCCCACTTGCGGGCGCCCTGGGCCCGCTCCATGTAGAGCGGGAAGGGGGTGAAGTAACGGATGTCGTGGGTGACGCCGTCCGGGAAGAGGCGAGCGGCGCGCTGGTGGAGCCGCTGCGACGCCGGGTGGAGCTGCTCGAAACGCTCCAGGATGGTGCTCACGGGGCCACGCCCTTTCCGGCCACGACAGGCAGGTTGAGCATGGTGATGAGGCCCGGCTTGTGGGCCACGACGCGGGGCACCGCGTTCACGACGACGGCGGCGGTGGCCAGGTCTCCCTGGATGCCGCCCTCGATGACGAGGTGCACCGGCGGCGTGCCCTCGATCTCGATCTCGTCGCGCGGGCGCTCAGCACCCGTCGACATCTGGACCAACGCCTCGATGACGGTGCGGCCGCCCAGCGTCCCCCGCGCCTCCTGGCGTATGCCGGCGGCGCGACCGTCGGGCGCCGGGACCGGCTCGATGGTCTCCTCTAACGTGTCGAGCCGCCAGCCCAGGCCCTCGGCCACCAGCC